>ERZ1106923.182-NODE-182-length-27697-cov-23.422473_pt1 | contig 27697 bp, 34 predicted proteins | sample MGYA00403657_ERZ1106923 | MGnify/ENA primary metagenome ERZ1106923 (study PRJEB35170, sample SAMEA104062425) | human gut metagenome | biome: human gut; feature: human-associated habitat; material: faeces | place: Denmark | collected 2012-06-19 ...
GGGGTTGCTGCGGAAGGGGTGAAAGGGGTTGCTGCGGAAGGGGTGAAAGGGGTTGCTGCGGAAGGGGTGAAAGGGGTTGTTGAGGAAGGGGTGAAAGGGGCTGTTGAGGGAGGGGGGAAATGGACTGCTGTGGAAGGGGCGAGGAAACGGGAAGCAACGGGAGCTCGTGCTTGCTGGTGAAGTCGGAGCGATTGGCGGAGCGCAGCGACACGCGGGAGACGATGGAGTGGTTGGTGGAGAAGGCTTGGGAGCGCGGCGAGGCGAGTGCCGCTGGGTCCTTCGCCAGCGCTGGCGCAATGGGCTGGATGTGGAGGAGAATCTGACCGTTGCCTTCCACCTTGTCCGGCGCGGGGACGAAGGAGAGGAGGGACACCGTGTTGGTCTCGTCGTAGAGGATGAGCTTCTCTCGCATGAACGTGTCGATCACGGCGTCGTCCTCCAGGGAAATGAGATTCGACTTGTTCTGCTTGTCCTGGCCCATCTTGATGGAGTACTGCTTGTAGAGGATGTTTCCGTCCGGGAAGAAGATCAGCTTTTGGGAATAGCAGTAGTTGAGCATGTGGTAAATGGTCTGTATGTGACACAACCACTCAACGGACAACACGACGGATCGTAGTACCCATGGCCAGCTTCATCGTAAAGGGATAGTCGCTGTACTCCTTCCGGTTGGGCTCATCTCCGCCCCGGGCTACAACTGAGAATGAACGCGCAGGACACACTCGAGGCATACGAAAAGGATGGAGTGCTCAGCGGAATCTGCCTGTCAGAACGAACTCTTCAAAACCCACGTTGGAAGTGCCCGAAAATGGGGCGTTCTTTTTGGTAAGCGTTTCTCTTCTCAGTGAGGGGGATTCGGACGCATAGCTGAATCCCTAGACATCAGACACGCGATACGGATCGAAAACCTTGTACGCTTTGCTCATAACACGACAATGATCGGAGAGACTTCCTTTCCAGACGAGCGCGCTTTCGTAGTTTTTCTTTGATCGTGTTCCCGCCCCTTGTGTGGAACCGTGCCCGATCGATTTGCCCGTAGTTGTTGAGGACACTGCAAGCGAGAGAAACCATGTCAAAGGAGGGCTTTCAGGATGACCGATCCTACGTGCAAAGCAGCAACATCTTCGAGTGGTTGCCCGGCGAAACGTGCCTTTTGAAAAAGAAACGGAAGAGCGGGTTTGAGAGCGTGATCAGCATTCTCGACGAGATTGGATACTACGGGTGAGTGCTTTAATATGGAGTAAGCGTGTAGAGTGAAGTTTCGCAAGAAGGAGGAACTCGATCCGTTCGAGACGCTTATCGGCGGATTGTCCTGGTGCATAGGGTACATCAAGCCGGAGTTCAACCGTGACATCGCCTACTCCTCCGATATGTCGCTGGGAAAGAAGATTGCCATCTCGGAGCGAATCATCGTCTGTCTTCACCAGTGATGTCTTTTCCTCTCCCTCAGCGATAGGATGAACTACCCCGAGAGCATCTGGCCTCAGCAGATCCAGGGCATGGATTATCGCGCCATCGAGTCCTTGCTTCTGTGGCTCAAGGACCAGATTGCCGAGATCCGCAGCTCGCTTCCTGCCATCGAGTCATTGGCGGCCCAGCAAGCGTTTATGGACTCCTTCGTGTTCGACGAGGATGATGCACCATCAAAGAAGCGTTACGAACTGTGGTTTCCCGGAAGGGAGCCGTCTCCTCCCATGTCGCTTCCCTCGTACTCCAACCCATTTTGTGAGAGTGTTTTACGTATGTAAATGTGAGCGGAGTGAGGCGTAGTGACTCCCTGTGGAACGGACTCCATCTCTTCATTCTCGTCCTTCCGCGACACGATCCACTACGACAACAGCGCGCTGTACGCCAATGATTCCGTCTCGATGACCACGGACCCCACGCTGGACCGCTGCACATCGGAGTCATCCATGCGATCGATGACGGAGGACGACGCGGAGCAGTCCACCGACATCGTGCGGCTCTTGCGCCTCAAGCAGCGCCGCATCGAGGCGATCCTACAGCTGCGGCAGCGCGAGGAGGCGCAGATGCACAAGGTGAACGAGTACAAGAAGCAGTATTTCCGCCTGCAGGATTACTACCGCCAGGCGGAGCTGGCGATCCACGCGCTGTCGCAGAGCGAGCAGAACGTGGAGTGAGCGCTGAGCGCGGGCGTGAGGCGTAGGACGGTGGCGAAGCTGCAGGAGCTGAAGAACCTGCTGAAGCTGCTGGAGTCGCTGAACCTGCAGCGCACGCACAACCAGCAGAGCTACAGCGCGGAGCTGGCGAAGCTGCGCAAGCAGGAGGAGCGGAAGAGGGCGGCGGTGAAGGAGGACCACGAGCAATACATGATGATTCTGGGCATTCACGCGAAGGTGACGGAGTCGCTGGAGCACCTGCTCGAGATCTACCGGTCCATCAATCTCGGCATTCTGCGCAACCGGTGCTTGCTGGAGCGGATTCCGACGAAGCCGGAGCTGCTGTTCGTAGGGACGAGGAATGGGTGTGAGGCGTAGTACGAGAACGAGATTGAGATGTTCATTTCGTTGATATCGGAGCGAACGGCGCAGTTGTCTCGCTGCCACGACGTGCTCAACAATTTGAACGACATGAGGAGCAACTGCGCCGTGCATGTTGAATTCCTTCAGTCGCTGCTGAATGTCCTTACGATCAAGAAGAGCATGATCACGAACGCCAGCGTGCTGATGACGGACAAGATGAACGTGGTAATCCAGCGTAGGATGATCAAGACCGCAGTGAGCAGTAGAGCTTTCGAAGGTGGTCCAGCAGTACAACATTGAGTTGAAGAAGCGGACGCGCGTGCAGAAGACGGCGAACACCCAGCAGTCGGTGACGATGGAGAAGGTACGGCTGCACACGAAGATGATGCACTCCTTCAATATCGAGTGCGACAACAACAAGGAGCTGAAGAAGCGGTTGCGAGAGCTGCAGAGTCTTCGCAGTTAGTTTTTCCCCGTGATCCTTTTTTGTGAATGGAGCCTGTTTTGTTCAACAAGGTGTTTGTCAACGACGACGAGTCGCTTTCCTCGGCGCGAGTGACGAATAGACCCTACCAGGAGATTCTGCAGGCATATCCAATCCAGTCGGATTTAGACGACTATTCTCACGGCGATCACAGTATTTGTTTCGCGTTTCGCAAGTCATCGTCTAGTCTTCCTCTCTCCCTACTCCTGCGAGCTCTTGTGTACTCTCCGCGTTCTGTCCTCACCCCCTAGTCCGCAAGCGCGTGCAGCAGCCCATGAAATTCAGGTTAACCACGGACAAGTACTGCACCTACTGCTCCGTCGAGCAGTTTTCGGCTCCTACGGGCACGGCACAGCTTCCGAACTGGGTATGGAAGGGAGTGGGTAATGATGCGTAGTTGATGCAGAAGCTGGATCTTCATCCCGGAGACTACATCCGACTCGAGAACGTGGCTCTCCCCAAGGCAAAGAAGGTGTCGGTGCGCATTCTGGACAAGGGTTTGCTCGCTGCGGAAAACATCAAGGAAGTGTATGCGTGGCTGGACAGGGTTGATGAAAAGGTTTGAAAGGCAGCTGGCGAAGCACGTCGTGCTGGCTGACGGCGATCGCGTTCCCATCATATATAACGATACTCCTTATCAAATCGGTGCGAGCAGTCCCTTGCTGTGACGACTAGAGATTGTAAAGTGCGAGCCTTCCTGTGCCGTGGACATCAACAATGCAAACGTCGCGATTGACTTCCTTCCGATGTAATGGACTGATCAGAGAGTCATGTGTAGGGAAGAGGAGGAGGAAAAGGAGGAGGAGGAGCCCGTCCAGCAGGGACACTTCCAGGGAAAGGCGCATTCGCTTTCCAGTACATCGGACAAATCCAAGACAGACCGTGAGAAGAGATTACAGTACTTTGGAATCTGAGCGTGTTTGGATTGACATGCATGCCTATTATAATACTCTATTCACAAAGAATGGGCTGATAAACAAAGATGACTCTTTGAAAGCGAATCACGCTCAATCACCACAAGAGCACAACACCCGTTCTTTGAAATGCGGTAACGCTTCTATCAACAAAGAAACCCAACTATACACTCTCCAAAGGCGTGAGCACATCCTTTTTCCTCCTCTCGTACAGGAAATAGAAGGCGGAGTAGCTCACAAAGCAGGTCACAAAGAACAGCATACAGAGCCCAATCTCGTTCTTCAGCTGCTGCGGCGACGCCTTGGTCGCTCCGGGAGACACGAACAGCGACCCCAGAATGTAGCAGAGCCCGCCGCCGAGCGACTGGTACATGCGGAACACCGCGTTCGCCACCGTCTTCTCATTCTTGAAGTACCTGCCGACAACGGTGAGACACTAGGCGTGATCGCAAGGAGGGGAAGCAACAAAGGTCTGGAGCCCGGAGTCGGTGACGGAGAAGAGCAGGTAGAGAGGAATGAAGACCATGCTCTGCCAGCGGTCGGCCCAGAAGGAGAGAAGGAGAGCGGAGACGCCGAGGATGACGTAGAGCACCAGCATGGGGAACAGACCGACGGTGTCGATGCACCAGCCGTGGATGAAGCCGCACACCACCTCGGTGACGGTGTAGACGATCATGAAGAGCGCGATGTTGGACTTGTTGTCGATCTGGCGGTTGTACATGCTGTTCACGAAGATCGACTGGAAGCCGAGGCAGAGGAAGAGCGGCGTCAGACACGCCATGCGCGGCGTGCCCGCCATCTTCAGCACGGTTGCCACCTCCTTCAGCACGTTCTTGCGCTCCCTCTTCATGACCACTTCCTGGCCCTTGCTGTCGACGGCCGGCTTCGCGCCGAAGAGGATGACGGAGCCGAAGATGCTGACCGCTAGGCGTGAGAGCAATTGCAAACGACCACTGCCCAGGATGAGGAAGAGGACGGAAATGGGTCCGTTCCAGCCAGGCCCTCCCGTGGAGGACTCGACTTTGAACCACTTGAGCACGATCAGCGCGCAAATGTTCCCAAAGACCTAGTCGTCAGAGACGGGAGGATCACTCACCGCCCCGGTCATGTAGATGCTCCAGAACATGCCGGCGAGCCGTCCGCGGTTGCTGTCGTTGGAGTTGAGGGACAAGTACACACCCTGACACGCCCAGAAAACCTAGGGATGACGGGGGAAGAGAGACGGAACGGAGGAGGAGAAGCCATGGATAAAGGACCAGAAGATGCAAAACCAGGGAATGACGAAGACAAACACATAGGTGTACAGACTAGTCATCACGGGGAGAGGAGGAATGCAACGGATACTCCATGGCTGCGCACGCCATGGCGAACCGCTCGTTGCGGAAGAGAGAGACCATCGAGGGAACGAACAGATTTGCAAAGGCGTAGCCGAAATACGCAATCGACAGGGATAGGGAGCCAAGGCTGCCTAAAAGAGGAACCGTGTATCCCTGGCTCGTTTTCAGTCCTGAAACGTGAAGGGAGACGAGTGGGCGAAACCAAAGTAGATGAAGCCATAGCCAATCGACATGCGAAGGACATTGCGATAGTTCTGGTCTCTTCGAACTTCCTCTCTACGATGACAGGGGAGCGACAGCACTACAAGAAGGACAGCATTCCGTGATTCCTAGGCGTTTTTGGAAAGGTGGAAACAGAGTTGTGTCTCATCCAATCAGCACGTGCTACGTCGTAGAGGTGCAGTGACGACGTCATCTCCTTGTGAGCGTGCTTTCGAGGATGATCGCGTGCAATTGGATGCTTTCCTTTCAGAGAAGAGAATGCGCGTGTTTGAAAGGGGTCTTGGCATCTACCCGAAAAGGGGGCTCTTTGGGGAATTCCTCTTTTGGAGAGGGAGTCATTCTTTGCGATGCTCCGCGTATTGAAGTCGGGAGTGAGCGATTTGGTTGTAGCCCTCATTGCTGTAGTTGTCTGCTTCCCGCGTGGTCTGTTCGTCGTGCGCGAGAAGTGGAAGCTGGTTCCGTCTCTTTTCTACGGATAAGGACAAGAAGCCGGAGGGAATTAACGGTTTGAGTGGGTTGTTGGCGTTCATGGTGATGGGTAGTTGACGACTTGATGAAAAGCATGCCTCCCGGAGTCATGAACGTCGCCATGAAGCAGGCGATGAACATGACACCGGAGCAGCGGGAGGAGGTGCTGAAATTGGGACAGCAGCTCTTTGGGTCTCGCAAGCGACGCGTAACGGAGACTCCGGATGAAGCTACATTGAAGGAGGATAAGAACATTGAGTTTGTAAGTGAAGAGAAGAAGCCGTCGCCAAATGCCACAAAGGAAGGGGAGGAGAATGTGATTTACGTGGAGCCCACGTCGACGGCAACGAAGGAGGACAAGAAGAAAGAGAAGAAGGAGGATAAGAAGAAGGAAGAGAAGGACGACAAGAAGGAAGAAGACGCCGAGCCCGAGATCGACTTCGTGGAGTTCCCGAACATGGGCAACTTCATGGAACAGTTCCGCAACATGATGGGCAAGGAGACGAGCAAGAAGGTGGAGGTGGTGAAGGAGACGGGCGTGCGCTTCGGCGACGTGGCGGGCATCGACGAGGCGAAGACGGAGATCATGGAGTTCATCGACTTCATGAAGAACCAGGAGAAGTACATCCAAATCGGTGCGCGCATTCCCAAGGGCGCGCTGCTCTCAGGTCCTCCGGGCACGGGCAAGACGCTACTGGCGAAGGCGGCGGCGGGCGAGGCGAACGTGCCGTTCCTGTACATGTCGGGCAGCGACTTCGTGGAGCTGTACGCGGGCGTGGGCGCCAAGCGCGTGCGCGAGCTGTTCGCGGAGGCGCGCAAGAACGCGCCGTGCATCATCTTCATCGACGAGATCGACGCCATCGGCAAGAAGCGCAACGCGGGCGTGGGCGCTGTCACACGGCGTGACGTGTAGAAGTTCTCGGGCGCGAGCGACGAGCGCGAGCAGACGCTGAACCAGATCCTGGTGGAGATGGACGGGTTCAAGTCGAGCGACAACATCTGCGTGTTCGCGGGCACCAACCGCATCGACGTGCTGGACCCCGCGCTGCTGCGCGCAGGCCGCTTCGACCGCCACATCGACGTGGAGCTGCCGGACTTCCAGGGTCGCGTGGACATCGCGCAGATCTACCTGAAGAAGGTGAAGCTGCACGACGACCGCGACTTCCTGGCGCAGAAGATCGCGGAGATCACGCCGGGGTACACGGGCGCGGACATCAGCAACATGGTGAACGAGTCGGCGCTGCTGGCGGTGCGTCGTGGCGCGACGGAGGTGTGGCTGCAGGACATCATGGACGGCGCGGACCGCGTGATGTGCGGCATGAAGAAGAACAGTCGTGGCATGACGCCGCGCGACAAGGAGCGCATCGCGTACCACGAGGCGGGTCACGCGGTGATCGGCTGGCTGTGCGAGCACACAGACCCCTGTCTGAAGGTGTCGATCATTCCGCGCACCAACGGCGCGCTGGGCTTCACGCAGAACCTGCCGAAGGAGCTGCAGATGTACACGGAGCAGGAGATGCTGGAGCTGCTGCGGCAGATCATGGGCGGTCGTGCGGGCGAGCTGGTGTGCATGGGCGACATCACGACGGGCAGCCGCGACGACTTGCGGAAGGGCTCTGCGATCGCGGAGAACATGGTGAGCGTGTACGGGTTCAGCAAGAAGCTGGGTCCGGTGTGCTACGAGGAGAGCGCGGACGAGGAGGTGCACTCGATCAGCGAGGAGTCGATGAGGACGATTGAGGCGGAGAAGCGGTCGTTGCTGAACCGCGCGTTTGACGACGCAGTGGCGATGGTGCGGGACAACAAGAAGTACGTGGAGGCGATCGCGAAGCTGCTTTTGGAAAAGGAGACGATTACGAGTGTTGATTTAGAGGCGATTATGGGAAAGAGGAAGGGAGCGAATCCGGTGGGTTACTCGGATTTGATAAAGGAGATGGAGAAGGAGAGTGTCAATCATTGAGGTGTTTTGTTGAGAGGAAGCGTCTTTTGTTGATGCTAGTTGTTCTTCATTGGTGTGAAGTGTCATTCATTGATGTGAAGTGTCATTCATTGATGTGAAGTGTCATTCATTAACGCGAGTCTCTTTCCACTAACACAACCTCCACCTCACTCACATGATAAAAACGCCCTTACACAAACGCACAGCAATCCCATCAACCAAAAAGACAACCCATATCGCTTGTGCACTTTTCAGTTCGCACTCACTATCAACAAGAATGACAGAGGATCGATCTGTTTTTGATGTAACATTTGAAGATCAATCCTTGGGTCTGACGTTTGTGCCGAGTCAAGAAGACATGGGCGCTCGAGTGGACGGGTTCTATCAACTCAACGGAAAGGTCCTGCAAGCAGAGGAATCCATGAAGGTCGCCTTGTTCGATCGAGTGGTCGCCGTGCAGGGGAAGTCCGTCGAGGGCTACGATTTCGGGAGGATACTCAAGCAGTTGCACACCAAGAAGAGGCCGATCCGGATTACCTTCGAGAGAACGAACAACAGCAAGAATGCCGAGATCACTTGGAACGAAGTGCTGTCCAATACGCGCGAAACGTACATCTACCTCAGCTTTCTTCGCCGAAAGTGTGTGTATCTTTGTTCCCTGTGGCTGGCTTTTCTTCTCGAGATGGAGAGACTAAACTTTTGTCGCGGTGAAGAGCGGACAGCCGTGGTGAAGAAGATGATAGCGGACTACATCCTGGAAGGGGGCGCTCACACGCGGTACATGTTCTACGTTTCCCCGCTCCCCGTGTCGAAGCTGGCAGAGCCGAAGGATCTGGAGTACTGTTTGCACAACCTGAAGGTGCAGCTGCGGGACCGCATTCGGAAGCTGACGTGGGATGGCTTTGTCGCCAGTCCCGAGTACCAGTTCATTCGCCTGAACATGAAGACCGTGCTGTACGACCGCCACACGGCGAATCTCTTCTTGGCGTTCCTGATCTCGCGCTCCAGCTACCGCGAGCTGGCGCTCTGGATGGACATCCACTACAAGCTGATGCCGCTGCTGAAGCGCTCGCACTACCCGGAGAACGTGGAGGACGCGTACGACTACTGCTTGGTGAATCTGTTGCTGCCCAACTATGAGGACGACACGGAGAAGGAGCAGCGAGAGCGCGACCTCGCCACCATTCTGGAGAAGTGCAGCGTCTTCGCGGAAGCCGAGTCCGTCCTGAAGACGAAGGCGGTGTCCTACCTCTCTCCCGACCCGTGCGATGCGTTGAGTCGTTCCGTGGTGGGTACGGACGCATTGAGTCGTTCCGTGGTGGGTACGGACGCATTGAATCGTTCCGTGGTGAGTGTGGATGCAGGCGAGATGGAGGACGAGTTGCAGCGCCGGCTCTCGGAGAGCTCGATGGCCTCCGTGGAGGAGCGCGACGGCGACGACGACCATGTGGCGTACTCGGACGAGGAGATGAAGTGCTTGACGGGCACGCTGGACTGTCTGTTCAAGCAGTACTGGGAGAAGCGCTCCTTCTCGCTGTTCCCGTCGCTGTACTACGACGTGATCTCGCAGATCACGCGCAGCGTCAACACGGGCACGTACCTGGACTCCTCGACGCTCGACTTGCTGATCAACCTGCTGGCGTGCATGCAGATCCGCCTGTTCCAGTTCCTTCTGAACGATTCCTACCCCGCCTTCGTGGTCACGGACCTCTTCGAGTACCTCGTCTCCGAGATCCGGTTCCCCAAGGGGAGCACGCTGAGCTTCGCGCGTCTGAAGAAGGCGACGCAGTACGTGGTGGACCGACTGCAGAGCTGCGAGGAGGAGGTGCCGCATCTGCGCAAGTTCATCCAGGGTGGCGTTTGAATGAAGGGATCACGCGTAGAGTACAGCGAGAATGCCATTGACCTGTTGGACACGACGGTGTGGGATGGAGGGAGTGGTGACGACTAGGTGGGTACGGAGGAGGCGACTCCTGAGCCCGTCGTGGAGGCGGCGCTGAAGTCCGCGCTGAAATCGGGAAACAAGAATGAGGTTTCTGTTCGTGCGGAGGACGAGCGAGAGTCGTTCTCGTCAATGGAGAGCATTCAGCCGGTGAGCGTCTGTTGAGGCGATGAGTCGTAGTTGTCGACGCTGTCCCCGCGGAGTGGAGGTTCCACGGTGAATGTGGAGGGTCGTTCTACAGTTAATGTGGAGGGTCGTTCTACAGTTCATGTGGAGGGTCGTTCAATAGTCAATGCGGAGAGTCGCTCCACAGCCAACACAGAGAGTCGCTCCACAGCCAACACAGAGGGTCGTTCGACGGACGTGCGGTCGTGGATGGCGCAGTCCTTCCGGCAGATCGACCTGCTGGACCTGATTAAGTACATCCAGACGCACCGGAACTTCAGCGTGCACCAGCGCTCGTCCTCGCCCTCCTCGGTGCACCTCCACCAGTACAAGAACCAGACCGTGTTCAAGGCCATCTACTACCGGGGAGACGAGGCGACGCAGAGCGTGAAGGAGGCGGACTCGGTGGCGATCGATCTGGAAGGTGCGCGCCTGTGTTGCGAGTGACGCATAGCGACGGGCTTGAGTTCGCCAGGCAACCCCATCGCGTTCTTCCTTCCCGAGGGCTACCGCTCCTTCGCGTACGCTCCGGACAGCCGCGTGTTCACGTTCCTGCTGGGCGGGACGTCGAACGAGCGCTGGAGCGCCGCGTGCCTGAACGTGTACTACCCGCAGGTAGGTGTGGAGGGAGGGCGTGAGTTGCAGGTAAGTGTGGAGGGAGGGCGTGAGTTGCAGGTAAATGCAGAAACAAAACGTGAGTCGCAGGTAAATGCAGAAACAAAACGTGAGTCGCAGACATGCGAAAGCCTCCGCGAGACAAAGAACGCTGCAATGGAGACGCGCTACGTGCCCGAGGGACTGATCCTGCTGTCGCCGTTCAACAACCTGCCCGCGCTGAGAGACCGCCTGCTGGCGTTCCTTCACACGAGCTACGACGACTTCCACCACGCGTCCGCGGAGACGCAGCACTCCATGCTGCTCAACCTGCTGCGGAAAGAGTCGTCGTGTCCCGTTTTCCTTCCCGTTTCCCGTGAGTCGTAGGCGAAGCGGCGCTTCTCCGCGGCGCTGTTCCAGTGCCTGGACCGCCTGCCCCCAAGCAACCGATTTCTCTTTTCCGACAGCGAGGACGAAACGCTCCTATCCGCCAGTCCCACGCTGAGTCCGAAGCCCGCGTTCTCTCCGCGTCTCATCTCCCCCGCGCTGCCTCCACGGGGCGACAAAACGCTGGACATCCCGCGCGTTCACATGCGCACCAACTCCAACGTGCTTTCGCCCGACGCGTCGTTGAGTCGCCCGCGCAGCGAGGTGACGCCGCACCAGCTCCTCTTCGAGCTGCTGTCGGTCGAGCACGTCCTGGTTCTCGTGCGCGTGCTGCTGCTCGAGCGGAGCGTGCTGTTCGTGTCGTCGCAGTTTTCGCTGCTAACGGCGGTGATGGAGGCTCTCAAGGACTTGCTGTGAGCGTGAGCGCGTGGCGTGAGGAGTAGGCGCCCCTTCGTGTGGTACTACACGTACTGCCCCGTGCTCACCAAGGATATGATGGTGTTCATCAACAGCCCGATGCCCTACATCATGGGAGCGAACAAGGCGTACGTGTATGTGTGGAGGAGGAGGGTGAGCGGTAGATCGATCCAAGCCTTGGAGAATCTGAAGGGCGTGACGGTGGTAAACATTGACGAGGACCACGTGTCGCTGCCGAGCGACCTTCAGGACTACTACGCGCTCTTCCCCGACGTGTTGGGCTTCCCGTCAAAGGAGCACATTCCGAAGGACATGCGCGACTCGGTGCTGCCCCCTCTCCCTGTGGTGGCTGGGATGGACTTGTACGCAGAACTGCGCAAGCTGGTGCACCCTGTTCTCTCGTTTGGCGACAGCACGTCGTTTGCAGAGTCTCGCTTTGACAGTGACGCGGGTCGGAGATGAGGGGAGAAGTGATGTGTAGTGAAAGCGGTGTTCCGCTCGTACTTGAGTGGGATGGTTCTCCCTCCCTACGCAGCGACGACGATCATGGTGGAGAAGGAGGAGAGGATATGGATCTTGGACAAGACGGAGTACCTCTTCCAGTATACGGATTTCAATAGTCGTAGATTTATGCGCAAGTTTATAGAGACTTCCATGTTTTCAGTGTTTTATGTGAATTGCTTTAATTGGAGGTAGTGTGTTTGTTGTGAGTTGTGAGTATTCTCGTGTTGCTGTGAATTGCGTCCTTATTCTCGTGTTGCTGTGAAATGCGTCCTTCCCTTGCAGTTATAAATCCCCAACTATTCTTGCTGCAACACTCCTCCGAGTCTTGCTTGTAACAGTGAACGAAAGGAACTGTGCGCAGGCGAATGGAATTGACAGCTGGGCGAAGACGGATATAGTTAAGCGAGGCGTTCCGATCAATTCATTTCTTTCAATTTGTATCGCATTCATGCAGCAAGTACGCGCGGCGGTGGAAATCAACAGTAGGACCAAGTTCCATTGAAATGGAGTGAACGGCATCCCAGCGGCGTATGCGGTGCTTGATTGTGTGTGATCATAGAGTTGGAACCGAGAGTCCTCTCCCCAGCGATTCCGCAGCGGATGGGATCACAGTTACGTTCCTCCGAAGAAGTGCAAAGAGGAGAGTGGTACCGATGTTGTGATTTGTGGTGGAAATGATGCTGAGCCTGCGAGCGAGGTGCCGGCTGGTGGATATGATTGGACGTGGGAGGATACGAACGACCAAGATGGGAATGCGTCTAATCAATCGTCCTGGCTGGATCAGTTTGATCAGTTGTTTTATGGGACTGGATCGACGAAGGAGGATGGTGCAGGTCAGCAGGAGGATGCGTTGTTTGTGAATGGGAATGATTGTGACGGGGGAGAGAGTGCGTATGTTGATCAAGAGGAATGTGCGTTTATTGGCCAAGATGAAAGTGCGTATGTCAATCAGGAGGAAAGTGCGTATGTCAATCAAGGCGAGAATGAATATGTCACTCAAGACGAAACCACATTCATTGACCAAACCGGAGAAGTGCTGGTGGAGCAAACGAACACCGCTATGGACCCAAACGAGAGTGGAACGACCCTCCACCAACCCTACCCTGCGTACCACGGATACGACCAGCTCCAGCCCGCGCCATCCATGCCCTATGACTACGAGTATGTGGTTCCCGTTGAGCAGCCCGCTGGCGTCGCCGCGGAGCAGGCAACGGACCTCTTCAACACGGAGCAGTGCATTCACACCTACAATGTGGTGAACACGGTGGAGGAGATCCACACTCCAGAGGACATCCTCCTGAACCAGTCGCACCTCATGTGCGTGGCTGGAGAGATAACGGAGTACGAGGAGTCGTATCTGCAGCAGCTCATCCTTCAGAAGGACCCGTCGGTGAAGGAGGCGCTGCGACGGTACTCCCTGTGCGTGTTCTGAGTGGCTGTGATGGGTAGAGGAGAGAGCCAGTCGCTGGTGCAGCTGCTGCACGCCCACGACAACGACAGCGAGTTGCTGATGAAGAAGGACGAGGAGTACGCGCAGTACATTGCTGCGAACAACTCGGACGAGTACCGCCGAAGAGTGGTGCAGGACGACGTGATTGAGCAGGAGTCGGTTCCGCTGTCGCACCTGGGCGTGTCCGCGCAGAGCGAGCGCATCGAGTCGCACACGGCGTTCGAGCAAATGTACACGTCGCTGTACGACACGAACGTGAACGCGGTGATTCCCTCCGTCACGCCCGAGGAAGCCCTGTGAGGTCGCACGCGTTGTCTCACGGACAGGAGGAGCAACAGTCTTCCGCCGCTGTTCATGCACAACGACACGCTCTGCGGCATGATTCTGAAGCGCGTGACGTCGAAGAAGATCTTCAAGAAGTGGAACCGCTGCGTGTTCGTCGCGAAGCCGAGCTTCCTGCAGCTGTACCGAACGCCCGTGGAGTGGAAGCAGCAGGGCCCCATCTACTGGCAGACCAACATCCACTCCTACATGGTAACGAAAGGTAAATGGTTGAAGAGTAGCACGCCTCGCCGATTGTGCGCAAGTCCTACGACAACATCCTGGTATACACTTTTGAGCTGCTGGAGAACCCGCGGACAAACGTCCACGTGAACGCAGCGATCCAGGGTGTTGCATTCAGCGTGTCGCTTCCGGGTGGGTCTGGCGGTGGAAGGCTGACGGGTAGTGAGAGAAGTGGCGCTCTTCGGGTCCGCGTACTACGGAATCGTGAAGGCGTTGCACGATCAGTTGGAGGCATCGATTCGAGCGAAGGTGGAGGAGTTGGCAGCGGAGCAGTCGTAGTTGTGTTTGTTGGTAGATTCTGTGAAGTGAAGGAGTTGCGACGAGAATTGAAGGAACGAAGCCAATAGGAATCCACTACCACTAAAAGAAGCACAACGAAACGAACAACTCTCTCCATCATTCCATCGCACTAATGCGAATCCATTTCACTTTCCACCCTCACCACTGAATCCCGATCCACTCCAGCCACACAACGAAAGCTCAATCCAAGTCCATTCTCCCATTCCCCACGCTCTTCCTCCCTTCGCTCAAAACAGGAACAGCAAATCGAATGCAAGTCGAGAATGCAAGGAACCCCTTCCTCACACCAAAACACTTCGGATACCCGAATTCGGGTCGATTTTGACAGGATGCACATTGCTTTGAGCAGTCCAGTAATCGTGTTTCTTTGGCCGTAGCAATGTTCCTTGTCAATTGGTTTTATGATGTGTTGTACTATCTTGGTACGGAGCGGAGGGACTGCGAATGATTGTGTAGGCTTGTACCAGAAGAGTGGAAAGCTGCTTTTCTTGGGTCTCGATAATGCGGGAAAGACTACCCTCCTTGACGTTTTAAAGCAGGGAAGACTGGCTGTCCACGAGCCTACACTCCATCCCAGTGCGTCGCGAATCTGCAGTAGTGATGCATAGACTCTGAGGAACTCGAAATTGGCAAAATCAAGTTCAGAACGTTCGATTTGGGTGGTCACGAGAGTGGTTAGTGTTTCGTTCCGCAAAGTCACTGCGTAGCCAGAAAGCTGTGGAAGGAGTATTTTGCGAAGGTGGACGGCGTGATCTTCCTCGTGGACGCCGAAGACAAGGAGCGTTTCCCCGAAGCGAGACAGGAGCTGAGCGTAGTGCGTTGAGTGCGCGCGTCATGGATAGGAGTTGCTTTCGGACGAGGAATTGGCGAACGTTCCTTTCGCCGTGCTGGGCAACAAGATCGATCTCCCCGGAGCTGCGTCTGAGCAGGAGTTGCGTATCAACTTGAATTTGGTGGATACGTTCGGAAAGGATGTGGGTGGAGCGAGAGGGCGCTGAGGCGTAGAACTTCGACAACCCATCTGGCGTGCGCCCTGTCGAGCTGTTCATGTGCAGTGTGGCTAAGCAGATTGGTTATACGGACGGTGAGTTGAGGTGGTGTGTGTGACGTGTAGCCTTCAACTGGATTTCAAAGTTCCTTTAAGTAGACAAGTGGCTTTTGTAGGGGTGTTTGTTTGAGGTGCGTTCTTTCTGATTGTATTGTGGTGTGCTTTGTAAACGTGTGGCGCGTTTCCATCTGTGTTAACGCGTTCGAGAGTGGTATGACTCACTTCCAGACGAGTTAACCCTTCCCGAAATGACTCACCACTCCCACACTAACACTTCAACTCATTTGAACTCCCAACAAACACAACTACTACGCTACACTCTTGAAAACCACGTCCTCTTCCTTGATCGATCGGATGGCAACGGAACTCGGCAGCTCCACACTCGCGCTTCCCGGCCCCTGCTCGAACATGTAGCTGGAGGCAATCGCCAGCTTGGTTCCGTCGCGATTGAACGCCAAGCACACCACGCCCGGTGTGTAACTACGCGTGAAGCGAGAACACGAAGCCCACTTCGTGAAGTACGCCAGCCGCTTCTTGGCGACGGCGTCCCAGATGCTCACCGACCCATCGGAGCCGCCCGTGGCAAAGGAGCCGTATCTACTCGTGAGCTTGCCGCCCTTCTCCCACATGGGATGCACCGCGATGGCGTTCACGGGGTAGATCACTTCCGCGCCGAAGGCGTCGGGCTTCCGGTGGCAGCGGAAGGAGAAGGGCTTGTTCGCAGCCGACTCGGCGAGGAACTCGACGCCCGCTCTGCCCTCGATGCTGCCCACGACGTATCCCGAGCCGTCCAGCAGCGCGCGAATGCAGCGGAGGTTGAACTTGAGCAGAGACTCGCGCAGAACGGGAGGCGTTGTCAACGAGTGGAGGTTGCACACTGCGATCTGGCGGTTCTCAAGGGCAACGAGAAGATTGCTATACGTGAGAGGGAGAACGCGGACGCACCCATCCCTCGTAACGTCCATCGCGTACACCTTTCCGGGAAGAGAGTACACGTGAAGCGGGGCATTCTCCGCCTCGGTGTTGACGTCCCATACCTTCACCGCATTGTCCCAGCCGCCGCTCACAACCCAATCTACGGGTGAGTGCGTGAAAGACGGGAATACGAAGGGAGGGGATGTACTGCACACAGCTGACAGCAGCGTGGTGATAGCCAAGGATGCGCTCTTGCTTCTTGTGGAAATCATATCTGCGACTCACTCCAAAACGACACAGATACATTTTAACGGCGCACTCCAGGCCACCGAGACAGACCGTGTCGGCATCGATCACGGCGCAGGCGAGAACGGCGGTTTTGTCATAGAATCGGTTCAGCAACTTGCTCTTGTCCGTGTCATACAAGGACACAGTCTATGGAATCAATGGAAAGCGAGAGGGGCGACGCCATCCCAGGAAGAGCACGCGAGCAGATTGGAAGCACTGGAGAACTGAAGACACGACACACTATCGGTAGGCGGATTGTCAAGTCGGAATTCTTCCATCGAAAGGGGATGATTGAAATGGAAAGAGCGCGAATGCTCTCCCCGCTGTCCCCACAGTGGAGGGAAGGACGAGAGGTGCACGGAGGGAGTGGAAGGAAGCCTGTTGAAGAGTGCCCAAAATCGGGACGATTTGGTGTGTTCGTCCGTTTTCACAAACAGCAACGAGATGGAAGATAAGAAGGAGAGCAAGGAAGTGGTGGAAGAGAAGAAGAGCGAACAGCCCGTTTCGAAAAAGAGAGAGCATAAGTCTGGTGGTTCTTCTGTAATGCTGTTTGGGGTGTGTCATTCGTTGTAGCACCACGGGGGCAAGAAAATGAAAATGGGAAAGGCTGTCAAGAGGTGGGTGCTGCGAAGAGGAGTAAGGGTTGTAGGATTCAGGCGGAACTGACGGACATTATGTTGGACCCTCCGTGTGGAATCCTTGCGGCTCCAAAGGATTCAAATATGTATGCTCTTGGTTGGTGGTGAACGCGTAGATATGAATGGGAAGCGCGACTGAACGGCCCGAAGGATACGCCCTACGAGGGCGGCGTGTTCTTCCTGGATATTCACTTCCCGGAGGATTATCCGTTCCAGCCCCCCAAAGTGCGGTTTCGCTGCAGCGTTCACGTGTAGATTACATTCAGAACCCGCATCTACCACTGCAACATCAATTCCAACGGAGTGATTTGTTTGGACACGATTAAGAACAACTGGTCGGCGGCACTGACCATCAGCAAGGTGCTTCTGACGATCATGCAGCTTCTGAGCGAGCCGAACCCAGCAGACCCGTTGGTGAAGCCGATCGCGCACGAGATGCTCACGTCTCCCGAGACGTACTTCAAGACGGCGCAGGAGTGGACGAAGAAGTACGCGTCGCCAGAGCTGACGGAGGCCAAGTGTCCTGTTTGTAACAAACACGCGAATTGTGTTTCGCACCTAGTTGTTCTTCTTCTCCTCCGTCACTTCGTACTCGGGCTGTCTTCTCTGCTACACGTGAACGCGAGGGACAAATCTTACGCAGCAGCAGTGGTAGAGCAGCGTCACGATCACGCCAACCAGCGCTCCGCTGCCCATCAGGACGAAGCAGGTGGTGAAGGGATTGGTGGCGAGATACCTTCCGGCCTTCTGAGACACTTCCTGGCAATGAACCCAATGAGCAACCACCTACTTCCATTTTCTTCTCAAAGGCGGAGGGCGGATGAGGGCACCTCTTCATATCCTGGCGCTTGTATCCCTCGAGCGCGTAGGTCTTCAGGTCCTCGAGTTCGCGACCTCCATCGTACTTGGCGTACTTTCCCTAGCGATGAAGATGCCGTAGGAGACTCAAACGTCCTTGAAGTAGATGAGCGTGGGGAAACCCTCAATGTTGTAGAGCTTGGAGAGAGCGTTGTTGGCAGTGGCATCCACCTACGGGTTGTGACGCAGAGGAGGGGCTACCTTGGCGATATTGACCTCTCCATCCACCTCGTCGGCGAGATTCTCCCACACGGGGGCCAGCTTCTTGCAATGACCGCACCACTACAGGATCAAGGGGAAGGCATTCAAGATTGTACAGGAGCGTAGAACATGACGAACCAGGGTCCCGTGGTGGAGCCGGTGGTCATTTGTGTGCGCGTCTCGAAGGTGTCATCGTTCAGTTCCACCAGCTCTGCGAATGAGTTCGTGAAATGGAATCAACCTGACGTGGCAAAGCAGAAGAGCAACAGAGCAGCAATAAAACTAGAGAATAAGCGGGATTTGCGTGGTACGTACGCCTTCATCGTGTAGAAGATAATGATTCTCGAAGAGGAAAGATGCTTGGGGTAGCCCACGAATTACAATGGATGTGTTGATTTCGGATTTGAAGGAGTGTAAGAAACAGAGGATACTACATGTGGAGGTGATTAAATGGAGAGGAGAGGGTGATTTGAAGGAGAGGAGGGTTGATTTGAAGGAGAGGAGGGTTGATTTGAAGGAGAGGAGGATTGATTCAAAGGAGAGAAGTTGATTTGATGATGAGGAGAAGTTGATTTGATGAGAAAGAAATGACTCAGTGGAAAGGAAGAGCGATACCCAGGCACAAGAAAAGACAGGCAAAAAGACGCACGAAGGAGAACCATTACACCTCCGGCAACTCCGAAACAAGGGCCAAGCTCTGCTGCAGGTGGTGCATGTCATGACGAACCAGCGACTGCATTTCGCCCACACTCATGTCGGAGTCGTCATCCGACCTACACCTCACTCACACACCTCGCTCTGACGCCGCGCGCATGAAATCCCAGGAGAAGGCAAACGACCGGCTGTGGACGGGGATGAACCACTACGGTGAATGGAGGCAGTGAGCCATACGATCCACGGCGAGTCGTCCATCACGCTGCACCAGTTCTTGCGATAGGGAACGCGCGCGCACAGTCGTCGGGGAGGGCGCGACAGCAGTTGCCGGAAGCAGGACGTGGACTCGAGGGTCGTTTTGTCGTGAAGCACCAGCCAGAGGTGGAATCCGCCGAAGAAGAAGAGACACAGCGAGACGCTGAACGCCATCAGCACGCTACGATGAAGACGGAGAGGAGCAACTACGCTACGACGGAGAGCGGTTTGAATGTCGTGGCAGAGGAGGGATAGAACACCATGATGATGTCGTACGAGGACAGCGTCGTATCGAGGCAGCCCAGCCACGCGTAGAGAAGGAAGAGGACAAAGAACTTCTTGTTCGCGTATCCAATGCAGTTGCACAGCCAGGGACAGTGATGATCCATGTTCACGACGCACATCTGCGAATGAGAGAAGAGCAAAAGCGCAACCTTGCAGATACTGCAGTGATGGCATCGCGGCGGCTTCTTCTGATTACACTTCTGGCATATCCTCAGTTCCTCGTAGCCAAAGAGTTGCTCGTAATCCCGAATGTAGCTCTCCGTCACTCGACCGGGATCTACGATTGAGGCGGGAAAGAGGGGGTACGCGTAAAGACGCAAGCGAAGTAGCTCCAGACGCACAGCACATAGCACCACAGGAAGAAGAGAAGATGGGCGTAATTGAGAGTGGTTTGGAGAGATGTGGTGGAATCTACCGGTAATGCCCTCGGATGATTGCCACTGGATATGGCGGGGATGTGGTAGGATACTACGGGGACGAATTCGAGAACGATGAAAGCGATGATGAGAAGACCCGGAATCGCTGATGCGATTCGAATGGTCTTGCTACTGGTTAGAGGAGAGGAAGAGACACGACTAGGGACTGAACATGACGTCTTTTGCAAAGCCTTATTTGACTGAAGGGATTGGAATGCGATGGAATGCCGCTTGGAGAAAGGAGGTGTTGGAGCAAGATGAAAGGGATTCGGGCATTCTTGGAAGGAAGTGGTCATGAAAAGGGTTGTGCTAGACGCTATTTCGGGGAGTGAGATGGAAGGATGGATAGGAAGGGATTGTTGAAGGAGCCCCATGGAAATCGTCGTGTTCAGTGATCGTGCCCAGTTTACTCTATTTGAAGCATGGATGAAATGGAAGCATTGAAAGATAATCGTCGCGTGTGTTCTGAGAGTGATTTGCTGAAGACAGAGGGAGGACGAGACAGCGAAGGGTATTCGCGCAATGTATGCATGATTCGATTGGATCACCGCTAGTTCGATTCGCTATTCTTGGAAACGAGGGAGTGGAGTGTGGATGACAGTGAGATGGGAGCGGAGCGACTGGTTCTTTTGCGCAAGTTGAACGAACGGATGGAGAAGTTGCAGGTAGTGTAATTACTTAATCTTTCCATTAGAGAGAGGTTTCCATGCTACAGAAGGACATTAAGGTGCTCGCAATCCAGCAGGTGTATTACGAGGATCAGAATCAAATCTTGACTGTGCAGTAGTCGTGGCTGCGAGGCTGTGATTTGCAGATTGAATCGAAAGAAGAACGAGATCCACGAGCTGCACCTGCAACTCATCAGTGCAAAGAGCGAAACGGATCACTTGCGTGCGTGGGTGCGAAAGCATCAGCGAACGGAACCCTCCGTGCTGGATCAGTTGCCTCGTCGTTTGGGGTTGACGGGTAGACTCTCTTCACAGAAGGAGGAGTTGCAGGAGCAGCTTCGCATGCAGCAGAAGGAGGTGTACTCGCTACAGCAAGAGTTGTACCACGTGTCGCGCGCGTACCACGTGTTGCAGGAGAAGGTGGCGTTGAGGGTGTGTGTTGAGGGGTAGAATGCCTCGCTGTATAGGGTCGTGAATCCGCTTCCGGTGTTGGGTTCTGGTGAAGTTCATTCTCGTATTGGTTCTCGTGAAGATCATTTTCGTGCTGGTTCTCATTCTCGTGCAGACTCTCACGAAACTCATTCTCGTGCAAACTCTCACGATACTCACTCTCGTGCAAACTCTCATTCTCGCACGAACTCTCATTCTCGCACGAACTCTCACGATACCACCCCCAAGAAGAAAAGGAAGAACTGGTGGAGTCGGTTCTTGCAGCTGTTCAAGAAGAAGAAGAGGATCCAAAACCCCCTCTCAGTCAGCGAGTATTCTCATCCCTTCGACTCGTCTTACACAACCAAGGAGGGCTTGCGGCTGATGAAGCGCCCGTCCATTCCGCTGAGCTACTCCACCATCAGTCTTCCCACGGCGCAGCGCGGCTCCGCGAGTAAGAGAACGTCGTTGGATGGGATTCACTCGGATATAACCTCGTACCCATCGGGAGAGAATTCAAGTGGCATGACGTGGCGTGTTTGTTGGATATGAGCGTGCATTGGAAATAAGAGAATCAATAACACGCACTGAATCAGAGCAACGCAATACGAATCAAACACGCACTCCATTCAAACAATCAAACACTTCCCTCTCCCAACCCGCAAAACCAATCAGCACGCTCTCGAATGGAACAATCGGAGATCATTCAGGAGATACCAGCGCTGGTTCTGAAGAATCTCATCGATCGCTCTTATGACAAGCGAAAAGCGGCTGCCGGCGAGATTGAGAGTATTGTGCACCAAATGCACGTACGCCTTCCTTCCTTCCCCTCTCCTTCTAGGATGCCGGCGACACGGAGCGTATACGGAAGATCATCCGCGTGTTGACAGATACGATTCAACAGGACGTCAACTCGAACAGTATCAAGGGCGGATTGATCGGCCTGGCGTCATGCGGTATCGGCGTTGGAACGGACATCATAAACTACATTTCCTTCCTCCTTCCTCCCATTCTCGATTGTTTCGACAACGAGGATACGCGCATTCGCTTCTATGCTTGCGAGTCGCTGTACAACATTGTGAAGGCGGCAAGAGGCGGCATTCTGACGTTTATCAACGAGATCTTCAGCAGCTTGTGTGAGCTGTATGCCGATGTGGATGTTGAGGTGAAAGAGATATCCTGCATTGCCACTGCATACACTTCCTTCACGCTAGGGCGCATCCCTGCTCGACAAGCTGCTGAAGGAGATTGTCACGGAGACGCAGTCCTTCGACGTGGAAAAGCTGATTCCGCTGATGGAGCAGTACATAAGCGATACGAGTCCGCATATCCGTCGGCTGCTCATTTCGTGGATTGACGTGATGGACAATGTGCCCGGCATCGACATTCTGGACTTCCTTCCTGGCTTTTTGGAAGGACTGTTTGACATGCTGAGCGACCCTCACCGCGAGATTCGCCAAGTCCGGGTTCACGCGCGTCATTACGCGTAGGAGTCCGACTCGCTGCTCCAAACGCTTCTATCGGAGATCAAGGAGAGCAACCCCGGCGAGGTGGACACGAGCACGATGGTGGGGGTCTGTAGCGCGCGTGAGGCGTAGATGACGACGATCATCCTTCAGAGCCACAACAAGGACAAGTTCATTCGACTGACCGCCGTTTCGTGGATCCGCGAGTTCGTCCTGGTGAGCGAGGAGTGGGGCCTCCCCTACAGCCAGCTGTTCGACGCGCTGCTGCCGTGTCTGCTGGACGAGGAGGAGGAGGTGCAGCAGGCGTCCAACGCGGCGTGCGAGGATTTGATGGCGAACGTGGGGTTGCTGCGAGGAGGTGATGTTTAGTTCGTGAAGTGTGACTACTGCGACGAGCTGAGCGCGCTGGCGACGCTGGTGTGCAACGGGCTGTCCTATCCCTCCAAGCGCGCGCGCCTGGTGTGTCTGCACTTCACCTCCATCCTCCTCACGCACTCGCCCGCGGCGTCCTCCGGGTCGTCGTTCTCGCTGTCCCTGTTCCGGTCGAGCCTGCTGCAGGCGATCACGGACAACCACGACGAGGTGATCGAGGTCGCCGTGAAGGTGCTGCTGCAGTACGCGCAGCGCATGGACGACCTCGAGGGCGTGCTGCGCGACGTCATTCGAGTGAGTTTGTCGGGAGGGAGTGAGACGAAGATTCTGCAGGAGTCGACCGAGGTGATGGAGAAGCGCGGCTCCTTTCTGCTATGCATGCTGTGCAAGTACGAGGAGTCGACGACGGTGTACCCCACCATCGCGCGCATTCTTCGCGTAGGCGTGGGAGCGGACGCTGAGTCGTAGTCGTTGGAGGACACCGCCTTCGCGAGTCTTCTGGTGCAGCGCCTGGTGCAGATCCTGCTCACGCGCGAAGAGACGCTGTCGATGCGCAACACGCTCCGTGGGTGTCTCTTCTACACTCGCTCTCCCTCTGCGGAGGCCATCGCGTTGTATGACGTGCTGTAGGTGTCAGGAGGAGGCGTGAGGGGGTAGATACGAGTCGTTTTGTGTGAACGCGGTCGCCGCGCTGTGTTTGTGTTGGTTCGTGGAGGATTACCCTGTTGCAGAGTACATTGCAGCCTCGCTGAGCAGCCAGCCACTCTCCGCGTCCTTCCTGCTTCGCGCGAATGAGTTGCTGCTGCTTCTCAACACGCCGGTGTTTCAGCATGTGCGTCTCCATTGGATGGATGTGCGGAATCCGACCTTTCTGGCTATGCTACGGAGCATATATGGGTTTTTGATGCTGCTGCCGCAGAGCGATGCGTATAATGGGATTCAGAACCGTCTTTCGAGTTTGACATCGTTGTATTATGTGTTACGTGGAAAAGAGGAATGCTGTGTTTGTTGTGAGACGCTGTGTGAGATTGGAGAGCAGGAAAGAACACTGTGACGGAAGGGGGAGAGTTGATTGATAATAGAGAGAGAAAACAGAATAGAGGGAAGAGAAGTGCAGAGGAGAAAGGAGAGAACATCTCTCTCAACTGTGGAATGAATTTGAACCAATGAAACCGTATGCCAAAAGAGAATCTCATTATGGAAGAAAAAGAGAGCGAAAATGGTATCTACTGTTTCCCCGTTTCGCTCTTTAACTGAAAACACATAAAACAATTCGTTAGACACGGAAAATGAGTAATGGAGAACAATACGAGCTTAGACAGAATATAGGCGAGGGGTAGGCTGCAAATCATGTGTTTCATTGGTAGCAGTTTCGGTGCTGTGTATGTGGCCTTAAACAAGTTATCGAACGAGTTGGTTGCAGTGAAGCGTATTCCACTCCCTCCCAACGCAGGTCCCTTGAATGAGCCGGAACTGCTTAAGAGCTGTCAGTCTGGATTTGTTGTTCGTTATTATGACGTGGTCCGCAAAGACAACGAGATATGGGTTTGTATTTGTGATTTGTGTGATAAGCAGATTGTGATGGAGTTTTGTCGATGCGGTTCCATAGGAGGGTACATACAGAGTGAGAAACGACGGAGTGAAGAGGTATTGCGCGACATCGTGAGTTGTATTCTCCTTGGCTTGTCCTATCTGCACAATAAGAAAGTGATACACAGAGTAAGTGCTAAGGTGATAGCTGAGCAGTAGGACATCAAGCCGGATAACCTGTTGCTATCTGAAAGTGGCATTGTGAAGGTTGGCGACTTTGGGCTGGCAAAACAATTGGAGCAGTCCTACTCCATGAAGAATACGAGTAGTGGCACATTGATGTACATGGGTCCTGAAATGTTCAGAAGAGGTACTTGCTTGAAGAGCGATGTTTGGTCTTTGGGAATCAGCGTGTATGAGATGGCTGAGGGCAAGAATCCATTGGCTGAATGTAGTGATCAAGATGAAATTATGGGCACGGTGTGTGGGGAAGATCCTATTTCCCTCCCATCAAACTGGTCTCCAGAACTGCGCGACTTCGTGAGCAAGTGCTTGGTGAAGGATGTTAATGAGCGAGCATCGGCGGATGAGTTGTTGAAGGTGGGCGTTTCTTAGCATTGTAACGACTAGCACCCCTTCGTGAAGGATGCCGTGGAGCGAATCAGGCAGAGGGGCAACTCCTCGTTGCTGTTCCAGCTAGCCCAACAGACCATTGACAAACCCCTGAACAAGGACACTACCCTACGGCGAAGAATACTGGGATTCATCGATCTCACTTCATCGATCACTCCCAATAACATACCTTACGAGTGCAGACTCGGAAGCTGCTTTAAGAGGTGAGTGTAAGGGGAATTGCTGAAGTACAGAGAGTCCGATACCATCAAGTATGTTGAAGATGAAGCAAACTGTGCTGTCACGGTGATGCGAGTGACTGGTAAAGAGATAGAAAGAGCCGCCGAGGTTTTGGGCTCGTTACAGAGCTACTCTTTTCCATTCTTCATTACGATCCGTGACATGAAAATGGAGAATGAAAAACTATGTGTACGAGTCACTCCTTGCGATGAGTGCGTAGGTGAGCATGGAAGCCTGTGACTACGGCTCCCTCCAATCGTTGCTCGAAACGCAACTCAGCGAGAACACAGTGCAATTCACTGAGAAGACAGCGCGATTCACTGAGAACACAGTGCGAGAGATCCTCTCCTGCGTTCTCCTGGGATTGGAATCCCTTCGCAGCGTGTTCATTATTCACGGCGTATTGTTTCCTCCCTGTTGTAACGGCGTAGAACATCAACCCCGACTGTCTCTTCCTCTTCCAGAGCGGCGTGGTCAAGATTGGCTGGTTTGAAGGCATGCAATGTGTTGACCACGTCGTTTCTGTGCGGAATGTGAACCAGGGAGTTTCACTCTATTCTGCTCCCGAGTGTCGTGAGAATAAAACCTGTATGAAGAGCGATGTCTGGTCCTTTGGCATGGTCGCGCTTGTGTTGGCTGAGGGTTTGCGTGTTTTTATGCGTCAAGCGAATGTTGCCAGCAAAGAAAGGCTGAATTCTCTCTTGGCTGCCGGATGGTCGTCGGCGTTCGTTGACTTTGTGCGCATGTGTTTGGTGGAGAACGTGGATCAACGCGCGTCGGTAGACATGCTGTTGAAGGTGAGTGTTGTTATGTGCTGTGACGTGTAGCACCCGTTCGTGAAGGACGCTGTGGAGCGAATCCGGAACCAAGGCAGCTCTTCCATTCTTTGTGATATGGCGCAGCAGAATCCCAATGGGCAACAAGTAGTAACGGAGCTCAACACCATTGAGGATTGGGATAAAGTGAACCAGAGTGTGAAGTCGATTATCATCGCAGCCAACAGCATGAACGACGAGAACCTGAAGGGGCTAGACTTCACGGACTGCAAGAACCTGCGATTAGTGACGGTGGGAGATGACTGCTTCATGCATGTGAATACGCTGAAGCTGATCGGAATGAAGAACCTGGAGAGTGTGATGATTGGAAAGAACTGCTTCACGAAGGAGAGGAACAAGTCTGGGAAGGATCCAAAGCGTCACTTCGAGTTGAAGAGCTGCCCTTCCTTGCGAGAGTTGAAGGTGGGTCGCTACTCCTTCTCCGATTACACTGTGTGCGAGATCGATGATGTGAATGCGTTGGTAACGATTGAAATTGGCGACTTGAATGCGGACAGTTACAACTTCCCCTTCGCTTCACTCAAATTGAAGGGTTGGTGGGATGCGAAGGGCGATTATCCATAGGATTGCCCAAATTGAGATACCTCCTATTTGGGGGTTGCGCCTTCCGTTGTTCATCCCGTATTGCGCTTGAAGGCACACTTGCACCTGCTGTATAACGGAATAGACCTTCCTTCGCTGGAGGCACTTCAAACGGGCAACGAAGCGTTCTACATGACGCAGTCCCTGGAGTTGAGGAGTACTGCATGTGGAGACGAGATCATGTAAAGGTATGCCTTCCCTCACTACACTCGGCATTGGTAGCAGTTCCTTCTATCGCTGTTGTTACGTTGCATTTGAGGGTGAATTGATCCTGCGTTGATTAACGGAATAGACCTGCCTTCGCTGGAGACACTTCAAATGGGCACGAACGCCTTCGCATTCAACTGGGGAGATGGAACGACTCTGCTCATGAGAAGTCGCTGCGTTTTCAGAACTGAATGCATAGACTTGCCCAGTCTCACAACTCTCACCACTGAGGGCGACGACAGTTACACCTTCCGTCATGCACATCAAGTCATCCTCGACAGTGATTGTGATTTGACAGCGGTGATGCGTAGATATGCCAAACCTCACTACGGTTGTGCTAACAGGGAATGCCTTTATGAACAGGATGAAAAGAAGGGCAGTTCCCGATAATATTGGCGCTCTTGCAGATCACCCGAATTTGCAATAAGACGTGTTTGTTAAGAGCAAGCGTTGGCGTAGTGTTAGCGTAGCGTTCGGGGAGGATGGAAGTGAATCTGGAGTGGAGGGGGAATTGTGCTGGTGCTGTTATTGTTGAGAAGGGAGAAGTCGAATGTTGGGGGTAGAAACACGGAATGTTGGTTCTCCGGAATCACTGAGTTCGTTGGGTGATTAGGATGGATGAGGCGCGTGCGGTAGTAGCAATGAAGTGAAGGCAAAGCGAATTAGGGATGAGATAGACAAGAATGGAATAGGAGTAGAGTATGGATTTGTAATCACGGCAGCTATAGGTAATTTGAAATGGAGAAGATTCACATATCGAGGCAAGTGATGTGCAAACGAAATGCTAATGTCGATTCTCTCTTCGACCCTTCTCGAGTCCAAACTGCCCTATAGGTCCCCTAAGGGTACTTAACCCTGTGAGTAATGTTTTGATCTTACATGGTGGAAAAGTGGAAGAGTGGCGCGTATCTTCAAAGACGAAGTAGCGATGTTGACTTGTCTCATCGCTTCAATTCTTCGCTCTCACTCCACACCTCACCAAACCGGGACATATGCACCTCGTTTATGTGCGGCGCATCGCGAGGAGTTG
>ERZ1106923.185-NODE-185-length-27415-cov-17.362463_pt1 | contig 27415 bp, 63 predicted proteins | sample MGYA00403657_ERZ1106923 | MGnify/ENA primary metagenome ERZ1106923 (study PRJEB35170, sample SAMEA104062425) | human gut metagenome | biome: human gut; feature: human-associated habitat; material: faeces | place: Denmark | collected 2012-06-19 ...
CATCAACTGCGTAATATCAGCACTGAACGCGAAAGTCTCAGTTTGCTCAGCCATTATGTTTGATGAAATGGATAAAAGAAATAATGGAACGAGAAGTGGATTTGGAAGCTTCTAGAAGGTGCGTTTCTAAATCGGTTTCCATCAAACAGGAATAGAGAGGGGAAAAGGCTACGATCATCCGGGGACTATTCCGAGGGATCAGTTGAGCACAGGGCTTCCGTTTGCGCTTTCAGCAAGTCTCTGAACTGAAGATGGGCCAGCCACTCCGGTGGAATGGATTCCATGCCCGAGTACGCCCCCATCACGTTTCCACACACGGCAGCCACCGAATCGCTGTCACCGTCGTGGTTGACACAGGCAATGAGTGCCGATTTCACGTCCTTTTTGTACCGAATCAGACAGTACAGCGCAATCGCAAGGTTCTCATCCGCTCTCCACCCCAGTCCAATCCTCGCAATGTCGTCGTGTGGATTTGCATTCGGATGGGTTCCGAGCACAACTCCCTTCATGAGCACATCATACAGAGAATCGCTCCGCGGCAGTTGCTTCAGATATTGCAAGGAAGAGTGAACTGCAGGCACACATTCCTCTCCGTTCAGTAACTTGGCAATGAGCATACACATGACTCCGGCAGACAGATAGGCAGAACGGTGGCCATGGGTGATTGCTGCACATTCACACCCCATCTTGAACGCGGCTTCAGGATCCGAGTGAAAGGCGATAGCAATGGGAGCAGCACGCATAGTGCACCCGCAACGAACGCCACTCGGTGGTGGGTTGGACGTAGAGTAGTACTTTCCACTCTCGAGCGCTTCGAATGTGGAGCCCCCGCGACACATCTTGGTATCCAATCCCGGATTCTTTCCGTTGTCAAGCAGGTCATTGGTCAACAATTCTTCTCTCGGATAGAAGAGGGAATACGTGTCTGCGATAGCATCACCGCAATGCAGCAACGAACTGTACCATCGCAGGTAGGACATGTGCACCTCCTTCACGGTGTCTTCCATAGTGCATTTCTTTCTCCGCGCGTGAATCAGGCCTTGTGCGGTATAAATGGTCATCTGGGTGTCGTCTGTAATGCGCGCGATTCCATCTTCCACCTTCATTGTGCGAATTCCTCCCTCACCGTAGATGGACTTGATTTCTTCCCACCGTTTGTGCTCCACTGGATAGCCGAGGGCATCTCCACACGCTCCAGCGAGAATGCAAGCCAGGGAGCGATTTGTGTAATCCATTGTGAGGGAAGGGGTCGTTCAAAGTGGGAAGGGGGTTTCGTTGTTGGAGTGAGTGGGGGATGATGGAGGGAAGGAATCGTCAAGGGAGGTGAAAGGGGGTGAATGAAGGTGGAATCGGTTTGTTCACCTCCTCAATTGGTTAGATACAACTCTTCCATTTGCGAATCACATTACGAGCCCTCCCCACTTCGATTCCCCAACAAACAACTCAAAACTAATCATTTGACTCCAACGGATAAGAATAATCCGCTGACCGTGGCATGAACTTGAACGAATCGACGTCTGGCGTCTTTAGCCTTGAAAAGGCTTCATACGCTTTCTTAAGTGGATTCACCTCCGGTACTGGAGGCGGCACAACTACCGGTTCTGGGCGAGGGAGAGCGGGAACGGGTGGAGGCAAAATGGGACCTGATTGCACTACGGGTTCAGGAATGGGCTTGAGTTCCGAAATAGATTCAGGTTCGGGGATTGGTGCTGGATTAGGATGTTGTGGTCCTGCTGCGCTCTCCGGCTTCTGTATGGGCAGCTGCTTCCTCCCTCGCAGAATGGTGAAGAGGAGGAAAATGATGATCAGAAGGAGAACAATGACGATGATGTAGAAGAACGATGGGATTGACGATGGCTTTGGAGTTGCTGTAGGAGGCGGGGTTGGAGGAAGTGTTGTTGGAGGAAGTGTTGTGGGTGGTAGTGTCGTTGGAGGCACTGTTGTCGGAGGAAGCGTTGTAGGCGGTAACGTCGTGGGAGGCATTGTCGTGGGAGGCATTGTCGTCGGTGGCACCGTTGTAGGCAGTAACGTCGTCGGAGGAAGCGTCGTTGGAGGCACTGTCGTCGGCGGTACAGTCGTTGGAGGAAGTGTCGTTGGAGGTACCGTCGTCGGCGCCACAGTCGGTCCCTCATCCAACCCATTGTGATCAAAGTCTCCCGTCATCACCAGAGAAAACGGCTACTCCTAACTCACTCCACGCACCCTCACCTGACTCGACACAAGCGTCGTCTTCCCAACTCGAACCACCACACGCCGATCAGGATTCGTCCCAAGACACGTCTCCACCTGCTGTTGCGTCATGTCCACAATCTCCACGTTGTTCACGTGATCCGCGCTGGTCTGCCTGTCTCTCACTCAACCCCTCATTCCCCACCCATTCGGATACACCACAGCGTCCGTGTGCACACATCGCACGCTCAGATCCAAATCGTTCACCAGCTGGAAGGCGGACGACGAGGCGCCAGGAGGGTCGGTCCACACAAGCGTTGCCTTGAAGACTCCTGTCGAGTGTGATTAAGAAATCACCATCGATTCCTCGCAGGATATGTGCAAGTACACAGGGATCAGCACCTCCGTCGTCGTCGTGTTGAACACGTCGTAATGCAGGTACAGGTCGAAGTCCGTCGTCTCGTTGAAGTGAAGCACGCTACGCGTCACACCACACGCCTCCAATCACCGATCCAGCTGAAGCCGTCCATGCCCCTGAACAGGATTGGGCCACGACGTGAACGGCGTGCATCTGGCGCGGTTGCAAGACCCCGTCAAGCGCACTGTCGAGTGAAGGAGCATCGCTTTGATCATGGAGGCCTTCTTCGGAATTGGGTCTATCTCTCAACTCCACTCCCATTCCCACACGGTCGTAGAAACCCCCGTCCAGGTACTGCGAGACGATGGCTGCAGCAGCAGTGACCGATGGAGCAGCCACCGAGGTGTCGTTAAGACTCACCACGCGCTTCTGACATAGGATATGTTCCCGACGACACCTTCATGTCGTCGTGGTTCTGACACTCGTTGTTGCACGCTGACGTCGTGAAGGCTTTGGCGGACTGAGCCACGCCTGCACTGCAGAGATCGGGTTTGATGCGACCCGCTACACGTCAAGCGAACAACGAGAAGAGACTGGACGAACCGCGCGAAGAGTAGTAGGGTACGTACTGTTCGTTCTCCACCGTGTTGTAACCACTCACCCCCGTTGCGCCCACAGCGATCGCGTTCTTCGCCAGAGCGGGGGAGGGCACGGTGTTGTAGCCGCTCTCTCCCGCGTTGCCGATCGAGAACACCACCACCAAGTCATCGTTGTCGTAGCTACCCGTCACACGACCTCTCCAGAGCAACATGTATTCGTCGATCTGACGACACTTCTCGTCGTAGGCCGTTCCCTCGAAGTTCCACGAGTTGTTGATGATCCGCACTCCGTTCACGTAACTACCCCTCACCACACTCTCCATTCCTCACAAAATGGGCAAATACGACATGTAGAGGTTATAGGGCGTGCTGGTGATGCCTGCTCCGTTCGTGATGTCGTAGAACATGATCTTCGCGTCGTACGCCAGTCCCTTCAGGTCACGCCATACCCACATTCCAACGTTGTATTGCGACAGCGTTGGGGTCATCGTCTTTCCGGCAATGATTCCGCACACGTGCGTCCCGTGACCTCCCACCGTGTACTCGGAGCGGTCTTGGTAGTCGTAGTACAGAACCACCTTGCGGTGATTCAGATTGGGCTGGGCAGAGGAGTACGAAATGCTCTGACTCGGGTCGTAGAAGAACGCGTGGTTCACATCCAGGCCCGTGTCGCCCACGCCGATAAGTACTCCCTCGCCGTGAAGGTTGTGTCGTGCGAGGATGGTGTTTGACGCATTGCCCGTGATCACGCCTTGAGGGACGAGTTCCCGGATCTTGTCGTTCAGACGGCCTATCTCTTATTTCTTTCATTCAAAGGCACGTCGCTCGGGACGTAGAGAAGCGAATTGCATTCGATCAGCCAGCGTGACGCTTTTCACCTGCTTTGAGCCGATGACTGGAAGAAGAATAGGAAGCAAGTCAGCAGCGAATCCAGATAACTCGTATAGCTGAATCATCGATCGTCTCCCGTTAATGCCATTCGGCTCTGTAAATGGACGATAGGTGATATCGTGCTCCTCCAAATAGCGTGAAAGAGGAAGTGTGGTTGAATTCCCCACTTCCTTCTGATGATACAAAAACGATGAAATGCGTGACAAAACTAGACATGAAACACAATCCGATGAAAGACGGGAAGAGCGAGACGATTGGTTTACGCGAAGCGATGTTACAAATGCACGGCCATCTTGAATGGATTGCACCGAGACGCTACTATCCTGAAACGGGACAGCATCATGGAAAGGAGATAAGTAATGAATCATGATGGAGAGACGCCTTCCATCTCCTCTAGATCCGTCGATAATACCATCCAAAAACCGTTCGAGTACACCCATCTCGATTCTCGACAGCAATGGCAATTCAAACAGGGATTCCACGCTGTCCTCTATCCTCACGTCCAGCAACTGATGCAACGAACAATAGACGATAACGGACCGGTTCTGACCTCCAACAAAGTCAAACAAGGGAGCTTGTTGCCCAAAGGTGGATGAAACAAGAGAAGCAAATGCGGAGAGAGATACACTCTCTCGGATATATACAAAATAGGGTTTTACCATGCCATCCCGCAAACCGAGGGTCGATTCGGGATGAAGCACCGTCTATTCAATTACCCTCACAATCCGTTCATACAATGCCTTCTGTTGCCATTTCTCGATTGAGATGGGATACTGGGGTCTCCATGTACTCCAGGAAGTGAGCCAGGATCGGTTCTTCTTTCAGTGCATACACCAGAGTGGTAAATAGCCAAATGAAGAGTATGCGAGCCATGGAAGGGAAGAACTGACAAACCGGAGGAGTCCAGAATTCGAGGTGATTTTGGTCGCGTTTGTTTCTTAACAAATGGGAGTCATAAAAGGAAACCAATTACTTCTTCATCTTCTTCATCAATCTTCTGTTGGCGTTGATCGCATTTATACTCAGCTTCGTACGATTGCCCATGAAGCTCAAATCAACCTTGCGTTTCTTGTCCGATTTCACGTCCTTCTTCTCTCCCTTTTCTTTCTTCTCCTTCTTTTCTCCCTTCTCTTTCTTTTCTCCCTTCTCTTTCACCTCCTTTCCCTCCTTCTTCTCCTTCACCTCCTTCTTTCCCTCCTTCACAACAATCTTCCTCTTTATCTGCTTCTTCCCCTTCTTCCTTCCATTCATCGCAGCGTCCATCAACTTCTGCTTCTGAATTGCCTCCGCCGATTCCAAGCACTTCTTCACACGAATCTCTCGATCCGCCAGCTTCCTTCCGTTCAACACAAGAGCCAGCGGAATGTACATCGGAGACTACAACTCACAATCCCCAATCATCACCTCACCTTCAGAATCACATACCCAAATCCCTTCCCCTTTCTCGTATCCGGTTCACGAATAATGCGCACGCGCTCCACCATCTCCTCCTTGCTCTCATTCGATGTCGTCGAACGCATCGACTTCATTCCCTCCTCGAAAAACTGGCGCACCACCTCCTCGTCAATGTCAAACGGAAGGTTGCCGACGAACACGCTGTGCGCGTTCAATGCCTTGTTGTCCTTCTTGCCCAGCGTATCCACCACGATGTGACGATCTAAAATAACCTATACATCACAGCCACTCGTTCGCAGCAACAGTATCGTTGAGGGCGAGAGCCTTTGCCACGGATTCCTTGTCTTCATATACGATGTACGCGTTCACGCACTTTGTTTCGTCGTTGAGGTTGTTGTGAATGAAAGAAACCTTCTTCATCAGCTTCTTGTCGAATTGCGTCAGCTTTGAGGACTGGACCGCCACCGATCGGAAACGAAGCGACTTGATGGTTCCGAATGTGGAAAACGCCTTCTTGAGGACCTGCGGCTTCTGGATCACGGACGCTACGCATTACGATCAAGGACGGAACGCACTCGGCAGATTCCCCACGTACACAGTGAAGTCGTCAAATGCGTGACGGTTCACTGGCTGGGGCTTGACCTTCTTCTCCACCTTCTCCACGGGCTTCGCAGGAGTCGTTCTGGCAAAACGCTCTTTATTCGCCTCCGAAAACAAACCACTCGACGGAGATGGAGCGACCTTCTCCTGGACCGTCTCCTTTTGCTGTTTTTCCTCCTTCTTGCTTTCCTCCTTCGCAGCAGGTAAAGCAGGTTCTCTAGACGGTGAATCCGCTCCTTCCCTCTCATACACAGTCTTCTTTTCCTTCGCAGGAGCGGATCCCTTCTCATTCGACTTCTTTGCCATGGTTCGTTCAACAAATGATAGGTTTTCTGGGTTTTTCCTGCGTTGGAATGCCTCGTCAAAACCCCGATCACAGAATTGAAACAAACAAACCCCACAGTGGTGCTTACGAATACATGTAGGACCCCTGGCCGTAGTAGGAGTGGAAACCAGTCGAGCCATTACTCTGATTCGGTGTGTTGGGCATCACAAACTCCCTGCTCGCTGCCGTGAACCTCTTCACTTCGGGGGATTCCTTGGGCAGAGAGGAAGAGCTTGGCGATTGCATCATGGGAGCGAGAATTGGCGTGCTATTCACGGAGGAGGAAAGCTGGAAGGAGATCAGCGTCGGAACAACGGAGGAAAGCACGTCGCCCATGATCACTTCCCCATCGACAAGATTGTCCTCCTTCTCGTAGATCTCCTCAATGAACGTCTTTCTCTCCAGCACTTCCCGCAACGACACGAACGGCACCTCCACACTCTCCTTCTTCTTGCGCTCCACCACAGTCGAATCCACCTTTTCCCGCCCTTCACCCACCAAAAACCGGTTCACGCGCTGCATGGCCAAATTCACCTCTTCTTTGGGCACCTCGCTCTCCTCCTGAATCTCCTCACTTTCCTCGATGGAGCAGTTCAAATCGACCAGGTCCAGCAGGTTGCTGGGCACCTCCTCCATCACCAGCTCCATCGCCTCGCGCGGCGTCAGGTTCCGCAACACGCTCAGTGACGGGGGCTTCCCGGCTTGGTCTTCTGGCTCGACAGGCGCCGTGTTCGCCGCCTTCGCCTCCGGTTCGTTCTCCTTCACCTCCTCGTTCTCCTTCTTCGCTTTGGCTTTGGTCTTTCGCTTCTTCTTCTTCCCCTTCGCCGCGTCCTTCACAGCCTCCACGTCCTCGTTCAGGAACAGCGCCGCCACGCGGTCCGCCTCCATCTCCCTTCGCTTCAGCTGGAAGGCGTTGTCCATCTGGTCACACACCATCCACAGCAGGAACATCTTGAAGCGCAGCGTGGACAGGAAGAACAGCTGGTCGTCCAGGCTGGTGGGCGTGTACTCGAAGGGCTCGCTGAACACGTGGCACGGCGAGTCGTCGCGCGAGGGCATCACGCAGTAATCGTAGGTGGAGGCGGCACTGACGATTTGGTTCATCATGTCCTTCTCGTTCTTGCCCACGCTGATGACGAAGCTGTCTTCCTTCTTGGTGATGCCCTTCAGATCGCTGTTGGGCTCGAGCAGGTTCCAGTGCACCAGCACGTAACGCAGAACAAACCAATACACGCTCTCTTTGATCTGGTTCGACACGTCCTTCAGGTCCAGCACCAATACCGCCTTCTTTTCCACACTCGAGAGACACCGCCAGAAGGTCAAGAACTCCTCCGTCTTCAGCTCGTTCGCCGCGCGCATGCAGTGTCCGTACACGTTCGACCGCTCGCGCACGAACTGTGTGTTGTTGTGCGCCACGTACGGCGTGATCTCGCGTTCCCCCAGCAGGCGAAGCTGCGTCTGGATGCTACAAGGTCAGTGGAGGCGGCAGCGCTCACGCCAGGTAGTCGATGGAGATGGGCGTGGTGAGCACGGCGCTGGAGATGGGTTTGAGCGGCGACAGCGCGGAGAGGATGAGAAGCACGATGTCCTTCGACGCGTTGTCGTTCTTGTTGAAGAGATTTGGTTTCTTCATTGTGAAGAGGTGCAGGTACGACTCGTCGTTGCGCGTCATGGGAAGGGTGATGAAGTACGAGTCGGGCAGCGAGCGGTAGTGGAGTGAGGGGTTGTGGATCAGAATCACATCCATACAGTTCAGGAAGAGAGGCTTCTTCGCGTCGTACTGGTCAATCAGGCTTATCAGAATCAGGTCCAGAATTGTTGTGAAGGTCGTGGATCGCGTCTGCTGCAGCGAAACGCCTCTACGCGTCACCTCACACCTCTTCGCACACTTCTCGTTCAGCTTCACGTGGTAAATCTCCTCGTACGCTTGCATGATGAACGCACGGAGGCTCTTCTCCGCCTCCTTCACGCGACCCTGACCCTGTTCCTCCACCGACAGTCCCTTCGACAATACGTAGAAGCACGCGAAGAACAACGACTCCGTCAGCAGGTTCGCCTCCAGACGCTCCACGTGGTTCTGCGTGATGCAGTCGTACTCGCGCTGCAGCAGCACCAGCTTCTCCGTCGTCTACCCATGATGGAGGACAGAGAGCACGACGGTCAGCAGGTCGAACGGGTACACGGGGAAGTCGACGTACTCGCCCACCACGTACTTCATCACCGTCGCTCCGATCGAGAACAGCGTCAGCAGACACTTCGACGCCAGCTGGAAGGGGCGGTGCGAGAACGGCGGCACGATGGGCGCGTTCACCGAGGCGTGGTCGCTACATGTGAGGGGATGACATCAGCAGCCACTTGGAGATGATGATTCGTTCGATGGTGCTGTCGGAGGTGTAGTCGATGGGACACTTGCCCTCACCGTTCTTGACGTTCATCAGCGCGCCCTTCAGCAGCAGCAGACTCAACACCTCGTAGTTGTTGTTCACCGCGGCGTAGTGGCTGGCGGTGTTTCCCTCGAAGCTGGAGATCAATCGCATTCACTCAATGTACTCTTGCTGGTTGATGTCCTGCTGAATGTTGAGCAGACACGATATGATGGTCAGGTTGTTCATCAGACACGCGTACATCACTACACGCTCATCCTCGTCGTGAAGTCAAATACGGGGGGTCACACCGTTGTGGTTCGCACACACCACGGAGGCGCCCGCCTTGATCAGTCGGCCCAGCGCCTCGATATTCCCGCTCCAGCACGCCCTATCGTCATAACCGCGGTTATTCGCCCTACCTCAACAGCGCGTTATCCCCGTTCGCGTTGGTCATTTGAATGTCGCAACCGCCGTCCAGGAGGAGCTGCACCGCCTCGTTGCAGTGGTCGTTGGTGGCGATGATCAGTCCAGTGGCGTCGTGGAGATAGGCGTTCTGTGTGGGCGAGAAGAAGTCGGAAACACAGTTGATGTCGCATCCCGCATTGATGTACTCCTTCATCAGCTTTATGTTGCTACGCGTCAAACAGAGATAGAATCACCACTTATGACGAACGGAGAGGAGGAACTTGGTCTCCATGGAGAGATTGTCGGTAGGTGCCGGGAGAACGTTGATCGTGAAGGAAAGCGAGCCGTCCTTCAATAGACCGCTCTTGGCGTTCATGATGTCTGCCAGTGCGACAACATTACCGAACTTGTATGAGTTGGAGTTGCTACGCGTAAAAACTGGTAATTAGTACCAAACCCATCAAAGTAGATGGGACAGGAAGTGTATGTGTGGGAATGCTCCGCATCATCATTGTCGAACACGACTTGGAGGAGAACATACCGAGCGGGCGGGTTCAGCATCGCGCTGTGGTACGTCATCGATCTATGGATAAAGCAACGCAGCGAGAACGACAAGGACATGAAGAAGTCGGGATCCGAGGGCTTCTTCTTCTCGTCGTTGTAGTTGTGAGACACGATGAATACCCAGTTCTTTGACGATTCAAAGGAGATGGTGGGTTCTGTCGAGATCCCTGCAACTAAAGCACTGTGTACATACTCACGCGACGTAGTATACTTTATATTGGATATCAGTCCGGGAATGGACACTGCAATGGACACAACGTAGTCCTCAGGATGATCACCGATATCGGACTCTTCAAACGGTTGTATGTCACTCGGTACAACTACACATAACACGATTCGGAAGCAATCCGCCCTTCATTGTAAAAGCGGGTTCCTTTATCAATCTTGACAATGCTGCAGACGCCTTCTTCTCCAAATCGATTTCTTTATCCGTTTCGCTGTTTCGCAGGTCCAATAGCCCCTCCGGTATCGTTTTCTTCGTCTGCTGCGCCTTTCCTTGCTTCTTCTTTTCTATTGCGTTATACAAGCACTCCACAGCATGCTCGCCATAATCAATACGCCGTTGCTTTCGTTAGCACTAGTATTCGGTTACGGTTCGCGAGTTGCAATTGAAATAGGAAGAGAGGGGAAGAGAACGAGTTGCAACAATTCCTTCGGTATTCCTTTGTACGACGAATATGATTCACAAAATAGAGGGTATTTTGCACAACGAACAAGGCAGCAGATTCTCTATCCACGAGTATTATAGGTATTACTCCTTTTCATATGAGTCTATCTTCTCCTATGTATCCTGTGCAAATTCGTAGGCTGGGTTGATGGCGTAGAACCATGGCCTCGAGAGTCTGCCTTCGTTGGCGGTGGACACGAGTTCAGGCATGACGTACGCAGTAGGTTTCTTCGGTTCCCTTTCAGAAGCAGCCACCCTTGGCAGAATCAACACAGAGGAGCATAAACGCCTATTCGACGAACAGCGTACCGAGTCCGTATTTTGGAAGCGAGAGGCGCCACTCCTATCTCTATGGGGAAACGGGGGTGGAACCCTCCTCTCTCGATATGCCCATGGACATGCGCGAGGCGCAACAGGAGCACAATCCGGGAGCGATGAGACAGGACGATATCTCTCTTTTGCTGTAGTCCTGCGTATTCGCTGCTCACGCGTAGTGACGTGAACTCCCGCTCCTCCATGGGAGGCCCCATGTCCACCATCCGAAACACGTTTGAAAACGCCGGCGATTATTCGCTGTCCATGAGTTCGCGCTTCGCGTCCGAAACAGGAGACTCCTTTCTGTTTCCCGACATGGCCTCGGCCGGCGACGACCGCTCTCTCGGCCCCTTTCAGGACTCTCGCTACTACAGCACCATGGCGACATCGAGTACCTGTCCCTCTCCCCACTCACCCGCAGCGCCCCACCTGACCGACTCCTACATGCGCCCCCTCAACCGCCGCGCCAGCGACGGCGGCTACGACCTCCACAGCCTGGACTCCCCCCACTACTCCTCCATGCAGCGTTTTTACCCCCACTCGCCCGCGCTGGAGGAGCAGCCGTACCCTTCCATCGACGTCCCGCCGCCGGACAACTTCCTCTTCGAGTCGCCCTCGCTGATGAACTCGCGGCCGTCGTACATGCCCAACGCGAACATCCCGCCGCTCCCGCCTCGCAACTACGCGCAGCCCGCCGCCTCCGCCTCCCTCGCCCAGCCCGCGCCGTTGCCGCCTCGCTCGTACATCCCGCCACGCAGCCACCGCGAAGCCTTCAGCGCCACCGTCGACGCCTCCTTCATCTCCTCGCTCAACCCGCCCGACGCCTCGCCCTCGTCCTCCTCGCTCGCCAGCCCGCACGGGCCCGCCGCCAACTGGACGCGCTCGCTGTCGGTGGTGTCGACGGACCTGCACGACTGGGACGCCCAGCCGACGCGTGCCAGCGGGAGCGTGATGACCGCGTCGGCGGCTCCGTTCATCGCCGCGGGACAGACGAGCGGCGGTGCGGAGAAGAAGGAGAAGGAGGAGAAGCAGCCGGGTAGCGTTGGAGGGAAGCGTTGAGGGGTAGAGAAGAAGAAGAGCGCGGGAGAGGACGTGGATATTGAGAAGCTGCGCAGTGGGGAGGAGACGCGTACTGCGGTCATGATTCGGAACATTCCGAATCGTTTTAGTAAAGAGGAGCTGTGTGAGATCTTGGATCCATTTATCAAGGGTGGGAGCGATTGATGAGGATGATGCGCAGGCAAGTATACTATATTGAACATGCCGCTGGACTCGAAGACGCACCGCAACTTGGGATATAGCTTTATTCAGTTCAACACCATAGAGGATTTGATTTATGGTTACGAATGCGTGGGACGCGATGGGGGTGGCTCACACGTAGCTGCAGGGGAAGACGTGGCCCAAGTCGGAGTCTACCAAGAAATGCCGTTTTTGTTACGCGAAGATTCAGGGAGATCCGAGCGTGGTGTCGGCCGAAGCAGAGGGTGTGTCGAAGAAGAGCTCGGAAGAAGCAGTATAGAGTTTTGTATCTTTATGCCTATTATTTCGCGTAAGGCAGATGATTTCCGTTCCCTATCTACTTTACGGTGCTGTTTGTTTGGACACGCCACTCGTTTTGTTTTCCTATGTATTGATCACTTTGGACAGTTGATTTCTCGAGGAGAAGAGAAATGTATCGGAAAGTTGTTGCCGTGTTCTGCGCCTCGCGGTACCTCTCGTGAAAGGATTGTGATCGGAATAGACCCACTCCGGAGCAATACAAGAGCGCCATCGAGTTGGGCGAACTGCTCTCTCTCAATCATTATAAAATCATATCCACGTGTCGATTATGTGTGTTGTGCTTAACCCTACCTGAATGGAGGAAATGGAGGCTCGATGGAAGCGCTGGCAATGGGGTCCAAAAAGGTTGATGGTAGTGCGTGCGAAGGCATTATCGTGACGAACGATCTCCCTGTGGAATCCAACCCGTACATGACTTCCTCCACGAACGCTAGGAACATGTTCGATCGACTGGACCTGCTCATCAACAAAGCGGACATCATCGTCGCATTGCCGGGCTCGATTGGCACCTTGAACGAGATTATCATGGCAACCACCATGAACTACATCACGGACCAGAACCAGCGACAGAAGAAGCCCGTCTTCGTTTCTCGTCATCCGTGGCAGCCCATCTGGCAGTCGATTTGTAAGGAGCTAGAGGTGGGGGTGGAGATGTGGGATCACGGCTAGTTGCAAGAGTCGCATCAGGAACTGATTCAGTTCTTTGACACTGTAGTGTTATATTCGTTGTATAACGTGTAGAATGAGGAGCTCATCTCGTTGCTCAACTCCATTCCCTGAGTGTCTTTCCGTTTGTTGTGTTTGTTGGCATCTAGATTCCTCCTTCGATCATACTGTTGTGTCCGATCCTCCGCTTGTGTAGAAATCGCGGATCATCCTCCCTCGTTTCTGATACCCATACGACATCTCATCTCTACTAATTTAAAAACTTCCATGAGCATAGCAAGGTCCAACACGTCCTTCTGAGTGAGGGGGGGTGTGACCATTCCCGCGGGTAAAGCTCACACACGCGCAAATGATAGCATAACGAAGAATCATTCATTTGTTTCGCTTTGGTAATGGATTCTTTTGTTAGTACGATTTCATCTCAACATATCTGGGAGACTCCCGAGTGGCAGGCGCTAAAGGCTGCCGTCCCCACCATCGAAAAGGTACATCTCCGCGACCTGCTCCAAGTGATTCCCATTTCCTCTACGTCACGGATAGGATGAGAACCGTTTTAACGAGTTTTCGATCGAGCATGGCGACATCCTCCTGGACTACTCCCGTCAGCGAATCACACCCGAAATTAAGGTCTCTGCAGTTCGTCGTAGTCATTGCGTAGAACCTCCTCGTGAAGTTGGCCCAGAGAGCCCAAGTCACGGAGAAGATCGTCTTTCCGCTCACTCCCGTCTCACTTCTAGAACGCGATGATGTCGGGCGTGAAGCTGAACATCACGGAAAACAGAGCGGTCCTTCACACCGCGCTCCGTGCCAAGGAGGACGAGGAAGTGTTCGTGGATGGGAAGAACGTAGTCCCCGAAGTGTATGCCGTGCGCAGACACGTGAAGGAGTTCTCCGAAGCGGTTCGTTCCGGACAATTTGTGGTGAGTCCTGTTCTCTTCGATTCATTGTAGGGAGCCACAGGAAAGACCCTCACGACCGTCATTGCTGTCGGTATTGGCGGCAGTTACCTGGGTCCCGAATTCGTGTATGAGGCGCTGCGCAACGACCCTGTTGGACATGACGCTGCAAAGGGTCGTCAGCTCCTGTTCGTCGCCAACGTGGACCCTCTTGACATGGTGCGCAACATCGAGCACATCGATCCCGAGCAGACGCTCGTCGTGATCGTCTCCAAAACGTTCACCACGTCGGAAACGATGCTCAACTCCCGCTCGCTGCGCCGATGGCTTCTTGAGAAGCTGGCGTGCGGCTTTCTTCGCTTCCCTCACAAATAGCGGCAAAGCCTCCGACGAAGAAATCATCTCCCACCACATGTGCGCCGTCTCCACCAACACCGAAAAGGTCACCGAGTTCGGCATCGACAAGAAGAACATGTTTGAGTTCTGGGACTGGGTCGGCGGGCGTTATAGCGTGTCGTCCGCGGTGGGCTTGCTGCCGCTTTCCCTCCAGTACTCGTACGAAGTGATGAGCGACTTTTTGGACGGCGCGCACGACATCGACATGCACTTCCTGCATGACCCAATTGATAAGGTACATTTCGTGTCCAGTGTCCCAAACCTAGAACATTCCCACCATGATGGGTCTGATCGGCGTCTGGAACTCGACCTTCCTCGAGTACCCATGCCGCGCGCTTCTGCCCTACGCGCAGCCGCTGCTTCGCTTCCCCGCGCACATCCAGCAGGTGGACATGGAGTCGAACGGAAAGCGCGTGTCCATGGACGGCACGCCGCTCCCGTTCCCCTCGGGCGAGGTGGACTTCGGCGAGCCGGGCACCAACGGCCAGCACAGTTTCTACCAGCTGATCCACCAGGGCCGCGTGATCCCGTGCGACTTCATCGGCTTCTGCAAGAGCCAGGCGCCGCTGAAGGGCGAGGGCGAGGCGGTGAGCAACCACGACGAGCTGATGAGCAACTTCTTCGCCCAGCCCGACGCGCTGGCGTACGGCAAGAGCATGGAGGACCTGGAGGCGCAGCACGTCCCCGAGAACCTGAAGCCGCATAAAGTCGTTTCTGTGGTGGGCTGTGATGCGTAGTTCTTCTCCGGCAACCGTCCGTCGTCGTCGCTGCTGTTCAAGGAGCTGAACGCCTTCTCGTGCGGACAGCTGCTGGCGATCTACGAGCATCGCACCGCCGTGCAGGGCTTCATCTGGGGTCTGTGCTCCTTCGACCAGTGGGGCGTGGAGCTGGGCAAGGTGCTGGCGGTGAACGTGCGCAAGCAGCTGCACGACTCGCGTGAGGAGAAGAAGGAGGTGACGGGATTCAACCCGTCCACAACCGCCTTGTTGAAGAGGTATTTGAGTGCTTAGGGGTGGTCTGTTTGTCCACAAACACGAGAAAGGAACATCAATAGGGCTTGTAGTACGGATTGGGACCACTATGCTGTCTACACCTCACCCCTCCTTCGCGCGTCCTACACAGAAGGCGCAACGCCCTTGCTCTTCTTCGAGGTCGCACTCCCGAAAAAGACCTTGCGCCCGTTCACGTTGAGATTCTGCCGCTGGATCAGCATCTCCACGGGAGCCGCCTCCGTGAAGTGGACGAAGGCAAAACCGCGCGACCTCCCGTCCGGCTGCCGAATCATGTTCACCTTCGCCACCGTCCCGAAGGGACTCAGCGCCTCACGCAACATCGCCTCCGTGAAACTGTCGTCCAACCCGCCCACGAACACCTTGTGTGGCGTGGAGTCGCCCAGAGTGTCGCGGTTGCTGGGAACGCACTTGTGCATGTCCACCTTGCGTCCGAAGAACTCGTGTGTGGGGATGCGTAACACGTCCTCCAGACTCTAGAAATCAGCCGAAATCCACACTTCCACAATTCGGGACAGAAACTCGACAAAGCCAAAACCGCGGGAAAGACCCGTTTCGCGGTTGCGGACGACGGTGACGGAGCGCACGGGTCCGAACTGCTGGAAGTAGCTTCGCAGGATGGTCTCGGTCACTTCGTTGGGCATGCCGCCCACAAACAGCTTGCAGTCCTCAACGGGGTCTTCGGTGAACTCCTCGGGGCGGCGCTGGGGAATGGATTGAACAGAGGCCGGAGGCGAGGGCATGGGCGGGATTGCGGGGTTCATTCCTTGCAATTGCATCTGCATCTGTAATTGCATTTGTTGGAGCTGCTGCAGCTGTTGCATGAGGAGAGGGTTCTGCATCATCTGGTACATCATTTGCGTGTAGTAGTTGTATGTGTTGGGATCCATGTTGCTGAACATGGAGTAGTACGGCGACGCGGGGTCGATGGTGGGCGTGGCTGTCTGCTCGTAGGCGACTTGAGAGGGGTAGCCGGGCAGTTGCGATGCGGTTGAAGATGGCATTGTAGATGGAGTCACGGGAAGTGGGTTGAGAGTTGAGGGGATCTGATTCATGGTTGGGTTAGGAGGGATCTGATTCATGGTTGGGTTAGGAGGGAGTTGATTCACGGTTTGATTAGGAGGGAGTTGATTCATGGTTGGAGTCGAGGGGACTTGATTCATGGTTGGAATCGGAGTGGGAGGGAGGGTAGGGTTCACAGTGGGAATGACAGAATTAGGGATGGATGAATTCGCAACAGAATTAGGGTTGGAAGAACTCACAACAGGACTGGTGGAAATGACAGGATTCACAGCGGGGATGACAGGATTGGGAGGAACAACAGGACTCACGACAGCACCCTTTTCCTTCCCTTCCGACACTCCCCTTCCCATCTATGACCACTCACTCCATTCTGAAACACGTACCACATCCTCCAAGCAACATCTCTTTGCATCGGGATTTGGACGGCACTTCTCACTCACACTCCCAGCACACTCCAGATTCCTCTTCACCGGCACGCCATTCTTGGGAAGAGACGACTTCTCTTCCGATTTCTCCACCTTGGCTTCCCCAGTAGCATTCTCCTTCACCTCTTCCTTCTCCCTCTCCGTCTACAACGAAATAAGGAAATAGCGATTCAAACACGTACCACACTACTCTGATCCTCCTGCTTGGTTGACTCCTCTTTATTCTCGCTAGACGCAACCACGCTCTCCTCTTCCAATTTGCTAAAATCGTGAATCGATTCCAAACAACAGAAACGCGTCCTTCTCCGTAGTCTCGGTTGGTTCCCTGTCTCGCTTCATGTCTCTCCCGATCTTTTAGCAAAAACGAAAGAAGAGTCACAACAAAGCAATGGAGCCGAGTCTGCTTTGAAGCGGACGAGAACGGTTATTTTGGAATTCTGGCGGCACTCTACTTCGATTCACTTAACAAACACAGCACATCGTTTTCATTTCTATCTCACTAGGATTTACAGTTACAACGGCAGACGACGTCTGCTTTCTCGCTTCATACGCTTCGCGATCAAACGTGTAGTGACTCTCAGTCGTCACCACAAACTCAATGTTCTGAATACACATGGGACACGTCTTTCTCCGAGCATACCACATCTCCAAACACTCCATATGAAAGAGATGCTTGCAGGCAAGGTTATACACGTAGTCGTCCAAGTCCACTTCACACAGACAGATGGGACACGTCAGATTCACCTCCACATCCTCCTTCTCCTCCACGGAATCGGATATCACCAGCTTGTTTATGTCAGCCATATCGAAAATGCTCTGCTTCTTCGCCTTTTCCATATGCGCCTTCTTCGTCTTTCGCATGTACTCCTCTATTCGTCAATGCCTCCACTCATCCTCACTATACTGCGGAATCCACTCCCTCACTTGAATCTCCGAGTGCGAGTGCTGGAGGTAGTCGATGGTGTACAGCTGAGGGAGGATGTCCGGATCAATCATGTGATTGCGCATCTATTGTCATCACACCCGTCACACAAGGTACGTCGTCGATGTTCATGTTGGAGAGCTGGGTTCGCAAATGGCAGTGATACACGAACAGCACGACATGAATCAGCACGTAGATGTAGGAGAAGGACAGCACTCCGTACTCGACGACAATCGCAAAAGCAGGGATGGAGGCGCACTGGACATAGGAATCGATGAAGAGTGTTGGAGGAATGATGGATCCGACCATGAATAGAAGTGCAAGCACAAATAACGAACACCCCAACACCTTCTTCCCGAGATCTGCATAGTGCTTTATGCTGTGAACATAGACATCCGCCGAGCAAAAGAGGATAATCGCTACCGTATTGAGGACCTGAAAGAACTACAATGAATGCAGATAGAATATGCGTACTCCAAGCGATGTGTGATCACAATCAGATCCTATGGCGAGCAAATACACGCCGCAAATGAGAGACGCAAGGGATGCGACTGCGGACAGAACATATCGGAGTAATCGCTCCGCTTTTGTCTGATCGGGAAAGAAGACTAACCAGTTGATCATTCTTTGTTATCACGCAAAAACGCTATCAGCAGGACGTTCTGAACATGCAAAAACATGTTTGCGAATCATTTGCAAAACGAAGATTCTCTCCCTGGGCGTTTCATCGGTCATTCTATCATCTCCATCTCTCAACCTCTCTTCGCTATTTCGGTTGTAGCAGAGTCTTCTATCTTCATAAAGTCTAACGGAACTCGCCAATCTCTCCTCCCTTCATCTTCACTGGATTGCGTATCTCGTTCCATCAATGTATACCACAAACCCGAGAAAATCCAAATTCACTCGAATAGACCACGACAGCGATATCTTGGATTCCACACAACCAACTCCATTGTATTCCTCATGAACTCCCTCTTCTTCTCCTATTCTACGATTCCCTGAGCAAAAACGAGGTTCGGCAGCAACTGTTCCTTCCGCCTTTCTTCCATCAATCGCACCCTTTCTCCATTCTGTGAGAGATACCATCTCCCCACTACGTCATCCATGACGAGAGAAACACTGTGGATGCAACTCCCCAATTCCGCCAAATAACCGTTTTCCCCGCTTCCCCTCTTTGTTCATTTTCTTCGGGTATATGGCCCCAATCGCGTTATGAACCGGATCAATCCGTACATGTTGTCGCGATGGCGGCTTCTGTACACTAGGGTGCCGCTTTGTCGCGTGGTGGGTCGCTATTCTTCCTCCTCGAAGATTGTGCTGACGAAAAAACATCACTACGTTGCAACATCGGTGGCCGTTCTTCTCACTGCAACGGGAATTGTCGCGGGAGGAATCACCTTTCTCGATAGGACGCACCGTCTCCAACTGTTTGAGCGCGCGAGGTCGCATAAGCGAGACCTGCTGAAAGAAGCCACCTGGAGGGACTGCTTGGCGGTGTCGTTGGTGGACATGTACAGACAGCCGTCCGGAGCAGAGATCATTTATCGCATGCACAGTGGACGCGTTTTGGGACACTGGATTGTGGATGACCGATTGTGATCTCTTTTCCGCTCGTTGATGAATAGTAACTCTCCGGCAATCATGACCGTTCTCCTCATTTTGAGCAACGCGGATTCGCGCTACCTGATCGATGCCATCAGCGAGGGGGGCGTTGCTGTTCTGGAGCGTCTTTACAACCACAACAAGAAGGAGTGCGAATCGGCCATCATCCAGCTCATAAAGCAAAAGCCACAGAGCCTCGTCCACCGCTCATCGACCATTCTCTCTTCTTTAAAGGAGTCCAAATCGGACGTCTTCACCGTTTGCTTCTCTGAATCGCCTTACGTGTAGCTGGGACTGCTGTGGCTCCTGGAGGGTTGCTCGGTTACATCCATTCCCTACACGTCCATTCCTCTCCCCGAAGACGACGTATTCAATCCACTCCCTTCTAACGACCAGATCCCTCGCAGCCTGCGTCTCAGCTACGCCAAGCTGATGCAGCAAGTGCAGGTGACGGAGAAACAGCACAGTGAGGGAAGTGGGGTGTCATGAGGGGTAGAAGCGTCGATCGTGCAGAAGGAAGAAGGGTACATTCGGGTGATGTGGAACGCGGTGAAGACGCTGTACCGCTCGCGCAAGCAGCGCGCCTTGAAGGAGGAGAGCGACAACGACTTCGACTTCGAGCAGCTCTCCAGCTCCCCACAGGACCTCAAGCGGCTGGAGAGGGCGCTGAACGAGTACGCGCCACTCTCGCCAGCGCCGCAACCGACCTCTCCGCTGCCCCCGGAGATGCTGGAGTGGCTGGACTGTCTGCTGACGTGGTGTCGCGACGTGGACGATTCCGTCGTGGTAGGTCGGTTTGCAGTGAGTTCAGTATAGACGGAAGCTCTCATCGCGCTGCACCACTTCACGGAGGACCCGCGCTGCGCCGCGTATCTCACTTCACACGCCTCCGATCTCGTTCTGTCGCTTCTCGAAGACGGCGATTCCGTTCCCACGCTGGCACGTCGCCGCGCACTCGCCCAGTTAACCGCGGCAATGAGCACGGTGGCGGGCTCGCCCGAGCACCCCTACTGTTTCGACTGCTACAAGGAGGTGCTTCAGACCGAGCTGCACATCGTGGGCGACGACCTGATTCCGACGAGCGTGACGCAGACGACGCTCGAACCGTTCCGTTGGATGCAGCACATCGTGCACAACTGCTTCCAGCGCGATCTGGTGGTAGGGATGGAGTGGCGAGTCGACGCGTAGCAGCAAATCGCGGGAATTCGTGCCATGCAGAACTACCTCCAATACAGCGAGAACCGCGAGGCGATGGCGACGCTGTGGTGCTCCTCGCTGTGCAACCTCCTCGAAGCGCAGGCGCATCCAGTGATCGTGGAGGAGGCCAAGGCATATCAAGCCCACGGGCAGAAGAACGCGAAGAACCGTCCGTGGTGGGAGTTACGTTGCATGATTCGTTCGCTGAGTCTCTTCTGCGCGAACGAGCAGCTGGCGGAGATTATGGTGTCGAGTGGTCTGCTGCAAGTGCTGAAGGCGCTGACATACCACAAGGAGGATTCTCTGTGTGTTCAGATTTGCCGCATTCTCAGTGATCTCTCGTTCCAACACAACAGTGTCGGGGTAGTGACATGTGCGGTGAGTGAGGATTAGGAGTACACGCGCAACGTGGTGGAGAAGGAGTGGGTGCCCATTCTGAGGCAGTGGAGCGCGGAGGGCGACACCAAACTCCACTTCTTCGCTGAGAAGGTGCTGTACAACTGCCGAAAGGAGAACGAGGAGCATCTATTGGACGCACCGATTTTCGTGCTGTACGACAACGGGAACGAGAAGGAGGTGGGGCTGTTTGCGCAGAGTGACGCGTAGCGTGTGGCGGACATCGTGTTTATTCACGGTCTTCAAGGCAGCTTCTTCTCCACCTGGATGGTTCAGCAGCCCTCCACTGACTATCACCACGTCGTCTGCTGGCCTGCGGCGTATCTGCCCGCGTACCTGACCAAGGACGGGAAGCTGCCTCCGATTCGCATTCTGAGCGTGGGGTATCACGCGCGAATGATGAAGTCGTCGTCGCCACACCCGACGCTGAGCATCAAGGAGCAGGCGTCGGACCTGCGGTCGCAGCTGGAGTCGGCGGGCATCGGCGAGAAGCCGGTGATCTTCGTGACACACAGCATGGGTGGACTGATCGTGAAGGAGATGTTGGTGGAGGACAGCAAGTGGGGGGCAGTGAGAGTGCGTGAGGTGTAGAGACGCGTACTCGCCGCTGCTGCACCAGACCAGGTCCATCGTGTTCTACTCGACGCCGCACCGAGGCTCGCCCGTGATCAAGAGTCACATCACCTTCCTGCAGGGCGTGTTCGGGTTCACGCCCATCGTTGCGGAGCTGAAGAACGACTCGCCGGTGCTGCTTCAACTTAACGAGGACTTCGAGGAGCTGAATCCTATGCCCGACGTGCTCTGTCTCGGAGAGGAACTTCCCATGAGAGCGGGCAAGTACGAGGCGGTTGTGGTGCCCCCCGTTTCGTCGAAGCTGGACGTGGGAGGAGGAGGAGGGAGTGAAGTGTAGATTGGCTCCTTTATGCTAATGAAGGGCACGGACCACATTACGGTGTGCAAACCGAAGGACAAACAGTGAGGGTGGCGGAGTGCGTTTAGGCATAGAGATCCGGTGTTCACGCTGACGGCTGATTTCATTGAGAAGGAACTCGACAAGATCGTGAACCTGGACAACATCACGGTAGAGGGGATCGTGGAGAAGGCGCAGTGGAAGGACAAGTTAAAGCGGCTGGCTCAGCAGTCCATTCATCCAATGAAAGAGTAGTTGCTCTGTGTTTGTTGGAAGGACCGTTGTTTTGTGGATGCAGTAATAGGTGATTCAGATGAAAACAGTGAATTCATAATGCTGGATTCAAAGACTTGTACGGAAAACAGCGAAAACTAAACGACAATCCACCCATCCTCGTCCGGCTGGTTCTTGGGCTTCTCCTCCTCCATCTCCATCTCCTCGTAGTCATCCGGGTCCATTTCGCCATCGTCCTCGTCGTTTTCGTATTTCTGATAATTCTTCGTGGCCTCCAGATACTTGTTCACTCCGTCAATGAACTCTACACATCAGTCCGGTGAAACTACCCCACGTTGGTTCTTCTGGATGAAGTCGTTCACCACACTCATGTCTCCGTTGCGGCAAGCCTGGTAGAAGTGGAGGATGATCTCAGCGATCTACCATCAATATCCAAACACTCGTCCTACCTCCTGGTCACTCCCGTCCTCCAGAGAACAGTTGAAGGTGTCGGACATCTCCCCCAGCAAGAACTCCGAAATCTCCTCCTTGTACATCTCCGCATCCTCTAGACCTAATGAATCGTTTGAAATCGCACTTCCAGTGGCATTCCAACGCTCCTGGATGTTCATCAGCAAATCGTTCTCCATCAGGCGCTTCATCATCAGACTGTCACCTCCAGCCCAATCGTTTTCGACGGCGTGCGTCAGCGTCTAGTCATCACACGGAAGGAGGACAGCAACAGCCCACTTCGCCATTACGAGACGAACAGCAAGCACGAGGGCATCAAAATCTTGCGGAGACTGGCTCATTCGTGAAAAGGAATAACTGCCAAGAATCGCTGGTTCTTTTGGCGTGGGCCCTTCTTTTCGACGCCATGCCTTCTTCATTTCTCTTCTATTCCTGTACACTACTATGCCCGATTTGTTTTCCGCGATTGCCCAGGCGCCGACGTGGCTGCCGTACCCCAAACTGGTATTCTTTTGGAGACGCTCTTGAGTTCCAGATCATCTCGCTTGTTCTCATTTCTGTCACGCTCACCGTTCTCTACATCGTCCTGTCGATCAAGCTGATCAAGGAGGAGAGAGAAGAGAAGAGACAGAAGGCTGCGGCCAAGAAGGAGGAGTCGAAGGAATCCCCTGTCGCCGAGGAAGTGCAGTCGAGCGATTCCGAAAAGACGATGAGGAAGAGAAAGCATGCTTCCTGTGATTAAGTCATTCGTATTGGGTTTTGTTTCCGATGTGTTTCTTTTCACACGTGCGCGCATTCCCTCATCCGTCTTAGAGAAACACTAATCCCTTTCATTGTCTCTCGTGGGATGTTTCGCATGCTTCAAGGAGTAGCAACGCGATGTGTGTTTCAATAAGTGCTCATAAGGAGCGTAGTTTCGCCTTCAATCGCGCGTTTGGGAAGGGCGGTGAATCGGTCACAATTCGTCACTCCTTCTCGTTTCTTTTGCGTCAATAACGAGAAGGAGAATGAGAGGGAGCGACTGGACTACGATGTGGTGATTGTCGGCGTGGGGATACGGATGGAATGTGATGTTCAGGGAGGATGCGCCGGACTCTCTGCAGCCATACGGTTAAAGACGGAATCGGCGAAGCAACAGAAGGATCTCTCTGTCTGCGTTCTGGAGAAGGGCGAAGCCATCGGATCTCACGTGATGAGCGGATGTCTTCTCAACACGGATAGTCTATCGACTCTTCTCCCAGACTGGAAGCAACAGGTTTGCGTGGAACTCTCCTCTCACGAGCCAGGACAGTCCCATCAAACAGAGAGTGAAGGAGGAGAGCATGCGGTTTCTTCTCGGCCAAGAGAACAGCTTTTCCATCCCATCGTGGCTCATTCCGCGCTCTACTCGCCACAGCGACAGTTACGTCGTCAGGTGAAGTCCTCTCTCCGCCCTAAGCGCATAGTCTGAGCAACGTCACGCGCTGGCTGGGCTCGATCGCCGAAGAGAAGGGAGTGGACGTCTTCCCCGACACGCCCGTGTCAAGCCTTCTCCTGGAGGGCGACAGGGCGATCGGCGTGATCACGCAGGACAAGGGAGTGGACTCGCAGGGACAGCCGAAAGAGGACTACCAACAGGGATACGCGATTTGCGGGAAATCGATCGTTTTGGCGGAGGGCGTGTTGGGGAACGTGACGGAGGAGGCGATCGAGCGTTTCCACCTGCAGGCGTCGCGCCAACGCACCTACGGTCTCGGCATCAAGGAGGTGTGGGAAGTGAACGGGTGCGAGTCCGCTCTCGGGAAGGTGGTTCACACCGTCGGGTATCCGCTACAGCGTTCGTTCAAAGACCGAATGTGAGGGCATGTATGGTGGGTCAGGGTTAGGTACGGAGGCGGGTTCGTGTACTTCCAAGAGCCCAATCTCGTCCACGTCGGCTATGCACGTTCCGTGGTGCATGATCATCAATAGATCACTGGACTCGACTACGAGGACTGTCGCGTGTCTCCGTACGAGGAGTTCCAGCTCTTCAAAAACACCGACTTCATCTCCTCGCTGCTCCGTCGCGGCGAGCGTCTGGAGTACGGCGCCCGCGTGATCTACGAGGGCGGGTGTGATGGAGTACGAGCGTGTGGGGTGGCTGAGGCGTAGCAGTGTCGTTGCGTGTTTCCGGGTGGAGTGATTATCGGCGAGGGACTGGGCGTGATGGACATGGCCTCTCTGCAGGGCGCTGGCAACGCGATCGAAAGCGGCGTTGTGGCGGCGGACAGTCTGGTGAAGGTAGCGGTGGTGTGAGGAGTGGAGTGTAGAATTGGGAGAAGGTGCGCGAGGGAGTGTGTGTGGAGGAGGTGGAGACGGCGATGAAGCAGAGCGCGTTTATGAAGAGACTGAAGAAGAGTCGGAGTAACCGCGCCGCCTTCGAGAAGAGTCTGTTCCGCGGCATGACGCACTCTGTACACGCCTTCTTCTTTTGTCACCTCGTAGTTCGTGTCGGGCACACTGCTCTTCGGGCACGCTCTGACGCATCCGTCGATCTCTCCCGGAGCGGACTGGGAGAAGACGAAGCCGCTTCAGCACTCCCAAACGCTTCCGTCGCGTGACTATGTGAAGCCGGACAATGTGAGGAGACGAGAGGAGAGTGACGGAGTAGATCGTCACGTTTGACCGAGAGAACTCGCTCGCGCTGAGCTGCATCAATTATCCTCAGGACCAGCTCTCCCATATTGGCGTGAAGAAGGGAATGGAGAGCGTTCCGAACGACGTTTCATTGAAGGTCTTTGACGGACCGGAGCAGCGGTTCTGTCCTGCGCACGTGTACGAGTATATGAAATCGGAGGACGGCACAACAAAACTGTGCATCAACCACGAGAACTGCTTGCATTGCAAGACATGTGTGGTGAAAGCGCCAGAACAGTTCATTGATTGGAGCGTTCCTGGTTCCGGGGGTCCGAATTACAGTAACATGTAATCTCCTCTGTTTGTTGACGAATCGCGTTCCCTCCATCTCCGAAGAGGATCAGTCATGAGTTGCGTTCCATCTCTCCAGCAGTATCTGAGCAACATAGAACAGCTAGTATCCTCAGTCCAAGACCGGGAAGTGAAAACCATCCTGGAGCGTGTTCGAGAGGCAATAACACCGCTGTTACCATCGCTGAAGAGGGATGAACGGAGTGTTGAAGCGAAACGGGGGTTGTTGGAGTGCATGACACACTTGTGCTCCTGCCTTGTGTATTCCACGGGATTGCTGTTTAGGAGTAGACAGCTCATCGGAGTGGAGGATTCGTTGCGATCGAAGGAGAGCGAGTCACTCCAAGTGGGATTAGGGGGTTGAGTTCAAGTGTAGTCTGTGCAGACGGCAATCGATTTCAGTGATCAAGCCCTCGCAGTGTTGGCAGACGCCATTTCTCTCTACCCCATCCTCTATCACTCGGAGGAAGAGTACCACTGGATGGAGATCCGGATTCTCCAGGGAAATCCCGATTCGACGATCATCCACCACATGTCCATTCTCGCTCGTTACTATTCTCTGTCATGTGCATCTTCGTCTATAATGTGAGCAGTAGCCATCCGCAGCTGCATTCGACTGTTCTACAGAGACACCGCCTTCACTGAGTATCCCACTCCACCGCTGTTGTTCCTCCTGATTTCCTCTTGCATCTTCATATCCGAAGAAGAACAAGTGGCTGAGAATCCCCGCGTCATCGCGCTCCTGTCCCACATTCACACCCTCTTCCAACCTATCGTGGAGGAAAGGAAGCGATATCAGTTGACTCGTTACGCACTTGCACATTTCATTCTCTATTTGCAGGAGAGAGCACTACACACCCAAAACGATGGAGACTGGGAGGACCAAGAAGACACCTCCCTTCTGTTGATCCTCAAACTCGGTATGACGATCAGCGCAACCGCAGTCATGCACACAGTGCGTCTTTGTGACGAATGTGATTCCTAGATCCAACAAATCCTCTACGTTATTGAAGAGACGGACACAAGTCAAAGTCTTCAGCGTGGTGATGAGACGAGCCCGTTGCTCCGCATTCTGTCCTGTCTTGTGAATAGCGAGTGCGTTGTGCGTCCATCGGTGAATGCATAGCATGCAATGGATTGAGCCGGGAGAAATCACACCCATCACGGCAAAACTACTGATTCGGAGAGAATGCGTGCGTTTCATTCAGTATGGAACAAACACGAGAAGTAGCTATGACGTACTCACATACCCATAGAGTCGTGCTGCGTCGTCGTTCTGTTCTCGATGCTCTTTCCCGCCTCATTCGCACTCCCCTTCTTGAGTGGTTGTTTTCCATTTGTCATCACGTGTAGCATCCACGGTTCTGCTGTGCAACGCGTCAAAACGAATCCGAAAAACGGTGCTGGAGCAAATCCGCAGAATCACAACCCAACTCACACCCGAAGAGAAGCAAAAGTTTCAACACAGACTGTCCACGATTCTCGTAAAGCAACTCCAGGTCGAGCCCGACGCGTCTATGACCTCCAACACCATCACGTCTAGGGAACTGCGACGATTGCTGTTGGAATGGATCACGCAGTATGAGACCCAGCCAAATCAATTCACAATCCTCATACAGCACTGTGCAGATGAAGACGAAGCTGTAAGAACGTTCTGTATCAACACCATTACACAACACGGATTCAGTGAACTCCGACATCAAATAGGGAAAGAGGGGATAGTCACCATTTGCAGCAATCTGTCAAGAGCGCCTTTTGAATCCACTTCCTCTTGCGCAATCACCTTTCTCATCCATGTTATTCGTTTTGAGATGGAAGACCGGATGAAGGAGCGTGGACTCTCCATTTTGACGGCTCCGCTCGACGCCATGCTTGATTTGATCTCGGAGAGTATCTGTCTGAACGCATCGTCACTTCTAGTTGTGATGGATCTATCGAAGGGTTGTAATGCCCCCTTTTGGAAGGGCTTCCTCCGCTCGCACCTCTCCTCGCTGCTCGTATCCTCCTCGAACTCCCGTGTTTGTGACAAACAGGCCATAATTGCAGTACAACACAATCAAAACACCAATTGGTGTTTAGTGACCACCAGAAGAAGGGAAACCGCAGAAGGTCTTCCAGGTATCGTAGA
>ERZ1106923.186-NODE-186-length-27414-cov-17.191710_pt1 | contig 27414 bp, 39 predicted proteins | sample MGYA00403657_ERZ1106923 | MGnify/ENA primary metagenome ERZ1106923 (study PRJEB35170, sample SAMEA104062425) | human gut metagenome | biome: human gut; feature: human-associated habitat; material: faeces | place: Denmark | collected 2012-06-19 ...
AGAGCGGTCGTGCTGACGGCTACATTCTGGAGGACGACGAGCTCGCCTTCTACCACAAGAAGATCAACCAGAAGAAGAAGTAAACTGACAGTGATTCATTGGTCGTGTTTGTGCAACAAAGGCGCAGCTAGGTTACAAGACAATCTGTCCGGTGATTTCATTCGAGGAGGGGATGAACCAAAGATCATCGAGTCTGTACTTCAGCTGTCCAGAAATGATGATGAGGACCATCTCGATAACAAAATGCACAAAGTAGAGAGGAGTGGGAGAGAGAGGGAAGAGAAGAATGGACAACCCGGAATTGAGGACATTGTACACGGTGAGATGCGTCAGCGACTGAACGTGCATCGCATACGCGCCATAGAGGGTCAGTAGGGTAGAGATGAGCGAGATCACAAAGCACACCGTGGTCTGATACCGTGAATAGGAATAGTGGCTCAGTCTACCGATGAGACAAAACAGAGAATCGCACGTCTGGAAGATGAGCACGATAAGGGTACAAATGTTCACGATAGCAATTCCATAGAAACTGTATGCCAGGATTCTTCGAGATACCTTCGTCTGCGAGGGCTGGCCGCGACTGTATATGCACTTCTACGTATGACTCGCACTTCGGATGGTCACGTCTTGTAGTCGAAACTCGTCTTCATCCTGCTCATTGAAACGGTGATTAATGCCTATCTGCGTCTCTCCAGAGGGACATATGAACTCGACGTACGCCCTCTTGATCAGATAGTCCTTTCTATGCATAACGAAGCGAACCTGCGCGTACTGGATAGGATCCGATATGTGCTTCCGCTGAAAGAGCCATAGTTGTGGATAGGTCCGTGCGTTCCTTTCCTATTCCATGAGAGAGAAGGGGAGTGACCAAACCATTGACGTACAACCGAATCTGGCGGTGTACAAAAGGGAAAAGTGTCTGCGCTTGTGCAAAAAGCCTTGAGAGGGCAGATTTGGATGAGAAGGGGAATCGTTTTCTGCTATTCGGACAGCGATGGCATTAGCGTTGCATGCTACGTGCGTTCAGCAGAAAAGGGCAACGGAATGCTCTTTACTGATGTTGCCTTTAGGAGAGCCGGGTATCACAGCATGGCCGAAGTGTTCAAGGTCGTTGAAGACGAGCTGCGCAGTGCATACTTCATCTATCCTTCCATGATCGCGTTTTTCGTTTCCGAAGACTGCCAGAGCTATTTCAATGGCGAGTCAGTTGCAGACTCAAATACAACGGATGTTGATGGCCAAGTAATGAATCGAAGTATCAGTGTCCTTGCGGCTGGCAATATGGATGCGAGAATGCAGGCCATGGAGAACGATGTTGAAGGAACGAACGAACTGAGACAGTTGTCATTCAAACGGAATCGCGAGGGTTGGCTGTTACCCCCAAATCCTGTGATGTCGGGCGAGCTGTATCTCGTCGGTTGCAATGCGATTCACGGAGAGGGCCAGTTTTCGATCCCCTTCGTGATTGATTCCACGACGTACAGTCTGATTGTATCCGTTTCTTCGAGCGGATCGGGTTCCTCGATGGTCGAGGTCGTTCTGTCTCTCTTCCACCAGTCCTCGTTTTCCATAATCGGACGCATCGAGTTGGACGATTCGCTGAAGAGCGATGACTTCCCTCTCCACTTGCTGTTCGTCTGGTTCAACCGACGAACGAGCAGCGTGGTGTTCCGCTTCCTGAACACGTCCACCCATCTCACAAAGGAGTGCGCGTACGGACTCAGAAGTCGCGCGTGCAGTGGTGGGCTCAGTCAGCAGTTGAGCGGATACTTGGAGAGGCCGCAGCGCCACATCCCATCGGATCCCGCGCATACGCTCGCGCAAGGAGCCGCCTTCGTTCTGTATTACGGCTCTTTGAACACGCGCAACGAAGCGGAGGGCTTTGGCGTGGGATTCGATGCTGACGGCACGGTGGTGTACCACGGCGGCTTCGCCCAGAACCAGTACTGCGGCAAGGGCTGGCTGCTGAACCCCCGAGGGTTCCCACGACACGCGCTGGAAGGACAGTTCTGGCGAGGCATCCCGTATGGGAGAGTTCAGGTGAGTGATGTGCTGACGAAGGCGGTGGTGGCGAGGGGCGTGGTGGACTCCTACGCGGACGGTGTGTGGGAAGGCGAGCTCTTCTTCCTGGACCGCGTGGTATTTCGGGGGGTTTTGGTGAACGGCGTCCCAACGCGCGGGGAGTTTTACTACTTGAGTGGTGCGTTGAAGTATGTGGGAGCGATGGCAAACGGGAAGGCCCACGGGAAGGGATGCTTGTACTACGACACGGAGGTGGGCATGCCAAAGAAGTGGTATGAAGGGGGTTTCGTGGATGGCGTGATGGAGGGGAAGGGACGGTACTATTCGAAGGACCGCGACAACACACTTGTTTACAGTGGCTCTTTTGTCCAAAACCGGTTTCATGGGAGCGGGGAACTGTCGAGGGAGGGGACCGGAAGCCGCGAGGCGGCGGGCTTCTATTCTCAGTCGGAGCGCGTGTATGTCAACGCCGATGCTCCTTCCGAGTCAATTGGTGATTTTGCGGGCGATATTTCTCCAGTCCGCTTGTCTCCGAGGGACAGCACTCATTCCGCCCTGGGTGAGTGCAAGAGCTTTAGCAGTGTGTACTATAGTGACAACGAGTGGGTCTGTTTGTTAGATTCCTATTCTGCAGGATGGAAGACACTGCGTCTGGAGGTAGGCATCACAGACGACACCACGGAGAGCACAGTCGCTCTCGCTCACGACATCATGTTTGAATTCGTTTCGTGGTGATCACTTCGTAGACGCATCATTCGCATAAAGGTTCACTTCAATCGAGACACCGGTTGTTGATGAAAGAATACGAGAAGATGAGGAGGGAGGGGAAAACAGTGAACACGGAGGGACCCATCACCGATTCCATTGCCATCGCGAGGAACTCCGAGTTTATCATGGATACAGATACAAATAGAGCGACAAAGTGATCATTCTGTCGTGACCTCACTCGTAGCTGGGAGCAGCGACTGGCCATCCGGTACTACAATCGTTTGTTCAAGGAGTACGCACTCGTGGACCTCACATACTACGAAATCAACAAGATTGGAATGCGCTGGCGCACGGAGAAGGAGGTGATTGAGGGAAAGGGTCAATTTTCGTGTGCAGAGGTGCACTGCACGGTGTCGAATGTTCACGAGCTGTGCTCTTTTGAGGTTCCCTTCCGATACGTGAATCGGCAAGGCAAGTCCGTCTCTACGCTCGTGAAAGTTCGGTTGTGTAGCGAGTGCGCGTAGCCATTCGTTCGTGGGATAACGGATAGCCAGAAGCTGTTCTACAAGAAGATCCGCGAGTATGAGAGGAGTCATGGGGAGAAGCGGACGGAGTTCGCATCGTCAAAAGAGATATTTGACTACATATCCTCTATTCTCAAGGAGGACGAGGTGGAGAATGAGCCGCCATTACCAGCACGGACAGAGAAGATCGTCGTTTCGGAGCCATCACATGAAGCTGTGGTACGCAAAAAGGAAAAGAGAGTGGTCAAGAAACGGAAGGCGGTCAATGGTCACACGCACTACTCGAGCTCGTCAGAGGAAGAGTACAGCGAAGAAGTGGAGGACGGCGAGAGGACAGCTCCCGAAAAGGAGGTGGACGACAACGGGAACGAGGTCATTTCCACGTCGAACGACATTTGGAAGACGAGTGTGGAGGTGGAGCACACGGAGACGGAGAACATGGACGATTTTATAAACCAGTTGTTTATGTAAAGCGGTTTGTTTCACTATCACTTCTCCGGTGTGTTGCCACTCCCTCTCAATGTCTTATCAGGGAAGAGACGTGTATCTGAACGTTGGGAACGGGACCGTTCGTGAACTGTAGGTGTATGACTTGATTCCGAACAACGGCATCCTGTTTAGTCGTTGTAATCATGCCGCCTTATCCGTAGACGTTGGACTCGGCCTTCTGCACAGTGGAGTGGTAGTGGACGGTTGCATTGCGTGATGTGCTCTTATGTAGTAGGGAGAGAGTACTCGTACGGAATGGGAGGTGGCATTGTGTCCTCAACGCCGAAGAACATCGTTGGTGCAGTATTCCGCGAGACCATCTGTATGGGTTCAACCTATTTGTCGCCGCAGCAGATTCGCGACGTCGTTCACAACCTGAGGCTCTCTTTTACGGATAGCAACTACAACATGGTGACCCAGTGCGTTCGTGTTGATTCCGTGATGAATAGCAACTGCAACCACTTCTCAAACGAGTTCTGTAAGATTATCGTCGGGAAGGAGATTCCTTCCTACATCAACCGGTGCGCTTCGATCGCGGGCCATTTTCCAAGTCTGGCTAACCACATCATTGACTACATCAATAGCCCAGAGGCTGTCAACTCTTCATCCAAGTAGAGTGCGAGCGGGCCGTTTTTCCATATGCATTCTGTTTGTTTTTGAGTGTGTGTTCTGCTTGTTTTCAAGTGTGTTCTGCTTGTTTTTGAGTGTGTCCTGCTTGATTCCAATTGCGCTGTTTGCATACCCCTAATCACGCACCTCACTCCTAATCACAAACCCCACTTGCTTCAAACAAACAACCAAAAGGGCTGTGCGTTCGTACTTCTTCAACCAATCAGCGACACTAATTGGCTCCGTAAATGAATCGTTGGTGAGTTCCTCCTGTAACTCAGTCTCGGAGCAACGCAGCTTTTCCTTCAGTAAAGAGACAATGTTCTTCGATGCTGCCGCGATCACCTGTGGGCGGGAGTCCAACTTCTGCTGCTGCTCCGCACTACCCTTCACCAGCCCTACCATCCATACTTGAACGTCGCGCCCTGCTCCAGCTTCAGCTTCAATTCGTCGATCTGGCGCAGTTTCTTTTGGAGACGACGCAGGTCGCGCATTATATCCTCTGTTGATTACCGCTCAACAAAATGACCACCTTCCGTTGGAACCTTCTCGACGACGGGCTCGGGAACCACTTCAGGCTCCTTCACATCCTCGGCAATTCCAGCTTCAGCCTTCAGTTTCTGTAGCCTCTACCGCTAAACGCACAACGGAGACCTCACCTTCTCATAACGCTTCTCGTTCTGCCTCCTGGCCTTTTCCATCTTCTGCAAGTCGATAGGCTGATTTGAAATGATCCTGCTAACACTAGAGAATAACCCAGCACGCGTTTGGCAACCCATGATTCAAAGACGCCTTCTCTTCCATCAGCTTTTCACGAGCCTGCTCGTCATCAACGACAAAATCGACTACAGCGATGCTCGGCGGACGATACAGCTTCTGCTCCTCTTTTGGAACGAACCCTGCCTTCACGCGAATTTGGGGTCTCCACGATCCATCCGCTCTCTACGCATTTCAGTCGTCAAAAGAGCGGTACTTGGGAACTGGGAATCCACTCGTTCCCGAATTCGTCTTTAACACGCATATCTCCTCGTCTCGCTTCTGGAGTACCGTTCATTTCGTCCTAGAAGATGCGAATACTGAACAAAAGCAGGAGGGAAAGAATACGGCACATCACAACCAAAAGACCCAATAGTATACATAACTGACTACCTGAATCAGAAATGGGCTATGTCATCATTGATCCTTGGAATTGATCTCGGGACATCGAGCTCGTGCGCCACAGTATTGTATGATGGCCATGGTTACTCGATTCCCTTTGATGACGATTACACGTTCCCTTCAAAAGTATACTACAACGAACTTGACGGAAGGGCGGAAGTGGGCAAACGAAAAGAAACTGAAAGGGATTTGAAAGAGAACTATGTGTATAACTCCAAACGCTTCCTAGGTGTGCGATATTCGGATATCCCACGAGAGATCCGACCGTTTAATCTGAAGGAGGACGAAGACAATGATCCGTATTTCGAGATTACCGTGAATGGAAGGCCGGAGAAAAAGTATCCAGAGGATGTGGCAGAGGACATTCTACAGTACATTTATAGATGCGTTGAAGACTTCAGTAACAGAAGGGAATGGATAGTCGACAGTATGAGAGTGTGTCTGTGCACGCCGGTTGCTTTCACAGAGGACGTGATGCAGAAGCTACGACGGGCGGCGCTTGCTGATGGCAGGGCGAGTGAAGTGGTGATCGTGAGCGAGCCCATTGCGGCAGTGGCTCGTTGCGTCACGGCTTTTACGAGTTACAGTGATTATGTGCTGGTGTATGACTTTGGTGCTGGCACGTTCGATATCACGCTGGTTAGCTACAACGAATCCCAGTTTGAGGTAATGGACAAGCTTGGGGACAATAGGCTTGGTGGGAACGATGTGGATAATGATGTGCTTCGGTATGTGAAGAACTACTTAAAGGAGGAATTACGCAAGCAGGGCTGTAGAGAAGAGGACATCGAAAGCAGTCTTACCCTATCAGATGACGAAATGAAGAAGATGCTTGACAATTGTCGTAGTGCTAAAGAAACGATCAACAGTGCCGAGGATAACTATAGGAGACAATCGTATGGTATTCCTTCCCTGTTTTGCGTGGAAGGGTACGAGTTGCCCAAGATGGTTCCCATTACCCTTTCCGGTTTTAATGATGTTGTGCGTAATACGCTTCAGAGGACATATGACCTTGTCAATAAGTTGGTTAGTAAACATGAAAGGGAATTGAGGGGCAAGGAGATCCCCATCATTCTTGTGGGCGGTTCGGCCAAGATCCTTTCAATTCGGAATTACTTAAACTACGTGGGTGGAGAATGGAGCTACAACGTGGTCGACGATACGCGGATTACCACTGTCGTGAGTTCGGGCGCCATGCTGCTTTGTTACTACGGCGTGGTGGTCAACAACGGTGATATAGCTAACGGTGCGCCAAGAACAGTGAATATGGAATTGTGTGACCCAAACATCGAGCCTGTCAGTGGATCCAGCACTTCAGCCGCAGCTTCAGAGACAAGGGATGTGGAGGTGCCGCATGTGAGGGACATTTTGAATTATTCTCTGTACATGTATACTCGCGATAGTCGAGCAGTTCTCGTTCCCAAGGGAACTGTGTTCGGCCACGAGGAGGAAATCCGGATTACGATTAAAGATGAGAACGTGGAGCACTATTACTTCGACCTCTATCAGAAGAAGGAAAACGGAATGAGTTATCTCGCAAAGCCAACCTTCGCGTTCTCGCCCGCTCTGACAAAGGGCGAGATCATTACGCTAGTCGCTCAAGTGGACGCCTCGAATGATATTATTATTCGAGTGGAGGGTCATGGAGACCCAGAGTGGCGGTATTCGCAGGAGACGAAGGACATCAGGAAGGATGAGCGAGGTGGAAGCGAGGTGGATGAAAGGCTGGAGGAGATGGAGAGGATTGCTGCAACGCTGAAGGACAGAAGAGAGGCGGATGAGTACATCCGGTTCTTCAAGGAGAAGAGCGAGGAGCGTGATTTGTGGTACGCTGAGTTTATGGAGGAAGTTTCCCCAGACAACTGAAAGGAAGAGTTTTGAGTTTCACATTTTTCGAGAAAAACTGGAGCGTGTTTGTTCGAGGCATCACATTTGAAATAGAACTGGCCATGGATAACACTCGCCCCCCACAAGACGCTTCTTCGCTCTTCTCCATTCGTATCACGGGCATCAACAGCGATGTGACGTAGGATTTCCGATGCTGGAATGACCGTGCAGGAAGGAGGACCTGAACAAGCAGTTCGAGCACTACGGCAAGATCGGTGATATCTACATCCCGAGAGACGTAAAGAATGGAGGCATTCGTGGCTTTGCTTTCGTCCGTTTCTACAACGAGGACGACGCCCGCGAGGCACTCAAGGAGGACGGAAAGGAGCTTCTGGGTTGCACAATGACCGTTGCAATGGCTGAGCCTCGTCCGCCGAGAAGAGAGTTTGTTCGAGGGCGGCGTGGTTACGAATAGGCGCTATGATAGCTACAGAGATAGCTACTACAGAGGAAGATCCGGAAGCCGCAGCCGCAGCTACGATCGTCATAGACATCACAGCCGCAGCCGTAGCCGCAGCCGTAGCCGCAGCCACCATCACCGTGACCGCAGCCACTCCTACTCTCGCCACTCCACGAGCCATCGTGATAGCAGAAGCCGTCGTCATGATTCTCGCTCTGCCAGCCGCAGCTAAGCATGGGATGCTGGTATTTCGTATTGAACAACGGTGTCTCGTGTGTTTGTTCCACTCATTTCCTGTGTCCAGCGTTCTCCCATGGTACGCTCCTTGTTGGACCCTTCACCCCTTGTAGTCGGACGTTATCGAGAGCAGTGTGGACTACGTGTCGATTATTGGTTCGTTCTTGTGTGTGCCCTTCACTGGATAGACTGGTGCAAGAGCAGAAGGATCCTGCCGGAAGATTGGTAGGATTGGCTACCTCTGCTGATCTCCATAGGAGCAAAAGAACCCAGAACGTTGCTTCTCAGATTGACAAATTCTTTGCAGTCACAAAGGAAAATGGAGTTGATGTTCCCTTTTCGGTGGAGGGTGAGTCGTTCTGTTGCCACGTTAGATACAGAGAGTGACTATTTCGGTATGAAGATGCTGTTTGACGAGCTGCTGAAAGGAAGGGACACTTCAAAGACGCTTCTTCGTTCAGTGAATACGCGTATGTTGTCATCATCGGTAGTACAATGATCCTGTTCTAGCGGCGTGCAACTCGGTCATCAGTCTCTTTGAGGAGAGCCACGTGTATCTCGCTGATGCGGCGCTTCGTCTGAAGCAGGCAGTGGCCTACGAATTGTTTAACTGTTTTGCGTGATTCACTGTAGACCTGCGTTGTCGAAGCAGAAGAAGGAGTACGAGAGAGTGTTGGAGCATCTTTCCTCTCGGATAGCGGTACGGTCTTTCGAATCATGTGATTCATAGGAATTGGAAAAGACGATGAGTCGAAAGAAGGAGGCGGTGGATGCGCTCCGTTCAAAGTGGCATATCACGTCTACGGATAAGGACGGCATCGTAGAAGAGCTCAGTCACGCGAAAGACGACCTGCCCTCCCTGATGGCTGATGTGCATCACTTCCTGCAAAAGGAGTTGCTCGAATTGCTGATGGAGTACTACGCCTGCTTTGAAGCCTTCTTGATGGAGTCCTCCCCCAAGAAGGTGGAGGACCTCTTTCCCTCCCTCTGTTCCGTGATGTCCACTCCGACGCAGGATTCGTGTCAGACGCTTCTGGAGTCGGAGCAACGCGACCTGCTGCTGGACGACTGCTACTGCTTGCTCGCGTTTCTGAAGGAGAGGAGGAAGCAGCTGGCGAAGGAGACGCACTCTGTGGTGGTGAGCGACAGTCCAGTAATCATGGGTATTTTGCGCGTGTGGGGAGTGAGGGGTAGAGGTCGTGGGGAAGGTGACGCTGGACGCGATAGCGAAGGGTGTGGAGTGTGTGCAGGGCGTGATCGATCTAATGGAGGGAAGAGTGGTGACGACGCTCCGTTTGGCGGTGGACGAGGCGTTCCGTGACAGCATTGCGGAGGAGTGTATCAAGGAGGTGAGAGAGAGTGGAGGCGGTGAAGTGTAGGAGAAGCGTCTGGAGAATCTGAAGCAGGTGATCGAGGGTGTGAAGGAGAAGAAGCAGGAGACCTCGGAGCAGCTCGTGCAGCTGGCGAACCAGGCGCAGCACGTGCAGAGCTACGCCCGGAGACTGTATTTGGACACGGAGCGTGCGCTGAACTCGCTGTTCCCCTCGCTACATGTGACGGTGACGGGTGCTGTACAGTCGTTGTGGGGTGTTTGTTGTTGAGAGGTGTTGAAGTGGAGTGTTGAGGATTGCGTTTCAGTGAAAGAGTTGATGAGTTGGCTCAGAGGTGTTGGAGTTCTCAACAGAACACTCAACTCATAAACAGACCAACCCAAAAGCAACTATCAACAAACAACACACACAGATTACAACGAAAGCGACGAAGACGCCAGTGCGCGCTGCGCTTCGTCTTCAAACAGAAGGGAACAGAGCTGCTTCTTCGCGTCCTCCTTCGACTGCGAGCCAGGCAGGAGTCTCATCACGCGCTCAATGCTTCTCAGCCGCGAAGCGAACGCCAGCGAAGGGGAACACAACGTCTCACTCTCTTTTATCGTTTGGGACACACTCACCTTGTCTTCCGGAAGACAGGTCGCGCATCTCCACGCAATGCACTCTTTCAACATATCACACAATCGGCTCTGCCACAGGACCAACTCCTTGCGCTCCCACAATTCCAGCAGCTGGGAGAAGAAACGCTCCGTCATTTCCGTGCTGCTCAGCCTGCTCACAATTGCGTCCATGTCCTCCACCACGTACTCACTCAGTATCACAGACAGACAGGACGATAGCAACTCTCTGTTTCGCATGACACACGAACTCACGAAACGGGTCAGGAGATCATCGTGATCAATCGTGCCCATCCGAATCAGAAGGGACACAAGGGCAAAGGCATTTCTCTCTTCCGAGTGGAGCACTTCCTGGATGCACTGCTCCCGATTCCACGTCAGTTTCTGCACCTTGGGTTTGTTCCTCCAAACCCCGATCACACCGTCTTTGATGCCCTCGCCACACACCAGACTGCACTTGGCAAAGCGGAAGGACTGGAGGAAGTAGCCGTGGAACAAGTCCCACACGAGGATCATGCCATCATGCGTCACGATGAACATCGTTCCCGTTGCAGAATCAACGAAGCAGTGGTCGGGACGGTTCTCCTTTGAGCAGTGATCGAAGCGGTAGCGACCCTTGTGGAAGTGGAGTGTGTCGCCATCGATGAGGGAGGACGAACACAGCAGAAACAAGTTCGGATCGGTCACACTCCTGCGGAACAGCACGATGATGTCCATCTTCACGAAGCACGTGTCGAGAGAGCACAGACAACCCGCCATTCCTTTACACACACTTGCCTTCTCGCTGAAGGGTCCGAACTGGACGGATCCCACGTCCGAGTCGTCGAATCGAAGGAGATAGTAGTGGAACGCCAGGTTCATTTGGATGTCGACCACATCTTCGGGCAGGAGAGAAGCGTCGATGGAGGCAACTTCCCTGTAATGATCCTCACTCGTGCAGTCGATGAGGAACAGGGAGCGATCCACGACGGCCGCATAGTGATCATTATCGATGCACTTGATGCAAGACACCTTCGACGTTTCAGAGACGGGGATGTTCAGGATAAGCGCGGCGTTCGAGACGTCGTAGACGAGGAGACTGGAAGGATAGGCGACACAGAGTCTCGATCCATTCTTGCTGAAATCGAAATGAGTTGCGTCAATGCTCCACGAACCCGTCTTCCTCTTCTCCATGTCTATGAGAACGTACTGGTAGTGAGCGTTCTGATCCTGTCTCCGAATTGCAAACAGAGTCGGAGACGCAAATCGCATGTTGTAACAGTTCATGTCATCCACCGAGCTGATGTCCACGCTACACTACAAAACAGGATTAAACACAAGAAGCTACATCCCCCATTTCTGTGCATTGAAAGGGTGCGTCAGAACTGGATGGGCTCATTCTCTTTTGCAAATCGCTGGCGACAGTGCGAAAACCGACCCGATTTCTGCCCATTTCAAAACAAACACACCAATTATCTCCTTCAATCTTGCGTTTTACTCGCTTCTTGCGTTTATCCTGCTTCGTCTTCAGCACGATGCAGTCGCCGAGGGAGTGAGACTACACATCATCCTCTCTCCGCAAAACGACATAGCCAATGTCGCGCAGCTCGCCGTCCGCCTGCATCACCATTCGCGACGTAAAGTCCTGCCCGTTCGCGAGCTTGTGCGAGTAGAAGCAGCTGTCGCCAAACGGACACACGCCGAAACCGCCGTTGAAGTGCTTGCACGGAATCTCTACCCCTCACACATCTCTCCTTCCTCTACTCGACATGTTCTCCTTGTACATCTCGATAATGCGGTCCTTCGTGTCCTGGTCGAAAATGGGAACATTACTCGGAATGACATAGAAGGACGTCGCGCGGCACAGGGGGCATCGTCTCACCTACTCCTGAAGTCCATTTCCAACGAATACGTTCGGATCGCCGATGTGCGAGTAGCGCCAATTGCGAATGCACTCCAAGCAAAACACGTGGTTGCAATCTAATCATCACAAGCACTTCCTTCACGCACTCTGCATCAGCCCGAAGCGCTTGTTCGCACGGAGCACGTCTTCCTGGCAGATGCAGCACTCCGTCGAATACTCCAACGCTGCCGGCTTCTTCTCCGGCTCCTTCGTATGGGCGTACCAGCAGCGGTCTCCATACATGCAGTTGCCCTATCCCTTACGACGAGGAAGAACCATCACATTCAGCCAGTAGCGACAAACCTCCTTCTTCTTGTCCTTCGGCTTATGCGTCTCCTCCTCTGGCGTTTCGTGAAACACGGGCTCTGGGGGTGGCGGCACGGGCGGATGCTCCAGTTCTGTCCCCACGACATCCCTCCACGTCTTCTTCGCGTGCGTCTCTGGCTTCGCAATCGGCTCCGGAGAAAGCGCGGGACGGTCCCAATTCAAATGGGAGAAGTCGAGGTTATATGAATCGAGAATTGCGTCGTCCGCGTGCATATCCTGGTAGTCGAGATTGCTGTAAGGAAGAGAAGTGTAGTCCATCGCCGGATTCGAAGCGAAGTAGGGATGGGGAGAATACAGCATATCTCCATGAATCTGAAAATCCAAGCTCGAGAGATAGTGGTCGTCCTCCTCTGTTCCGAAGCCTCTCCACTCCACTAGAAAGTTACTCCCGAGACGAGTCACAAACCGTTTGAACCGTCCATGTACTCCGCACCATTCAAACTGTACGGACTACTCAGTCCGTTCTGTTGTTGCGACAGGTCGCCTCGCAAATCTAGGCAAAATGAGCCACAACAGGGATCAAAACGTACCATTCATATTCGCTGTTTCAAATCCAACCAAGTGATTAACTATGCTTTTCAATGATCTCCTTGTCGACTCAAACACCCAATTCTAGAAAGAAGCGTTAGTCCTTCCTCCACCATGCGTAGAAGGCACGTACAAGTATGCACGAAGCACAGGTAATCGGAAACGATTCGTGAGATACGAGTTTATCGCAGCATCTCGTTTTCGGCACTCCAGAAATCGGGGAGATGGGCCGATTTCCAGAAATCAAGGGGTTCTCTGTAACCAAAATCGCGTATTTATTCTCCATTCTGTTCCGAATCGTAACCCAGAGTGGCGTTGCAAGTGTTGTGATGTGTTGAGAGGTGTCTCCTTGGTCGGAATTGCAGACTTGGGTGATGTGGTTTTGATGCTCAGAGAGGGATGCTGTAGTTTCAATTCACTAAAAGAGTGTTGCTGCAGTTTCAATTCACTGAAAGAGGGATGCTGCAGTTTCGATACTCAGAGAGGGACGTACTCTCGATCCTCTAAAGAGCGACCCCAAACAAACACGCGGCACCAAAATAGGGAATTACTCCTTCTTCGCTGAATTGATTTTGGGGTGAAGATACATAAGGGGTTCAGCATTGAGGGAGTTATAGAAAAGGTACATGTCTTCGACCGGGTGAGGGAAGACCACGTGCGACACGTAGTGATCAACCGGGTCGATGGCGTCGAATCGCAGCACCCGGTTGTTCTCGACCATCGCCGCATACCTACTCTTCAGCCGCGCCCTCTCTCCTACTTCGCTTCCGGATGAATGATGCACGACACGATCGGGCACTTGTGGTAGGCAGACTGGTCGCGTCCATGCTGCGTCCCCGCCCCATAGTTATCCACCAGCTGCGCGATCTCCTGTCCATCCAGCGAGAAGATACGCGTCTTCGAGTGGTCCGACACCAGCACCTTCGTCTAGAAGTCAGGTCGCCCCAGAGAAGCCACATGGTCGCGAGTGAGACTGATCCGCTTGTCGTCGACGTACTCCGCCAGCGAGATCTGCAGCGCGTGCTCCTCCATCGCCCCCGTCAGCTGGTTCACGGTCACGAAGCGCGTCGAGAAGACGAAGATCCACTGCGACGCTTCGGGCACGCTCACCACCCCGCACAGCCTCTCCTCGTTCAGCAGCGGCACGACGGGCGACGAGTAGTCAGAAACAGCTGGGAATGATGGAGTCGCAAAAGCAGTACTGAAATCGGTGAGTTGGAGACACTTGACCATCTTGCGCCGGAGGAGCAGCAGAGCGATCTGAGCCTCGCATACGACGCTCCTGACCTCCAGGTCCTTCGATCTACGCGTTACGACTGATAAAGAAGAAGACTCGAAGAGGAGTTTCTTCGATTCGACGTCCCAGACATAGAGCGCTCCAGTACTACTCACGGCCAGCAACAGGTTGGGAAACGCGGACGACACTGTCACGCTCGTGATGGGGGCATCGCTGCCGGCTATGAATGAGCGCAGGAGCGGACGATTACAAGAAAATACATATATCACTCGGCATTCAACGCAGCTCAGCAAAAATACTTCTCCCTCGCTCGTTCCGACAGCCAGGATGCTGTCACGAGGTCGAGAGGGCTGGGTGTATAGCCAGCATGCATAATTGCACACCTACGGTGAAGCCAGCACACAATTCCACACGCCTCCTTTGAAATATGGGGTCTTTTCCACAACATAGTGGGCAAAGAAACCAATACGAGTATTCTTATCTTCGTTGTCATATCTGTGTGTCAGCCACGACGATGAACACAATCGCTACATATTTACTTGCGTCGGAGACACAGTCGCGATATAGCGGCAAATCGGTCCGCGCGGTCGCTCCTCCAGTAATTGTATGATGGAGTCTGAGTGATTCTCCTCCACTATTCGTCGACAAGTCAGATTATCGAGATTGGTGATAAATGAACTCCTAAAGCCCTCATTTGCGTGTACACAAGGAATTACATAGTTTCAAAGTACTTGGCAACGCAAACACTTCTCAGTTATGATTCTCCCAGAAACAGAAAACAAATAATCGGGACTATTTCTGGAGGAATGCGCAAGTCGCCAGCGTGAGGGTCTGCTCCCTAGCATGCATGGATCCGACATGCTCTGACGCTCAGTGCAACGCCCATTGCTCTTGTTTCTAGGGAAGCCTAATTCCCTTTCACCAGACTCCACTCTTTCTTGCGCACATGTCCATCAATCTGAGTGGAACGTGGAAACTGGATTCCAACCGATCGGAGTCCCTTCTACCGTATTTGAGTGCTCTCGTAGGATACTGGATCTACGGAAGGGTTTCTTATTCGTAGGGAGTTCCCGACTTGGCCGCACAGGCAGCCAACAAGCTGGTTGACATTTTGAACATCACACAGACGGATGACTCGTTTACGATCTGCAGGATGTCCCGTTTTGGGAAGGACTCAAAGCCGCTGAAGTTTGGCGAGGAATACTCGGTGAAGTCCGTTACGGGAGGGATTCATCGAGTCGTCATGCGTGCAGCGCGTAACGCGTAGATTGTTGCCGTGAAGATGGACGGAGCGATCCAGATGGTGACGCACCTCGCCAACAACGTGGGCATTCTCCACGACACGCGCGTACTCGAGGAGAATGGGAAGGTGATGCACGTCAATCTGCTCCTGCAGATGGCGGATGGGCGACACATCGTTGTGAATCGTTACTTTATCAAATCAAACCTCACCTACGAAGAGCTGCTGGAGCAGGCAGAAACGGGAACGATCAAGAGGTGGGGATTGGATCCGTGTGTGATGTGTAGTCCAAGGGAGGAGGATTTCGACTCAGACTAATCACTTTTGTATTCTGTACTCTGTTTGTTCGATACGACTCGGAGGGCACTTTTGATTGTGTGAATGGACGTAGTGGCGTGGCAGACTGGATTTCATGCGATAGGATCTGAACAAGGCGCTCTACGAAGTGTGGAATGCAAACTGGACGGAGCTCTTCCTGGAGTTGAAGAACGAAGGATGGAACGTGATTTCGACATTTGTGAAGTCAGTGGACTGGACGGAGAAGTGGATCTGGTGCCTCTTCGGCGTCCTTGCCATTTGGTGCATTATGATTCTTGTTTATCGGTTTGGCCTGATTCATTGGGTTATCGCTAGGGACAATTTCAATTTCCAGTTGGCGGCCTTCATCATCGATTCCTGCATTGTGTTTGGAGGAAGGACACTCAATCGGCTCGGAGGGTGTTTTTGTACTGGAATTGTCACGTCTAGTCGGTATTGGCAGTCCTTCGCCTCGAAGAACTACTTCGACGAAGACGGCATGTTCTTTTCCTTCATGGTCTCCTTCCCCCTCCTCATTCTGACGGCGATTCAAACGGTCGCTCTTCGCCTCGTCGTTGATGTGTAGTTCGTTATTCTCGTTAGCATCGTAAAGGTGAACAACGACATTCAGCGCTTCAAGCTGCTGGACAGGAAACACCGAGAGCTGGAGGAGCTGAATCGTGCTTGTTCCGTGGGATTGTGACGAGTAGGAAAGATCGACGCACTGGAGCAGACTCCGGACGAAGAAACCGAAGAGGCTGAGGAGTTGCGCAAGAGGAACGTGAAGACTGAGTGATTGTTCTGTTTGTTGTGTGCAAGAAAGAGCGCGATACTATACATGGCTTGGAGAGGGTCTCGCCTCCGGGCGCTGGATGAGTTGGGACGGAGTCAACCACTTCGTGTTCTCCACATCAGTCAGGTGTGTCGGAGCCCGCGCTTCTGACGAGTAGTACGAATCCAGCTCTGCAATGTCCGTCGCTCCATGCACTCCCTGGAACGCCATTCCATGCAACTGGGAGAATGGCGACTGCATCGAGAATCTCGACTCTCCCTGCCCGCTGGCTGCATTCTCTTCCACACGATTCGACGTCAGTGCGGGGATGCTTGGCAGGAAGAGGAATTCCATGTTCTCCGACGCATGCATCAAAAACGCTTTGACCGAAGCACTGCAGGTTTTGGAGAACCAGAACTTGACCACGGCGTCGAACTCCTGCTCAGTCGTCGTCTACGCCTCACAAACGCCAACAGTCCCCACACACCGCAACACCCAGTAGAGAGTGGTTCGGACAGAGGGCGGGAGAAGGCGTATCTACGAATCACTGCTCATGATCATCAATACCACTGTGCGGGAAGCCAGTCGTCGTCGGGACGCGTTCTGCACTCTGGTGGCGCTCTACTCCTGAATCACTGTGAACAACTGAACGTGCATAAGCTTGGAGATCCAGTCCGGAAGAAGCGCCAGGTTGAGCTGTCGAAGGAGCACGGCGAACAGGTCCTGCGGAGACAGCGTGGAGTTGTCGCTCAGGAAGGAGGGAACGGCGGTTGGCGGGAGATGGGCGATGGTGGCTGCCGTGGAGAGGATGCGCGCTTCGTTCAGCTGGGAGGGCGAGGAGTACAGGAGCGAGGCGTGGGGAATGGAGGAGAGGAAGCGGGCGACGGAGGCGTTGGCGGTGGAGGACGAGGGCAGAGGCCAGTGTGCAATGAGCGATGAAAACTGGGCGAGGTTGGGATTCGTGCACAGGGCGGATACCAGCTCTGCGTCGGGGAACTAGAGTGAACACAGAAACGGATTCCTACAACACGATTGTCCATCGCCATCGCGTAGCAAAAGGCCATTACAAAGTCAACCATGGACTGGAGATGCACGGGCAGTGACTCGCGCAGCGCCTTCGCCTCCGCATCGGAGAGAACGGTTACGGATGGCAGTTGGAGAACGGGACGCGGAATTACGGTGCGCACACAGCCCAGGAACAGTCGCTCCACGATTGCCACATGCTCCGGATCATCCGGATAGAGAAGACAGCTAATGTCCAGTCCGGCGTTTATCCGCGAAAGCGTACGCAGCGTCAGGATGTGGTTTGACATGACGTTGAACCGCAGAGACTGCTCCGGAATATCGATGAGAGCGCGGTAGTTCGACATCAGGAAGAGCGCGCACTCGTATAGATTGATGGACGACATTTGCGCCGGATGCTCCGTCGGAGTGTTTGTGAATTGGAGCGTTATGACGGCGTTGTGGCGAACCATGTACAGCACATCCCGGATGAGCTCGAATGGGCATCCTGTGCGTCAGTACAAAACGAATGAATCCACCCTCAACAAGCACGCCCTGAATGGAGTAGGGAGACAATCCCTTGGGGATCATCGCGCGCTCGAGCTGGATGGTGTCCTTCACGACGCACATCTCGCTGAAGTTCTTTTCTAGCCGTCATCCGAGAAGACAGTCACTACCAAGGTTATCCAGCATGTACTTGATTTGCTGCGACGTAATATCCACCGTCACCAATTCTGTGTTCTTGACGAGCAGCGATTCGGCAGTCTGAGCAATCTGCTTCCCCACGGCAATCGAGCTGTTCTTAACGGTCTGGAACACGCCGGACAAACTGTCTGCGATGGAAGAGGACCCAGGATTCCCACTGCTCTGGGATCCCTGGCGAAGAGCGTTCACGTTCTCGGTGACAGACTTCTTCACTCTTCGCGCAAAACTCTTCACTCCAGAGAAATCGAAGGACATTGAAAGAGTATTGTGGGATGGTCTCTCTGATGAAGTGCGCTTCAGAAATGAACGGGTGCAGTGCGTGAAATCAAGAGAGAGATGCAGAAGGAGAAGAAGAGATGATGAGTGATTATGGGGATTCGCTTGTCAGAATGAAGTGGAAAGAGTGAGGGGGTGGTTAGGATGTCTCTTTATCGCAGAATGGTTGTGAATGCTGTGTTTGGAAAAGGAGGGTTCCATTCCCATTCTCAAGTCCTATACATTTGCCTGCATCGCTAGAATCCAGAAACAAGCAATCACTGAAGCGACAGAAATGCGCCCGTTTTCTGGAGCGATTTGGTTTTCGCCATTATTGAGCAAAGCATGGACAAAACAGAAGAGGAAAGGACTCCTGCGGAGGTGAAGGAGGACGCACCTGTTTTGCAGAAGAAACAGATACAGGAGACGAAGAATGACGATTTGAAGAAGCTGAAGGAGAAATTTGCGCGAGGTTTGCTTCGCTCATTCTCCCGTCACTCGTAGTTCAGAAATACAACACAAAGGCCGTGGAGTTGGAAGCGAGGCGACTAAATAACGATTCGTAGGGATGCAACTCTTCCTCTCATGTTCAGATATGCAAAGAATGAAGCAAAACAAGAATGGCTCAAGGCGAAGGAGAAGGAGCGAAAGGACATGAAACTGAAGGGCATCACAGAAAAGAACTCGTGAGCGTCACGTGAACAGCGTAATGCCTAGTCATCTGCTCGAAACGGCTGAGGAGAATCAAAAGCGTGCCGAAAGCAAGAAGGAGAAGGAGAAGAATGCGGTGAACAACTACGGCTGGAACATATTTAGCGAAGTAGGCAGCGAAGAACCCTGGTTCCCAGTAGGATGCGCTCTATCGCGGATACGAGAAGCGGTTGAAGAATCTGCCGACCACTCCGGAGAGCGCGGCGCTGGCAGACAATTCTGACGAGGACCCGTTGGACTACGCGCAAAAGTCACAATTGTCCAAGGAGGTCGTCGACCGCATCGTGGACGAGCAGAAGAAGCGCGACGAGAAGCACAAGGAGTTCAGCAAGCGTCGCACATAGTGGGTGGTCGTGATGTGAGCTCATGCGTAGTTTCAAGCAGGAGCAGGTGGACTTCATCAGCGAGCGCAACCGCACATACAACCGCAAGCTGGACCGCTACTACAACCGTTTTACCGCAGACATTCGTGCGAATCTGGAAAGAGGCACCGCCCTGTAGTCCGTGTTTGTTCAAAGAAAGAGGGGCATGTGATGTATAATACAAGAGCGAATATCACGTAGACGAGCACGAGGACGGAGACAAAACTCAAAAACGTAATGCATATCCGACGTCGTTTCCGGTATAGTTTGTTCGCTACACATCAGCCACCTCCTGCAATTCGTACCCTCTTGAGCGTGCAGAATGCCCATTCTGACGGAATACTCAATATCCCTCTGTTTTCTGGACTCCGCGTATTCCCTTCTCTGCATCTCCTTCGCCGCTCGCTCGTCCTCTTCCAGCTGCGCCTGCTCCGCGAGATCCACGTCGCACCGCAAGTTCATCCTCGGAGCCAATTCACCCCCACACGCGCAATTGCCCTCCTCCGTCGCCATCAAATCGTGTCTTCGGTAGAACAGGATGTACGCGTTCGGCGTCTGCACCTCGCGCGCCGTCAGCTCCCGCACGTAGTCATCGTTGTACTCGAACCACCTCCACTGCCCGCGGTCGCACTCTCGGCAGTACGCGTAATAGTGCCCGAAGTCCGCCGTGCCGCTGTGGTTGCACACGCAGATCAGGTCGTAGAGGGCCGGCGTGTTGCTGATCGTGTAGGACGACATGTCGAGCCCGTCCAGAGGAAACGAGACCAGATCGGTGATCTTGCTCCGATACCCCGACATGAAGCTCGTGCGACTCGTCGCCGCGTTGTACGAAAAGCGCTTGAGCAGCAGCACCAGAATCGGAGGAAGGACGGTAATGCGCTGATCCAGATCTTGCTTGCCTTCCTGGTGGCAGAAGGAGCACACCTCGGAAGAGTCCACGACGGTGCAGAAGTCGAAGCAGTCCTCCAGGCGAATCGGGCGATCTCGCTGGAAGTTGAGATTCCGCTTCTTCATCGTGTTCAGCTCCATCGCCATGTTCGTCTGGATCGCCTGGTGAATGGACGTGCCGTCGACGGACTTCAGCACCATGGCGGACGCGTCCTCCTCAGAAGGCGCGCACATCACGTTAATCGCGCAGGTGATGGTGAACGCGGACGAGGACCTGAAGGACAGCTTGTACTTGTCGAGGACGTCAAACATCCGCTCCTTCGCGCCGCAGTCGCCAATCGCGCCCTGATCCACATCAACTCGGGGCAACGCGTAGATAGAACTGGCCTCCATCCTGCTCTCTCCAAACGGGTGCATGAAGACGAGCACGTTGGGCGACAGCGACACAGCATCGTCCCCCACACATCCCCCAAGAATTTCACTCTTCAGCAGCCGCGTTCGATCCTCCACGAAGGGATTCTTCGCCGTGGCGTGCGTCACCTTCACGCGGCAAACAGAGCCCTCCATGCGCCGCTGGATGGAGCCCAGGGCACGACGCACACGACGTGCGACATCGGCAACTGTTTCGTTGGAGAAGACGATCATGATCACGGGGATGCACTCGTAGCAGAATTGGAAGAGCGCGTCGGAAGGGCACAGAGAGATGGAATTCAGAAGCAAAACGCGGTGCAGCGAGGGAGAAAGGACGAAGGGAATCTGCACATCAGGAAGATCCAGAACCCAAACAAGGTATGCGATCAGAGAACTCGTCTCTGATGAGGTGAGCACTTCTTCGATGGGCGTGTGCTTGCTCAGATGGACATACTACACGTGAATGAGGGAGAGGGAGGGAACGGTAATCAATTTGGTGACGGGGTTGCAAGTCGCTTTCAGAAAAACGAGGTCGTATCCCTGCAGCGACTTGGGGTACGACAGGGAGCGGAGAACTCGTTCTTGAAGCTGCTGGAGAAGGCAATTCTGGGGGATCGCAACGTCGATCGTAACGAGTTCAAAAGAGGGGGAGAGAGAGCCGGACACGGTGCTCATATACTGGAGCACCACGTTGACGGTGAGCTGGAAGCGGCCTCGCGGAAGAGGCACGTAAATCGTGTTGAACGCGGAATAGTTGATGCGCGTCTAACCGATGAGTGGAAACGACAAAATCGACTTTGTAGCAGTTGCTGCACTGAATGAGGGTCGTCATTTCGCCGTAGAAGACCTTTGTCAGCACATTGGGGTTGTGCTTCACGTAGTGTTTCCACCAGTCCCTCGCATGCGTCTTCAGCAGCTCCACTTGATTCGAGTGCGAGAAGGCGTCCAGGCTGTCCACACTCGGAATCGTGTTTTTCGATTCATAGCACTCGGTCGTCGCATTCAGCACCTTGTTTTGCTCCTCTTCCAACACCTGGAGATACAACATCTATAGGTAATGAACCGTACCCCACGGCCAACGAAGAACTCGTGTGCATCATGCTGACTTCCATCCGCGATGTACGGACAGCACTTTTGTAGATGGTGCTGGATCGCCCGAGGATTGACGGATTGTCCACTTCCGGAAGCAAGATCTGCGAACAGAGCCATGAGCAGCGATGTTGCGGGACACACTACATGTGATGGGCGGCGCAAACACGAACGTTTCATTCCATTCTCCTTGGAGAGCCTCTGGAGTTCTGCGACGAGTTCCGGAGAGTGGGACAAGCACTGTGGGTGAGACACAATAGGGATATCCACCTGGAGACCCGAATTCATGAAGCACGTGTTTCCGATGTTCCGAAGTCCGTTTCTCATCTCAGCGGCAGTCCGGAAGAAAATAGCAGTTCAAGACGTAGAACGGAGGCGAGTGAAAAGGGTAATATGGAAACAAACACAACTAGGCAGTCGCCTCGGGCTTGTTGTCCTCGATGGGCTTCATCGCGGGGAAGAGAAGGACTTCCTTGATGTTGTTGCTGTCGGTCAGGAACATCGCGAGACGATCCACGCCGAGGCCCCAGCCGCCGGTGGGAGGCAGGCCGTGCTCCAGCGCCACGCAGAAGTCCTCGTCCAGACACTGGGCCTCCTCGTCGCCGTTGCTCTTGTCCTTCGCCTGCTGCATGAAGCGCTCGCGCTGCACCATGGGGTTGTTGAGCTCGGTGTAGGCGTTGGTCAGCTCCGTGTAGTTCACGAAGAGCTCGAAGCGCTCGCACATGCCGGGCTTGCTGCGGTGGTACTTGGCGAGCGGCGAGCAGATCTCGGGCTGGTCGCAGATGAACGAGGGGTTCAGGCACAGACGCTCCACGAAGTGCTCCACCAGCTTGTCGAGGAGACGCGGCGTGGTCTGCGGAGGCGTGACCTCGATCTCGAGCTCCTTGCACTTGGCGGCGAGGAAGCTGTGGCACTCCTCGGAGTCCAGCGGCATGGGGATCTTGAACCCGCCCTGCTTCTCGAGCTCCTCGATGTAGCTGTAGCGAGGCCATGGCGGCGTGAAGTCGATCACCACACCTTCCTCTACGCGTGAGACGAGTCACGAGGACGCACGCTCGGGACCGTTGGGGTGGTAGGTGATCTTGTAGTCGCCCGTGATCTTCTTCACGAGGCCGGAGATCATGTCCTCCGTCAGCGTCATCTACGCGTCATCGCCCCCGCCAGGCGCCACCAGGTCGTAGATGTCCGCGTACGCCATGTAGAACTCGCACGTGGTGAACTCGGGGTTGTGCGTCAGGTCGATCGACTCGTTGCGGAACTGACGGCCCAGCTCGTACACGCGGTCCAGACCACCGATCACCAGTTGCTACGCCTCACGCGCCTCACGCGCCCTCACCTTCAGGTACAGCTCGGGAGCGATACGCATGTAGAGGTCCAGGTTGAGGTCGTTGTGGTGTGTGATGAACGGCTTCGCCGTGGCGCCTCCCGCCTGCATGTTCATCATGGGCGTCTCCACCTCCAGGAAACCGAGGTTGTCCAGGTAGCTGCGGATCTCCCTAGGCGTCAGGTGGAGGGAGCGACGTGGACTTGATGATCTGCGAGCGAATGATGAACTTGTTGCGCACATCAGGATTCATGATGAGATCGAGGTATCGCTTGCGGTAGCGCGTCTCGGGATTGGTGAGACCGATGAAGGGCTTGGGGAGCATGTGGAGGCAAGGCGACAGAATCTGGGAGTGAGGGAAGCGAACGATGTCCAACGCGGATGAAGTGAGGGAAGATGCTCAGCTCACCGCGCTTCGAGCGACCGGGGAATCCGCGGATGCCGATGATGTCGCCACGACGCACCGCATTGACGATGGTCTGGAACGCCTCGGGACCCTCCTCGTAGTTGGCCTCGCTGGCCATCACCTGGATCTGCTTGCCGTCTCCCTGGAGCGTGTAGAAGAAGAGCTTTCTTCCGGAAGCACGCTTCAGAATGACGCGACCCGCCACCGTGCAGACTTCGTTCTCGAGGTGCTCTCCGTCCTTGCAGCCGGAGAACTTCTCGATGAACTGGGGAAGGGAGTACTGGACCTCGAACTTGTGGGGATAGTAGGTGTTTCCCGTTTCCTCGGCCTTCTTGACGACGGCCAGTCTGTTCTCGAAGTACTTGGTAGGGTCGACGTCCTCCTCGTCCTCCTTCTTCTCCTCAGCGGGCTTGGGGTTGGCAGCAAGCTTGGCGGCTTTCGCGGCCTCTTTCGCGGCCTTCTCGGCCTCCTTCTTCTTCATCTTCTCTCTTCTCTTCAACTCATTCTTGCTCAACTTCTCTACACCGATTATCGCCTCGCCATGCGCCACATACCCTCCGCGGGAGCAGGAGCGGCGGTCTGTTCAACGGCAGGTTCCATTCTCAAACGTTTCTGAAAAACAACCATACATGGTCCCTCAAAATACCCCCGATATTTGGCACAGACGCGCTCTCATTCAGCGGGCTTCTTATCCAAACCTTGTTATTGTGTTGAGGAAATGAGCTCGTGGAAGTGCGACAAGGAGAACGGAGAAGCGATTTACGGAATGGGCTTCAGAGGGAATAGAACTCCCGTCTATTGGATGGGGATTGGTTTCACTATACAACAGCAAAGCCGACGGACAGGAATCTTCCTTCCACACATAGGGATGAGCCGTTCTCCGCAGCTCCATCTCCTTTCCATTTGCTACACGTGTCGTAGATGAGAGTGAAACGCAAGGTCTGCAATACACAAAGCCAAATGGGAATAGGCGTTCCCGCTGGCAGTGCACTCCACAGAACAGCAAACCCACGACGTCCGTCGGAAAAGGCGAAGGAATGCCGCGTGCACCCATGAATAATGATTTGATGGGCGAAGCGATACTGCTTTCCATCCTCCTAGCACGGGGACAAACGAGCACGAAGAGACGCCTGTGTAGACGAGAGGGACGAGTACTATTAATTGCTCATGTTATCGCTCCCTTTTCCCCATGTCATTGAAAAGAGCCTGTGAGACGCAATTCCCGTTCGCAGCCGGCGGGAGTGAAATGATCCTGTTCTGTGTGATACGTGAACGTGAGTACGAGAGTAATGAAATCACAACCGAAATACCCCCTGGTTTTGCACTTCACCCAAAGCGCGTTCACTGCAGTTGTTCGTAACTGAAAGTACTGATTCATCTGAGTTTCCAAACAGGTGAGAAGTATGTTTCCTACCGATTCCCCAGTTGGGAGTCACTCCATTGAAGACTTGAAGTCATGTCAGTGCAATTGCGATTTTCCTGGCATTTCCGAATACATCTGCAGATGCTGCAAGCCACATCTGACCGATTTCCTGAAGAAGAAGGGCATCGTTTGTTCGGGAATTGTCCCGAAGGGGTTATTCATCTGCATTTTCTACTCGTGCTTCCACGTCTGTTACCAGGAGCACGAGGTTGAATCCCTTGCAATGGACTACGTGTGCTACTTGTTGCGCCATATCCAGTATGCCATTATTCCTGGGGTACGCCCGAAACAAAAGGACATGGTCGAAGAGAAAGTGTATGCCTTGTCGAAGGGGTGGGTTCCGGTGATTCGCTCTCACGTATAGGACTGCAACAACGTACTGCTCCACCGTCACGAACACGATCTGGTACATAGGTGATCCCGACTGCTTTGACACGGTTGTTGCGCAGCTATCGAAGAGCATGATCGATCCCGTCGCTTCGAATTCGTTCACGTACTCTATGGACGCAGACAACGCATCCGTCTTGTCGTTTCGTAATGACAATGACAGATCCTCCCTTCTCTCTCCCCATCCCTACGACACGCCGCAGGAGCGCGTCGATACGCTTCCCTCGTTCACTCGCAACTCGGACCTGCTTTCCATCAAGAAGAAGGATCCATTGTCATCTTCCCTCTTTGATGGCGCCGAAAACCCCGTCTCCCAGAACAACTTCGATTCGCGTCGTTTGCTGAATTCCCAGAACTACAATGCGACTCATTCGCCGATGTCTCTCTTCGAGTACCCCGATGGCGCGCAGGGGCCGTCTTCGTCGTACGCTCCGATGAGTTTCCGCGACAGAAGTGACTTTATGGTGGCGGAGAGTGAGGGGAACGCGCTCAATGCGAATTCTCGAAGTGCTCCTCAGAATCCCTCGCTGCAGAGTGCAACTTACAAAGCGAGCAAGTCTCCGTTCAGCAAGACGCCGACCCTGGTTTCCCAGGGACCTTACGCGGATGCATCTCGCAATGGCATTCAGAGTGCATTCGGGCAAAAGCCTCGCTCCACGCGGGACGTGTTCATCCCCGAGCGACGGTCTCGCAGCTCCGCCCAAGGCTTCTTCGCCTACGACAAGACGGGCGTCGTGGCTCAAGCCGCCTATGTTCAGGAGCCTCTGCAGGCGATTCCGCAGGGACCCGGCGAGGACGCCTTCACCTTCACCTCGAACTCCGCGTCCTCCGGCGCGACGAAGAGCACGTCGAGCGTGTGCTCCTCTGCCTCGCACTCCACGCGACAGTCCGGGCTCCCGCGCCTGCAGAGCATCACGGTGAGCAGCAGCGATCAGCCGCACACGCTCACGCCCTTCGACCCGTACCAGCAGGTGTACACGCCCACGCACTCGCTCGACAAGGGACAGTTCGCCTGTCCGCTGTACATGAGTCTGACGCAGACTCCCGCGGGGAACCGCGTGTCGATCGGGAACAACTCGGAGTACACGGAGTTCGTCCTCGCCTTCTGCCACGAGCAGTTCACGCAGGAGCTTCTCCGCAAGGGCGTGCGCGTGGACGGGTACTACCTGAACGACCACGGCTTCTTCCTCGTGACGAAGCAGGGCGGTGGCGACGTCGACATCGACGGCGTGTTGGGAGGCATCGTGGAGGCGTCGCTGGGCGGGCTGCTGAAGACGCAGAAGCTGCGCATTCCGCTGGACGACGAGCACTTCCTGAACTACCTTCAGTACGTGGCGGAGAGCTGCAAGGGGTGGGTGTGGTGAGTGTGGGTGATGAATAGACGCGTGGTGGCGCACCGCGTGAACAGCGACACGCTCTGCTTCGTCGGGTACGACCCGGAGATCCGACAGATGTGTGCTGAGGCGAAGCGTGGGCGATGAGGTGAGGTGTGATGGATAGAGATCGAGGCGCGCGTGCAGCTGCAGGCGTCTGCCGAGGACACGAAGCGATGCGAGGACATTCTGCGCTCGTACGAGGACGTGATCATCCCCACGTGCTCCGTGACGGGCAACGAGCTGCAGCAGATCTGGAAGCAGGGCTACTCCCCGCGACAGCTGGACTCGGGCGACGTGGCGTTCGAGTGCTACATGAGTCGGTGTCGGAGGAAGGAGCTGGTGGACTATGTGAGCTCGCTGCTCGCGACGGGCGGCGCGGCGACCATTTCGTACATCATCCACTGCACGGACTGCTACTACCTGGTGTTCAAGGGGAACACGGCGCCGTCGCGCGACCGGTGGAAGAAGTACAAGGGGCGAGTGACGGCGGAGGGCATGCGCGTGAACATCTCGAGGGTGCGTATTGTGGAGAAGACGCAGAATCCCAACTATGAGAAGGCGCGGGAGGCGATCGAGGAAATGACGAAGAGGTGCGTTGTGTGTGGAGGGGGTCACGTGTAGGAAAGCGACTCTCTGTGTGGATAAGGGCGTTGCCTACGTGGTTGGAGAGAAGGACTACCTCTCATCGATTTACTCGTCAGTTGCTAGCATAGTTCTATACGCCTCTTTTCTGGAACAAACAACGCATCATCTCTTATTCCTGAGCCTTCTTCGCCGCCGCCTTCTTCGCCTTGCTCTTCTTGCTCTTCTTCT
>ERZ1106923.187-NODE-187-length-27272-cov-2.663482_pt1 | contig 27272 bp, 20 predicted proteins | sample MGYA00403657_ERZ1106923 | MGnify/ENA primary metagenome ERZ1106923 (study PRJEB35170, sample SAMEA104062425) | human gut metagenome | biome: human gut; feature: human-associated habitat; material: faeces | place: Denmark | collected 2012-06-19 ...
CACATACGCTCCGAACGATAATAAATAACTGCTGTTAAAATATTGATCGACAAGCGACATATACAGTCCGTATTTGCTGCCGTCAGACTCTTCTTTGACCTGTTTGCTGTACGCATACAAATCGTTCATATTCTCTACCATATCGGGAATATCGTTCTCGTTATCGTCCCATTTCGTTTCCCAATCGGCAGGCAACAAATCTTTTCTGTATGTAAGCACCGTAGATTGTTGCGCAACGGGCATACCATAATACAAATCGAGATTATATGTTTTTAGTTTATATGCGTCCATTACGTTTTCGGGGATTTGTTCGATATCCAATTTTTCCGTAGGTAAGGGCAAAACATGCCCGCCTTCCGCATATCGCATCAACATATCGTTCGCCTGATAAAGAACATCGGGACCGTAACCGTCCGGGCCGTTTTGTTCCAAATCGATATATTGATCCATATTCGCGTCCACGGCATTTACGTTGTATTCTTTATATTCTTCATTAAAGGCAGCCAAAACCTCCTTTAAATGTCCCGTTTCAATGGCCATTTGATTATCAAGGACGCGAATAGTTGCATTTTGTTCTATTTCGCCATTAAATTTAGCCATTACTTGTTCGTAAGTAAATGTTTGTTCGCCATTAGGTCGTTTACCGCATGCAGCAAAACATGTTCCGACTAATACTAACGCAAGACTTAAACAAAGTTTTTTAGCTAATTTCATTTCCTTACCTCTCATATATAATTTTCCTTACCTCTCATATATAATTTTATAAGAATACGGCTCTAAAATTATTTTATCATATTTTAGCGTATCTTTTGTGTTGTTTACGGCTAAAAAAATCTTTTCTCTTTCAATTACAAAAAGTTCGCCTTCCGTAAACATACGAAGTTTGCCTTTGATTTTTTCTTTCCGAAGTTGTATCAGTTCCTTGATTGTTTGGAATAAATCCTTATCCCAATGATTTTCATTCCAGTCAAACGTCCGTCGGGAATCGGGATCATATCCCCCGATCATACCGATTTCCGTTCCGTAATAGATACACGGCATACCGACAAAGAAAAACATAACTGCAAGAGCGCATTTCAATTTTGATTTATTTTCGCCCGCGTTGGTTAAAAATCTTTCCGTATCGTGACTGTCTAAAAGATTCAGCATCATTTCGTTTACCTGATCCGTATTCCGCATCAGGATTTCCGATAACCTATCACAGAATTGTTTTGCCGAATATTTGCCGAATGCAAAATAATCAAGACAGGCTTTTGTAAACGAGTAATTCATTATAGAATCAAACTGATCGCCTTGTAGCCACGGAAAAGCGTCGTGCCAGTTTTCGCCGATTATCATTGCATCGGGCTTTTCGTTCTTTACTGCTTTTCGGAAGTTCCGCCAAAAATCGTGCGATACTTCGTCTGCCACGTCCAACCGCCACCCGTCTATACCGTACTCTTTTATCCATTTTACCGCTATATGAAGTAAAAAGTTTTGCACCTCATTGTTATTGGTATTCCATTTGGGCATATAGTTGCAAGCCGCAAAACATTCATAATTCATATTGTCCAAGTCCGGTCTATCGCCATGAATGATAAACCAATCGTAATACTCGGACTGTTTGCCTTTTATCAAAACATCCTGAAACTGCTTGCATAAATAGCTGCAATGATTAAAGACGGCGTCCAACAAAATTTTAATTCCCTTTTGGTGCGCGTTTTCAACCAATTCCTTTAAGTCGCAATTCGTGCCGACCATTTCATCTACCGTTTCATAATCGATTGTATCGTATTTATGATTGCTCGGTGATTGAAAAATCGGAGTTAAATATATTGCATTGATACCCAAATCATTTAAGTAATCCAATTTTTCGGTTATTCCTTTAATATCCCCCCCGAAAAAACCTTGTGGCTTGGGAAGTTCTCCCCATTTTTTATCTATATAACTTATATCTTTTGTTGTTTTCCCAATATGAAAGCGATCCACGAAAATTTGATAAAAAATACTTCTATCACACCACTCAACTTTTTGATGGACATCTACTTTATTGATATAGGGATATTGAAAAAAGTTATAGTAACTCTTTTCGTGGTTATAGTCAACCGTCAGCCCCTCTTCTGAATAGTAATACTTTTCCTCCCCACTCTGTATAAAAAATATATATCCTATCCGAGAATCCGGGACGTCAAGCGAAACTGTATAATAATCATAGAGCGCATCCGAATAGCTCTTTTGCATTAATTTAGTTTTTCTGTCCTTCAACCAATCATATTTTACTGCATAAATAATTTCAACTTTATCAAGCTCAGACTTTGCGGCCCTTAAACGAATGCGAAGTTCTCCCGTGCTGTATGCAAAAGAATATTGTGATTTTGGTATATGTAAAATAGCCGCTTTATTCATTCCTTTCTCCTTTAATTTATATCAGGGCGGCAAATTTTACTTTACCGCCCCGATAACAATTTGACTTTACTTTGTTGCCGTTGTTACGGAAAGCGAAAGAGCGCCGCTCGCAGATACAGATACCTTAAATGTATAACTCCCCGCCTTTGTGCAAAGGAAATTACCGCTCCATCCCCAAGTAGCTGTAATGCCGTCGGGCAAATTAGTCGCCGTTGCCAATTTAGACGTATAGCCCGGAGTATAATATGTATCGGGACGATACGGTGCGTGGACAGCCACCGGAATACAGAAGTAAAAATAATCGCCTTCAACAAGATTTAACGTAATAGTATATTCTTTGGCCATTCCTTCGGCGGGAGTTGCAACTTTCTCTAATTGTTGAACCGTCGTTCCCACGCCAAAATTATTATCTTTGAATATGGAGGTTTTACCGTTATACGTCGTTTCATCAATCGTAATATTACCTACTGTTTCGCTCGTTGCATCTGCATAGGAAAGACGGCCGCCCAAGACTTTCCAAGTCTGATCCGAAGTAAGAATATCGGAAGTTTTCTCTACTTCTATGGCACCTTTCAACGTATTGTTTTCCTCGTCTAACGTTACCGTTAAGGTAAATGTATAAGTTCCGCCAGTAACAACAACAATATTGCTGCCCATTCCTTCGGACTTTTTGAAACACGAGTCTGCTCCGTTAAATTCGGTAATATCCGTATAGTAGAACATTGTTCCGTCTTCCGCTTTAATGCCGCCTTCTTCTTTCAATGTGCAATACGAAAGAAGGAATTCATCACCTTCCGCCAATGTCCACGTTTGCATCCAAGTACCTGTTCCGTCTGCTTCATTATCGGAAATTTTGAACATTTCATAAGCGGAATACTGCAATTTATCTACTTCCGCGCCCCAATTTGTACCTGATAATACAGATTCTGCCGTTGTTTCAGCACTTGAATTGCCATAGATATACCAAGTGTAGTCAGATCTATCAATCGTAACTTCTGCCGCATCTCCGTTACGCACGACAGTTATAGCCCCGACATTCTTATCGTCCGCGTCCGTCGTCAAAGTAAGAGTATAATTACCGCTCACATTAACCGTGATATTTACCTGCCCGTCTCCAAGGCCTGTACCGGGAGCGTCCATATACTCATTTTCTTCCAAATACTGTCCGCCTCGCGCTCCGCCTCCGTCAGCATCGTTCGTATTCCATACACCGTCTTCATCCTGAATACAGAATTGGAACTGATCGCCTTTATACAAATCTATCGTTATCTTAAATTCGTTTTTACCTTCCGTCTTGGTTAAAATGTTTTTCCCTTCAATCGGGCCGCCATTCCAACCGATATCCGCCAAAGGGCCACCGGCTGAAGAACTACCGGCAATAGTCCATTGACGCGTGTCTTCTTTGCTTGATACCCATTGAGAATAAACATTGGTATCTTTGGTTATAGCCGTTTCAAAACTCCAATCATGCGTAAAATCCGCTGTCGCAAACCAACCGTTAAAAGTATAACCTTCCTTGTTATACCCTTTATCCTCCGGTTCAAATTCTGCTACTTTCTCCCCTTCATCTACTGTTTCAGTAGTAATAACAGTTGTTCCGTCATAGAACGTGACCTTATAGGTCTGCTCATTAGAATTTGATTGGGGATCCGCAGGATCCCCACCGCATGCGGTGGCCACGCCAAAAGTTAAAGTCATTAACATTATCATTGACAGTATGACCGTAACTTTTTTCAGCTTTGATTTCAACATAGAAATCTACCCTCCTTAAAAAATTTAATTTAGCTCGATTTATGCAATCGATTAAGTAAATTATATCACAGATTTTTTATTTGTCAATACCCTTTTGAAAAAAACTTGCCAAATTTTAGAAAAATTTTATTTAATCGATTAACTCAAAAATTTATTTGACAACAAAGTTATTTTAGGGTATGATTATATTACTATGAATAAAAAAGAAGATTTTATTGCAAATGATAATATTACTATCGCAACGATAGCAAAAATGGCTAATGTTTCTACTGCTACGGTATCGTATGTTATTAACGAACGCACAGACAAAAAAGTAGCGGAAGCAACAAGACAAAAGATATTAGATTTATGCCGTAAATATAATTATCAAAAAGGTGCTACAAGAAAGCGGCCAAAAAACAAAAAGCCTGTTACCATTGATGATATTGCGAAAGAAGCTGGCGTTTCTACCGCAACCGTTTCTTATATTATCAATAACCATCAAGACGTTAAAATTCGGGAAGAAACACGAAGAAAAGTTTTACAAATCTGTAACTTGCGGCAGTTCTTCCCTTCGACCGCGCGGGCATTACGTTCTGCGGACGCAGAAACCGATAAAAACAACACGATCGGCTTATGTTTCAACCGCCCGACTTCTACATTCTACCATAGTGAAGAATGTCTTGATTTAATATGCTCTTTACAGAAATTCTTATATGAGAGAGATTATAAAACTCTATTACTTCCCCCTGTTGAATCAAATTCTATATCCGTCCAAAGAGATATAGACGGTATTATCTGTATCGATCTTTCTGAGCAACAGTTTTATACTTTGAAAGAAAGCTATTATGTGCCTATCGTGGCTATTGATATGACAATCAAAGACTCTTTGTTTTTCAAATCATATAATGACTTCAGCGCAATCATCAATTACGCTAAAACTCAACTAAAAACATCGCATCTGATTTTCGTTACGAGCAAATATCAAAATCAACCTTATATGAATAAATTGAAACGGGCTTTGGCTGATGATTTACTGTATGTAGTCAGCACTTATGCCGATCTGATAGAATTTTTACGGCAACATAAAGACGAGCATATCGTTTTTAGTGACATATCTCTTGCCATTTGCAGTTTTCCCTATATAGCGGCAGAAAAAACAGCGGTGATATGTAACAATGCAAAAATAACGTTGCCTTCGGATCAAATGGTCAAAATTTATTTACCTTCCGAGCTGAAAGTTAAAAATGCAGTAGAAATGTTAGAATATGCTATCCAACGGAAAGAAAGCGAACCTCATACTTTCAAACTATCACCTCAGTCTTTGTAAGAAAGGCAGAGAGCATAATGCTCCCTGCCTTTTCATTTTACTGCCAATTAACCGTTACTTCGCCGGTATTGCTGGCGGGCGTGGTATAAACGTGGTTCATACCGCTTTCCCAAACCACATTCCCTGCTCCGTCTATCTTGATAAATTTGTATTCTATCTGAGTATTTGCAGGCACACTGATATCATAGAACCAAGTCGGATATACGCCGATCGTCGGTGTATCGTTAAACAACGGCCCTATCGCTTTCGTCGTATCCCAGCTTCCGAGTTCAGGTACGCTGCCTACAATGTAAACGTTCGTTCCGTAATCCGTAGTTGCATTATTCACCTTAAAGCGAACCGATACTTGAGCACCCGACAAAACATCAAATCCTGCAAATGCTTCACTCGATGTGCCGTTTGCATTTGTTACCACTACGTCAACTTCTCCCGCAACGCCGCCGGGAACGATGGTCTTAATCATACTGTCCGACCAAGATACTATCTGCGCATTCGCCGTACCGAAAGCCACGCTTCCCGTCGTATCGCCAAAACCGCGTCCCGTAATCGTAACCGTATTACCGGGTTTGCTCATCTTCGGATTGATATTGCCGATAATCGGAGTACCTTCATCGTCCGCCGTATATTGCCATACCGCGCATTGGCCTGCTCCGAGATAATAGTCGGATACACTGCCGTTCGTAACGGTTATATTGCCACCACCAAGAAGATTTCCCAAAACGTCATAATAAGTGCCGTTCGGAAGGCTGGACATCAGATTTTCAAGCTGATAACCGCTGCTCTGATTCCTGTTGATTGCCGTCATAACAACGCTATCGCCAAATACTCTTTCAAATACATAAACATCGTTGTTCAACCATCTCTGCTGCGTAGAACCGTATGCAAGCGCAGGATTGGTTTTGCGTAAAGGAGCCAACTTCGATATAATCTGATAAGCTCTCGTAGATTGATCGAATCCGGTCATATCCGCACGGTTATACGGATCGCTCTTGCCACCCGCTGCGTCGGCCATATATTGCTCTGTGCCATAATAGATGCACGGTATGCCGCGCAAGGTCATCTGAAGCGTGAAAGCGATATCCAATGTCAATTCATTGTAACCGGCCTCAGTCATAAAACGGGATTGGTCGTGGTTGTCCAAGAACGTGACCTGATCATTGATAAAATCATAATCCTGTTCCATAGCCATCATCGTATTATGGAAGTCAACCATAGTATATCCGCTGGTCATTGCATTGGCCAACGCACTGCGAATCGCCGTGTTGTATCTGAAATCCAAAAGGCTCATTCCGCTTTCATTTGCGAAATTTTCCATATTCGGCTCAGACGTCGTGGCACTATGCGACCATTCACCGAAAATAAACACAGGTTTATAGTCGTAAATATCGCTTACCCAATTTTTTTGCCAGCCCAAAGACATATGCTTGACCGCATCTACTCGAATACCGTCAACGCCTGCATCCAACCAAACTTTAATTGCGTCTTTAAGATACTGATCCGTCGTAGCATTCTGCTGATTCAAATCCGCCAAACCGAACAACGGCGCATAAACCGTATGTTCCCAAGTATCGAATTCAGCCCACTGATCGGAAACATGATTGAAAATACCGTTCGGATCATTACTGTATGTACTTACATACTCCCCGTCTCTGTAAAGAACACCGTCGTTCGGTTGAATTTGTCCGTCATATACCGCAAACGAAGTATGATTCGGTGCAAAGTCGATAATGACTTTGATTCCTTTTGCATGCGCCGTATCGACAAGTTCTTCAAACTCTTCCATCGTACCAAAGTACTGATTCGGAGTAAAGAAATCGCGGCCCCAATATCCGTGATAAGGCGCACATCCGTTTGACGGATCGATATAATCGCTGTTCTGTACCGGCGAAGAAATCCATAAAGCCGTAACGCCCATATTTGTGAAATAGTTTTCGTTCAATTTTTGTGTAATTCCTGCCCAATCCCCGCCGTGATATTTACGTAAATTATTTTTATCATAAATTTCACCGGTAGGATTGTTAGAAGGGTCTCCGTCCACAAAGCGGTCTGTGACTATTTGATAAATCACATCCGTTGACATGGACGAATAGTTGCCGACATCTGCATCCGATCCTGAATCTGCTTGTGCAAAAACATTTGTTTTCGGAAGCAGCGCAAACAAAGAAATCAGCCCGAACAGAAAGGCGATAATTACAACCAATACTGAGTTCAAGACACGTCTCTGTTTAATTTTGCTCATAGTTTTCCTCCTCTAACTTTTTGTTTTTTTGCAAACGCTCGATCTCTTGTACAAAAACGCCGGCTGAAATCAAGTCATCTGCATTAAACAGGTTTTCGTAGTTATGGAACCCCGAAGGTATAACCCTAATAATGTTCCCTCTATTGTCTTTCATTTCAACGATTTCTTTCGTTTTAGTTTTTTCCAAGAATAGCTCTGTCGGACAAAAGAAATTCCTTTCACAATTAAAATCTTTCATAAAGTGCATACACGCGGTCTCTCCATGCCGATTACAGTATATCGCCAATTGCCCGCCATAGCTTGATTTTATTTCCTCACTCTTTACATACATTTTCTTGCACATTTCTATCTTGCTTTTTAATGTTGATTTATTTAATCGATTAAATTCTACTTAAATTGTAGCACTCCCAATCACGTTTGTCAATACCCTTTGGAAAAATTTTCCTTTAAAAAAGTTAGTTTCAGATAAAAAAAACAGACTATTATAAATAGTCTGTTTTTTCCTTTTGAAAAATATTTTTATTAACCAAATCAATAAAAATCATGGTTGAATACAATCAAAAATTTATAAAAATAGCATTAAAATAGGATAATATAAAATTTCTATCTTATAATTTATTATCTAAAATTAGTCATCAATATATGAATTGATAACGGTTAAAACTGTGTTTTTTTGCGAAATATTCAATCTATTCCATTTATCTAAAATCATTCGATGTTCAACAGTTAAAAAATCAACTCGCTCTATATCAAATAACAAATATAACAATGATACTTGGAACGCTTCCGCTAAGTTTTCTAATAGATATAAAGATGGAGAAGACTTTTTATCTCTCCATCGGTATAATGAATTAACAGATATATTAGCGTGTTTTGCTAATTCATATATAGTCCATTTCTTTTCTAACCTTAACTTTTCTACTCTATTATAAATTGCAGATGACTCAAAAGTTTCCCGCACAATTACCCTCATTAAATCATTATATTTATAATATATTATACTGCGCGAGAAATGTTATAATATGCAATAAATATCCTATAAATAATAGGATATTTATTGCATATTGTTATTTAGGCAAAACTACTTTGCTTAATTCTTCCATCATTGCTTTCCGTTTTGGATATTTTTCTTTCCATTCAGAAATAATATCACGAACAAAATCTTTCCCCTCCTCATATCGGCTCAATTTACGGAGCTGCCGGGCGATCTCCCGATATGTTTCCCGTGTTGATGCGCTCTCTGTCATTCTCTGAAATTCTTCTCTATATTTCTCTAAAATTTCTATCGCATAGTCTTGTATCAACTCTTTTTCATATTTTTAGACATAAGTATAACCCCGGATAAGATATTGCTAATTTTAGCAATCTATCCATCTGTCTGTCGCGGAGTAAAATATCGGGTAACAGCTCTCTGTTATTTTTCCATATATTTTGATATATGCTTTCTCTTATATCAAGCCATTCTTCCGTTTTATAAAGTTTCTTTAATTCTTCATACTTTTCAATACTGCTATTGTACTCCAACGAAACATAATCCGATAAAGTCTTTCGATAGCCCTCTTTATCTCCCGTCTTTTCATAAACTATCATTAACCGTTCCCGACAATGTTCTGTCGAAACACCCTTCCCGAACGGCATGGCAAGACATTCGAGCAGCAAACTTTCCGCTTCTTTATATTGTTGTTTTTGGAGCTTTTCTTCTATACAGTCGGATTGCACTTCCGCATACGACCAATACTTTTGCCGGAATTGCTCAAAGGTTTGTTCCGATACATTCGATTTCCGCATCAGGTCGATTTTTTGTTTCAGATAATAACCGAGTTTATAGTCGATTAAATCTGTTTCATTGCAAACTTCTGCAATGCGATTTTCTATGTACTGCATTTTCCGTTCATAGTATTCCAGCTTGTCAAAGTTATTAAATAGAAAATGCTTGGCTTGTTCTTTTAAGTACCATTCTTGATCGGGGGCTTTATATTTTAGCAACTGTTTGAAAACATATTGTTCCGATCCGGCATCTTGCAAAGCCTGTTTCCATATTTCCAAACCGACCTCGCAAATCATTCCCGTTCCGCCGTCAGAATCGTCCATATCGGTCGCACAGAACTTTCTCAATACAAAAAATGAGTAATCGAACGCTTCTTTATATCTTCCGTCTCTCAAATAAATTCCGGCGTTTGTTTCCATTGTTTCGCTCACTTGCATCGCGCACTCATAAGCGTATCTATATTCGATGTATCCCTGCCGCTTATAATGCGCTATGATTTTTTTGATTTCATCTTTCAGGGTTGCCACATCCACTGGCAATACGGGAATTGCTTCAATACTTTTTTCTGTTTTTGACTTTTGGCTTCCCTTCGGCTTATTTACCGATTGTCTTTTTGAATATACGGCGGGAACATCTCCGCAATATTCCCGATATAATACGGCAGCCATATGTTTGCAATATTCGCCGTTTTCTGTATACGGACAACTGCATTGCATATCGATAATGCTGCCGTCCCGATCAAATTCCACAGAAACAGAATACTCCTCGGTTCCTATAACCGTCGCTGTACGCTTTCTTCCGTCCGCTTGGAAATCTATTACTTTTCCTTTCCAATAATATCCCTCGCCCCGCTTTAAGATATTCTCATCAAAATATTTTTCCCATTCCATATCGTTACCGTATATTACCCTTGTATTTCAGAACAATAACCTATTTTTGATTTGAAACGTTCTTAATCTCCGAAAGTTCAATATAATCTAAATCAGGCGTTGTTTTAGAACAACGCCTTAAATATTCATGTCCGCCATCCATAGCACAACTCTTACAGGAGCAAAATTTAAAATCGTGAACGTGAGTCGATTCAATTATATCTCCGCAATGCTTACACTGTATTGCATTTCTGATAATCTTTTCCATTATTCAAACCCCGCTAAAATTACCAATATGTTAAATTTGATGAGGCAAAGCACTTGATACTTACAACGGGCAAATCTTTTATTTATATTTCTAACGCGCTATGCCTTTCTTCACAAAGTTATTTTCAAGCGTTTTTCAAAAAATTCGTCGGCTATATGCCAAAAGAATTTAAGAAAAAAAAGTTTAACGTATAGAATGTTTATTGAATACTCAAAAACATACAGAAAGTTTGTCGATTGATTTACATCAAACGGCACGGTAAATAGCCATCTTATTCTGCCTGATCCTTTTTTGTTTCTATATAATTTACATCAATATTAAATCTTTGGTTATCTTTGGGATATTCATTGTCTGTGAAGTGATTGAACCATATCTGTACTACTTTAAAAAATGGCGTACTCTCAACCAAGAATTTCGGCGGAAGAATATACTCTACCTTTCCGTACTTATAGCGCATTACTGCATAAGAAAAAGAGAAAGCATCAAATTCTATGGATTGGCTATAATACAATTCAACGTTATCCGTAGCCCTGATATAATTACTAAATTCGTTTGCCCATTGTTTCGCTTGTGGTATTGCTAATTTAGGAGGATCATTATGGTGTATGTCCTGTATGCAAAAGCGTTGAAATAAGTGCCTTATCTCATGCAATATAAAGTATTCAATCATCAGCGGCTGATTAAGTTCTTCATACGCCTTGACCACCGCTTGAATATTTACTTGTATATTGAAACCACTATCACAAAAAGCAACTACCGCGACATTATCGTTATGAAAGAAACTCCAATGAACTTCATTTTCAAATTGGTAAAACGATTTGTTCCCGTCAATTATCTTTTGAATAATAGGATGATATTTAGTTTTTAGAACTTCTAAAGTGTTTGAATCCATGATTCTACCCTTTTATTTCGCACCTTGTTTTATAATAATACAATTATTGTTTTCCTATTTACTAAACTGCTTGCCTTGATGCAATATACAAGTCAATATCATTCACGATATATTTGGGGCCGGTCGTGTGCAATGCCTCATAGAATGACTCAATGTATTCGCACACGGAATACTTATTAAAGAGTTCTATAACGGCTTTACCAGTCAGCTTTTTTTGCCGCCTGTATTCTTCTATGCAAAAGACAACAAAAGGCATTTCTTTACTCATACCAATAGCCCCTCCTCCGGTAACTCTATTTCTCCCGTTTCTCTTTCGTTTTTCCATATATGATAGATTGCTAAGGGGCTGTAGTGCCATACCTTTGTTTCTTCTTTTTCAAGCAAAGCATACGTTTCCGATTGATAGAACACATTGATTGCCTCAATGTCGCTCAAGTGTTCTTCTCGCACAATTATATCAACTACTTGCGGAACTATTGCCAAACTTAACAATGCAGAAAATTTTTCTTCGTTCATTTTTGTTGCACCTCCTCCCAACCTATAAATTTCAAATGCCCCAAAGCCTTTTCGGTCGCAAATACATACTGATCATACAGCTTCTTTATTTTCAGAGCAGCAAGCGCCTGTTCTTTTGTATATAAACCAGTTAAGTAAAGTTGCAACGATTGAAATACATCATCATTTGCAACTGCTCCAATAATTAAATCGTACTTTTCCCCTTTATAAAGGCCGTTCCGATTGTCCGCAACGAAATCAAGCCATTCTTCATTAGCCTCTTTGAATCGTTTTACCAACAAGTCTGAAAATACTTCACCATCTATTTCATAGATATTTACTATTGCATTCCCGCCACGCCGCGCAAATACCTTTCCTGCAAAATTTTCTGCTTGCGCCTTATTTGTAGTCGTATAAAACCCAAAACCAAAATCAAGGAACCGATTTTGGACAATGAGAGCAGGCTTTTCTACCTTTACATTACTACCGTGATAGATTATCATACTTTCACCTCTAACTTTGCTATCTTCTTATTTTCCGCTTTTAATTCTTTAATAAGTTTTTCTACAACCTTTCGCCTATCAAGTTTTTCTTCCGTTTCAGCAAGGGCGTTTTTATCTTTCCCCAAATACAAAGTACAAATCTTTTCCCCAGTTCTAAACCGCAAATAAAAATATGTGCGCCCGTTTTGTACTTTTGGTATTATTTTTCCTTTCGGCAATTTAGAAAGTTCTTCCTCATACATACTGAGTAAAATCTCGTTTCGCTGTCTTTCTTTTTTTAGTACAGTTTCAATCATACTCGCTCCTTATATTTATTATACCCTACATTCAACAAAAAAGTCAATAGTTATTGTGCAGTAAATTTTGTCCTTTTCAATAAAGAAAAAGCTCCGCAAGTAGCGGAGACTTTTTTCTATTACTTTGCTTATTTTGCAAATATTTATGTTTTTAATACAAATTAAACAAGTGTGTATTTATCTTTACGGACATTAAACGCTTTTTTTCCGCCCTCAAGAATTTCGCATATATGTCCTTGAATGCCTTTTTGATTCAATATGCCATTCTTAATTGAGCCATCACTATTTGTTAAAATAGTATTGTTTTCTATTGAGCCAGATCTATATTCAAATCTGTAATTTTCATTTGGGCTATTTGCACCTTTTTGATTAGCAACAATAATTTCTTCCGCATCAGAACCTAACACAATGTTTGCATTGTGAGTCACTATAATGATTTGTCTGGCATATTTTTTCTGTCTTAAAAAATCCACTAATTCATAGTAAATAGAACGATTATCCAAATTATCCTCAGGTTGATCAATTAATATCGGGCATTCAGAATCAGCCAAATTAATAAGCAGTTTTAATAATACTAATGCTTTTTTACCTGGGGACATTGTTTGGATTTTATCTTCATCAAGTTCAATTGTATAAATTATGTTATACCAATTCGATAATATTGCGCGCAAAGCTTCCTCAAGAGAAACACTTTTCTTTAATAAGGATTTTCCGTCAAAATCAAACAATGGATAAATTAGCTTTTCTAAAACATCTTCGCTAATATCTGCTGGATTCGCATCTTCATAAAACGTATAGATTACTTTTAATTTTTTGTTATTAAACAAATCTCGTATTTTACTGTCAAAAGCTTCTAATCTAAACGGTGCAGTTGCAAGGAAAGTCATAGAACTGTCGAGACCTTTCGCCTTCTCATTAACGAAACTTGCGTATTTTTGATGTAAGTCATCAAAAATTGCTATTTTATGAATAATCTTTTTTAATAAAGCTTTGAATATTTGCTTTTGATTTTGCACCTGCACCTGTAATGTTTCGGCTGTTTTAAGTTTGTTTTCTTCTTCAATTAGTAATGCATTAATGGTTTTTAATGTTTCTGTTTTTTCAAGTATTTGTTCTTTCGCTTCAATTTCAACTCTAAGTGTGCTGATTTCGCTATTAATCTTTTCAATATCCGCGTTTAAGTCTACCAATATTTTTTGCCTTTCTTCACCCCAGTCGTGATTTATGGAGTCTGTATATTTGCGTATAAATTCATCAACTTTGCCTCGACTTTCAACGGATAATCTATCAGATTCGTTTGTAGTTTTAACAACCAAATTTAATTCGGAAAAGATATGAATATCATTTTGTTTGGTCTCTAATGTCTTAATAAAAGTAGCTAAGCGTGTTTTACATTGATCATATTTTGCTATATCTTCATCGCTTATTTGCAATAATTTTGTTATGCGGTCTCGTTCTTTTTGCAATTTTGCTAACTCTTTTTTTATTGAATCCGCGCTACCATTTTCGGTTAATTGTCGTGAATACAGCAAGAAGGATTCGTAAGCCTTAACTGTATCATAGATTTCTTTATCTAAGGCAGTCTTCGTTTCATTCAAATCATATTGAAAATCCTCATACGCCTTCTTTATTTCTTTATCTTGTAAAATGATATCTTGAATTATTTCATCTATTTCCGTTTTTTCTTCTTGATTGTCACTTAAACTATTCAAATAAGTTTGTGGTATATAAACTATATTTTTCTTATTAGTACCATCACTTATCGTTCCATCTTTCCAATAGACTTCCATATTTTGAATAGCAAAGTCCTTTCCACTATATTTCAGCTTATATTGTTCGAAATCGATAAGACGCGCCATATTGTTTAAAATTATTGATTTTCCAGTGGATTTTCCACCAATAAAGCAAGTTAAATTCGGGTTAAATACGATGGGAACAGGAGAAAATCTTTCATCGTTTATTGTAATTTTATCGATCACATTATAGTTTCTCTTTTTCTCAGGATGTGCATCACATATTTTAACGCGTTCTTTGGGTTCATAAATAATTTGTTTTAACCCTTCAAAAGTACAATCAGCCTTTATCCAACAGTATCTATTACTATTGGACGTAAGAATATCAATGTTTTTATGAGCATCACATCCGTGTATACACGGTTTTAAACGACCATATTTTCGGACTATTTGCTCTTTTGTGAGAGGCCCCTCTCCAAGGAAATATTTAATAGAACTTTCCGTGGCACAAAAGAACATATCAGCAAAATAGCATAGGTCGTCTCTAACTACTGTTAAATCTGAATTTGCATTTTGGCGAGAGGAATTACCTATTCCCGATGCACCATCATTCGAACTGTTAGAAACAACAACAATTACATTTTCTCTTAAATCTTTATCAACATCTAATATCTGTTTTAGATTTGATAAGTCTACTACAAATTGTTCAATACCTTTTCTATAAGCAGCATCATCGACTAATGTAGCGTCAAATAGTTGCCCAAGTTTAATAAAATCATCTTTAACAGCATGAAAAGTTTGTCCGTTACTATGTTTAAACGTTAGCTGACTGAACAATTTTACATCTAATTGAGATACTATATTAGGATTGCATATGAAATGGATATTCATAGCCGCTTTACTGGAAACAGGAGTAATGCGCATTTCTATATTAGGCAATAACAATTCAAATTTATCAGTAAGTTTACCATCGGAAATAACTTTTCTATAGTTGTCGATAGAAAAGTAGTCCGTTATTCCCAATACTGCAACTTTTTTAGTGGAATCATCATCACTTATATATGTTAAAACATCCTCATAAAATTTATCCCACTTTTCCTGAGGTGTCGATCCCTCAAATTGATCATTTTTCTTTGTTTGTGGAGTATGAATATGTAAATCCCAGCGTCTCCAGTCAGAACCACGACAAAAACTCATGTAAATTTTCTCCTTTGTTAAACTGCAAAATCAAACGGGTAATTGCGTGTTTAGCGTTAATTTTTTATATTTTACCCCATAGACTTTCTAAAACTTAAAAACTAAATTTAAATCTATACTAAACTTACTTATCTTAATAACAAGTTAGTTTGCATTTGCAATACTTTTTCAATTACTCTTAACCTTTCATTTGACCAATTATATCTTGGATGTTTTTTGAATTTAAAATTGATAAGTTTACGTAGTTTTTCTTTTTGCGAATGCCCCATTAGTTGCTTTGCTAGCTCTGTAAAATCCGAATAGGTTGCGGGAACGCGTGTTTTAGCATATTTCTCCCAGTCTTGCAAATCGTCATCCATAGCGTATGTTAATAATGATAAACCATGGTCGAATAAAGGAGCGGGAGCACAGATCTTATTCAAATGGTTGTATACCATAAATCCGAAATTGCCGAAATGCCTGTCGGTATTCAAGATCACCGCATCGAATACAATCATATCGACAAAAGCGTTATAATATTTATCGCCGAGTGATTTGTAATATTCGATTACCGCCTTAATTCCGCCGTCCTTCACAATATTCCCAATCGGCATAAAAGAATATTCTTTACTTGTAAATAGCTCGCAGGTAGAACACAAACGCCCTTTCCATTTGGATAATCCGTATTGCACGGCGTTAATCCCCATTGCTCCGGCAACCTGATAGGCATAATATTCGCAATACGGCTCATTGCCCGAATTGGTAAAGCCTTCTGTTCCAGATTTATACAAAACGATTTTTCCGTCTACTCTGCGCCAGCATTTGGCAAGCATGCCGTTTGTTGTAAACTCGGGCGATGAACGCAACGAAGATTTTTGAAAACTCCCATAGCCCGTAAACGCAATATGAGAAAGCACCTTACTGAACCGATTATCGTATAAATTGTTTTCCGCAAACTTACCGTTAAAATCTTCTGCTACTACCCAGTAACAATCATTGAGAGAAAGACCTTTACAAAAGTCGATAATTCCCTTTGTATTCTTTTCGTTCAAGCCGAGTTTGGCAAGAAAATTTTGCACATAAGCCCGATTCCCCGGGATTGTACGGCGCTTTAACCATTTTACCAAGCCTTTATCGGAAAGCTCCAAGTCCAACGGCAACAAGTTTTTTTGATCTTCGTTTACGGATATAATTTGCGCGGAAACTCCATCAATATCTTTTTGCATATAGAATTGCAACAAATCTGTGTCGAATTGTTTGAGAATATAACTCATTGCTTTTTCTCCCCACTTTCTGCAAGACATAATAGTCTATCATACTCGTCCGGCGATAGTAAGACCGCAGTCGGAACATTATTTTTTAATACGACGATTTGTTTTTCTTCTTGCAAGCGATTGAATATTTTAGACGCTTGTCCTTGATTAAACATCGTTACCGATACCAAATTATTCAGCAAGTTTTTTTCTACCATAATTTACCTCTGGCTATATTATAGCAAAATAAAAAAGAAATGTCAATAAGCATTCTTATTGACATTAAAATTTATTGTAAATATTTTTCCGAAAACGTCCACTAAAAATTCAAAAAATTTTGATTTTTAAAACCATAATTCGGGCATTTACATATTTTTATATTTAATAATTTTAATTTAAAAAGAAAATATTTTTTCTATATCGTCTAATTTTACTACCGAAGTTGTCGGTATTCTATATATGGGAATTCCTACATCATTTAATAATCTATCTTTTCTTCTATCCCTCTCTTGTTGCACTTTTTTTCTATGCTGTTTCCCATCGACTTCGATGACAAAACATGGTTTTTTACCAAACTGATTATATATTACAAAATCACAATGCGTATTTTCATTTGACACAAATTTACGATCTCGTTCATCAAGCAAACTATTTACATTAATAATTTTTCTTAAAGGATAGTTATGTAAAAAATTCAGTGTTTTATATTTTTTATCAATGCAATCTTTTATCAAAGTAGCAATAATATTTTCACTTTTAAATTCGGATACTTTGATAAGTTTTGCTCTTAGCGGTTCCAAAACAGAAGAATAGTCTCGATACATCAAGTCAAAAACAGAATATACTTTTGATTCTATGATTTTAGCAGATTCGGTGAAATAGTTTATATATTTTGAAAAATCCGAAAGTATTGATCCATCTTGTCCCATTAATTCTTCGCTGATAATCAAAATCAGTTTTTTCTTTGCTCTGGATATGGCTACATTCAATAACTTCGGATCATTCATAAAATCATTAAACTCATCATCCTCGGAAATCTTAACTTTGTCGGAAACCGTAGATAAAATTATTACATCGTTCTCCTGTCCTTGAAATTTATGTACTGTTTCAACCTTAATACATTCATATTTCAATCGCTTTTTTATAAGATTGACTTGATTATTATACGGAGCAATTATTCCGACACCTTTCAAAACCAAATTAGGAAGTATCGTTTCTTCTATTTCGCATACTTGTCGTTCGTTTGTACGTTCCAATTCCGAATGCGATCTGGAAGGAATTATTTCAACTCCATTTTGATTATCATGTTTGGTCTGAATAATCAATTTATTATCATAAAAACGTTTATTGCAAAAATCAATAATATGCGGATCACAACGATAATGCTCGCGCAACAAAGTACTTCGGATGGAATTGTTATAAAGTTCTTTGAAACTATCCAGTATACTTTTATCGGCATACGAATAGGCTCTCTTTAGTTTGCTTTCTTCAAATAATTCACGAAGTTTCTTTTTATGTCCGCTTTTAACGATATGCGACAACTGCATGCTATCGCCGACGAGAACTATATTCTTCGCCACCGACATAGCAACCGCTGCAGTATTTAACCCCACTTGACTTGATTCGTCGATTATTAAATAATCATAAATATAATTTTTTCCGGTACTTGACAATAATGCCTGAGTAGTATTGAGCATTACAGGGTATCTTTTTATAAAATTTGCAAAATTTCCACGAAAATCTTTGCGCCCGAAACTAAGCCCTATATAATTCTCAATCGATTTGAAAACATAGTGCTTAAACAATTTCAAAGACAATTCAGTAATTTTTTCTTCAAGAAAAGTCAAATTATTCTTTTGCAAAAAATTTTCCACTTCGTTTAACTGTGTTTTCAATTCGAAAATTTTAACCTTATAGTATAAATTATCCAAATAGTCCAATGCATCGTTTTTATTGGGAAAAAATTTCGGCAAATCAAATATTCCGAATTTAAACAGAAACTTAACTTTCGCAAAAAATCTATTAAATTTTTCTTCCGGTAATAAATCCAATTCTGCTTTAAGCAACAATAATCTTTGCGTCGTAAAATGTAATTTTTGAAAATTTATCGAAATATTTTTTTCTTTTGCCAAATATTCGGCATCGTTAATCGACTTCTCTATCGTTAATTCATCAATTATCTTTTTAAGTTCGATTTCTTTTTCTTTATAGCTTTGGAAAGCATTGATATTTTTTAAACATTCGAATATCTCGTTTACATATTGATTTACGGTATCTTTATGCAATGCCCATTCTTTAATATCATTCGGAACAGTTTGTTCAACTTCGAAAAATAAGTCTAAATTATCTGTATTCCCCAATAAAGCCGACAAAAAATTGAATCCGTAATTGTTTAATTTCTCTTGAACATTTTTAGTCGCCGTATTGTTATTCGAAACAACGGCTACGGTTTTACCCCTTATAATAGCATTTGCGATTATGTTCAAAATAGTCTGCGTTTTACCCGTTCCGGGCGGGCCTTGAATAAGGGACATATCATACTTAAACGCACTACTATAGCTTGACGCTGAGACTTATTGCTACCGAATGGATAAATATAATCCCTTGTATCTTTTGTTTGTTGCGGAACTGCTGCGGTCGCATATTTATACAAAATACTATTTTGCTTTACGTCGACAGCTTCTAATTGTTTAATTAAAAAATCGTTATCCTGAACAACAAGCGTAACTTTTTTCAAATAATTCAATAAAGCTTTAACTGCATCATCTTCATTACAATTTTTTTGAAAAACTAGATCTTTTTTTGAATAGGTAACATATTTATCGTTAGCAAATTTAAATTTATAATAGATATCATCAAAATCGTAAATCCGCAAATAATCTTGAATCAATCTTTTGTTATAAAAAACATAATATTTAGATAAATCAATTATCTTAGGTTTAGTGTACCATTCTACGTTACTTTGATTATAAGTATAACATCTACCGTCATTAAAGGTTATTTGCAGTTTTCCGCCCGGCAAATTTTCTAATTTTTCAATATCGGTGCAACGGTCTTTCTCTATTCCTTGCAAAATGATTACATTATTTTCGGGATTCATATATTCCTCATTGGTAGAGATTTTGTTATCATATATCGAATTTGGCTTTCAAGTTTTAAATATTCATTAAATTACATTGATTCATTTAGCTTTGCCAACTTTATATTTCTTTTGTTAAATCATTTTCAAAGCAACTCAACAATCCATTCAAAAGTGTTCACTAAAATTTTGAAAAAATTAAAAAATTTCGATTTTAGAAAGGCTTTTTTAGCGGTTTTTTCAATATTTTTGCCGTTTTTCGCTTAATTTTACTGCTTTTTGCTATAAAATAGAGCTTTGGCTAAATCCTGTCTCCCCTGCCATATGTGTAAGGATTCCGAAATTTGATACAGTTGATACTTGTTCAATTCGGCATCCTTCTTTATATTATATCGAATTGGAGAGATTTACGCAAGCAAACTAATGGGCTTGCGTAAATCTTCTTTTTTATTTCTATTTGTTGCGCCACAGGACAATAGAATCGATATTAAATTTTGTTTTACTACGAAGCGTTATTATATGCCTCCCTTCGGAAAGCTTTTCGGACAAATATACAAGTCTTTCCGTACTATCTGCTCCTATCAATTTGACCGTCTTGATTTTTTCTCCGTCTATCAGGATTTCAAATCCATCATATTCGGAAGATTCATGAGATAATATTCCGAATAAGATCGGACCGACAAATTGAAATTCGAGGGTTGCGTTTTCTCCTTCATAAAGATGACCGAACGTCGAAAGTTTATTCGAAAGCTTCCAATTTCCTCTATATACAAACATATCTTCATCAGGAGAACACCATTCTCCTTCCGGAAGCACATAAAAAATTTCGGCCCTGCGATAGGCAATATACTTTACTCCTTCCGCCCAAGTATCGGTAACGACCAATTTATAGTAGCGAAGATTCCGTTCTTTAAATTCTACGGTGATATTATTATTTTTCCGTTCCGCATTTTCCACTTCTTTGATGAGCTCAAGCTTATTCAAATCGGTTCCTCCGTATAATTTGAAATTTTTCGGCTGATATCTTCGACTCGGCTCACCGTAAATCTCAAAGCGGTTTGCATTTATCGTTTCTCCTAAATCCACGGTGATTTCAAACGGATTTTCTTGTGTAATACTTGTTCTGTCAGAATGGATAAAATTAAATTGATCCTCGTCAAACAAATTATCAATTGAATAATTGTCATCCCAAGGGCGATAATTGGTTTCCACGAGCGTTTGAGGCTTTTTAGATTTTTGTACATAATTATAATTATATTCCCGCTCGTAAAAATAATCACTCTCAAATTCTTCTCGATAATAGGAATTCCGATAAGCATTCAAATAGTTTATCTGCACATTTTCGCCTTCAAATTTCCCGAGCCCTACTCCGACGAAATTCCTTGCGTTCTTGACCAATAAAACTGCCTTGAAATAAACCCACTGTCCTTTTGTAAAATGATAGTCCTTATAATTATTCTCTTTACTTAAATCGAAATCCGGCGTACCCGACAAATTTTCGATTAAAGCTGCCCGTTCATATTTTCCCCCATCAAGTGAAATATATAAACCTGCATATTCTCGTCCACGCAGAGCAATCCGATATTTTCCTTCGCTATTTATCTGAAATTTTCCCCGAATTTCCATTACTGCATTGCTCGCAGGATTGGGTTCCCAAATTTCGGCATTTCCGTTCTGTACTCGGTTAGTATTATCTTCCTCAACAATCGTTTCATACCCCGCATAGGAATTTTCCACCGCCGCTTCTACGCTTTGATACATTTTTTCCGGAGTATAAGTGTAAACGGTTCTTTCCAACATCGTTGGCGTAGCTTGTTTTTGTCTGAATTCGATTACCAAATCTACATCATCGACTTTAAATGCTCCGTCTGTTTTTTCTATACTGAGAGTGACGATTATTTTTCCCGAGTCGCGATTTACCTTGTCGGGAGTATATACAAAAACTCCTTCACTTTGTTTTGTTAGAATTCCATAAGCAGGAGAAGATACATTTTTAATTGTATAGCTAAATCCCTCCGGCAAAACGATATTTTCCTCCAAATTCATTACGAAATCTTTCCCCGTTTCAATTCCGTAAGGTTGAACTGTATGGCTATAATATTTCTTCCCGTCTTTATAATAGCTTCTTCCCGTTTGGAAAATACAGGAAACCGGAACAAACATCGGATAAGCCTTTTCGTTATATTCTGATAGAATATTCTCCGATATATTTTGCTGCAAAAGCTCTTTGAAATAATACGTCATATCGTTATGCGTGACGTCGCTGACCGCTTTATACCATACATTTGCTCCCCCAGAGCCACCTCCTGCCTGTGTGGCCTGAATAAATAAATCCTGTCCGAAGGCGTGAAGTAAATTGGCGTAGGAATCCAAACCCGAGTTCGTCCCATTGCCTGAAAGAGTCTGTTTCAAAGTCCAGCTTGGATTGGTATATCTGTTCCAGCTGGTAGAATAGGTTCCCTCATTATTATTACCGAGTTCCCGATTGAAAGAAATGCGTGTAAACAAACTATACGATACGAGACTGACAGCGTTATTCGTGACTTCATCGCCCGGAGCGAATCCAAAACGTTGATAATGATGATTTAATTCGTGAATACATCCCCAAAAGGCATCCGAAGCATTATCGACCGCGTTTTGCACATCGAGAGCCGCCGTCATGCAATACAAGGGACAATTTACCGTATGCCGCCCGACAAAGGCAACCATACTGCCCGCGGCAACAAACGGGTCATATAAAAAGGTAATCCCCAACTCTCCGCCGGAACCAGCCGGAACCTTATTCGATACGCGCGAAATTTTATCCCAGAGAACAGCAGCTTCCGTAAGCTGGTCATAATCAAAGTCTTTTGCTCTCGACTTGGGACCCGAATGACGCACCGAATCGTCCCAAACTTCTAAATCAAAATACGGAGCCGAAGAATTTTTATTTTGTTCAAATTCCTCTCGATTCGTATAGCCAAGAATAAAATGCGAGTACGCAACGGCGCCCGATATCGTTACGGTAAAAGAAGTTCCTGCTTTCACCGGCTGAACATAGATTGGTCCACCAAAATAAGAACCGACATAGGATGTCATCTCCTTTGTAGTCATCGTATTCGCTATCATCGGCATACGGTTGAACGTTCTTTCTATCCATATATTATTTTGTGCCCCATTCGTGAGCACCTGCCCGATTATAACTTTCAGACCTCCCGTTTTTTCGAAGTCTGCTTCGCTCATTCCCAGCTTTATTACTTCTCCCGCAGGAGCGTATAATCCCGTAATGTGATTTCCTCCGCTCCGCGATTTTATCGTCAGCTTTTTAATGAGGGCAGGTTCATCGTCGGAAACGTCACCTTCGTACATTCCCGCGGCTGCCGTGTGTTTATAAAGTTTTCTTCCCGTAGGTTCGCCGTTCAAAAACAAATTTCCTTTCTCATCCATTGAATCATAGGTATTTGCGGAAGAAATCAGAAAAACATTTTCGTCCATTACTGCTTGTTTTTCTTTCTGCGTTGCAGAAAAATTTACCCCATATTCAGGATAGCGCTCCAAGCCCCCGTCAGAAACCTCCGGCAAATGTCTTTCCGTTATTCCTAAATATTCTGCCGTCATTCCCACTTTAGAGGGGCTATACATATCCGCCTCAAAGAGCTCAGTAGGATAAGCGTCCTCTATCGAAGGACCTTCTTCCGAGGAATTTTCCGAAGAACTTCCAGCCTCAGAGTTAGCTTCCCCTTTTGAAGAACAGGCGGTAAAAGTACAACATAACATAGTTATCCAAGCAAATACTACGGATATAACACGAAACACTCTATTTTTCATTGCAACTCCTTTTGTTTTCATCATATTTTATTATGAGAAAACTATTCGGCTGACATACCGTTAATCCTCTCTTTCAATTATATGTTTGCTTTGCCAATAGATAATATAACTCAAAACGCTCGGAAAAATCAATCGTTCAGAACTTATTTTCGGGGAAATTTTTTAATTTTATAAAAACACCTTTCTTTATTCGAAAATAATACTCGCCTCACTCAAAGAGCGAAGCGAGTAAAAAAAGTGTTTATATCAAAAATTATAATTCATAGTGCATGGGATTCGTAAGATAATGAATTTCATCTAACTCGTCAGCCGTGACATATCCAGCCGGAGCATTCAAAAGCGAAGGAATTCTGTTAACGATTGTCGCACAGGTATGCTCTACCGTCGCAGGCTTTACTACATGGAATTCCGTGTTCGGCTCCCCCGTGATCCACCAATCGCACATATCGCCGTCGTCCGGACCGTATACCTTTCCTATGGTTTCTTCTTCAATCACGATTCCCTGATAAGTCTCAATGGTCACGACGGCCGACATACCGATACATTTTCCCGCTTTGATTGTCTTTCCGAGCGTCGCACTGTAAATATCTTTATCTATAATATAGGGAACATTTTCCTGTTTAATTGATTTAATCGTCAGGCCGAGTTTGTTACAAATTGCTTCCGCCGCATTCCAAGCATAAGAAGGTACGACTTCCTTCGGGTGAGCGAGTTCCTTCTCAAACTGCGCTTTCGTCAAATCGCAGCCATGCGCCTTAGCCAAAGCCAGCCCGTAATCCTCGACATTATAACTATAAGCGCCCTTAATCTTTTTAATGTTGTGACAGCCGCCCGCCACCAAAGCAACCATATTAATCCAGAAAATATCTTGCATTCCGCTGCCGGTAACCGTGCAGTTATTCTCTTTTGCAAGCGCATCTAGCTTATTCGTAAAAGCCGCCGCCGTCGTCCAAGGATAAATTGCCTCTTCACAGGTCGTAATGACATTGATTCCGCGTTTTACGCATTTTTCCACTTGTTCATAAATATCCCCGAGAAAACTAAACAAGGTTACGATAGCGACGTCGGCATCGCACTCATCGAGAACCTTATCCGCATCTTTTGAAATCTGAACGCCCGTTTTTACGCCGAGTTCGGCAAAGTCGCCGACATCCATTCCCAAAATTTCGGGATTTACATCTATCGCCCCCACAATTTCCGCCCCTTTCGCATGCAGATAACGCAAAATATACTTAGACATTTTGCCGCAGCCATACTGTACTACTCTGATTCTTTTCATGGTATTGCTCCTTGAATTTTTTTGTATCGAATGATACCGTATACAGAGTATAACACAGTTATAGGTTCCTGTCAACCCCCATTTTTGGAATTTTTTGAAATTTTTTGTCATAAAATGACAGAATACATCGAATTGTGTAATAGAGAGTTTAGAGAAATATATTATCAATAAAAAACATCGCAATTGACACCTTTATGTTTCCATATTTTTCGAACCGTGGAAAGAAGTTTTTTCAAGGTTTAATGATTTCCTTGACTGAGGTCCTTTATACTGTTTTTCGGGAATAGATTTTCCGAACAAACTGATCGCCCGATTCGGACACAGGTTGACACAGCGGTAACAAAATGCACAATTTCCCAACGCTTTCGCATGTCTTCCCTCGACTATGATATTTTTTACGGGGCAATGAGCCGCGCAGATTCCGCAGCCGATACACCGCTCCTCATGAATGAGGAGCGACGACTTTTTTGCGTTTTCTCCTTTCCGCCACCATTTTCTTTGACAAAAATATCCTACGGCATGGGAAACGGGATTAAAACCGCGCCGAAAACGTTTCCCGCACAGAATTTTTCGGGAAAATAAATCTATCCTTTTTTCCGCTTTTTTGAGAGTTTTTGCAATCTCGAAATCGTTTCGTATCTTCAAAGCCGTACAATCTGCGAGATTATTCGGCATATTTATATGCTCTGCCCCGATAACTTTTCCTCCGAGTTTCTCAATCGTACGGCCGAGACTCGCCGCCCCGTCTCCCGAAAACATATACTGCGTTGCAATTACAAAAATTTCCTTACCCTCTATATGCTTCGCATTTGCATAGATAAAACGGCGCATCGGAACGGGCGGCGAGGAACCGTAGACAGGAAAGGCAAACAAGAGTTTATCGGCCGCAAAAGCGGATTCGGCGCAGTTCTTTTCTTCGCCGATATCATATATCTTGACTTCATATTTTTCCGCCAACCTCTTTCCCGTTTCTTCTGCGACAAAACGAGTATTTCCCGTTCCGCTGAAATAAAATACAGATAAAGTTTTCATGAGGCACGCTCCTTTTTTAAGTGTCCTTTCTATTATATGCATCTGCCTCAAAACACATTTACATGCAAAAAACTCGGAAAATTCCGAGTTTCTTTTCAAGAATTTTTAAGTTGTTCATAGAGAGCCACAAGGCTCGAAGTCGTTTCGCCGTAACTTTTTGTCCCGCCGGGAACTCCGTTTGCTTTCAGGAACAAATTATTGAACCAGGAAGAAATTCTATCGATGACTCCTTCGTATTTCTCATAATGTTCATTTCCGTTACCGTATTCCCGCAGGATGTCGGGAGCAAGTTTTTCTCGGAGTGTCCGTGCCTTTTCCGTGGGAAGAGAATTCAGAAGATTCGTAACCGCGCGCATAAGTCCGCTGTAATTGAGATAGACATCGTCGGCACGGATACAGAGCACATAGGAAACGATATTTGCTTCATTTTCCCGAGATACGCCTTTTGCATGCGCCATTTCGTGCGCCATAGTCGTCGGGAGTTCGTTGACGGGAATATTTACGTTGACATTCGCTTCCGCGTAAAAGGGAAAATAGATTCCCGTGATTCCGAGATAACTCATCGGAACGGAAAGAACGACCTTTTTGGGGCGAACTTCATACCCCGCAAAATAATCGGAATCGAGTCGATTAAATTCTTCATTCAAAATTTTGGACAATTCGGCAAAAGTGTGCATCGGGACAATATTCCCGTCTTTATCGCGTTCGAGTTCGGCGGAGGCGGCGTTAAGTCTCTCGACATAATATTCCGCGGCAGAATATAAGTTTTCCTCCGTAACGGCAACTTCCGCAAGCCCTAACGCATTCATAGCCCCTTTTCGGTCATAAAGAGGCGAATAAAGTACTCCAAAGGCAAGCGCGACGCAAAGGACCACCAATAAAATACGGTACAGACAAAGGCCCGCACGGGCAAAACGTTTTCGACAGAGCAATACGATAAGAAAGACGAGCAATGTAATTCCGCCGACAATTAAGATCACAGCGGTCCATTCGTAAAAGGAAACGGGGATATAATTCGTCAAACGATTCATTACCCACCCTATCCCTCGCGTAATCCCGCGCGCAAAGACATATTCGGAAAGAAACGGAATGCTTGCGAGAATATAAATAACGACGACGACCAGCGTCAAAATGCAA
>ERZ1106923.189-NODE-189-length-27177-cov-17.621894_pt1 | contig 27177 bp, 47 predicted proteins | sample MGYA00403657_ERZ1106923 | MGnify/ENA primary metagenome ERZ1106923 (study PRJEB35170, sample SAMEA104062425) | human gut metagenome | biome: human gut; feature: human-associated habitat; material: faeces | place: Denmark | collected 2012-06-19 ...
GTTGCCGTATAGCATTAGCTATCGGCACTGAATGCACTAAGAGGAGTTGGCGTTGAGTGTGTCTTCCTAGACTGATGAAGCGACTGGTTCCTATTGTTGTGTGATGGAGCTAAGGAATGATGAAGTGAGCATGGGAGGACTCGATACAAATGCCACTTTGGGTACTGTGACGTTGATTGAGGGATGCTTGGGTTCCGGGGGAAAGAGAGGAATTGACGGTAGGGTGTGCTTGCAGCAGACGTGTTGTGAGTGCTACCTGATGAATCAGCTCAGGATTTGCACCCAATGAGTTGATGTGTGGAGTGTTGTCCGACTCCATGAGGGATCTTCCTAACTCTGCTGATGAGGCTTGAGAGTTCTTCCTAGCTCTATTGGTGAAGCAATGGAGACGACATCGGCGTGATTGACTGTTGTCTCAGAGAGTTCTTCCTAACTCTGCTGGTGAAGCTATTGATGGGTCTCTTGTTCGTTCTGTGCGGGATCTTGACTACAGGTGAGTGGATGTGAGTGATCTATAGAGTGGAGGAGTGCATTGTCAATCACCTCGAGAAGGACACCTGTGAGGAATATGGTGTCATATATAGATTGTCCACATTATTCTATGATCGCACGACCCCACTTGTTGTTGAAGGTATGTACATGCTGCTGATCTCTAGATCCTGACTTTGCTTCCCATTGCACCTTCATTTCACTATAACTATCCTATGTACATTCCGTACTTCACGATATGTCCTGTGAGTTGTGCTGATTGTACATGATCAGTAGATGGTGTCATCAGCAAGACTTAGGTAGCATGTCATACCTTTATCCCCTAAGTGCACCCCATTCTATGCATCAGCTAGTCGCTACGAGAGGCAATTATGGAGCTGAGTTGGTGATCTGTAGAGGTCCTCAACCGTTGACCGGACGATCCATGTGACCCCTCTACTGTGATACCCTGCTGCTACTATTCGTCGACCCTTCCTTTGATATGGATCCTCAACGCTCATTGCCGTATCTGCTAATGGCGCTTCGCCTGAGGCAGAGAGTGTGGTGATGTGGTTGAGGAAGGAAGGGTTGATGAGTAGTAGCAGCGGGGGCGCGGTCCCGGGTGCCCTGAGGGTGTCGAGGTGTAATATGGTCTTGAAACTTTGGAATTGGATTGTTTGTTGGTAGTATAGTAATGTGGTGAAGGGAGTGAGGAAGGGGCTCGATCCCCCTGTGTGAGCTCCCTTACAGGATTCCACCGTATTTGGAGTGTATAGGCCAAGAACAGACAATAGACCCCTGAAAGTCCCGCTGGCGCCTCCACAGGAACGATCGAAGCAACGAGGGCCTAAATCAAAAAAGTGTCGATTCATTTGCACAAGCATGCCATGACAAGGGAATAGACAAAAGGACGTGGTTGAATTTGAACAGAGACTCTTCTTCCAAAAACGAGTTATATAGGAAATTAATAATCGGGCCAAAATAGCTCTGATTCGGGTTATTAGCGCATTGTTTCATGGAATCTTCGTTGTTAGGCGCGCACTTCACAAATAGCGAATGCAACAAACACGCCTCACTCTTTAAGAAACACGATATCGTCCTGCGTTTCCAGGTAGCGCATGATGGACGGAATGCAGCAATCGTTGTGAAGGGCGATTGACTCCAGACAGCAGTGCTCCGTCACCATCTTCCTCACCTTCTTGGGGTCGGGATTACACTTGCAGGGGTAAGACAGCATCAACTCCTGCTTCATCGACAGACACGAAGAATGCCTCGAAAGAGAGTTCTTCTCGTGCGATATGTGGTACAGGGAGTGGTGGAAGCACGAAAACAACTCTCGATAGGCGCCGCGCCCATTTCGCTTGCGATTGTCCAGGTTCAGCTCCTCGTCGTCCTCGTACCGCTTCCCGACGCCCATGCAGTCCACCGACATGCCCACGTTGTCGTCGGGCATCAATTGCACGTTGGGATTGCCTCGGGTGGAGAGCGTGCTGTTGAAATGGAGATAGAAGGAGGTCACGTCGTTGCTGATATGGGGGTAGACGTACACGCGCTTCAGAATGCGGTGAATGCAGCAGAAGACGACGAAGCGATGAAGGTCGATCCTGTGCTGGAGCTTCGTGTACGCCGGCATTTCCGTGATTTGGAGGATACATGTGTTCTGGTGGAAGAGGGACAGCAAACCCCGCAGGTCGCTGAAATCGATCATCTCCTCCTCCTCGGTCTCCTCGTACATGCCTCGCGAGCCGAGACTGCGCGGAGTGTCGATTCGCAGCGAGGACGGGTAGTACCGAATGTGCGAGTAGTTGTACAAGTCCGTCAGCACGTCCTCCTTCCAAATGGACTCGAAGTCTTGCAGGGAGTAAATGTTACACACGTCGAACATATCGATGAGGCTAATCGCTCCCACTTCCAGGAGAAAGGAGAGACACGCAAGCAGCTGCGTTTCCGCCATAGACACGACGTTCTGTATTTCGTACACGCAGCGAACGCCGTCGATCGCTCGCAGAATGTCCTACGATGAACGGGGAGAAGCGAGCGTACTTCGTACATCACCGTATCTGGGAGAAGACGCAGAATGTCGTTTATGGGATAGCGGAGGAACGGCACTTCGCAGTCCCTTGGCTACGACTAACGATGGTGAGACAGCACAAACCACATAGGGCAGTTCTTCCATCCCCGACGTGGGGGCAACCGGGAAGAGGATTAGGCGAGTGAAGGAGTCGATCCAAATGTCACAGTTCGTGTTCTCCTTCAGATTCAGGTAGATGTCCCTCACGAGCATTTCCATGCGGTACTACATGTCAAAAGAGAGAAGCGCCCTCACGATAGAGTCAGGTCGCTGCAGGAAGTCCTTCTCCCGCTCCATGCACTCCAGCTTCAGCGCGATTTTCTTCACCATCAACTCGTACTCTGTGCTCGCACCGCGCTGGAGAATGAAGCACACGTTGAAGTTGAACGCGTTGCGCGTGTAGTGATGACTCGAAATTTGGATCGGAAACCCGACGACCTCGATAGAGTTCAGAGCGATGCTGATCAGCGAGTAGCAGAGCTGATCCTTGGTGATCACGAAGTCGGAAATCGAGTTAAAGGTTTCCAGCGAGATGCAACTACGAATCACGCTCCCCGTCATCAAATCACTCGGGAGGGTACTTCGCAGCAAGTTTCGGGCCTTCTATGTTGTGAAAGAAGCTGTAGAACACGCCCAGCAGGCTGTCATTGTGTTTCTGACAAGCAATCATAATAAATGGCACAATACTACTCGCGCTGACTGAAGTGGCGACGGCTCGATACCCGCTCCTCCAGTGACATCCCTCCACTTGTAAACGCGTCCTGTCCCATCTTGCTAACCGTGAATTCCACAACGAGCACTTACGACAGAAACACGGGAGCCACCTTCTTTTCCTCCTCCTTGTAATAGCGCTCGTCCTCCGCGAGTCTTCGGCTTCGCTCGCTCTCCTCGTGTTGGGCGTCGGCGCGCATCTGTTGCAATCTGGCTTCGACTTCCTCGTTCGTCATCTTCTTCGATGGCTGGCGCTTGTTCTGTCTGCGTGAGGCGTCACGACTTCTTGAACGGGAGGCGTAGTGGTGAGAACGACTCCGAGAAGGAGAGCGTCTGTGATGATGACGGCGGGAGGAACTACGAGAAGGAGAGCGTCTGTGATGATGACGGCGGGAGGAACTACGAGAAGGCGAACGTCTGCGATGGTGACGCGAACGACTGTCCTCCGCATGACGATGACTCCTCTCCGAACGATGATGCGATCGTCCCTTCCCTCTCTTCTTTTGCAGCTGTTCCGTAAAGTTGTCGCTCTCTTCGCTGCTGTAATCACTGCTATCACTAGCATCCTTCTGCAGCCCCTCCTGTAATGCGACTCTTCCCTTGTCAGAGAGATGATCCGTCTTCTTGGCTGACGAAAAATCAACCGAAATGTTACTTCCCTTCTCCTTCAACTACCGCATTAGGAAACGACCGCACGCACTACCATGGCAGCAATCTTCAATATCTTTTGCGAGTTGGCAAGACGGTTCTTGGTCACGTCCATCTCATACTTGCGCATCTTCATCAGCGGATCTTCGTTGACTCGGCGCATAATCTCGTTTGGCTATTCATCATGCGGCAGCAAAGAGCGCACATTGTTCAAGTCGTCGTCTCCGGTAAAGATAGAGCCAGCGACTTTCTTCTCTTCCAATTCCTGCAGCTGGCTTTTCTCTTCCTTGTTCAGGTCGATCGCCACTTTGCCCAGCAGCATATCCTCCTCCTTCTGCTTGCTGTTCATTCCCGATTCGTACAGCCAGCCCACTTTTCGATCCGTCTACATGGGAATTGCACTGAAAACAACCCAAACTTCAAACTCCTTATCGTCTTCGCCGTTCTGCAGCTTTCGCAACTCCATGCGCTGACGCGACTGCTGGATCTGCTTCTGCAGCTCGGCGATCTTCTTCTTTTCCTTTTCCACCTCCTGCTCGCGGAGCCAGACCTTCTCTCGATTCTGCCCCGTGAGCACTCCTCTACGCGCCCTACCTTCACATTCGACGGGTTCCACCGTTTCTTTGTCAAAAACTCCAAAGCCATGGTCAGGAAAAGACAAATCTGTTTCGCAACAAACACTGCAGTACTGCAGTCTCCGGCGAATCTGCAACAGCTCGATGATGTCGTCCACGGTGTTAAACCAGGTCGTCGTCGTGGGACTGGCAAAGCAGCTCAGGCTGTTGAGCTCCTTCATCTGCCTCAGGGTTCCAAACATCAGAATATCGATCAGACACGGTCTCGAGTTGCCGCTGATGAAGACGGAGTCGGGGTCCTTGTTCGCCGCGTTCACGTCGTTCGCGTTGTCAATGGCCTCGGCAATCTGCACGCCAACAACGGCGATCGGGTGGTCGGAGGAGGTGGAGTACGTCACGCCTAACCTGCGCAATCAGGAAAACGGGAATCAGTCACCTCTTTCGCGCATTGTACTGTTCAGCCAAACGAGAGTAGTAGGGAGCGACAATGCGTCCATAGACACGACTCGGAGCGCTGAGGGAGCAGAGCGGATCGTACATGAAGCTGTAGAGACGCCTACGCTTGGAGACAATGCCAAGCACTCACTTCAAATTGCCCACAGACGATGATGTGTAGAGGGATACGGACGGAATCACTTCCTTGTGAATGTAGTCGATCCATTTGAGTTCTTCGCTAGATAGCGACTTCTTGCCGATTTCTTCCACGTAATGACTGCAAGTGATCACTCCACTTATGTCCATACCGAATAATCTTCTTCGGGTCCGATTCGTACACGGACTTGTCCTTTTCGTAACGAATGATCGGAACCTCCTTATTCTTTGTCAACTTTCTCTCTCCCCCCTTCAGGATGGGGTTGACGTCCAGAACGCGGAAGTTCACGTCAAGGAACTGGAGAAGAGTCATGATCTCATAACAAGCAGGACTAGGGCTCACAGTCGATGAAGCGGGAATACTTCGCTCGATTGAGGAACAAAGTCGCGATGGAGGACATGAGTATGAGAAAAGAGTGGGGAAGCTGAGTCTGTGAAGCGCTCTGGGGAGGGGAGTGAAGTGTGTTGGATGTGCTATTCGCGTTGTTGCGGGTGATGGTGATGAGCACTTGTCGTCATGTTCCGCCAATGGAAAGAGCGGATAGAGTTGCGCAGACTGCTGGAGTGGTGAGACGACTCTGTGAAAAGGAAAAAAAGGGGACGATTTCCGTCAGAGGTCAAATCTTTCACTTTATGCTTGCTAGACAGTTCATTCGCAACGTAAATCCTGCGTGCTGTGACGACGTGTAGTTTTCAACTTCAATGCCACGCGCACTCGTTGCAATCTCGGAAGGCTCGGAGGAGCTCGAAGCGGTGGGAGTTATCGATGTTCTGCGCAGAGCGAAGGTCGAGGTGACGGTCGCTTCGGTGGACAAGACGAAGGCGGTGAAGTGCGCCCGCGGAACGGTGATCGTTGGCTGTTGCGAGGAGAGCTGATGGGGTAGACTGCAAACGCGCTGATCAAGGATGTGGCGGACGAAGAGTTCGATGCGGTTGTTCTTCCGGGAGGTATGCCGGGTGCTGTAGATTGTGTGCTTCGCAGCCTGAATGATAGAAGCATCTTCGTGACTGCAGCACCCTGATTGACATCCTGAAGAACCAGAAGGAGAGCGGAAGGATCTATGCTGCCATCTGCGCATCTCCTGCCGTGGTGTTTGCGGTAGAGTTGTTGTGGTGCTGTTACACGTAGCACCACCATCTCATTGATGACATGGCAGCGACGTGCTATCCTGTGCCTCTGTGCCTTTTCATTCATGCGTAGTCGTTTAAGGATGAGATAAAGCACTGGAAGAACCAGAAGGTGGTGGTGTGCGACAACTGCAGTAGGTCTGAGTGGGCGTTTTGAGTTGTAGTCACTTCGCAAGGTCCTGGCACGGCGATTGACTTCGCGCTTCAGCTTGTCGCTTCGCTCTGCAGCGCAGAGACGCGCGATGTGGTAGCCAAAGGGTTGTTGTATTAGCGTTTTTCGTTGTGTTGGGCTTTCTTGTTGGAGCAGTGTTATTGTTGCATCAGCGTTCTCGTTGAGTCAACTATTCTAGCATCAGCTATTCTCATATCAACTATTCTCGTTGCTCTGACAAAACAAACACACCAATGGTACAAAACCTGCTTCACTTCACTCCGTGTCCACTACGCTATGAACTCCGCTCTCCTCCCCTACGCCAAAACACTCGTTCATCACGCGCTGAATCGCTTCTCGCGACAACCCTTCCTTCTGAAGCGCACGCACACACGCGCTCAACTCCTCCCTCCTCCCCTCGTCCTCCTCCTTGATTCCCATCCTTTCATTAAACTCCTTCTTGCCCTCCAGCACCAGCGTGAATTCCCCCTTCTTGACTCCGCTCTCAATCGACGCCACAGCTTCTTGCAGCGACAGCTGCATGATCGATTCGTGCATCTTTGTCAGCTCGCGGCAGATGCACACGCGACGATCCTGCCCCAGGACGGCACACAACTCCTTGATCGTGTCTTCTATGCGATGGGACGATTCATATAAGACGGTGGTGCACGAGGTGGAGGCAATCTCCTTCAGACTGCGAATCACTCCCAACAGTCACACTCACGATTGCACTCGTTCCTTCCCCGATCGCTTGATGAAACCGTAGAACTTGTAGGGCGTTGTGTAGAAGCCACTGCAGATAAGCGCGCAGAGAACAGCGCTCGCTCCTGGAATCGGGGTTACCGGAATGTCTGTGTTGTGATTCCCGTTTCAGAGGCATACGATTCGCAATGCACGCTTTCACGAGAATCGATCCCGGATCGGATATGATGGGAGTACCCGCGTCGCTGACCAACGCTATGGATTTGGCTGGGGATCAGAACGTCATTTCGCCCTCACATTTCTTCAGTTCGTCAACCAGACCACCGACGCGACTCGCTTCATTCTCCTGATTCAGCGAAACGATGGGCTTCTGAATCTTGTATCTAGCGTGTCACATCCACAACACCACTCACTGGGAGAGAAGGAATTGCGTCGTCCGCGTGTCCTCTGCAGCGATAAGATCCACCTCGCTCAGAACCGTCACGGCTCGTTGTGACAAATCCTGCAAACAGCCTATGGGAGTGCTAACGAGATGGCTACACGTAAGTTCGATTCTGCAACACGACAGCGTTCCGGGAATGCAAAACGAGGAGCGAGAAGCAACATCACGCGAAAGCACGCCTCGCATCGCTTTCGTGGTTGCTAGGCACCGTCCGTACGTAACAAACATGAGCAAGCAAAACAACTACCACTTCGCTAGAGAATACTGACTCTTCGTATAGGAGTCCTACCCTTTCACGCAACAAAAAGCTCTACTTCCGCGCTGTCGTCCGTAGACGAGTTGCAATTATGAAAACCGGTGCACTACGCATTACTCCCACTCCACGCGGCAACGAGTCTGTACCGACGTCCTCCATCCCCTCTACACATCAGCGATACTATTCCCCAACTACACGGCCGCATTCACAGTGTGACCGTCACACAGTCCACACTCCGAAAACCGCCTTCCGATCACGTTCTGAAACGGGTCCTGCGTACGAAAACGGGTCGGTGCAACGCAATCCTCTTCCGGAAGCGTTTTGCTCGTCTTCACAACACTCGAGAGCGGAAGCGTGCACGGCTACCCATCACGGATTCACATTCATGCGTACGGATTGGCGATAAATGACGATTACGTTGCTTCTGTCAAAGCCCATCACCTGAAGCACGGTATGTGGCCGTATGCCGTCCACCTGCGTCACCGTCTCAACAAACGAATACTTGTCGACAAAGAGCTACCATGGAATCCCGCCCTCACCCCTACGATTCCTTTGCTGCTGTCCGACGCGTGGTCATGCCCCACAGTCTCCTGGTCCCTCTATTCTTGTCAGGAAAACGGAAACGCTACGCCATCCACCGAGCAACTGAAGCGAGACTCGATGGACTCGCGAATGCTCTTCCGACTGTGGTTATCGCCCTGCGACCGGATCTCCGCCGGCGATGATGCCATACCGTCCGAGGACTGCTTTGCTATCGGAACTTGTTTCACGTACGTCGTCGGAACCCAGCCAATCTACTCATCAAGCCATCAGAGCAGAGAGCACTTGGTCCCTGAAGGAGCACAAAATCCAGTCGTCCTTGAGCTCGCCGTCGTTCCACAGAATGATATCACCAGCGTTCATGCTGAGTTGGTTCTCATCGGCGGCAGTGAAGTCAAACAACGCCTACTCCGTGACTCCGGATTCGATTCGGTCCACCTTCAACTTTCCTTTCACCGAAAGCATTCGACGAACAAACACAATCCCATAATGCTCCCAACACCGCAACCATACCACCGGAACGGCTCGCAACCGCCAGCTAAACAGTCCACACGTGCAACAATCCTGCTCTCGTCCCTTCAGACTGACACATGGAGTCCATCGTTACCCGTATAGAGCCGATCGGCGAGAAAGTCGTAGTGAATGCCGCTGACGTCTTCGAGGGCGTAGTTGTCCGAGGGGTTGAGCGTTCGACTATCTCGGAAGAAGAGGCGGTCCCCGGTCAGCAAATCGAACATCTCGATCTTTCCCGTGCTGATAATGTCGCAGTAGTAGCAGAGGAGGATGTCTTGATTCGTAGAGATGAAGGCGATGTTGTCGTGGCGATTATCCGCATACATGGTGTTTTTTGGCAGACTAGAATGAAGGGGTGCTTCGGGGAGTACGTCAGAGTGAGTGCCAGCGTGGAGTCGTACACATCGATTTGGGCCTTCGAGAAGACGAGAAAGATGCCCTGGTAGTTGAGGAAGACGATGAGCCGTGAATCGAATCCCTTGCCCGCGTTGATGCTCATGATTTGGTTCTTGATCATCTACAGGATGATGCAAGGGTGCGGTGCTACACTATAGATGACAAGACGATGGCCCTTCTGCTTGATGAAGATGTACTCCTCGAAGACTTCCAAGAACTCGACCTCGTTTGCAGTATGGAGAAAGAAGTTCGCTCTGTAGATGATTTCCCCCGTAAACAGGTTGATGGCCATGATGGGCATGACGAGGATGCTGGATTGCGAGAGCGACTTCACTCCCTGCGTCACGAGCAGAACGCTCTTTCTATCGCTCACTCTCTCCCACTCGTCACACCCGACGCGGATGTCCTGGATTCTCTCGTCGTGGATGGCGTACATGAAGGAGTAGTCCTCCTGCTTCCAGAGCTTGTATTCTCTAGTGGCTTAACGACGGCACGCAACGGTACTCTTTCTGCGCGCAGTAGGTGATGATGATGCGATTGTACTCGTCGAACTCGAAGTAGCTCGGCGCCATGAACACCTCGTCGCGGAACAGCAGCGTCGCCTTCGCGATGTCCTTCTCCACGAGAGCGGCGTACCCTATGCTGCGACACTGCAGGACGTTCACGTCTTCTTGCTGGCGATAGGAGACGAAGATCACTTCGTCGTTGAGTCGATTCACGAACACCGTTTCGATCACGTCAAACTTGGAGGGGTTGAGAAACATGTGCCGTTTGTAGGACTGGGTGTTGTACACCAAGCAGGCCCCCTTGTTGGTGCGCAGAATGAGGTAGTTGTGGAATTGCACGATGTCGATGATTCTCGAGCGATTGCACATGGTCGTTCCGTAGTAGAAGTGGATGAAATCGGAGTCGAACAAATCGATGAAGAACTACGAGTGATGTCGGCGATGCGCGTCCACTCGTGCGTGAAGCTTCGTCGCCGTCTCGGCGAGCGAGTACGAGCCGCAGACACTCCACTGCCGCTTTCCTGCCAGGAACTGCTCGACGCAATTCTGCGGATGCGCTGCCCTCTCCTTCCTTTCGGTGTAGAACAGTGAATCGGAGCTGAACAGATCCTCCTCCACGTCCATGCTCTCCCGGCAACGAAAAGTACACCATCGTCGAGTGGAGGGAAATGTGCAACAAACAGTCCCATGCTACTATGTTACTTGCGCTGCCAGAACTTCTTGCCCATTCTCTACACATCACGGAACAGCCACAGCCCCACGTTCAGAATTGTATTTGCCTGCTGGGACAGCGAGATGGTGTCCTTCGCCTTGTCCGAAGCACTCGTCAGCACCTCGCGCTGTCTCTGGAGCTCGGTCATCGTGCCCAGACCGACCTCGCCCGTCTCAAAGATGGTGCGCGTGGCATCCTCGATTGTGTTATTCTGTCTACTCGTTACCGCCACTCGCCTCCCTTTACCGCTCCAGCATATCCACTTGGTCCTCCATCTGTCTCTTCAGTTCTCTCGACGCCTACGCGTAACGCAGTTTTCATACACAAACAGCACCGCCGCCCATCAGCTCCGATCGCTCCACCTGGACCTTCATGTTCGCCAACTGTCTCTTCTTCGACTCGTACTCCTTTCTGAGCGTCTCCACCTTCTGGACGACCGACGCCTTGAGCGAGGAGGGCAGCATGCGGGTTTCGATATCACACTGCTTGAAGCAATCGTCGGCCTCCTTAAGCTGCTTTTCGCAGTCCTTGACGAAGGATACTACGAATGAAACGGAAAGGGAGCAGCGCACAATTGTTATCGGTACGTCCCTGAGCGATGAGCTCGTCACATCTGCGGAGATTGGACTTAATCTCCGAGATGTAAATGTCCACCATATCCGTCATGATTTCGGCTTTGCAAATGAGATATGGACAACATGGCGTTCCGATCGAAAGCGGCGTTCGGGCGCCGACCCTTCTCGTCCTATCTTTCGATTTCTATCCATTTCCAATGAGTGATTCTGAGCGTATTGTGCTCGTCGTCGAGGGCTCATGCGTAGAGGAAAGAGCGGAGAACAACCAAGTGGAGGAAACCGTGATTGAGTCTTCGCAAGAGGAGGATTCTTCGTCCTCTCCCGAAATCGACGAAAACGAGGAGGAGATCACCGTATTGCCCATGTAGCGCGTTTGACTTGTAGTTGGATCTGCCGACGGTCACAAAGAGAAACAACACAGCGTCCTACTCAGAAAAGGAATTGTCAAAACTGATATCGTCCTCTTCCAACGAACTGGGAGCCATTCTCACCGATATGACAAATCTCCTCCCCGGACTGAAGGAGCAGATGAAGAAAGTGGAGGGCATCATCGCCTCCCTTCCCAAAGATCTGGATATGGGCGTGTCCCTTCTGGACCTGAAGGCGCAGTTCCTTCTCTCCTACGACGAACTCCTTTTAGTGTACATTCTAATGAAGCTGGATGGCGCGGATTTGAAGGAGCATCCGCTGTTCGAGAGTCTCGTGCGCTCGCGGTACGGGCTTTGTGTGCGTAATGATATGCAGAACGCTGCTGGAGAAGCTGGAGCCGCTCGAGTTGAAGATGAAGTCGTACATTGACACCGTGGTGAACCCGCAGCAGGACGCATCTACTTCGAACCCGCTGACGTTCCACGCCAACGTGGACGACTTCGACGTGAGTTCGAGCGAGGAGGAGGAAGAGAAGCCACAGAAGGCGAAGAAGGACGCGATCTACCACCCTCCGAAGATCGCCGCCGTGCTGTATTCCGAGAAGGGTTTCGTGCTGGTGTTGGGCGTGAGGGATAGATGCGGATCGTGATGAGGCGCGACGAGAGCGGCTGAAGGAGCGCATCGAGTCGAACGCGTTCATTCGCGTATGCACGTTGGCGTGCGTCTGAGGAATAGGAACTGCGAGACGAGGTGAGCAATCGTCCCGAGACGATTAACATGCGCTCCACGGGCGACCTCAGTCTCGATCGCGAGATGAACGAGCGAGCGGATTTCGAAGAGAAGAACTTCGTCCGCGTGAATCTGACGCGCGATCAGAAGAAGAAGCTGAAGCACGCGCAGCTGGATATGCAGCGCGGAAGAAAGATCGGCGTGGACGACGAGTGGGGAACGATGCAGCAGCTGGCTCGCCAGTCGGAGCAGATCGCGAACCAGGTGATTGAGGAGGGGGAGGATGGCTTGCGATACAGGAGACTGGACGTGGGAGACGGTCCATCGAATCGCTCCAACAAGCGGCCCAGAAACGGCTTCAAGGGAGGAAAGGGAAAGAAGAGACGTCATTGATTCTTTTAGTGTCCCGTGTTTGTTCCATCTCTCGATGCAGTCCCTTCTCGCTGGATTCCTTCTCCTGGTAGTGTGCTACTGCGTATCTATCTCTCCATCTGACCGTGAGTTGTGCTTGCGTTGCTTTACACGTAGTGTGCGGAACGTACAAGACCTCTTCCTGTGATATGCTACGATTTCGACTCACTTCGTAGCGGGGAAGTCCATGTACACCATCCAGCTGCGATCCACGGCTTCCGCCATCTCTTCGATCAAGTTTCGCTACTACAGCTATTTCGATGATAGCCAGTCCTCGTTTCTGATCGGCTACAGCACTCTCTTTGCTCCGAAGGATTCCTACGCTATAACCGAGAGCGCTATTCAAGGCAATGCTACAGTTGCGAAGGTGTACGGCTCGTATGGCAGTATGTACCGCAATCTGGTTACGTGCAACAAATGGTGGGAAGAGCTGCAAGAACTGGATGTCACGTAGTGCTGATTCTGTCATTTCAATTGTAGGGATTACGTGTGTACCATCGGCGGAAAGGACGGTTTTGAAAGCATTCGAGGTCAGTTGAATAGCGACATCTACGTGTACATACGACGCGATGGTGACAAGCTTCTCTTCAACGATGGTGTGTATTCCAAGGTGAATTCTGAGGGTTGCAATGCGGACACGGTGAAGTCCCGCAGTAATCTGTGGCTCTGGATCGCCATCGCTGTTGTTCTCATCATCGTCATCGTTGTGATTCTGGTAGTCGTTTTGAAGAAGGGAAAGAAGTCGACCATGCCAGTGAAGTAGCGTGCTCCTTTCTTGTGCTGCGCTTGCAGTTGAATCGATAACTGCAACCACCGCTCCGTCGTGTTTGTTGGCTACACTCTTGTGCTGTGTCGTTGATTCTCAAATCGTTTTAAGTCGACACCGTTTTTCATGTACTCTTGTCAGGTTCTTCTATTGCTCCTTCTTGCCTGCTTTGTAACGGCCTTTTCCCCATTGGATTGTTGCTTCTAGTTCCGCGTCTCATTTGTAGTGTGTGGATCCTACATTTCACAGAAGAGTGAATTCCATTGCGTAGTACTGAAGTTGTAGTCGGTAAGGAGTACACTACTCTCCAGGTGTCTGCGACGTCAAGTAACATAACTGCCGTGACGTACAAGCGGTTTCTGTTCTCTGACACTACAATGGACATCTTCCTGACAGGAGAGGCGTATTACTACGCGGACGTATCTCCCTTCACTATGGATGGTTCGAAAGTGATAGTGAATGCAACTGTGTCAAAGGCGACCAAGTCGTTTAGTCGTATCTTTAAGACTGCCTTGGTGTGCAATAAGGAATGGAACGAGCAGGAAGAAATGGATGTAATGTACTAAAGTGATCAAAGTAAGTGAGCTATAGGGAGTATAACTGCACACTCAATGATGAGGATCCATTTGTGGTAAATCGGCGGCAGGTGGGCAAGACGCTTTCTCTGTCCTTTACTCTCAACAGCGACGTGGTTCGGTTTGATGGTGTTAGCTATACCCGGATGAATCAAGAGGGTTGTGTTATGGACCCAACGCCTCCATCTTCGTCAAACGGCTGGGTTACAGTGCTCGTACTCCTTTTGATTATTGGCGTTGCGACGGCAGTGTCTGTGTATATGTACCGAAAGAAGGTGGTGAGGCATATTCCTCTTGCTACGGAAGCGCCGGAGTTGGTTATTGTGCGGTTTCTTATTCCTAGTGAACCCAAGCCGCAATCTCCGAAGAGTGAGCCTCATTCTCCAAGGGATGAACCACAGTCTGTGGAGAATGAGGCGCCTTCTGTGGAGAATGAGGCGCCTTCTGTGGAGAATGAGCCGCCCTCTGTAGGGAATGAGCCGGAAACGGTTTAACAGTGTGGCTATGTTTGTTTCTCAGTGCTTGTTAGCGTGATTGCCGGTGGAATGTGCTTGATTTATGGTTGGGCACACCTATTCTAAAGGCAATGTGGCACAACTAACCACAATACACTGTTGCGTGACAATAACACTCCTCTGTTCTCACAAAACACACCTTAAGCATAATACATAAGATTTGCCTTCTTCCTAGAGGCCACTTGGGAAATGCCCTCCATAAAGTCCTCGTGCTGAATCGCTGCAGCGTTGCGACGCAGCGCGATCATTCCAGCCTCGACGCACACGGCGCGCAGCATCGCACCGCTGAAGTCCTCCGTGCATCTCGCGATCTCTTCAAAGTTCACGCTCTCCTCGTCCAGCACCAATTTGCGCGAGTGGATTCTCAGAATCTTCGCTCTCGCCTCCTCGGTTGGATTCGGCAATTCCACCTTTCGGTCGAATCGACCCGAACGCAGCAGCGCAGGATCCAGAATGTCCGGACGATTGGTAGCTGCGATCACCTTGATACGCGAGTCGCTGCTGAAGCCGTCCATCGCGTTCAGCAACTCCAACAGCGTGCGCTGAAGTTCGTGGGATCCCTCACCGTCGCCGCTTCGCTTGATACCGATGGCGTCCAGCTCGTCGATGAAGATGATGCTCCCCTTCGCGCCCGTCTCCTCGATCTTCTTCTTTGCGAGGGCGAAGCAATCGCGCACGATCTACGATTCAGCGAGACGCTGCAAACACTACGCGCGCACCTTCGCCGATATGCGACTGGCCCAGCACTGTGGCCGACAGCTTGATAAACGCCGCGTCGGTCTGCTTGGCGCATGCACGAGCGAGAAGGGTCTTGCCCGTTCCCGGGGGACCGTACAGCAGAATGCCCTTCGGCGCTTTGATTCCCAGCTGCGTGAAGAGCTCCGGTCGCGTGAGGGGCAATACCACCGCTTCCTGCAACTCTTGGATTTGCTTGTCCAAACCGCCAATATCTGTGTAGTCGTCGGTAGGCTTTTCCTCCAGGAGCATTGCTTTGACGCGCTTGTCGTACTCCGTGGGAAGAAGCTGGTATATCATGCATGTGTCTTTATTTATTCCGACCAGATCGCCCGCACGCAGCTCCTTTCCGTACAGCATGCCCTTGTTGGCGACAAAGACCTTCTAGAAGTTAGGCGCAGGAGGGCGTGCCATACGCGCTTTTGAATCGTCGACATCACCACGCCCTCCTCGAATTCCTGCTGGTCCTCCGGTTTTGAAAGGTTATCGTCATCTTCAACAGGAACGCGAAGAACCTACACCTAAACACACGAACGCGCAGCAACCTCGGCAACGGAGGCAATGAGATAGGGAAGACGGATGCTGCGGTTTAGTTGACTCTCCAGCGTGTTGATCTCTTCCTGCTTTGCCTGCTGCTGGCGTTTTAGGTCGTCGATCAACCCAATAAGGGATCTGTTTTGTGTCTGTATTGCGGATATGCTGTCAATGAGCTGCTGGGTGTTCATCGCCCTCAATTCGGCCTCATCTATCAGTAACGGGGTGACACAGCGCACGTACTCGGTGCAGACATTCTTCCTTCTTCTAATAATGGGCACAAGTGGGGTGAGGCAAATAGGCGACAAAACCGCGGGTACAGCACACACTTTTGGAAAACAAAGAGGGCACGTGCTAGACATCTGGAATAGAAACTAGGGACTCGGCTGTCGGCGGACACATTCCGTCCTTCAAGTTATTGCAGCACCCGTGGGAGAATGGGTAATACACGGTGTTGGGATTCTTCTTTCTCTCCCTCTTCCCAGGCAGCCCAATCTCCTCATGCGTCGTCAGGTTCTTTGACGTCTATGTCTCAACACGGAGACGAGGCAGTACAATGCTCACATGGTAAAACACCAATCGCATCATGGGGACACAGAACCCGAAGCAGGCGATCAGGTAAATCAGCTCCGGCCACGTGTAGAGAACGAAGTCCACCATCAGATTCTTGCTGTCCTACGCATGACGGTCAGGCGGCATAGCATACTCCCATTAGCAGATTGTAGAAGGCTTTGATCACGAAGTACAGTGTGAGAATAATACCATAGATGCAGGTCAATTCGCCGATGATCTGATGATGAGCGCGCAGCGCCTGCCCTACCAAGAACCACATGAAGTACTTGTGGTTGCGCAATCCAACGCAGTTTGAAACCCACGGGCAGTGGTGATCGAAGTTGCGGACACAACTACGGTGATAACGCGCCACGCTCGACGTACATGTCACAAAAACGACAGTGGTAGGCTCTGGGTGGAATGAAAATGTTACAGGAGGAGCAGTGGCGGAGAGTGAAGAAGTGGTGATTCATGCGACAGATGTAGGAGGTTAAGAGCAACTGGACTCGGGGCGGCTCTTCGTGGATTGGGGTTTCTTCAGTTGCGGTGTTTGTTTCGGTTGCGTTGATCACTTCATTTGCATTGCTCACTTCATTTCCAATGCTCACTTCATTCCCCTCGCCCGACGTCCTCCGCTCGATCACCGAATTCGCGTCACTCTCGACACCCTCTCTATCCACAGAAGGGTGGATTTCTCTCACCGAAGAATCATCATCATCCACTGGACGGAAGATCGGGGGAAAGAAATCAGTGACCATTTCATGTTCCACCACACGGTCGTTCTCCCTTATGAAGTACGTGTTCCGAACTGGGTCGTATTCTGGAATCAGGCTCTCCACCTCTCTTGCCAGCTGCTGCTTCTTCGCCGCCATCTCCAGCTGGTCTGTGATCCCCATCGCGCGGAATAGCAGATCGCACACCTCTGGATACTAATCATTACCCCTTCGTTCAAAACTGGTACGTCTTCATACGCCGCGTAATGAATCGCCTGTAAGTTGTAGGCATCGCGTGCTGTCAAGTCGGCATTGTACTTCAGGAGCAACTCCACCATCTACGCTTCATTCCTCGAATCCATCACCACCTCTGGCTTGTTGAAGAGACACGCGACGTGGAGCAGGGTTCGCTCCTCCACGTTACGCTTCAGAATCTACCCATCACTCGACGAGCACACTTCCACCATATCCGGAAGAATCTCGAGCGAATTCTATGCATAATGGAATCGAATGAAGGGGCACCTTGACGTAATCCAGTTTGTTGTTCTTCACGGAAACCATTAGACCGGCTATGCGGCGCTGCTCTACAGCTCACACCAAGTCCATTCTCCTACCGCTCGTCTGCTCCACGAACTCAATGCCATCACCCGAGCGTTTCATCATGATACCCGGCTCTGTTAGCCACGTGTACAGCAGCATGACCAACGAGCTAATCATGAAGAGCGAAGGGAGAGTAAACATCACATTCAGCAGAACGAGAGGCGCCACCAGCAGCCAGTGCGTATCGCCTCTACGGGGAATGCACGGAAGAAACAGCAAACATGAGGGCTTTCGGATTGAAACACAGAAGGACTACTAAAGGAAGAATGACCTGCGAATCACATCGAAACGGCAAGCATTACAAAAAGAATAGAATAGTAGATAGAACGATCTCCCGAATTGTTGAAGAGGATTCTCCCCCCACAGCAGGGAACATACCGACCTATGGTAGCAGCATATGGACTTTCTTTCTCCTTTTCCATACTGCCGAGCTCAATTGTTGCCATGAAGGAGTGATTCCAGAAACACTCCCGATTTCGGGTGGAACGCAACTCAGTACTGCCAACAAACAGACACTACGCCTCGTCCACACTGGGGGTGACAAAGAGAGCACGGTACAGAGGACTGTCTCTGTCAATGCCCTGAATCCACTCGCGAATACGCACGATACCCTCCTCGTAGCCGATCTGCTCCGTGTCGTCGAACTGGCCGAACGCAGCCGAGCCAACATCGTTGATCGAGGGACGAATCACCAAGTCCGAGTCCTTGAACACCGTCTCCTCCGCTCTCATGATACTAATCCATCACTCCAATTCAATGCTCATACCTGGAGGCGCACATCACCTGCGTATTCAAATCGCCCTGCGTAATGAAGTCCTTCTCCTGTCTGAAGGGGTTCAGGATGTGGAGAAGTAGCGCAGTGCCGCTCACACTGTCGCCGATCTTCTGCGTGAGTGGCGGGTCCAACTTCTGCACCGACGAGGTAATCAGCACTCCGGGGTTGAATAGCTACGCGTCAACGCCACAGCCAGCCACAACCTCCTTCATCACCTTGGTGGGAACGTTGTTCACGTAGCCACCATCCACCAGCAAGTGCTCGCTCATCTAGTTGTGATGCCCCCACAATTCGACTACGCCACGGTCCGTCATGGGAGGGATCAGTCCGATCACCGTCATGCTGGCGCGCACGTAGCGCCACAGCGAGCCCGTCTTCAGCACGAACTCGGAGATGTCGGTGACGTCGGTGGAGACGGTGAAGAAGGGCAGGAACGTGTTCTCCACCAGCTTGTTGGCGTACGCGTCCATCGTCACTTCGTTCATGAAGTTGCCGCTCGTCTACGCGTAAGCCACGCGCGCAGCCCTCACGAGAGAGAGAATGGGCAGCGTCATGTCAAGCAGGTAGAACGCCGAGGTGGAGCTGATCTTCGCCACGCGGCGCGTCGTCTCCTTCACGAGGCTGTAGTCGCCGCGGAACATGGCGGCTGCCGCGCCCACCAGCGAGCCCGCGCTGGTGCCGCCGCACATGTCGATCGGCACGCCCAGCTCGTTCAGCGCCTTGATCACGCCCACGTGGCCCCAGCCGCGCGCCGCGCCGCCGGAGAGCACCATACCGACGGAGGTGTGGGTGATCCACCGCGCGAGACGACGCACGTCGGAGGTGTTGTTGAGGAGGTCGGTGGACTCGGGCAGCGGCGCGGGGTTGATGAGGATGTGGTGGAAGTGCGAGGGGCGCAGACGCATCAGCAGCTGGCGGATGCGGAACAGCGGGATCTCGTTAGGGTAGTAGTACCGCGAGATGTTCGAGAACGCGAAGTCCACGTCGGAGTGCGACTTGTCGAAGGAGTTGAGTCGCTTCTGCCACTCGTTCTGCTGCAGGTTGTTCGTGTGGTTCGGGTTGAACTCGTTGTTGTGGTACACGAACACGATCTCGCGACGGACGTTCTTGATCGCGGCGGAGTAGAAGTCGAGCGCTCGCTTGAGACTCGCGCGGATGGCCTCCTCCTCCGCGTTGATGTCCACAGCGAAGAGCACGAGGTCCGACTACCCGTGAGAGGACGCGGAATGGACGACTTCGGGGATAATTCTGGAATTCCACAAATCGATCAGTTTTTGCTCGTCCTTGTCGGCGGAGGGGTTGCAGCCCTCGAAGAGCGTGATGTCGAACTGGTCGCTGAACTCGCTGAGGTAGTAGTCATTCTGCGCATGAGGCAGCGATCACTGTACGCACATCCACGAGTTGGTGCTTCTGCTTGACGAGGTTGGTGGGAAAGATGGTGTTGAGGGAGCGATAGAGACAGGAGGTGAAGTACTCGTAGTCGGTGATGGTGTTGAGGGGAATCACGCTGATGCGGCTGTACTTCTCGTTCTCTTCCTGGAGGGGGTGAGTCGTGTGTTCCTTGTGTAGTCTGTTACAGTCGTTCATTCATGCAGTCGTTCATACAGTCATTCATTCATGCAGTCATACACTCACTCACATCACACATTCACATCACACACATTCACATTCACATTCACACCACTCACATTCTTCTTCGTCGTCGAGTCCGTCAGGAAGGACACCACCTGCGGGTCGGAGCGGATAATCTCCATCAGGAACGAGCGGCACAGATACAACACCGACGACCGACGCACCGCGTACAGCGAGAACTCCATCGGCGCCGCGTTCACCACGTTGCTGAAGCCGAACGTCGATCCGCGATGGTGGTCCTTCACCTCAGCACACCCCCTCGTCCCTACCACCACGACCGGGTCCTTCTCCTCGTGCTGCAGCTGCTGGTTGGTCCAGCGCTGGTTCCGCCAGTCCGGCTTCATGTTCTTGTTCTGCTTGTAGTGGAAGGTCGTCGCGTTCTCGGGGTACAGGTCCACCGAGCGCAGACGGCCGTTGATCAGATACACCCTACGGGAAAGCGGGAGGCGGAAAAAGTACATCTGGGTGGGAATCGAACGCTCCTCCATCACCTTCATGCCGTCCTCGAGGATCACGTAGTCCAGACCGTAGTAGTACTCGCCGTAGTTCAGGAAGAACTCCGTCAGCAGCGCGTCGAAGAGAAGGTTGTCCAGCGTCAGGTTGTTCACCACCGTGTTGTGCAGGATCGACACCTCCACCACGACAGTGCCGTCCACGTCGCTCTACGCCTCACGCACGCCACACACGCCGACAGTAAGCGTTCGGTTCTCGATGCCCAGCAGGTACGGGAAGAGGTTCACCAGCGTGCACTCGCCACTCTACATGTCAGACGTTCCGCCGTGCGCCACGTAGTGCTTGTAGTCGTCGCCACGCATCTCCACCTCTCCGCGCAGCAGAATCACTCTATTCCTCACTCGCCCCACACGCCCCAACAATTCGTCTCTACGGAACGTCAACTGCTCGTCCTTCATCAGCACGTGCGCGCTCCACACGAAGCCCGTCTCCTCCTACGCCTCACACTCACTCCCACCCACTCACGCTATCTTCGATCTTCAGCTGGTTCTTCAGAATGCTCTGGATCTTCTCCTTCACCATCTCCGCTACCCCTCACGCCGCCTCGTCGCACTCACCGTCGTACTCCGCGCCCAGCTGCGCGTTCATCTCTCGCACCATCGCGCGCGTCACGACGGGAGTTTCGGGGACGAACTCCTCCACGAGGAGGGACTCCAGGTCGAGGTTCTGCGCCTTCTGGGAGAGACAGCTATAACAGGGTGAGAGTGGCTCGCGCGCGTTCAAGACTCACGTGTGGAAGGGGCTGTTGATGGTGCGGTAGAGAAGGAGGGAGAGGGAGCGCATGTAGTCGATGTACCCCGCGGGAATCGCCTCCGAATCCATGTTCTACGCATCACGCGAAGCAGGCACCGCCACCTTGAACAGGTACTGAACGACCTCGCAGCCCGTGATCGTCTTCAGCTGCACCGCGTTGCGAATGCGACGACCCAGGAAGGCGCCGGCGGGCTGGAGGAGGTGGTTGATGTTGTAGTCGGCGGGCGCGGAGAAGGAGCGAAGGATCAGCCCGGAGGACGAAACCATGTTCACGTTGCCGTCGATGAGATAGTAGCTAGGCGTGAGAGGGGGAGAGGGAGGAGACATGCAGGGGTACTTGTCCGCGTTGTTGAAGGTGTACAGATCCGTTCCCGGGGGGACTTGCAGGCGAGAACAATGAAGACTGCGATCGCACAGATAGCTGATGTGCTTGTCTCTACACGTGAATCGGGGAAGCAAAGAGAACCCCAGACCGAGCTCCCTCAAGATGGTGACGAGACGACTCTGCATTGTCACTGCAAGCGTCTTGTGGCTCGGATTCGTGTCGCTCTCGGTGGGAATGAGATTCGAGGTGTTGAACTGCTTGTACGGATTCATGCGCATCAGAGCAATACGCTCATCTTCCTCCGCGGTGATCTATCTCTCAGATTACCATGCCTCGCATCACCTTCTTCGTCAGCTGGTACTTCTCGAAAAGCAAACTCATAAATCTCCACAACTTGGGGGGATACACGATGGTCAGGATGAAATCAAGAATCTGGAACCACGTGCTGTTGAGCAGCGATGTGTCCTTCCTAGGCGTAACGGTTCCACGGACAGTGCCCACGCCTTTTCCAACTTCAGCTTCTGACTCTCCTTGTACAGGATAACGATTACGAATAGGAAACACACCAAAAGGGCTGCGTGAATCACCCTAACAATTGACTCGTACGCTAACCCCTACTGATCCACGGTAACATCGAAAATGTGGTGCGCTACCAACCAGGGAATGACAAACTCCTCCACTGCGAGGCTTAAACCGGCGAAAGTGACTGCGGGCATTGGAATAATGAGGGGAGGGGGAGGTAAGTGATTTCTAGTGAATCGAAATAATAATTGTATTGCTGAAATGGGTGAAACAACGAGCAGCGTATTGATGTGATGTTGGGATGAAGCACGTTCAGAATCATGTCGGTTCATCTTGCAACATCCCTCCCCACTTCCAAATCCTGGATTTCGTTGATTGATGATCACTCTCGCCAACACCTATATAAAATCCTTCCGAAGGATGGTGCCAATACAACACAAGCTCCGACAGTATCGGAATGGCTCTTCTCCTTCCATAAAACACCAATTCAAATCAGAGGGATCCCACAATCCTCATTCTCTCGACGGCTGGGAAGCAACATAGGAAGCCGAATGTTGAACCGAATCCGCGGAGGATTGACTCCCGTTATTCAACGTGATGGGAGGAGATGGATTCGTGCATTTGCTACAACACAGCAGGAGAAGCCAAATCTCTATGTACTGCCGATGTTCCCGTACCCGTCTGGAAAGGCGCACATGGGCCATGTCCGAGTGTTCGTTTGCACTGCGGTTGGCGTAATCAGCAGGTACTCCATTTCCGACTGCATCACCCGCTACAAACGGATGTGCGGCTACAACGTTGCTCCGGAGTGCATTTGTAATTCGTAGGTGCTTCAACCCTTGGGCTGGGACGCATTCGGCTTGCCGGCGGAGAACGCGGCGATGGAGAGAGGCATCCCCCCTGCTGAATGGACCGAGAAGAACATCAAGGAGATGCGGAGGCAAATCGACGGGCTCAAATGCCTGTTCAACTGGGAGGACGAAATCAAGTGGAATGCAGTACATCCTGGTCACTTATAGCACATCAAATCCCGATTACTACAAATGGACGCAGTGGCTGTTCTTGAAGCTCTGGGAGAAGGGCTACGTGGCGCGCAAGAGCGGCCTCGTGAACTGGGATCCCGTGGACCACACCGTGCTCGCCAACGAGCAGGTGGACCCGGAGGGTCACTCGTGGCGCAGCGGCGCGATCGTGGAGAAGCGCGTTCTGGACCAGTGGTACGTCCTCACGACGAAGATGAGCAAGCCTCTCCTCGACGGCCTCCACTCCGTTCCCACACCGTCTTATTTTCACACATAGCTCCCGAACTGGCCAGCGGTGGTCAAAACGGCGCAGGAGAAGTGGATCGGCAAGTCGGAGGGGTGCAAGGTTCGCTTCCAGATCGCCGGGCAGTCGGACGCCATCTCCATCTTCACCACGCACATCGAAACCCTCATGGGCGTTTCGTTCATCGGGCTCGCCGCCTCTCACCCCATCACGCTCTCGTTCACGGCGAAGGACGCGGCGCTGCGCGAGTTCGTCAGCGGCTTCTGTCTGCCCTCACCTCGTAGTTGAGTCACGTGAGCAAGTCTCCCTACAAGGTGGGCGAGGGCGGCGTGCAGGGCTACAGACTGCCCATCCAGGTGATCCACCCCGTCACGCACGCCGCAATTCCCGTGTTCGTCTCCAACTACGTGCTGGCGGACTACGGCGACGGCGCTGTGATGGGCGTCCCGAAGCACGACGCGCGCGACAGGGCGTTCGCCGCGCTCTTCGACCTGCCGCAGGTCCCCGTGATCGACGAGCAGAAGCGCCTGATCAACAGCGGCGAGTTCGACGGGCTGGAGGTCTCTGCGGCGATCACGCGCATCGTGGACAAGGCGCAGCGCGAGCACTGGGGCGAGAGGTCCACGCAGCTGCGCTTCCGCGACTGGCTGGTGAGTCGCCAGCGCTATTGGGGCACCCCCATTCCTGTCATCCACTGTCCCCATTGCGGCATCGTCCCTGTCCCCTACTCCGACCTGCCGGTCCGTCTGCCCCCCATGGAGAGAGATACGGTCTCGAAGATGGCGGGAGAGGACGCCATGTCGCCGCTCGGACGTAACGCCCCCCGCGGGGAATGACGCGTAGGCTACACGGAGTGGAAGAAGGTGAAGTGCCCACACTGCGGCTGCGAGCACGCGGAGCGCGACTGCGACACGCTGGACACGTTCATGGATTCTTCGTGGTACTTCTACCGCTACCTCGACCCGCACAACACGTCGGAGTTCTGCAGTGCGCAGCGTCTGCAGGCGTTCCCTCGAGTGAACTAGTATGCCCGGGCGCGTGGAGTTCTGTGTAGTTACATCGGCGGCGCGGAACACTCGATCATGCACCTTCTCTTCGCGCGCTTCGTGGGGCACTTCCTGTACGAGCAGCACATCGTGCCGCAGCCCGAGCCGTTCGACCACCTCATCACGCAGGGCATGGTGCTGGCGGCGACGTACACGGACAAGGAGACGGGCGCGTATCTGCACCCCGAGGACGTGAAGTACGTGGACAAGAAGTGGGTGGACGCGAAAACGGGTCGCGAGGCGGTGGAGAAGTTTTTGAAGATGAGTAAGAGCAAATACAACGGAATCGACCCGGTGGACGCGCTACAGCAGTACGGCAGCGACGTGGTGCGCGTGGCGATGTTGATGCAGTGTCCCGTGAGCAACAGTTTCATCTACAGCAAGCACTCCATGACCTCCGCGCAGGACGTGCTCGCGCGCATCGACCGGATTTGCGCGATCTGCAAGGCGGGGAAGAACGAGGGCGGGAAGAAGCTGAACACGAACGCGCTGGACAGCGAGTTCAACAAGATTCTGCGCGACATGGACCGGTTCGACTTCCACAACGTGATCTCGGGCATCATCAAGATGATGAACGTGTTGCTGCAGTCTTCCTTCTCGCCGCGCTACCTCGACTACGTGAAGGAGGTGCTGCTGTTCTGGGAGCCGTTCGCGCCGTCGAAGAGCGAGCGGTGCTGGAAGGAGCTGCAGGCGGCGCGCTGCATCGGGGAGAAGGAGGCGTTCGAGGCGCAGAAGTGGCCCACCGTGTCGCGGAGTACCAACACGACGGTGATTGTGCAGGTGAATGGGAAGATGAAGAAGACGGTCTCTTTAGGGGCGGTGGACGGCGTGCAGAACCCCGAGCTCGTCGCGATGGTCGAGAAGAAGCCCGAGATGGAGGGTCTGATCAACTTCGTGGCGAAGGACATCCGTGTGGTGCGCAAGGGGCAGCGCGTCGTGCTCAACTACATTCGTTTCCGTGTTTGTCACAAACAGTCCAGTCGACACAAAAGGGCGCGTCGCTGTCGCGGTAGGGCAGGCAGGGCGTCTCAAACGGCAGGTCGATGGGATTGCAGAAGTCGTCCTCGGGATTGTAGTTGTCTTTGGAATCGCAGTCGTCTTTCGAGGAGGACTTCACATCACCATTGTACCAATCCACGTAGTTCTTGGGCAACAGCACCACGCCGCACTCGTAGTTGTTCACGCGGAACTGCGATTCGTTCTTCTCCAAGGCGCCCCAAGCACTCCGCGTGAAGTTGTGACTGCCCGCGTAGACCCAGGGCATGCGCGGACGCTGTTTCATCGGCACATTCATCACTACCCCTCACACGCCCTCCGAACACTCACAGTACTTCGCGTGGGGCAACGAGCCCTCGCGACCCTTCACGTTCTTGTATCGCTTCAGACACTTCTTCGGGAAGGACTTCGCCGCGTACGTCTTGCTGTGAAGAATCAGCGACCCCGCCATATCCGCCCCGATCGCCGACTCCTTCACGCACTGCTCCGTCGGGTACACCATGTGCACCAGCGCGTCCAGCGCCGTCTTCTCGGGCACTGCCCGCCCGCCGTGACACGAGGCGAGGATGGAGTGGAGCCAGTTCGCGGAGGGCGTTCCGACGGAGCTGCAGAGCGAGAGGATTGGGGGGTATTGTGCGGGGATGTCCCGACTGGCGCGGTACTCGTCCAGGGAGCGCAATATGGTCCGCAATCGCAAATGACCGTATTCGTTCATGTTGGCTTTTCGGTACACGTTGGGGACCGAGGTCACGAGGCGCACTCGCACGCCCTTGAAGCACACGCCGCGGAGGAGGTTGAACACGCGGTCGTCCGGGCAGGAGCACTGACGGAGGAACTGAATGAGGCGCGTGCGGAACTCCAAATCCAGCTTCTTCTCCGCCACTTTGCTTTCGCCCTCCGAAACGGAAAAGAAATCCTGATCGTGAGACAAGGAAACGAACGCCACTTGCATCCACACGCATTGCGACCATCGTGTCCAATCCTCTTCCATCAGGTTCGAGGATGATATCACCACGCGGAGACGGTCCTGGAACCGGATGAGAATCAGTTTGGGGTGGAAGCAGTGGAATCCCTGCGATTGCGGAAACGGAGGAAACAGAACCATATGCTTTCCGTTGTTCCCCACAAGCGGCTCTCGGTCCGGTTCTTCCGCGGGCAGATGGGTGATGAAGGTCACTTCGGCATCGGGATGGTTCTCGAAGACGGTATCCACCATCGTTTGGGTGTCTGCGGGTCACTGAAGAGCGAGCCACACCTACGAACGAACGTGGTCATGAGGATATGTGTGATGGAGGGATCGTGTTTCTTCGACCCCGTTGTGCTAAACAGCCGATAGAAATCGACATACTGACGGTCCTTGGACGGGCAAATTCCGGACAACCTTCGAATCACGAGAGAAAAACAGCAAAACGCGTTCAGAAAGATGGTGTCTCCGCGAAAGTGGACCTCGGGCTCCTGCACATCCGCGACTCTACAGTGAACAGCAGCGACACGCATTCCACTCCAGAACAGAATCATCCTCGCTGCTCGTCGATTCTTCCGATTCGTCGATGCAGTACACGTCGGGCACACTGTATCTTCCTCGTTTCGAAGGCGGGGTGGGCTGTTCATTACAAACGGACGACAGACAAAGAGCTACATCGGCAGGAATATACTGCAGCGCTTCCTCCACGGATCCGCAGTGGATGGCAGCGTCGTTGATCTAGTCTCGACAGAGCGTTGCATCACCCACCTGCGCCTCGCTGAAGCCGAAGGAGCGCAGAATCTGGTGGAACATTCGTTTGCGGAACAAACAGCGAAATACCACCGCTTACTTGAAGACTTCGTTGGAGTTAATCTCCTTGCCGTCGATGGTCTCCGAAGCG
>ERZ1106923.191-NODE-191-length-27054-cov-16.310345_pt1 | contig 27054 bp, 27 predicted proteins | sample MGYA00403657_ERZ1106923 | MGnify/ENA primary metagenome ERZ1106923 (study PRJEB35170, sample SAMEA104062425) | human gut metagenome | biome: human gut; feature: human-associated habitat; material: faeces | place: Denmark | collected 2012-06-19 ...
GAGGAAACGGATAAGGTGCTGATGGAGGTGGCCGGCGTGAAGCTCGCTGGTAGGGTTTTGGAGTTTGCGTGAGTCGCAGATTTGAAGGACGCTGGAACGAGACAGGTGGAGGCAAGGCGACAAAGCGCGCGACAAGCGATGAGCGCTCTCCCTAGTCTTCCCATGTAATGTTATTGTTTTAGTGTGGTACTTGCTTTCAATAATTCCTTCACGTCAAATATGGAAACGGAGATGCATACGCTGATCATCTTCACTTCAGGATAATACACATCGTAATACCTTCAGATGAACCCATACAACGATTTCCTTCCAGAAATAGAAATGTCCTCTGTCAGTTTGTTTCCAGGGTTCAATGCACTTGACAAAGCCATAATCATCATGGATCACTGAAGGAGGCCTTCCGTTTTGCCAATAATCTTCTTCAGAAACAAACGAATGGCAATGCAAACAGTTCGCTTTGAGTAAGCGGATGATATGTAGGGATATAGAGGAACGCGGAATGTTCGGGACAGCATTCGAGAACTGACGCGTGAAAAGACGAGTAGCCGATTCGTGTTGGCATCACACATAGAGTTGGAACGCACTATGGCTTCGCTGGATAGGGAGATCATCGCCCTCACAAAGCGGGTAGAGCGTACTGTTGCAGTATCACATACAGCCCAATTCAAAGCCGCTGCTGCGCGCAAAGTGCAAACAACGTGAGGAATTGAAGCGATCCATCCAGAGGATGGAGAACACGATTGTGAATCTGCAGACGTTACCTACACAAATGGCCATCGCAAACGGTTGAACCTGGATGAGGGATTGAGGAGTAGCTCAACAAGTGAGTATGCGCGCCATGCAGACTGCGACGAGCGCGTTGCAGCAGAACAGCGCGTAATGCTATGAGCGTGCTTTCACTGTAGTGCGATGAATCCGCAGCAGGTGCAGCGTACGATGGCGGAAATGCAGAAGCAGCAGATGGCAGTCGGTGCTGGTCACGCTCGGATTACGGCGTAGATGGATATGAACAGCGAGCTGATGGACGGCATGTTCAACGAAATGGACGGAGGAATCGAGGATGAGGTGGACGACGAGGTGAACAAGGCGCTGTTCGAGGTGGCTGGAATGACGATGCAGGGTATTGGCGTGTTGTGGAGATGAGGAGTAGATGTTGTGAATGCAGGTACCAGAAAGCACCAGGTCGCCCAACAGACTGCGGGAAGGGATCCCGAAATCGACGCAATTCTCAATTCGCTGTAACTATAGAACAATTCTTGTTTACAACACAGTAGTTAGTAAATGAAACAGAACGAGAGGATAAACGCTGTTTCTTCTACGATGCGTAATTGTTGAGCTTGTACTGGGCGCTGTCGTACAGTCGTGCTGTCAAGCGATAGCCGTTGAACAGCAGCCCACTCAACCCCTTTACCGCCTACAGATGAGAGGAGGGCGTGATGATCACAATGGAGGCAGAATAGGAGTTTGCAAACTGGAGAAACAATCGCTTGTCCTTTCCCACTTCGATGTACTTCATATCTTTCAACTAGCCCTCACAACCACGAACAAGCGACCACTTTGCCTTGCTCGGTAGCCAAACGCTTCAGCTCCGCGATGTTCTTTGGGTCCTTCACGTTATCGCCTTCGGAGAAGCCAGTAAGCAGAACAATGCAGCTCTACCGATCACCAATTCGCCACAACAACACATTCGCTATACTCTTTGGGACTGCTTCCTGTTTCTTTCCATAGGACACATATCCAACCGCCTATTGTTGAAACAGAGCGATGAATCCCACTTCGGGAAGAACTGGCTTCGGAGCGACCACTCTTGCAGGCTGCCCTTCCCTTTCCAGATAGACTTTCATCGGCGTGTTCTGAACCGAAAAGCCATTCATGGACTACGCATCAGAAAGAGAACGTGAATCGACGGAAACGGCCTTTTCGGCAGCTGCATCACTATCAAACAAAAGCCGGAATCGAGTGGATTCGCCGGAGAGTCTTTCACTGACGCATTTGCCGAATATGGAAAAGAGAGACTATTCGTTATAGGATCGGGTAGAAATGACGCGGAGATCTTCAGAGGACACAGAGGCGTTGCTGCACTCCACAACCACGCCCACTCTCTGCAAGGGAGCAGAATACGGTATGTTGTTGGTCTGTGTGCGCACCTCCGGTCTCGAAGAGCTCATTTGTACGGTGATTTGGCTTCCTTTCACCATGTGGTTGTTCAGATAGGATACAGCTTGAAGAGCACACACCGGCTTCTCAAACACTATGGTACAGGTGGAAGAGGCGTTACTACGATCATCAACTGTCCTTCGAATCCTACATATGCTCCCTGAAGTCCACTTCGACGATTCTTCCCAGCACGGAAAAGCCGGCGACCAAATGCTTCTAGACGGCGTTATTACCACTTTGGAACGATACTGCCACTTACTCTTTGGATTGTGGGAGGAATGTTCGAAATAAGGACGGACCGTCTTGCCTTTTGCTAGAGTGGATGAGAGGGAAGGAGTTTGGGATGCACGGAGCCTACCTCTTCTGAAAGTGATGTGTGTTCATCTGCGAGCATTATGAAACAAGAATGAACGTACGATGGGACCGCCGATGATGATGCTCCGGAGAGGACGAACGAGAACGATGACGGTGGTATCGATCTCTGGAGTGCCGATGGTCCATGGAAGTGGAGTTCACACAAGAACGAATCAGTGATTCTGGGGAAGCACAACAACGAATCAATGATTCTTGGGAAGTGCAAACAAACAGAGATACAAGTAATGATTTATAAGTATCTCAAAGCTCTCCTGCTTAGCGGAACGCGGCGTGGGCTTTCCGTGCTCGAGAATGTACCGCTCACATTCCTCGAAGGTCGCCCTGCCATACTCAATGCGCTCTCCTATTCCGGAGTTGTACGACCTGTATCGTCTCTCCACTATCGCTGGGTATATATTGTCCTGGATTATTTCCTGCACGATGAGGAGCGCGTGGGCAAAGGTATCCATAGCGCCGATGTGTGCAATGAACCGGTCTTCCATCTCCACCGACTCGCGACGAATGCGAGCGTCGAAGTTCAGTCCGCCCGTGTGAAGACCGCCAGAACGAACGATGTGGTAGAGAACGATGACAGCCTTCTTCACATCCATGGGGAATTGGTCCGTATCCCATCCCAGCATCGGATCGCCCGTGTTGGCGTCGACCGACCCGAGCATGCCCTCGCTGCAGGCGAAGACGATGTCGTGCTCGTAGTCGTGACCCGCCAAGGTCGTGTGATTCGGCTCGATGTTGAGCTTGAAGTCGTTCTCGAGGTGGTACTTGCGGAGGAAGCCGATCACCGTCTGCGCGTCGTAGTCGTACTGGTGCTTGGTCGGCTCGCGCGGCTTCGGCTCGATCAGGAGCGTGTAGTTGGCGCCAATCTTCTCCTTGTAGTCCACCGCCATGCGCAGGAAACGACCCAGGTGATCGAGCTCCTTGCCGGGGAGAGTGTTCAGGATGCTCTGATAACCCTCACGACCGCCCCAGAACACGTAGTTCTTGCCGCCGAGCTTCTTCGTGATCTCCATGCACTTCTTCACTTGGGCCGCAGCATAGGCAAACACGTGAGCATCGGGGTTCGTGGCGGCGCCGTTCATGTAGACGCGGTCTCCGAACAAGTTCGCCGTTCCCCAGAGAAGCCTCACTCCCGTCTTCTTCTGCTTCTCCAGCATGTAGTCGGAGATGATGTCCAAACGGCGGTTCGTCTCCTCCAGCGTATCGCCCTCGGCAACGAGGTCGCGGTCGTGGAAGCAGTAGTAGTCGACGCCAAGCTTGGTGAAGAACTCGAAGGCAGCGTCGCATTTTTTCTTCGCTTCGACAATGGGATCCTCATCTCCGCACCACGGGTGAGTCAGAGTGGGCCCGCCAAACATGTCGTTCCCTTGATAGCAGAACGTATGCCAGTAGCAAACTGCGAAACGTAGATGATCCCTCATGGGCTATACGTGACAGGGGGTAAACAACACAACTCTGCCCATTATGATCTTGTCTGCATCGTACCATTTGAACGCGAGGTCATTCATGCTCTCGCTTCCCTCGTACGTAATCTTGCTAATTCCGGGAAAATACTCCATTTGACAAAAAGACATATGTCATTTATGTTAGCATTAACTAGGACGTATCCTTATTGCATTGGGTCCATTACGCTCATAACTGGTAATCCTGGGGAAGAAGTGTTGCGGATGCGTCTTTCGGCTATTTCTTTCATCGAGAGGCGTGGGATTCTGATGCCATTTTAGGAATCACTCTCTCGCCAGATTGGTAAAGATCAAAAGGACTCACATAGTACCAACAAACAACCCACTAAAACAATCACTACTCGTCGTCCTCGTCTCCCAGCAACGAGTCCTCATCGTCTTCCTCCATGTCGTCCTCGTCCTCTTCATTCTCGTCCTCGTCGTCATCCTCGTCTCCATCCTCGTCCTCGTCGTCATCCTCCATCTCATTCTCCGGCTTCACCATCTCGTCCTCCTCCTCTTCCTCTTCTTCCTCCTCCTCTTCCTTGGGAATCATCGAGCTCTCGTACACCTCCACAAGCGGCACTTGCGCCTGAGAGAAATCCATCTTGTTCTGCGAAATGTCCTGAGCATGTCGCAAAACAAGATCTAAACGGCCGCGCAGCTTCAGGATTCTCTTGTAGGACGCAGAGCGGTTGTCCAGTAAATGACGAAGGAGGAAGAGGCGCTTCTTGATTCCAGGGACACCCATGAGATAGGTGCCGTGGAACACAAAGATGGACTTAATCCACAGCATGAGATCCTCGACTCTCTACACATCAACGACGCCCATCTTGCTCACTTTTGGGTTTTTCTCAAATTTGACGAGCAGCATATCCAGCAGTGGAAGCACATATTTGGAGTTCATTCTTTCGACTGTATTGGTCACCGCCTACACCTCAACGCAACCGCTTACAAACTACGGTCCTCTTCTGTCCCACAATGGCGCTCTCAAGCTGCGCCATATCAGCCGTCTCAATATATTGTGTTATAAGGACTTCCAAGGAGCCCGCTTTGGGCAGCTTGCTTGGTGTCTGTTCTGTCTCCATTTCCTTCATCACGTCCGTCGTCTCTTCCACTTCCAGCGATTCTAGTCGCTTTCCTAGGGAGAGTGAAGATGTGCCTCCTTCGTCGCCTATTGCGTTAGCACGGAATACGGAGATCGCGTACTCGTACTCATCTGTGCAAAAGAATGACTATCCAATGAGTATTTGTGGTGCGAATGGGCGGGAGTTTCATCAAAGAAACAGAAAGCAAACGCAGACTGCCATGAGCGTGAATTGAAACGGAAGTGGATTGGTGTAAAACGGCAGAGCTCACTTCCTCATCCTTCTTCGTGAAGAGGGTCTCGTGTGATGCGATGCGTCAGATTGTGATGCGGGGGCATTTACGCGTGATGTCGGAGTCGATGGAGACGGAGAGGAGGGTATTGTAGTTGATGGCCGTGATGGGGAGCAAGTAGAAGGTGTATAAGAAGAGGGCGCAGGAGAAGAAATCGTTGAAGGTACAGAAGAAGACTCCTCTTCACTCTTGTGTACTCGCATATGCCTCTTCAACTGCCGCTCACTCGGGAAGTGCAGGTGGCACTGAGAGCAATCAAACGTTACAGACCGCCTCGCGGGAGCGGCAGAATCCTCCATCCTTGCAATCACTCGCGGCTTCTCGATAGGATGGAACGAAGGAGGCAGCAGTACAGATTCCGACGCGTGGATTGGAACCGCTTTGTCCGTGACGTAATAGCCATCCGGAGAGCGTTTCATTTGATTCAAATCAACCTCGGTGAACAGGTAATCGCCGAAGTAGTAGTTCGTGTTTCCTCCGTACAGCGAATCCGCAATTCGGAAGACGGTATCGTTCGGTATGCTCAGGGATTGAAGGTTGCGCTTGTACTCGCCCCATGAACTGAACGTTGAGAATGCCGCTGACCGCTTAGCGATGGTCGCGTGCGTAGTCCAAGAGTAGGGGTCTTCTTTCAGTGAAGTGAAGAACGGCACGCATGGAGCAGGAAAGGATATTCAAATCGATATCGTTCAGGTACTTTCGAATCGACTGCACGCAGCACTGCAAACGACGGCTTCATGTGAGATCAACGGAGTATCCAAACAAGGCGTCATCGTCTCGAATGTTGAAGAAAAGCACGTCGTTGCGAAATGTGGACAACCCTTGCATCGAAATCACACATGGCTGAGGATCAGGACCTGCTCCGTAGTAGAACTGAAAGCACTCCCGCACTCGGTCCATCGCTTCACTGCGCATGAAAATCCACAAAAGAAACTACGTCATTTGCTCAATGCGGGCTGTTGTGTCCAACACCATTACTCCGAGGGTGATATGAAGTGACTGTGCATCCACTTTAATGCGGTTCAGCATGGGATTGATTATTCCCAGTTCTTCCTGAATTCTCTCTACGCCGTCATAAAGAATGAAACAAATATACCAGCATGCTCCCATAGATTTGGGCACTTCAGTCGCAACGAAAGGAAGTGAGTTGGCCTTTGCTTCTTGACCCCTGGCACTGCCGGTCGCAGCACAGCTTTGCATGTCGGAGCAACCCACTTTCCGTACTGCTGCTGCAGTTTGACGAATGCTTCCTCCATCCGTGAAAATTGTGGAACGATAGAGTCCAATAGGTGTGTACAGTTCATAACTTGAGAGAAGTGATGCAAACGCATATGCAGTCCGACAACACACAGTCATCATTGCTGTAACAAATCCAACACACTATTCTCACCATCCAATCAAATGAATGATTGCTTCCAAAATGGGATCAGCGAATTCTTGCGACACGCGCAGATCCGTGAGTAGGTCTCCGATGTAGTGCAACGCCTTGACAAGCGTCGCCGACGAGACGTCATTCATCTGTCTCTCACCTCGCTCCACGCCACTCTCCGCTTTCGCAACTACTCGTCAGATTGCGCGCAATCCACCCACTCGCACTCAGCACATTCTTCCTTCGCTTTGCATGCTCCTCGTCGCTCAAGCAGCGGTAATGCATCCGATACGCCGCACTCACGTCATCCCCGCGGCAATAGTCGACGAGCAACTCCCTCCAAAACCCCACCTTCTTGTAAATCTCGTGCGTGTACAGATAGCCGTACAGCGGAAACTGCCGCAGGGGGTCGTTCACTATGAAAACCGCGGTTATCTTGTGCAGCTGGAGCCCGTTCACGTAGTCGCGTTGCTTCACGCAACTGGTGTAAAAGGAGTTGAACAGAAACGCCAGGTTCTCTGCGGACGGAGACGAAATGATGTGATAGGAGCAAAACGGAGTCGTGGGCTGGGTCAGGATCTGAATGAAATTCGTGCGCACCGATTTCTCGACGAGTCCCTCTTTCACGTGGTTCGCCAGCTCAGTCGATCTACGTGTGAACGGAGGAACAGAGCGTGACTTCTTGGAGGACGGGTCCAGCAAGTACTGCTTCAACAGGCGGTTGATGGGCGAGGCGTAGGGCTGTGAGAAGGCGCGAGAGGGGTTGGGTGGTGATGATGATGATAGTAACGCTGATGACGCTGACGATGGTGACGCTGATGACGACTCTGATGACGCTGACGACCCCGTAGGGTGGACGAGGAAGAAGACGTAGTCGTCTGGGTTGAGAAGCGTGTGTGGCGACGGCAGGGCGATGGAACGGAGGTGGAACAGCGAAGAAGCCAGCTGGTCGCTGTGGGTCGCATGGGGCTGCGAGAAGGAGAAGAGAGGGTATCGAATGCGGTAGTGCTTCTCGTTCACCTCTTCGGAGAGAATCTGCGGGTGCTGCAGCGCCAGCAACGACGCGTTGTGAGGCAGCCAGAAATGGTCCACGAACATGGCGAAGCTCTGCGTCGTGAGCAGTCGCTGGTAAAACGGCTTGAACGTGTCCGGCACCTCCTGCACGATGTACTCGGGGTGGTTGAAGTAGCACGTGTTGCCGAGAAGCGTGTACAGGTACGAGGAGAAGCGGGGAAGGAGCATCCAGAAGAAGGTGCCGACGACGTGCTGCACCTGGGAGAACAGAGCCGAGTCGGACTGCGTCAGGTCGATGAGAGAGAGCTGGTGGAGAATCCATCGCTTGGGGTACTCCGGGATGGAGAACGAGGGAGAGGGCGGCGACGAGGAGAGGAAGACGACGACCACGTCGGAAGGAATGGAGTCGCGCACGGAAGAGAAGGTGGTGGTGGTGGTGCCGAAGAGGAACGGAGACGGCGAATCGACGAGGACGGAGAGAAGGTAGTACGGGATGAGAGGGATGAAGGTGTGCGGCCACGCGTACGGCAGCAAGTGGAGAAGGGACTCGAGAACCGTCTAGCGTTGAGAGAGGCGGAGAACCATACGGGAAGGAGGTGCGCGCGGTTGGAGACGAAAAGCACCTTCTCTTCGAGGAGCAGCAGCAACAGCACACTCACGATCGACTCGGCGTCCAGCCACTCGAACAGCAGTCGAAGACCAGTCACTAGATGTGATGGGCGAGGAAGAGCGAAACGGTTGCTCGTCCGGTCCGACGGGGTGGGGCCGCTCACGACGCACTCCTCGTTGTCGACGGAGAACACGACGTCGAAGCAGGCGGTGGGCGGCTGGACGACCTCCTGGAGCAGGAAGGAGAACAGCTCGCGCACCTCGCTGGCGCTGCCCGCGCCGATCACGGACACCACGGGGCTCAGGAGACGACAGAGCTGGAAGGGCGAGGGGATGCGCGAGAGGACGAAGAAGCACACGGGAATGAACACGTCCTCCTCTCTCTCCCTCTCCTCGTCCGTGGATGAGGTATCGATGTCGCGTCTGAAGGAGTCGGGAAGCGGCGTCGTCAGCGCGGGGTGTGTGAGTGCGGAGGAGAAGGTGTAGCGATGGTAGCTGTAGAAGCAGCAGCAGTAGTACCGACTCGAGCCGTTGCAGAGAATGGTGTACTGCGTGGACGAGGGCAGGTGTGACGCGAACACACTCTGCTCGGAAGAGGGGTCAGGCGGACTCGAGTGCGCTGGCTCTTCGTGGAGGTGTCTGGCGATGGTATCGAAGAGGAAGTCCGCGTTCAGCACCATCACCAGAAACACCGTATAGAGCGTGTTGCGCTGCTTGGCGTTGTACTGCGTCGCGTCCAGCTGGAACAGGGAGTCGAAGAAAAAGTGGGCGATTTCCTCAATTCCGTAATGCGCCGCCTCGTACGGCAGGTGGAAGAGACACGTGTAACGCAAGTCCTTCTTCTCAGTGTACGACACAGTGCGTCCCAGACAGTGCTCGTCTCCAGAAGGATCCGCGTCGCCCACCGGCGAGTCGCTCAGCTCGTTCTCCGAGTACACGTGGCATCCGCGTTGGTTGGAGCGAAGAACCAGTCGGATGAAGGAGAGGATGTAGAAGAGCAACACCAGATTCCCGCGGGGAAGGAGCTTCAGCGTTCGCTTGACCAGGCAGAGCGTGATGGTTGGAATGTGGTCGTCCAGGATGTCGTCGAACCCGATGCGGAGGAAGGCGCGATGCGTTGTGTTGTTCACCAGAGGAAGCTAGGAATGAACATCATGCGGCTGATGCAACGCGACTCTGGAGAAGTTGCTTCAGACAATTCATCATCTCTTCGGGAAGGAAGTCGTAGGAGTTGAACGCGGAGGGGTTGAAGAAGGGAGTCGATTCCGTTGGGGATGGCACGGAGGACAGAATGTGAAGGATTTCGGTGACACGATTCGCTGCAACGGACGAAGAGCACAGCGACTTGCACGGCAAACAGGGGATGAGATACTCGATGCAGGCGATCACGCCCTTTGGTACGTACTTCCGAATTAGCGCCGGAATCGGACGGCGAATATGAATTCCATCTAAGGGTGAAGTGGGAGAAGCAGTACAACCAGGAAAGCAAAACCACTCCAGCGCACTTGGCCTCTCGTCCCGATGCTCTGGCCGTGACGTGCAGGACAGGAGTACGGGCTCCAGCTTCAGCGACGAAGTGAAGGGAAGAGGCAACAGCGAGAGAGAAACCGATTCTTCCTTCCCTCCACAAACACCGATGGAATCCGCGATTCCGTACTGCAGCTCGCCTGTGGGTGAATCAAATAGGCGTCAACGACTCATTTCTTTTGAACTGTCCGTCAGCTCGTTGAAATAGGTCTTGTCTTTTCTACGGAATGAAAGAATGTGCAGCACAGATACGCTAGAATATACTTTGACGTCTCGTCTGGGCCCACATCCAGAGTACTACAGCTAAGGCGAGTGCGAGGAATCCAATTACTCTATTTGTATTTGCGAGTAATGTCGACGCTATGCATTAATTCAGGTCACGAAAGGGAGTACGATGGGCGAAGCACTCCGCCGCTTGGAGTTCGACGGCTTCTCTTTTGCGGAATCTCCTTCCATGCTGAAAGAAGCATACAAGCCGGATCCGTGAAACGAGGACACAAATCCAATGCTCCAACAAACAGCACGATCTCAATCGAACGACCAGAACCGGCCGTACTTTTGGCGAAACACATCGACCGTCGTTTCTTTCAGCAACGCAACCATTTCGGAAGCGTCTAGAGTCACATTGCGATCGCGCGTGCCGCGGTACAAGCAGTCGTTCGAGTTGGGCTTCTTCTTGCACTGCGGACCTCGCTCCCCCTTCGCCTTGTACGCCTTGTGAATCAGTCCGACATTCACCGCGAAGCGCTTGTAATGCGACCAATCCCAGAAGGGCGGGTACACCTCCACGACAGCACTGTTTGGTTCCATGAACAGCGCGTAGAGGATCTCGGACCCGTACACGGAAACGACGATGTCTGTGACGGCGAACACCTGAAGGAGCTCGTCCGTGGTGTATGCGTCAACCGAGAGCGTCTGCATGGTCAGCGCGGGCGAGAGCGTCTCCTCCACAGCGCTGCTCATTGCGTCGAGATTGGTGATGCACCGCACCTGTCGCCGACTCAGCTGGAGCGTGTTGAGGGACATGGGGGTGCGATGAAAGGGTTGGTGGTGCGCGTACACGTACAGCGCGGAGCGGAGATAGTCGACAGTGGGAAGCGAGGGGAAGAACGACCCGCCGCCTTGTTCCTGCCAGTCCCGAATCAGCACCTGAACGTGAGAGAGAGACGAAGGCCGCACCATGATGCGATCGCAGACGTGGTTCTGCGTGAAGACGGAAGAGGACTTGGAGATCCACTCGACGGGGTGTGCCGCGGGGAAGAGAGCGAGGAGGCCGCGCAGCACCACGCTGTTGAAGCCCGCCGGGTGGAGATCGTCCTCTCCCAGAAGGAGAAGGCGCTCGATCTATGGGTGAAGGTGGATCACTGAACGGACGGGAGGAAACTCCGCGAGGTGTGTGGCGACGTAGCTGAGCATGCTGACGCCCTCCGTGAACTGATAGCGGTTCGAGATGGACGGCGGGTGCGCGAGGACCAAATGAAGAGGCGTTTCGACCACTTTCGACGGGTGAAGCGGAGTCTTCAAAACCCGCACATAGTTGTCTAGGAATGAGTCGTGGCGCTCTTGCGAACAGAAGAAGTCTTTGCGCTTGTAGGTGGAGAGAATGGCGCTGAGCTCCTTCTCGTCGCGAAGGTGAAGCGTGAGGGCGTTGTTCTTCAAGTTGATGCACACGTTTGACACGACGGCGTAGTGGGGCGTGTGGAAGACGTTGCTGAAGCCCTCCGCGCTACTCATCACTGCGAACACAGACAACTACTCCTTCCACAGGTACGAGAAGTCCTTTGCTTCGTGTCTACTGATGATTCACGTTCGTTGCAGCTACTCTTCTCGCCTTTTGCACTCATACTCCTTCTTCCAGCTAGCACGGTGCAGATGAACGTCCGTCGGTGTTGTGCACGTCGACTTGTTCGACTTCACCGAATACGCGTATCGACTTGAGTAGTCATCGAAACGACTGATCCAATAGGCGTCGCTTCTGTCGAGTTCGTTTTGCACACTCGTAATAGAGGAATTCGGCTGGTTTGTTTCGGGAGCGCTGACTTGGCTACACCGATCACACCCAGACGAAAAGAAACACATGTGTTCCACATAGTAGTTGGTTCCTGACACAACAATCCATATAAAACCGAGCATCCAGCCCAGCGCTATGAATGTCAATAGAAAGACGAACTGTTTCTCTTCCGTGAGCATAGGGTGGTTCTACGACGCGAGAAGAGATGACTCTGCTGTCACGTCCAACGCAAATCTGTCATCTCACGTCTTCAACAAACACGCAATAACTATTCATATGTCCTGTGGGATAGTGTAATAAGTCCAGTATTCCAAGTGATAAGGACATGAGAAGCATCAGTTACTCAACACCGTCCTGACGGAGTCCAGAGAAGAGGGCGACAATGGATTTGTTGTCGTCTACGGTAACAAGCTGCTTCACATACGGTATGCAATCGTCGGGGGAAGAGCGGACACACCAGCGGTGGACGAGATGCTGGACTCTTCGGGACTCTGTATTTCCAACTCTCCGTGCAGAGTCTGCAACCTCAAGCGCTCTTACTTCGACAAGAACTTGGTCGTAGTCCAGCCAGGAATAAACAACACGTAGTGGAAGGGAAGGGATGTTTTCAGTTATTTCCCAGCTGTCCGTGAACTGCGAGCTCCGCTGGATCAACCACCTTGCATTTTTCATGTACTGATAGTAGTAATCCTGGTGAGGCGGTATCTGTCCTCGTTGGAGAGATCAAGAACATCACCAGGAAGGAGCAGGGATCTGCGTTCATCGAGAAACTCCGCGTGGTGGAAGACTACGTCGCCCTTCACCCAAGCAAGATCATGGTATCTTCCCGCGTTCAAGTACCAGGAGGAGTGTAAGAAACCCACCAATCTCCTCTTCTCCAACGGGATGGTGAACATCGTGACCGCACTTTGCTTCCCACCGTGTGACTGTGTATGCTTGGACATGATGCACGCAGTGGGGAACATGGTACTGCAGTTCTTCAAGCTCCTCTTTGACTGGGAGAAGGTAGATAGATAAGAAACAATTCCGGAATTGTTCAAATGCATGTGATGATCAAGGATCACCAATGGCGCCTTATAGAAGGCGATAAAGCACATGCAGGTATTTCCCTAGCAGGGCAGAGTAGAATAACCCTATAGAATAGAACGAGCGTGATAGAATGGCTAGAAGAGACGGGTGCACACACTTTAGCCCTCCTCTCTTATGGATGAGCAGTATATCATGAAAGCAACGCACATGCGACACAGAGCCCCACAAGCAAAGGCTATTTGAGAATAACGGCTCGCCAATCCTCAAAAACGGAACGATTTTGTCGTCATCACTGGACAAAAAGCAATACTATTTTCGTCATTCACTTGAAAACCATGACGAACGCAAAGGCTAGGTGATTCATTGTTAACACATCCTCTTCCATTCGCTGAGCCCATCTCTTCTCCTCCTTCCTGCTGTGGGATGCCCCCATTTCTCCACTTTTACGACAATCCCCCTCTTCTTTGCGATCCCAATCGCCCTCCTTTCGCCCAATCAACCTTGTTGCTGCTAGTGATATTTAAGTTTTGGGATGCCGTCGTCGCGCATGTCGATATGGTCAGTGTTACCTCCACGTGATGCAGAGTGCGATGTTCGTGCTTCGTTGCGCTGTCTAATGTGACCAGGTGTTTGCCCCGGAGATTGCCAAATGGATATCCATCGTTTTAGGAAGGGAGATTTCTTCTGACCTGATCAAGGAACTGGAGAACGGAGAGGTCTTTCCGAATAGTATCCGTGATTGACTAGGTGTTGTGCGAGTTGTTTATCAAGCTTTGTCCTGAAGTGAAACTCGGCAAGTATCACAAGGGAGCAAGTGGTTCCTTCTTCTATCTCCTTATTCTCAGAACTCGACCTGTGGAAGAGAGATAACATCCAAATGTTTGCGAATGCCACTCTCCATTTCGGCGTTCCGAAGTCGGCGGTCATGAACTACTCGTTCTTTGAATCCAAGAATGTGGCAATACGGCGTGTGCATGACGACTAGACCGCTTTGCTGATCACGAGTCTGCTCGTGTTCGTGAAGGTGTTGATGGAGAAGAAGCCCGCCTCGACGCTCCAGCTTCCCGACTCCTTCCTCAAGACGAGTACTTCCCGCTTGCGCCCAATTCCGTGTAGTTTGCGCTGCCTACCTCGAAACCCGCGTTCTCCACCAGCCCCACACTGACGACACAATTCCCGCGGAAAACGATCCCTCAGCACAGTCTGCAACACAGTCCGTGACACCCGATCAGTCTGAACCTGTCGCGCAAGTGCCTGAAGAGGTGATGACGGAGGCGGAGAGTCTGGCTCGCCGTGCGACGCAGAACCAGCTCTCGCAGGACGAGATCCGCCTGCTGGACGACATGATGAGGTCGCAGGTGAACGACATGCTGGAGGACATTCTGAAGGACCGCCGTCAGACCTTCGGCATGTGGAGCGAGGAGGAGGAGGAGGAGAGTGATGACTCGTTTGACGAGAAGTACCTGCCGAGATCGTCGTCCTCCTTGACGGGGAAGGAAGAGGAGGAGGTGAAGGAGAAGGAGGAAAAGGAGAAGGAAGAGGAGGAAGAGGTGAAGGAGAAGGAAGAACTGAAGGAAGAGAAGGAAGAGGAAAAACCGAAAGAAACTGAGCAACCCAAATCTCCATTTCTTCACTTGGAGAAGTGTGATGATCGAATGATGTTTGAACTGATGGGAGCGGACATGCCGGAAGAGGAGGAAGAGCAAATCGTGGAGAGCCTGGTGAATGCAGTCGATGAGGCGAAGAGCGTCACGCAGGAGGAAGAAAAGCCTGCGGAAGACGTGATAACCGAAGTGGATGACGGAGAAGAGAAGAAGGAACAGAAGGTGGACTCTGGCTTTTGGTGTAAGGGAATGATGCTGTCGCTTACCTCTAGGGAAGCCGACACTCCTCGGTGCTGCTGCGGTCGCTGCTCTTGTTATCGCGAAGCACTTCCAAAAGTAGTTGTTTCAATTCTGTGTTTCCTCTTTGTTGGCGATGCAAAGGCGCATTCTCGTCGTGTCCGGTGGATCCATGGGATCTCTCTTCTCCAGTTTTCTCACGGCCGCTTCTGGAATGGAGGAAAACCCGTTCACTGTGCCTATTTCCCTTTTCGAGTGAATGATAGGTGTCACTAAGGGCAAATTGGAAAGCGCATAGAGATATGATTCAGAAAAAGGGACTCCACGTGATTCCACACTCCGATGCCTGCAAATCGATATGGAAATCCATTCAAAAGGAGTACAGCGTGATTCAGAATCTTGATGACATAACCATTCCCGTCCATGCTGTGGATGACTCCATTTTCGACGAAAAGGACGACAACTTCAAGCAATTCGATACGGTCCCTCTTCCTCTCACCTCTCACATGTAGGTTCTACTGCTCGACAAGTCCTACAACACCGAGTCCCTAGCTCAGCTTATCAAAAGAGTCCTGACAAAGGACGGAACCTGCCTCACTCTGCAGAACGGCATGGGAAATGTCGAGATCCTCCAAGTCCTCTTTTGACGCTGTCTTCATTCTAGTCTGTTCTCGGAGCGGATCGCGTGATCCAAGGAAACACATCACAGGGAGCTGTTCTCGTGGGTCCTGGAGTAGTGAAACATGCGGGCACCGGGTACATCACCATCGCGGCTCCCACTCAGGTACAAACGGCATCACTTCCTCAACGCGTAGAAAGGACAGAAGGCGGCAGAGTGGTGGGTGCGCACGCTCCAGTCCATCCATCTCCCAGCCCAGCTCGCGGACGACAACGTCCTTCTTCCCGCTCTCGTTGAGGCGTAGTTCCACACGGTGCTGTGGCAGAAGCTGCTGGTGAACGCGGTGATCAACCCTCTGACCTGTCTGCTGGAGATGAAGAACGGAGAGCTGCTGCGCTACGACGACTACGAGCCGATCGCGCAGGGCGTGGTGAGGGAAGGCGTTGCCGTGGCGAAGGCGCTGGGTGTGTCGCTGGACTTCGAGGACTGTCTTCGACGCGTGCGACTGGTGGCGGAGCAGACGGCGGGTAGGCGAGGGAGGGCGAGGTGATGGGCAGAGAACACGAGCTCGATGTACGCGGACATTCTGAAGAAGAGCCGGACGGAGATCGACTACATCAACGGGTACATCGTGAAGCAGGCGAGAGGGCTGAAGATGGACGCGCCGAAGAACGAGATGCTGGTGGAGCTCGTTCACATGAAGGAGCAGCGCAAGTAGAATGGGGTGAAGGAGAACAAGTAGAGTGGGGTGGAGAACAAGTGGAAAGAAAACAACCCTGTTTCTTCAACAAACACGCCATTTCTTGGAATCTACCACAGTAAAGGGATCTTCTAGTACGTTCGACAACACATCCTGCATTCCCGCCATCACTACTCCTCACACCTCCTCTCCGCCTCTCACACGTCAGGTTCTTCCTTCTCGTCTCAATCTCCTTCGTCCGCAACTTCAAGAACTTCTTCTTCACCTCCTCCATCTACGCCTCACGCCGCCACCTCGTCTCGACCCTCGCCACCACGCTCGCCACCGCCGCCGACTGCTCGATGAACACGTTGTACTCGCGCTCCATCACGTTGATCAGCCGCTCCGCGTTGGTCATCTCCTTCTCGATCTCCTCGCCCTTCTTCCCGTCCTTCATGTTCAGCGACAGAATCACCTCCACTACGCTCTCACGCACCCCTCGCCTCCTACGGTTCTCGATCTTGTCGCCCAGACGCTTCACCTGGTCCTCCACCTGCTGCAACACGTCCTCGAAGAAGGACGAGGGCACCGTGCGCTGCGAGTGGAACGACGAGATGATCTCTCCCTCCGTGTCGTCGCTCCTACACCTCAACCCGCCGCCGCGCCCCCACTTGCTCATCTGACGCGCCTGCTTCAGCGACGACTCGAACCGTGCGTGCTTCTGCTGCAGCGCCTGCAGGTGAATGCTGTAGCCCTCCTGCGACGCCTTCAGGCGCTCGCACTCCTAGTCGTTAGCCACCCCAACCGCCCCAACGAATTGCAGTCCATGCAGCTTGTCCAACACCTCATGCGACGAAATGTCGTCGGGAACGCCGATCGAGTCAATCACCTCTTGCTGCTGCTTCAGCAGTTTTCTACACGTCACTCCTCCATTCCTTCACCACATGATCGCGTCGATTTCGTTTTGGATCGCAGGGTCGAGCGTCTCGACCTTCTTCTGCATTTCGTCCAGCAGTTGCTTGTTGTCGCTTATGTTCTGCAGAGGGTTCTGCGGCTGGTTGTTGCCTCCATTCAGTGAATTGCCTCCGAAGCCGAACCCATTTCCTCCCTGACTGCTCCCTCCGAAGGAGAAACCGGTTGTGCTCGTTCCACTCCCGAATCCAAATCCCGTGTTTGGCTTTGCGGCGTTGTTGTTGTTGCCTCCGAAGGAAAAGCCAGTACCGGTTCCACCCGTATTGCTTCCAAATCCAAAACCAGTGTTCGTTGTTCCCGTTGTGCTCGTTCCACTCCCAAACCCAAATCCAGTATTCGGCTTCGCCGCGTTATTGTTGTTTGCACCAGCAGCCGGTGTAGTCGACGAACCGAACGAGAATGCACTGCCCGTCGCAGGCGCCGCCCCACCATTATTTGTATTGTTATTGCTTCCGAAAGAGAAGCCACCGGAAGGAGCAGCCGTTCCCGTTTCAGCTCCGAAACCCGTATTCGCTCCTGTAGCGGGCTTTGCGCCAAACGAAAAGCCACTCGATGCATTCGATGACGCGTTGGACGTCGCCACGGACCCAAACGCGTTGTTCGCATTGCCTCCACCTCCCGCGGCATTCGACGAGGACTGACCACCAAACGAAAACTGGGATACACTCATACCAATTATTCAACTCAAAACAACTGATATGGAGCTCTGTGACGAGTTTGAAATGGAGAACAAACAAGGGTATTTTTCGGAATTCCGAATAAAGGCTAGATTTACACTATTCGTCGCGAACCGACTTCTCCCACGCCTTCTTGATCCGCTGTAAACTCATCGTCACCTACAAGTCACCCCCCCCATTCGCTGCGCACATTCTGAATCATCTCGAAAAAGTCGTAGTACTGATACTCCGACAACACGGACTGCGCCACTCTCAGCTGGTAGAGCATGCTCAACACCAATTCGTCGGTAATGCCCTCCTCCTGCCTCTTGACTTGAATGATCAGCCCGTTGGCGAAGATTGCCCGAATGAAGAAGTAGCCCTGGTTGAAGTAGAACTTCATGAACAGATCCCGCTTGTCGGAGTACGTCACCTCCCACCCCATCATCTCTCCCAAGAAGTGCACCGCCTCCATCAGCTTGATGGAGAGCGACTGCGCCGTGTTCTCCTTCGAGTCCAACTAGCCGTCACGCTCACGCAACGCCCCTACAAAGCGGAGGTATGAATCCAGCTCATCGTGCTTCGCCTCCTCCTGGTTGAAATACTCCTGCAGCGCGTCGATCCGGTCGACGTTCTCGTTCTGCTCGTCGATGTACTGCTATGCCTCAAATCCGCCAATCATCATCACGTTCAGCTCCATGATCTTCGGCTCACTCTCCACGATTCGGTTTGCGTACTCCACGACGGCCGCCAAACTCTGCAGGTCACTCGTCTCCGTGATCATTACATCGTTCTCTCTCAGCCGCCTCACGCGCTGCTGCATCTGCTCCACCATCATGTGTGTAAACGATACCTTGTCGAAGGAGAACTGGTTCTTCTCTTCCAGCTGACTTGCTTCCGGCGAGGGAACCTTCGATAACCGCGGTGAACGCAAGTGCATGAAATCCACCTTCTCCTCCTCGCTCCACCCAAAGAACCCAATGCGCTTGTTCTTCTCGTTGTTCCTCTTCACCATCTCGTCTACCCCTCAGCATCACCGCCATTCCCCACCCATCTCCCCGAGAACCACGTGAACGGGGCTCTTGTCCTCAATATCCATGTCCTCGTCATCCTCGATCGAGCAGCCCATCTCCGCTTTGCGCGTCGCCAGCATCATGCACATCTGCTTGTAACCCTCGTTCACCTCCTGCAACTCCTGCTCGCGCTTCAGGTAGTCTCGGAGATGTCTGCAACTCAGTTCACAGACACTCACCTACGACACGGGAATGGAGGTGTACGCGTCCTTCTCGATCGACTTCCGTTGTCCGGCGGCCATCGAGCTCCGTAACGGGAAGAATTCGTCGTCCGAATCCTCGTCGTCCAACTGGCTCAGAATCGCGTCGTTGCGCAGTGTCTCTTCGCTCTCCATCACGATAGATGAGCGGCGCCTCGACAAAGAGACACGGTCGCAGCTCTGTATGTGAAAACCACGCATCACTCCCACCTCCTCGCCGCACAATTGAAACTTCGTCGACGGGTCTGTGTCATTGAATACGGCTATATCCACCCCAACAAAAGAGATGGGCATTTCCTTGTGCGCTTCCTTCGGAGTCATTAGACAAGACACTTCGGGAATCGCATAACACGCTGACGAATACAGCTCCTTTCCGGTTTCGCGGACCCTGAAAAACTCTCCTTGACAAATTGAACGGGGAGGGAGTCGCAAAACGGAAGATCGTCTCGAAGCTCTGGAACGGCGACTCATTTGCGTCGACTGTGATTGCCTCCGAATCGTAGACTAGCTGTAAGCACACCCCATCCCATCCAAACAAAGTGAGAATAGTCCTCGGCGAATGAACTGCTGCTCGTCCCATCCATACTCTGTGAAATGTTCAGAAATCCGCTCTCGTCCTTATCCGCTTGACTCATATGGACCACAACTGAACATCAGCCATTCTCGCCGCTCCTACGATGATTTGAATAGGAATCGATAGCTCGACTGAAAGACGCTTGTGACGGGTCTCCTTCTTTCTGTTTTGAAACGGCGAGAATCAACCGAAAAACGCACCAAAACTGCAGTGACTGAAAACGAACACAATCCCTGAATGTTCGCGCGCGTTGTGCCCTCCGTCCTTCTGAAGAGCGCTTGCCGTCTCCAAGAAGCCGCCGTCTTTCGAGCGTTCACCCACTCCTACGTCTCTTCCGATGAGTGCATTCTGAAGAAGGGAGAGTCCTATCACGTCACAGAAACAGGTAGGAAACGTGTGCACCGTATGAGGGATAGGCGTGAGGTACATTGATCTCGTCGAGGGAAAAGGCGAGGCTTGCAAGAGCGGTGAGTCTCTCTGGCTGTCGGGTCATGTGCAGGCGACATTATTCACATCCATCACAAGGGAAGGGTTCTCAACACGGGAAAGCCTATTCCCGACAATTCGTATACCATTGGTGTACCTCTCACCCTCCGTATTGGTGTGGGGTCCGTAGACGCTTCGTTTCGTCATGCGTAGGATGGTCATGCCCGCTTGGGACGAGGGAATCCCCGGAATGAAAGTGGGAGGAACGAGGAAGATCATCTGCACTCCGGACAAAGCGTAGTGGTGATTCGTTATCGTGAGTCGTAGATTCGGCGAAAAGGGCGCTCCGAACATCCCCCCGTTTTCCGTACTACCGCGTTGTGGTTTGAACTCTAGACCCTGATCTACGAAATCACTTTAGTTGCCAAGGGAATGGAGTTTTTGAAGAACCTAGACGCTTGCTTTGTTTGTTCCAACACACAACGCAGCTACTGTGTTTGACAACTCTTTTCAGTCTCAGGGTCTTCCTCCACCCTCTTTCGACTGCCAGCTATATCCTCCGTCTGTGTCCTCTTCTTGCTGCTGCTCGGAACGCTTGTCCGTAGATCTAATGAGACATTCTTCGGCAGCTCCTTCTTCGTCGGTTTTATGTTCTGCAACTTATCCTTCATCCGGTTTGCTTCCTTCACCAGCTCTCTCGTGTCGTCTCCGTCCTCCTTCACGATCTTCGTATTCCGCGGAAGCTGATTCGTTTCCACCTTTCTTCCCGTTGCTTGTTGTGCTGAGGGCTGCACTGACTGCTGGGTCAACTGCTGCGTCAATCGGACGATCTCCGCCTCCTTCTCCTTCAGCTTCTTCTTCAGACCCTTCTTCTCCTCCACGATCATCTTCACGCGCTCCAGCTGGCTCGTCGTCAGCTTGTTCTTCTCCAAGTCCTGAATGCGCGCGTCCTGCTTCTTCAGCGACTCCTTCAGCGACTCGTTCTCCACGCGCAGACGCACCACCTCGTCCGCCTTCTCCTTCTGCTCCTTCTCCAGCTCCTCGCTCTTCCTCCGCCACTCCTCCACGCTCTTCTTCATCGTCGCCACCTCGCTCGCCAGGCGCTGCTGCTCCTCGCTGTGACCGTCGCTGAGTCGGACCAGCTGCGCCTCCTTCTTCTTCAGCGACTCCGTCAGCGCGCTCTTCTCGCCCAGCACCTCGCTCAGTCGCTTCTCGCTCGCCTTCTTCGTCTCCAGCCACGCGTCACGCTCGGATACCATGTACGCCACTTCCTTCTCCTTCCTCTTCAGCGCCACCTCCGTCTCCGCCTTCTCCTTCTCTTTCTCCTTCACGGCTTGCATCAGCGTGCTTCGCTCCTCGTCCTTCTTCTTCAGCTCCAGCAGCAGCGTCTGTTCCTTCGCCTTCAGCTGCGCAATCTCGTCCGTCGTCTGTTGCTCCTTCTCCTTCAGCAACCGCTGCTTCTCGTCCAGCGCCGCCGCGAGGTCGTTCTTCTCCTTCTCCAGCCGTTCCTTCTCCTTCTTCATCTCTTCACACTCCTTCTCCTTCCTCGCAACCATCTCAATCTGTTCCTTCTCCTTCTTCTTCATTTCCTCCAACTGTTCCTTCTTCTTCCTTTCCTCTAACTGCTCCTTCTCCCTCTTCTTCACTTCCTCCTCCTCCTTCACCTTCATGTCCTCCAACAATTCCTTCTCTTTCTTCTTCACTTCCTCCAACTCCTTCTCCACACTCGCCTTCTCCGCCTCCATTCTCCTCTTCTCCTCCTTCCACTCCTCCGCCTTCTTCTCGCTCTCTCTGAACCGACTCTGAATGCCCTGGTACTTCTCGATCTCCGCCACGTTCACCGCAATCTCTTGCTTCAACACCTCCAGCTTCCGACTCGCCTCCTCCGCCTCCTTCGTCTTCTCCTCCTGCAACGCAACCAACTCGCTGTCCTTCTTCCGCGCCTCCAACACCACTTCCTCCTTCTCCTTCACCACCTTCTCGATCTGGCTTCTCAACTCTTCGATCACGTTCTTCAGCTCGCTCTCCTTCGTCTCCTTCGTCTGCATCGCTTCCTCTCTCTCCACCTCGCTCTGTCGCAACTGCTCCGTCAGTCCAGCGATCTGCTCCTTCTGCTCCACAACCACATCCTCCTTCTCCTTGAGGCGCGTCTCCCACTCCTGCTGCTCCACGCTCAGACGGTTCGCGCTCTCCTCCAGCTGTCGTTTCTCTCCACGCAACACGCTGTTCTGCTCCTCGCTCAAATCGCGTTCCTTCATCACGCCCGTCAACTCCACCTCCAACTCCGTTTTCTTCTGATTCAGTTCCGTCACTTCACGCCGCGCAGCCGTCAGCTGTTGGGTCATTTCGTCCACACGGTTGCTCAGCTCCTCGTTCGTCGCGTCCAGCTGATTCTTCTCTCTCTGCAGCTTCTCCAGCGCCTCTTCGTGCTCCTTCAGCTGTGATGTGATGGTGTTGATGGACTCGTTCTTAGAGGAGAGCTCTTGCTTTGCTGTGTTCAGTTCCTCCTCCTTCTCTTTCTTCACTTGTTGCAGTTCCTCCTCCTTCTTCTCCAGCTCCTCCTTCTTCTCCATCACCTCCTCCATCAGCTTCTTCACTTCATGACTTCCCCTCTCTACCTCCTCCTCCTTTCTCGACAGAGTTTCCTTCACACGATCCATGTCCCTTTGCATCGACAGATAAGCGAAATACTTCTCTTTCAGCTCCGCACTCGCCGTCTCCACTTCCTTCTTCTTCTTCTCCAACTCCTCGCTCAGTGCCGTTCGCTTCTTCTTTTCCTCCTTCAGCGCAGACAACAAACTATCCACCTCTCCCTTCTTCTTCTCCAACTCCTTGTTCAACGCCGCCATCTCCTCCTTCATACGACTCGCCATCGCCACGATCTTCTGCGAGGACGCTTCGCCCACCTGCAGCTTCACGCTCATACTCTTAATCGTCTCTTCTCTTTCTGACAGCGTCTTCTTCACTTCCTCCAACTCCTCTTCACGACTCTTTTGCTCTGCCTGTGCCTTCTGGAGACGCTGGCTCGTTTCTTCTGATGTTGACAGTACTTGTTCCATCAACTTCTCCATCTCTTTCTTCTCCTTCTTCAGCTTCTCCGTTGCTTCCTCTTTCTCCTTCAGTTTGCTTTCCATTTCTTCCTCTTTCTCCTTTAGCTTGTTCTCCATTTCTTCCTCTCTCTTCTTTAGTGCCTCCACAACCTCCTCCTTCTCTTTCAGCTCTTTCTCTAACTCTTCCTCCTTCTCCTTCATTTCCTTGTCCTTCTCTTTCACTTCCTCCTCCTTCTCCTTCAACTTGCTCTCCATCTCCTCCTTCTCTCTCAACCTCTCAACAACCTCCCTCTTCAACTCCTCCTCCTTCGATTGCCACGCCTTCTCCCTCTCCTCTCTCTCTCCCACTTCCTTCTGCAGCGTCGATTCCAGCAACCGACACTTCTCCTCCTTTATCTGCAGCACGCGAATCCTCTCCTCGCTCTTCTTCATCTCCTTGTTCAACGACGCAATCACCTCCTCCTTCTTCTTCACCTCCTCCTTCACCTCCTCCACCTCCTTCGCCGTCTTCTTCCCCATCGCCTCCAACGAGCACACCGCCGTGATCTTCTCCATCAGGGATTCGTTCAACACGTCGATCATCTTCTGGTTCTTCACACGTTCCTCCTCCTTCTTCCTCAAGTCCTCGCGCAATGTAATCACCGCCTCTTCCTTCTCCTTCAGCTCCGACTGCACTTGCTTCTCCAATTCCTCCTTCTTCTTCATCTCTTCATTCACCGCAACCATCGCCTCCTCGCCCTTCTTCGCGCTCTCCTGCAACTCCACGATCGCCGCCTCCTTCTTCTCCAGCTCCGCCTGAAGAGCAGTCACACTCTTCTCCTTCTTCTTCATCTCACCCTCAAGACGATCCACACTCTGTAACGCCTCGCTTCGCTTCGCTTCCAACTCCTCACAGGACGCTTGCACCCTCCTCAACTCCACTTCCGTCTCCTCTCGTTGCTTCTGCACTTCGTTCACTCTCCTCTCACTCTCCTCGTCCTTCTTCTTCAACGCCTCTCTCACATTCGTCAGACAGTGCGACAGCGCCAGATTCTTCGCGTCCGCGATCTGCTTCTCTCCCTTCGCCTTCGCAATCTCCTCGTCCTTCATCTGCATCAACTTCTCCAGCTCCTTCTGCTTCTCCTGAAGGTGCGGAATCATGTCGTCCACGCTGGCGGCGTTCGTCAGCATCTCGTTCACCTGCCGTGACAGCGAGTCGCTCTTCATTCGCTCCTCCGTCAGCTGCTGTTTCTTCAGGTTCAGCTCCTCCTCCATGTTCTTCGTCTTCATCTCGAACGTCTCCACGCGAGACGCGTTCTCTCTCTTCTCCTTCTCCGCCGCCTCCAGCGCGCTCTTCTTCTCCTCCACCTCGCGACGGAGCGACGCGATCTCACTCTCCTTCTTCTGAATGTCGCCTCGCAGCTGGCTCGTCGTCGTCTCCTCCACTCGCTTCCGGTCCTCGCGCTCCTTCCGAATCGACGCCTCGATGCCCTTCTTCTCCGCCTCCAGCACCTCGATCTGCAACCGCAGCTTGTTGATCTGCTCCTTGTCCGTGATTAGCTCGTCGCGGTGGATCTGAACCTCCTTGCACGCGCTGCGGTACTTCTCCTCGATGCGCTCCATGCCCTGCTGCAGCGACTCGACTTGCTGCTGACTCAGCGTCAGCTTGGACTTCAACTCCGCTGTCTCGCTCACCGCCTCGTTCAGCTCTTCGATCGTCTTCCTCTTCTTCTCCAGCTCCGTCGACTGCAGGACCGACGCGTCCTTCTCCTCCTCGCGCTCGCGCTTCAGCTTCCGCATGGCGTCTTCGTATACGGACAGGCTGGCTGCGAGGGTGTCGAGCTTGCTGCGCGACGCCTCCTCCTTCTCTCTCAGTTGCTTCTGGAGCGCATTCTTCTCCTTCATTTGTTCTTGTAATCTCTCCTCCTTTTCCTTCACTTGCTTTTCCAATTCTTCCTTCTTTCTCTCCTCCTCCTTCTTCTTTCTCTCTTCCTCCTCCTTCCTTCTCTCCTCCTTTTTCTTCATCTCCTCCTCCTCCTCCATTTGCTTCTCCTTCTCCTCCAACAACGCACGACTCCTCTTCAACTCCTCCTCCTTCGATTTGATCGTCTCCTCGCACACGGCGATCCGATCGTTCTTTCCCTTCAACTCCTCCTCCTTCAACCGCAACTGCTCCTGCTGCCGCTTCAGCGCCTCGTCCAGCCGCCCAAGCTCCTTCAGCTCCTCCTCTCGCTGCTTCAGCGCGTCGTTGTTCTGCCTCCACTTCTCCTCCATCACCTTCAGGTCGCGCTCCGCCGTCTTCAGGTCCTCCGTCATTCTACCCCTCACTACACGCACCATTCCCCACTCGTTCGCCTGCAACACGGAACTCTCCTCCATCTCCTCCAGCCGCTTCTGCAGCTCCGCCACCTGCTTCTCCGCCTCCAGCTTCGCCTCGCTCGCCGTCTTCTCTTGCTCGTTCATCAAATCCAGACTCATCGACACCCGATCAAACGCCTCCGACTTGATCTGCAGCTCCTCTGCAAGCTCCTTCATTCGCGCCTCGCTCTGCCTCACCCTCTCCTCGTTCTCCTTCACCCTCTCCTCGCTCTCCTTCACCCTCTCCTCGTTCTCCTTCACCCTCTCCTCGCTCTTCTTCAACTGCTCCTTCAGGTACGAGATCACCACCGTCTTGTTCTGGATCTTCCACGGCTTCGGCGTCTGGCGGATCTTGCGCACGCGGTGGCACAGCGCCAGACTGCTCAGCGACGCCTGCTGGTGCGACCGCAGCGGGTTGATGAGCGAGATGATGGTCGTGGAGGACGTGGGCAGCAGCGCGCCCTGCATGTAGTGGAGCAGCTTCGTGATGTGCCAGTTCACGCTGGAGTCGGTCACGCGGTTCAGCGACAGCGACGTGATCACGCGATACAGCGTTGTGATGCCCTTGCTGAGCTGTGTTCTCTCCTTGTTCGGGGGCTCGGTGGACGGCGACAGGTTCAAGGTCTCAATGCCAGGCAAAAGGATAAAGTTGAGTTCGCCTTGATGGATTTCGCCGCTGCGACGGTACACGTCATCATCGCGATTGCGGCTGTCGCAGATCACGCGAATGATGATGCTGCGGTTGGCTTCGTAGTCGCTGTCCTCCATCGCCACCTTGTTCTTGCGCGTGAATCCGTCCACGACCATCTAGCTGTCAACAGAGAAGCCAATGCACACCGTTTTGAATTCCTCTAAGGTCGTAAACTCGTTCTCCGTGCAGGACATCACCAGACTCCCATTCGATTCCGCGAACTCCACCGACGACGCTCTGTCCGACAGGAGATCGCGCACCGTCTCTCTCAGGATTTCCAACACCGACAGACGCACAATGAAGATACGGTCCTTGCACTACAGTGAATTCCAGCAGAGACTCTTACAGCGTTCACCTTCGTTAACAAATCGTCCATCACCAGCGTGATTAACCCCTGCGCGTGCTCGCTTCCCTGAAAGAGCGTCGTGAGGTCGCAACTCGTTTCTCCCTCGCCAACAAGATAACCTATGCGTCACAAACCATCAAGCGAACAGCGAACAGCGAATTCCGTCCACCACGTTCTGTCCAATCCGCGAGAGACAGCGTTGAAAGAGATCGGCGTTGCAAACGTCCGCGTCAAGCACGCCATCTACTCTTGAATTCAAAGTTCATCCCAATACCATAAACGTCCACGTCCTTTTCCAGCAACTCGCCGTTTTCCCCAACGCTCGTTATGGAGCGATTCTTTTCATCAAATTTCCAGCACACGTCGCTGTCAATGCAGTTCTATTCGGTCAGAGGGGCGAAACGGCACGCACATCAGGAACGCCGATGGACTTGATCACCGTTCTGACATTCCCTGACTCGTTCATTCCCGGAGTATACCGACGCGGTGTGCACTACTCCCACTGAATAGATGAAGGCGGAAAGAGCGCGAAATCGCTCCTTTTTTCGGACCTCTCCTAACAACGCGTGTATCCTAGTTTCCTTTCATTATTTCTTTATTACTCTCTTCCCAATGGCTATCCGTTGCTGTCTCCTCGCCTCCCGTCACCCCTAGGTGTGCAATTCGAAGGAAGTAACGACATT
>ERZ1106923.193-NODE-193-length-27004-cov-16.496864_pt1 | contig 27004 bp, 21 predicted proteins | sample MGYA00403657_ERZ1106923 | MGnify/ENA primary metagenome ERZ1106923 (study PRJEB35170, sample SAMEA104062425) | human gut metagenome | biome: human gut; feature: human-associated habitat; material: faeces | place: Denmark | collected 2012-06-19 ...
CGGGAAGCGGCGAAAGAACGGAGAAGAGTGGGCTTGAGAGCACTAGCAGTCTCTATGCAATTATTGCACTCGAAAGAAACGGGTACTAGCAAGCATGGTGAAGAATTGAAAGAAATCTTGAGATCAGGGAAGCAATGGGGAAACGGAGAAAGAGAGAAGGAGGACCCGAATGCGGTCCAGCGACTCCATCTGGGAGGGAAGGGTTAGGGGACTTTTATTCCGAGGTCCATCCTCCCTGTTCTCTCGAGCGAGAAGGGAGATCTCGCTTTGGAGGACTGCGTTGGGATCCGTGCGCTCCTCTGATTCTGATGCCGGCGTATCATTCCAGCCGAATTCCACTTTTTCTCCCGATTTCTGTCAGTTAGAAAAACAACTGGGATGGATCGATTGGAGGAAGTGGTGTGCGCATTCGGCTTGTCATGCGTAGTTGAAGCAAATCGTAGCATCGATTGTCGAGGAGAAGGATGCTGGGGCTAGACACACCATCGCCATGCAAGTGGTTCCCTATCTTTCTCGCATGAATCCGCTTCCAAACACCGTTGAAGTGATGGAGATCCTCAATCCTCTTGCTGTTTGTGTGGGACGGGAGTTGTGATGGAGTAGAGCGCTCTCGCTCGGGATGTAGCGTCAGAACAATTTGAGTTGGCCAAGGAAGACTTGCTGGTTTTGATTTCCGTCGTGCCTGTCGTGAGGAACAGTTTTCTCGAGTTCTTCCGAACTTCCTACCCGCTGTTTGTGAAGTGCTTTTACTGTAACGGGGCTGTACGAAGCGGGTTGTGTGGATTCCTCTCTAGGGCGTGCAGGAGCGAACCAAGCAACTCATCAAGACAGTACTCATGGAAACGACGTCGGTGTCCATGGTTTGCAGCTTTCTGTATGTCCTCGTGAATGAAGACTTGTCAAGTACGTGCAATGTCAGAAATGGACTGTAGATAATAGCGCCATCGTGTTCGCGCTGGAGCTCATGAAGGAGCTGTTTTCCAGCCATTCGCTGTCGAGAAAGGACCTGTGGTCGCTCATCCGCTTCCTCGAGTTCATTCCCTACATGGCGTCCTACAGGAGTTTGACGGAGGCGCAGAAGCAGGAGGGAAAAGACCTTCTTCAAGGGATGCTCGAGCAAACGCAGTCGATGGATCCTTCTACCCTAAATAGCACAATCGAACGAGAAGAGACTCCGGAGGAGAGTCATCCTGAGCCCATTCTTGTTGCTCCCGTAGTCAACGAAGAGCCTCCAAAACCAGTCGTACTGCCTGCAAGTAACAAGAAGGAAGAAGAGAAGCCGTTGTCTGTCGGTGATGCTTGGCAATCCGTCATGTCTGTCATGAATAAGGTAGCACACTCTCCGATTACGAAGCGCATTCTCTACGCTCTGTTTTACATGCTGGTGACTGTCATTCTCCTCTTCAACGTGTTCATCTTAATCAGCCTTCTCCGTTCGACCGCTCCCGTGAACACGGTTCACTGTGCCCCCACCGTCAGTACGGGCTATCGCGTGCGCGAGTGGTTTGACGTTACGGTGACGCGCATGAAGGACACGTGGAAGAGATGGAGAGTGTCTGAAACGCCCTCTCCTGAGGTGAGTGTGTCGAACCTGACGTGTTTTCCTTGTCCGGAGTGTAAGTGTGAGAAGTGTGTGGAGTGTGTGGAGTGCAAGCCATGCGAGAAGTGTGAGAAATGCAAGCCCTGTGACAAGTGTCCAGAGTGTGAGAAATGTGAGGCATGCCCCAAATGTGATAAGTGCCCCAAATGCGAAACATGTGAGAAGTGTGAGAAGTGCCCCAAACACGAAACATGCGAACCACACACCCCATCCGAACTCCTCACCGCAAAACTGGAACTAGAGAGAATAAAGAAGGAACTAGAATCATACAAGCTCAAACTCAAGGAGGCGGAAGAAAAGACGAACCAACAACTCGCCATGTGTATCCGCGAGAACGAATCCAGGAAAGAAGCCGAGGAAAAGAGGAAGAGAGAAGAGGAAGAGAGGAAGAGAGAAGAGGCGGCGGAAGAGGAGAGAAGGAAGAAGGAAGAAGAGGAGGAGGCGTTGAAGGAAAGACTGGCGCGGGAAGCATCGACATTCATGACGACCACGCCCAAACCCAAACCTGCACAGGAAATCGTGTATGACAGCTTGTCGAAATGCCTCCTCAACGAGCAAAATCGCGGCATCTTGGAGGACAAGGGAGAGTGTGAGAGCGATAACACGTATTGGTGGATTATCGTCGTTTTATTGTCGTTGTGTAGGATCGAAGCGAATCCCTCATGTGTAGTGAGCGTATCCGTGTTGTGTCTCATTTGGACGTGCTATAAGTGGAGTCATGTTCCTGAGCGAACGTCCGGTTACTATACAAGTGAGGCATCTGTAGCATTCTAGTGCTCTTCCTTGTTGGAACAAACGCAGCCATTAGCACTTCTCCGTGTTCATCTCAGCCAAAACAGCTCCCACCTTCACCGTGTCGTCGGGCTTCGCCAGCTGCTTCACCATATAGCCCGCCTTGTCGCAACGCACATCCATGCAAACCTATTCTCATCACTGCAGTTACTATTCCCACTTTGTCCGTCTCGATGACAGCAACAACGTCATCGAGTTCCACGTGATCGCCCGGTTTCTTCTCCCACTGAACCAAAGTGCCTGCTTTTCATCCAAATCGCTTGCTAATACCCGACTTAATCGACTCGCCCATAGGAGGAACCACAATGTTGAACTTCTCCAAACGGCACGCAGTAGCAGAGTAAAGTCTCTTGCTGCACTGGGACAGGGCACGCACCGAACCGGCAAGCTTTGAAACAGAGAACATTCGACGGATAGCTTTGTATGCGTGATTCTCGATTCCACAACCCCAAGTACCAACAAACAACAAACACGATGCTACTTCTACACAAGTCAAAGGAAGGCGTGGACATTACCTTTCGCGTTGCCGCGCCTCGCTTTCTCCTAGATGTAAGTCATTTCCCGTCAATCCTTACTGTTGTGTTGCTCTCTTGGGAGCAGGCCCTTCTTCTATGCATAACACGAGCTCACTTCACTCACCCGAATCATCCCCCTCATCGTCCCCGTTCATGTCTCGCCTATGGGTTACACCACCGCTCATCCCTAACGTCAGCGACGCCATGTAGTCCACCTTCTCCTTGTTGTAGTTCTACCCTTTATGCGCATCACCACACACCACCTCCTTTATCACTTTGATGATGTTCTCCGGATCGGCGCCGGTGACGTCCAGCGACTGGAACGTGGACTCCACCAACTGGTCGAAATGATGGAGCATCACGTTCCATGACAGCGAGCACCCTTTGTTCACATACTGCGACACTACACACTGAGCCGATCGCAACGCGCATACAGGCCTCGCGCATGTGCCGATTGTTGAGAATCGTCAATCCCCCCATCTCCTCCAAACTCTTGTCCACCATCGACGCCATCATGTCGAACTGCGCCATCCCCGACAGTCCGTCCCCCGCCGTCTCCTCCTCTCCCTCGGTACCATGTGTCCCACTCCCCACCCGTTTTCGCTTCAGACACAGAAGGCTGCTCGGGTTCGCAATTCGCCCCACGAACTTCGCGCCGTAGATCTGGATCGGAATGGAGGGAAATCCCGTGACGTCGACCACCAGTCGCACGAGAGGGAGTTTGGCGGGAGTTTCAGTGGTGTCGTGATTTCCCTCCTCGATCTCCCTCAGAATACCCTCCATCTCCTCGTCCAGCACGCGCTCCATATCGGTCGTGATGGTGGGCGAGGAGGCGTCCAGCTGTCCGTAGCTGCACAAACGGATGGACCGGAACACAAAGCGACGCATGTTCGGAATCACGATCGGATTCACCTTGAAGTCTCGTCCCTTGATTTCGAGCAGCGCGATCTTCTTCGGTGTCGTCTCGGATTCCGTAAAGGAGGTGATGCACGACGATCCCGGCTGCATCGTGTAGAATTGCTAATGATCATCCTACTGTGATGCACTCACTCCCTCGTCATTCCAGGAAGGGTCAATGCAGCACTCGTGCTCATGTCCCCAAATCACAAGCTGCAGAAAGCGGGGAAGAAGATCCAAGCGCATCGAGCGAACACTCCTCCCCGAGTCGCAGTTCTGGTGGATAATGAACAGGTGGAACCAGCTGTCGTCGTCGGGAGGCTGGAAAAACGTCACTTGGTGTTGTTCAAACATGCGGGAGAGACGCTCGTCAGGAACGTATCCCATGCCGTAGATAGCAAGTTTCGTGGCTCCCTTCTGGAGGAGAATCGGCTTGATTTGGATGTCCTCAACGCTACATGGAACCGGAGGGGAGACACGTACTTTTCGATTCTAGCGAAATAGTTCACGAGACGGGTGCTGCTGAGAATATCGAGAGCCGAAAGCGCTTCGCCCTCCGCTCCCTAGGAAATGACAAGGACGGAACGGAGTCACTTCTCTCGTCGGGTCGTCGTGGTTGCCGTGAATCGCGAACACGGGAAGCGCGATGTTCAGATTCTCGTCCTCGTAATTCACCGGACTAGGCGATGAGACGCAACAGACTCATCATACAGCACAACCAGCGGAGAGTCGTCCGTCGGCAGATACGTAAAGTCGATATCTCCCGAGCCCAGGCAATACTTGTTCAGCAGCTCGATTGTTTTGTTCAGCGTGTTCCGGGACGGCTTGTTTGCGTCAAACAAATCGCCCCCAAGCAAAAGGAAGTCAACCTACCCATCACGCCCTCTCGCCTCTCCGACATGCATTTCGCGTGCTGTCTTCAATATGTACTCGAATGCCTCAAACGTATCGTTCCCGACGACGGGATCGGTTTCTCTACGCCTCACGCGGCTTGGATTCGATCACCTATATCCCAGATGGTTGTCGGTCGCGACGAGAATACGGAACGTGCTCGCACCGTCGGTGTCCATCAAAAGAGTGATGGGAATGGGCGGGAATCTTCGCAACAAACAACAGCTAAAGAAAACAAAACTACCTAGAACTCTCCAGCAGGTAGGACTTCATAGAGCCACACAGACGAGACGCCTCTTCCATACACTTTGAAATGCTCTAGTCCTCACCATCTCGCGATCACAAATACCATTGCACAAATCTGGGGAGTCACGGCTCCACCGTGGGACACGTAGGTGATCTCCTACGGATCAGTCCTCGCGCATTCCCTCACCTTGGTCGAATTCAGCATCGCCAGCGTCGTGGAGCACTTGCATCGCTTCAACTCGTCGGAGGAAGGATTCACGATCATCGAGTTGTCCCTCATAACGCTCTAGAATGAAGGAAGGAAACGACAACTACCACGCAGCAGCAGCCGAGCATGCCAAACAGACGAATTCCCGCGTCCGTCAGAGCCAGCGACGCGCACATCGTCGCAAGACACAGAGGGTCTGCGTATGAGCGACGCCGCCCAGCACTCACCTCCATCCACCTCGAGGGCCATGATATATACTTCGACGACAGACTTCGGGAAGGAATCCACGTCCACGCTCGACACGATGATCTTCTCCAGAAGAGACGACAATGACCGCACTTCTCGGTCCTAGACGGCTAAGCAGAGTTGGGGAAGAACTACCTGGTTCATCTCTTTGTATGTGTCCTTCATGCAGAAGGGAGCGTATTTGAAATCGCAGAACAGCTTTCCCTTGTCGTTGAACCCGTCGGCCAGGAAGGAGTCTCTGGGGCCCTGGACGCTGCACAGGATCTTCATGTTGCCCAGCTCCACATACGCGCTTCCGCTCGCGTTCTTCACCACTCCGGTGGATATCAAAAGCTCCTTGCTCATCGTGTGACGCCAAAAGCACGCAATTCTGGGAGACGGTGCCACTTCGGGAGTTCCGCAAGCAGGGGGGAAATCGGCCATTCATTAATTGTCAAAGAACTCCTCGATTCTCGACCATATTGTGAAGATTGACAGTCCAGTGGACCTACAATTCTGTTCAATATGGAAGACTATGGTATAGAGGGCTATAAGCTGTTGGATCGGATTGGCGAAGGGACCTACGGCGATGTGTATAAGGCGGAGAGTCTTGTGGATAAGAAAGTGTACGCGATCAAGTTTGTCGGGAATCCTCCGTTTTGGTGATGACTAGATCCGCTTTCGGGAAACCTCGCTGTCAAACGGCGTCAGCTTGTCGACAATCCGAGAGATTCGCTTTCTGAAAAGCACCGACAACAAGAATATTGTGAAACTATTTCGAATTGTCTCGCCCGAGGGTACTTGCTCCCCTTTGTTTGTTATCCTAGTGAACGAATACATGAAGTATTCCGAGTTGAAACCCATATGTATGGTGATGGACTACGTCGATCACGACATGTGGGGCCTTCTCCAGCTTGCCAAGGAGCTCAAGCTAGCTATGTTTGTTTGGGGTGTGTTGTCTTACGCGTAGATACTCTCCGATGCATGTCAAGTGGTACATGTTTCAAATCCTCAGCGCCCTGTCCTACTTGCACAAGAACATGATTCTTCACCGAGACCTGAAGACGTCCAACATCCTGGTGACGAACGACCACGTAATAAAGCTCACCGACTTCGGTCTGGCCAGGAAGCTGAAATACGGTGGAGATCAGCGCTATACGACGATAGTGATGACGCTGTGGTATCGTCCACCGGAACTGCTGCTGGGAGAGAGCCATTACGGGTCGGAGGCGGACATCTGGTCTGCGGGCTGCATCTTCGGTGAATTGTTGGTCGGTTCCCCCATTTTCCCAACACATTCAGACAATGAGGTCCGTTCACCGCGAGGGGAGTGATCTATAGGCGGAAGAGCTCCATGTCGTTTTCAAGTCTTGCGGAACGCCGGACGATCCTTACATACTCCATCTGTTGCAGTACGCGCTCGCTTGAGGGGTGATCGCTAGAAGCAAGAACATCGAGATGAAGCAGTACCCGCCCAACCTCAAGAACTACCTCATCCAACGCTCCAAGGTCATCGGCATCTGCAACCCGTCGTGGATCACGGACGAAGTCATGGATCTGCTTCTCCAGATGCTCCAAATCTCTCCCTCCAAGCGAAAGACGGCCGACGAAGTTCGTCCCGATTTCTGTCAAATCACGAATAGCTCCTGCAACACCCGTACTTCGACGAGGTGCGCGACCATGCCCCAGATCTCCCTCCTTTCGCTCTCTCCATGAATACTCACCGTTTCCAGGTGAAGTCGCAGCATGTGAAGCGAACCGACAGCAGCACCTCAAATCCGCCAGCGAGGAAGAACGGCATGACGATGTTCGATTCGGCGGGCGTGGAGAAGAAGGCGTTGAAGCTGAATATTGGCGCGATCTCGGTTCCGGTCGGCGCGAATGAGGCTGTGAAGGAGGTGGATGTGAAGGAGGAAGAGAGCGGGAATTCAAAGCAGGAGGTGCGACGATCTCCCTCCAACCATGGTCCGTCCCGCGGGAATCCGCGAGAGCGAAGTCGCAGAAGGTCTCCAGTTCGTCGCAGTCGCTCGCGTGATCGCTCTCGCAGTCGGTCCTACGACAGGCCTCGTGGCGTCCCTCGCAGGCGTTCCCTGTCTCCTCGTCGTCGTTCTCCTTCCGACCGTCGTCGTCGTTCTCTCTCCAATCATCGTTCTCCCTCCAATCATCGTCGTTCTCCCAGTCGAAGAAATCGCTCGCCCAGTCGCCGTCAATCTCCGAGTCGTCGTCGCTCGCCCTCGTATCGCCGCCGCTCGCCCTCCAACCACCGCAATCGCTCTCCCAGTCGTCGCCGTCGCTCACCCTCCTATCACCGCACTCGCTCACCCTCCAATCGCAGAACGCGCTCGCCCTCCAACCACCGCAACCACTCCCGAAGACCCGACAACCACACCCGCTCACGGAGTCGCGAGCGACAGAGGACGTACCCGAATCGATCCAGGCGCCCCTCCAACGGCAGGGACGACTTCGGTCGAGACCGCCGTTCCCCTAGTTATGACTCGCGTCGTCATAGTTCTCGCCATTAGTTCCTTTATTCCCTCCCGTTTGTTCGACACAAGTTCAACACAAAGTGCAACACATACTCAAAACAAATGTAATCACAAACAAACACAAATCCAACACGCTCTTACAACTGGAGACGAATCATCACAGCATCGGGAGTCTCCTCCTTTCCGCAGTGACACTCGCACGTCGAACTCGTCAAGAAGCAAGAACACTCATCGCCCATATCCTCGTAGATGTAGTTGCCGCTGCAAGGATACTCCGAATACGTGAACGAATACGTCTTGGGCAAGCCGCGCGCCACACGACCCTGGTAGTCCATAATCAACTCAGGATCGAAGAACACGTTGTAAGTATGACCAGCCGGCAGCATCGAACCACTCACGATCAGCTTGTTCTCCGCCACGGACAGACGACCCATAATCTTCGACGCCTCCTCCGCGTACGAGAACACCACGCTGTGGCCCGTCTCGTCCGTGAACACCATCTGGAACGCGGGGTCCAGCTTGATCAGCTTGTTGAACACGAACTCCACGTCCTCGTTCGCGAACACGCGCTGCGCGCCGTTCGCCGGCGTCATCTGGATCAGCGACGGCTCGAAGTTGTGCGCACCCACCTGGAACTGCAGCGTGATTCTCTCCGCGTTGCAGGCACCGAACGCGTTGCACACGTAACCCGCGGGCAGGAACACGCGCACCTCCACGCCCTCGTCGAAGTACACCGTGTTGCTCAGCGTCAGCTTTCTGCCGCTCGCCTCCACACGCAGCGCCTCCACGCTCTCGCCGTCCACCGTCATGTACGTCGCGCCCTCGCCCAGCACGATGTCGCGGTCGAACGTGAACGCCACCTTCATCGACACCAGGTCCGTCACCGAGCCGTCCTCGGGCACCGTCTGTACCACGGACGGCGCCGTGATCATCGTCGCGTCGCTCGTCACGATGAACGACACCTTGTCGCTCTCGCGCACCGCCGGCATCGGGAAGCGCGTCTCCACGTCCACGAAGGCGCCCATCGGCACCACCACCGTGTACTCCTTGCCGGGCTGCAGCTTGCTCGCCGGGCGCACGATCGCCTTGTTGCCCTTCGTCACGATGCTCGTCATCACCTGGTCGAACTCGGGGCAGCCCGCGCAGCGCAGGTACACCGGCTGCGTCGTGTGCGCGATCGGCAGACGCGCCGTCAGCACGATCTCCGCATTGATCGGCACCACGCCGCTGCGCACGGGGGCGAACTCCACCCAGGCGGGCTCGGGCGCCACCGCCGTCGTGAACTCGAAGGTCTGGTCCGCCAGACGACGCGCCACGGGCGTCATCGCCGAGGCGAAGTCGGGCTCGAAGATGCACAGCGCGTGGTAGTGCGTGGCGCGCTTGAGACCGCTCACCAACACCTTCATCGCGTCCGCCTGCGGGTACACGTACGTGGAGAAGCCGTCGTGCATCATGCGGCCGCGCGAGAAGGAAATCGACTTCTCGATCGGCGCCGCCATGCAGTACACGGAACCGGGCATGTTCACGCTCTCGATCGGGATCTCCACGAAGGAGGCGCCGACGGTGGCGTCCTCGGCAGCGCCCAGCGTCAGCGAAGGCAGCTCGAAGTCCGAGGTGGTGCTGAAGGTCACGCGACCCGACACGGGGGCGAAGTCGCGGTCGTAGCCCTCGCACGCGATGGTGTACTCGGTGTCGGGTTCCAGCGACTTGAACAGGTTCGTCTCCGTCTTGGCGGGCGACACGTGGATGCTCTGCGTCGCCAGCACGCCGGCAGCGTAGTTCGCCTTCAGCGTGCACACCGCCGTCGACTCCACCTCACTCGCCACCAGGAAGCTCACGAAGTTGAAGCCGGCGTCCGCGCGCAGCACGAGACGAGGCTTCTTGCAGTACACCGTCACGCGGTTGCTCTGGTGGCCGTAGAAGCCGTTCAGCACGCCCGCGCGGACCGTCACCGTCACCGCGTTGCCCGTGCACTGCTCCATGCGGAAGGGCAGCGACTCGATGGCGTTGTTCGTCGCGTCGAACACGTCCTCGAACACGTTGCCGTACTGCACCAGGTAGCGCTCGATCTTGAAGTAGTTCTCCATCGGGTGCGTGAACGTGATGAACGACTGCTCGCTCGACAGGCGCTCCGCCACCACCTTGATGCCCGCGCCCTGCGGGAACTTGTAGATCTGCTCCAGGTCCACCGCCGTCACGAACTCGGCGGAGACCGACACGGACGGCACGCCCTCCTCCACCGGCAGCGCGCTCACCGTCTCCAGCGTCAGGCGGTACTGCGTCACGTCGTTGCCCACCGCGAACTCGGCGAAGGGCGTCTCCACAGCGATCGTCGTCTCCTCCATGCCCTCGTGGTCCAGCGGCAGCACGTGCAGCACGTACGTCACGGAGGGCGTCACGGACGGCGTCCAGCACGCCTTAGCACGCGTGTACACGTAGCTGTTCTTGCCCACGGTCGTCGGGTCGATCACGTCGCACACACGGAGGTCCGTGGCGCTCTTGGGCGTGCCGGCACTCGTGGTGAAGGTCAGCGTCGAGGGGAAGGAGTCGCCGAAGGAGTTGGTGAAGACCACGAAGAGCGCGTACTCCGTGTTGGGCTCGAGACCCTCCACGCGCACGGAGCCCTCCATCGCAGGGTACGTCACCACCACGGGAGGCAGCGCCGACGCGGGGAATGTCGACACCGTCATCGACAGCACCTGATCGCCACCGTTGTAGCCCTCGGCGTACGCGACCTCCACGCTGCGCGCCATCACGCGCGTCACCTCCAGCGTCTTGGGTGCCACAGGCACGCCCTTCGCGGTGCGGAACGCGCACATCGTGCACTCCACGTCCATCGGGTAGCTGCTCTCGTCGCAGAAGGCGTTGCTCGTGAAGCTCACGGTGTACGCCGCGTCCGACAGCAGGGCCGCCTCCAGCTCCACGATGCGCCCGTTCGTCTTCACCGCCGACGACGAGGTCGCGATTCTGTAGTTGTACTGCGGCATGCGGTCCGAGGTCAGCGCGATCTCGCCGCCGCACGGCTTCACGTCCTTGCTGAACTCCAGCAGCACCGTCGTCTTCGCCGAGCCCGTCGCGCGGAAGCGCACCACGCGCGGCGCCACCGCCTCTCGGCGCAGCACGAACTCGCCCGCCGCCGTCGCGCGACCGAACGGGTCCACCGCCGCGCCCTCGGGCACGGACACCACGGCGTAGCGGTCGTTCTCGTCGAAGAAGCTCACCTTGAAGGCGTAGGCGAAGGTCTCGCCCTTCTCCCAGTCGTGGATCTCGCAGTTCTTGCAGTGGAACATCGCCGGCGTCATGTCCATGTCCATGCCCCAGCTGGCGCTGAACGCGATGTCCTTGATGCCGTCGCCCTCCTTCCACGCGGAGGCGATCACCGGCACAAGACGCTCCGTGGCGTGCCACAGGTGCAGCGGCTCCGAAGCGGCGTTGCCCACGTGGTAGCTGTTGAACGCGACGTTGGCGCCCACCTTGTAGGTCACGCGAGTCAGCGCCACCGTCTCCTGCGCGGTGGTCAGCTGGCACACGCACTCCTTGGTGTTCAGACACAGGTTCGGCACGAAGGCGTAGCCCTCCGTCTCCACCTCCACGTCCTTGCAGTCCATGTCGATGTTCTCCGACGAGGTGATGGTCACCAGACAGCTCTTCTCGCCGCACAGCGCGTCCTCCTGGTAGCGCAGCACCGGCATCATCGGGAACGCCTCGTTCACCATCACGTCCTCCGCCAGGCGGTTGCCCGCGTCGTCGTAGATGCTCTCCGCCTTGAAGTGCACCCAGTACTCGCACGACACCGTGCACTTCGACACCAGGTGCAGCTCGTACACCGTCGTCGTCTCCGTCGCCTCCTTCACCGCCATCGTCGTCAGCTCCACGTTGTCGCTCATGTCAATCGCCTCTCGCGCCAGCTCCGACACGGGACCGTTCGTGAACGTCGCCGTCAGCGTCAGGTCCGCGTCCGCTCTGCCCGAGACCGCCGCGCGCAGCGACGGCTGCGAGTCCTTCATCACCACGTTGAACACCGCCTCGCTGTTGCGGTTGCCCACCGCGTCGCTCACCTGGTTGGCGGCGAACGTCAGCGTGAACGGCACGTAGTCCGTCATCTCCATGTTCTCGAACAGCACGCTCACCAGCCACTTGTAGCCCTCCTCGTACACCGTCAGGTCCACCACCGTCGCCATGCCCAGCTCCGAGGCGGTGACCTCGATCATCTCCTTCGTGATCGGCGTCACGATGAACTGGTCCGCCGCCAGCACGAACTGCGAGGTCATGTTCTGGTGGACGTAGATGGAGGCCGCGTCGAAGGTCAGCGCGGGCTGCTTGAAGTTGATGGGGATGGTGAACAGCACGGGCAGACACGCGTTCATCACCGCGTCGTGGCACGAGTCCAGCGTCATCGACACCACGCCCGTGTAGCCCTCCACGCGGCTCTCAATGCCCACGAACGACACGACCAGCTGACCGTCCTTCCACTCCTCCGCGTGGTTCAGCACCACGTCGTCGCGCATCACCTTGAAGAAGTCCGACTCCGTCGCCACAGCCTTCGTGAACGTGCACGTCACGGACACGCGGCCCTCGCCGATCGCCGCCGGCACCACGCAGTCCACCGTCGGGTTCACCGTGTCCCACACGCCGTCGATGGTGAACGCCGCGCTCTCGTCGCTCTCGTCGCTGCCGACGATGGCGCCCACGCCCATCGTGAGCGACCACACGCCCTGGAGGGGCACGCGGATGGTCAGGTCCACCGTCTCGCCGTCGATGGCGATCTGCTCGATCACCACGTTCGTCGCCTCGATCTTCTCCTGGTTCACGCTCAGAATCTTCATGTCGAACACCAGACGGATCTTGTTGTTGCTCAGCGTCGTGCGCGTCAGCATCGACGCGCCGTTGGACGCCGTCAGCACCGCGCCGCCGCTCTGCGACACCATGCCGAACTCGTCGCTGCCCACTCCCGCACCCACGCTCACGCTCAGCACGTCGCCCTTGGCGAACTCCGCCGCGTTCGTCGACGTCACGGTCAGCGTCTGCACCGGCTCCGCGAACTGCGCGTCGCTCGTGAAGGCGATGGCGGCGTCGTTGATCGACGCGGTGATGCGCGAGAAGAAGTCGCCCACAGGCACGATGGGCTTCGAGAACGCCACGGTCAGGGTCACGGGGAAGGCAGAGAAGAAGCGGTCGCCGTTCACGGTCACGGCCGTCACGGTGGCGGGCTGGTTGTCCAGGACCACCACGAAGGTCGTGGGAGCCACGGTGTTGCCAGCGAGGTCCACGAAGGCGGTGGACTCCAGCGCCAGCGTGTACTCAACGAAGGCGGCGGTCGAGGGACGGGGCGTGAAGGTCACGTCGATCACGTTGTTCGCCACGGCGACGTCGTTCAGCTCCAGCACGTCCTCCACCTTGGCGCCCGCGGGCGTCACGACGGCGAACAGCTCCTCGATGGTCGCGGGCGGCATCGCCATCTTGTGGTCGAACACGAACGACACGGTCTTGGTCATGCGACTCACCAGCGTCGACACGGTCACGGGCGCCAAGGGCTCCGCCACGGGCTGCTCCTTGTAGAAGGAGAGCGGCAGCGGGGCGATGATGGGCAGCTCGTTGCCGAACACGTCCTTCACGCCCACCAGGTTCACCATGAAGTCGCCCGTCTCCTCGGGCGCCAGCTCGATCAGGTTCTCGCACGCCTCGCTGTGCGACACGGTCACCGGCACCGTCGTCATCACGTTCTCGGCCGCCAGCACCGTCGGCTTGCTGAAGGAGGCGCACACGACGATGGGCGTCTCCTTGTGGTACTGCGCCGCCGCCAGCTCCACGACGAGCGGCTGCGCGTTGTAGGACACGGTGTAGGTGGTCGCGGGGCTGGAGCGCGAGAACGAGTCCTTGAAGAAGCCGGCGGCGAAGCGCAGCTCCACGGAGCACACGTCGCTCGAGAAGGCCAGGCTGATCACGACCTCGTCGCGCTGCTCCGTCTCGATCGACGCCAGGCACTCCGGCGTCGAGTACTCCAGCAGCGTCAGGTACACGCTCACTTCCGCGGGGATCACCACGTTCACCTTGCCGTTGCTGTTCACGCGGAACACGCGGTCCACGGCGGCCACCTCGCGCTCGTTCACGGACATCGTGGCGTCCACCACGGGCGGCTGGTCGTCCACGTCCAGGAAGAGATAGCGCGCCTCGGAGCTCAGCTCCCACTGCGTCTTCACGAAGTCCTCCTCCAGGTGCAGGAAGCAGCGCGGACCCTCCGTCAGCGTCACGTCGATCACCGCGCAGTTGTTCTCCATGCGCTTCACCGTCGCCGCCGAGCAGGCGCCCTCCGTCGTCAGACCGCCCAGGCCGCGCTCGACGTTCCAGTCGTAGCACACCATCACCGTGCTGTCGCTGTGCGCCGCGAAGCGACTGGGCGACACGCTCATCACCACGGGCTTGCTCTGGTAGGAGCTGAACTGGATGAAGTGCGAGAGCGACAGGCCGCCGTAGATGTCTACCGCGGCGTTGTCCATCACGCGGATGAATACGTTGCCCTCCTCCACGTTCTTGCCCGTCATCGTCCAGTGGCACGCCGAGATCTGGCGCGTCACCACGTCCTCGGCGTTCTGCACCACGAAGAACGACGACGTCAGGTTCATATAGTCGCAGTTCGGCGCCGCCGTCAGGTCGATCTCGAACGACGCGGTGTTCACGTACTGCTCCTTGATGAGGTTGCGCACCGTCGACTTGATGGACGGGCCCGAGATGGTGAAGCTGGCAGAGCACGGCGCGCTCTTCGCGCCCACGTTGCCCACCACGTCCTTGTAGTTCTCCACAGCGAACTCGAAGCGGCCCTCCGTGTAGCAGGACATCGTGAAGGTGAAGGCGGTGGAGGAGACCATGTCGATGTCACGCACCACGCACGCCGACGGAGCCCTGATGTTGCTCGGCGTCAGGAAGCGGCACGGCTCGTTGAAGGAGCCCGCGATGGTGATCGTGTTCAGCACCGTGTCCTCCTTCGGGCAGCTCAGCGTCACCTCGGGAGCCACGAAGTCGTAGTCCAGCGTGATCACGTTCGAGCGCAGGTTCCAGTTGTTGTGCAGGTCGTACGAGCAGTGCTCCTTCACGTACAGCGAGAACGAGCCGCGCGTGATCGCCGGCGAGGTGCGCGCCATCGTCACGCCGATCACCACGTTGCTCATGATCGTGCTCTCCGGCAGCACCACGTCCGTCGTCAGACCCTCCGTGTTCTCGAACACGAAGCAGCTCTTCGGCATCATGCTCATCAGGTCGCTCACCGTCACCGCCACCTCCACGCGAGACACCTCCGGACCGAACGTCGTCGCGCGCGGCGTCAGCGTCACCGTCGGCGGCGAGGCGTCGATGTAGAAGGCGCGCGTGAAGTTGCTCGAGGGCACGCCCGTCATCTCCACCACGGCGCCGCGCTGGATGGTCACGAACACGTTGCCCTCCTCGTTCAGCGGGCACGCCACCGCGTAGCGGTGCTTGTTCTCCACCACCTCGCGACTCACCGCGCACTCCAGCGCGTCGTCGTTCTCGTAGGTCACGAACACGTACTCCGCCGCCTCCAGCGCGCCGAACGCCTTCACGTCCGCGAAGTCGATGTTCACGTTGAACTGCTTCTCCTCCTCGCCGCTGATCGTCATGTCGAACGCCGGCTCGGTGGGCGTGTTGTCGAAGGTCACGTGGAACACCACCGGGTTGTTGTGGATGCCCAGCGGGTTGCTGCACACCATCGACGGGATGTGGATCGGCATCGCCTTGTAGCGCTCCTCGGGGAACACCTCGAAGTTGAAGAAGGTGATCACGAACGTCTGCGTGATCACACCCTCCTCGTCCACCACGCTGCCCGTCTTCTCGATGCGCGCCACGTCGCGGTCGTACTCGAAGGTCGACGGGAAGATGTGCTCGTAGTTCGTGCACAGCCACGTGTACCCGATCGTCACCTGGAACTCCGTCTGCACGTCGCTCGTGTACTCGGGCGCGCTCACCACGATCTCCGCGCCCTTGTTCAGCGCCAGCGGCATCAGCGTGTTCGACGCCGCGTTCGGGTTGCCCGCCTTGTCCGCGAAGCGGCCCTCCGGCACGAAGAACAGGATGCGCGTGCCGTTCACCGGCAGCGGCGTGAACTCGTAGTGGCACACGTTCTCGCCCACGGCCGAGATGGTCACCGTCACGTCCTCCACCGCCAGACCGATCGACTCGCAGCTGAAGGTCGTCTCCGGCTCCGAGATGGTGTACGCGATGTCGACGGCGTTGCCGTAGATGATGCTCGACTCCGTCGCGATGGCGATCGTCGGGATCGTCACGTCCTTCTCGAACACCAGCGGCAGGTTCTGGATGCACTGCTCCGACACGCACTCGTTGCCGTCCTCGTCGCGCAGCACCACGCCCGGCACCACGCTCAGCGTGATCGCCGCCTCCTCGCAGTCGTGCAGCAGGTACGTCACGCGGCTCTTGTCGTCCGTCACGTTGTGCGCGAAGAACTCCACCGCGCAGCGGTCACACGTCACCAGCGCCACCGACGCGTCGAAGTCCACCAGCGGCTCGTCGAAGAAGAGCACCAGCACGGGGTCCTGGTTCCAGTAGAGGCGAGGAACGAACTCCTCCTCCGCGCTCTCCACCGTCTCCACCAGTCCCGCCATGCCCACGGGCGGCAAGAAGTCGAACTCCTCAACGGCCGCGGCCTCCGCGTTGGTGTTGCCGTAGCTGTCGCGGATCGCGCCCTCGTCAGCGCCGTAGCTGCAGAAGCCGTGCATGATCGCCAGCGGCAGCGTCGTCGCCACCTCGGGACCCATCACGTAGCCCAGGCTCGCGCAGGAGCCGCTGAAGCGCAGCAGGTCCGCCGGCATGCGGCTGCCCTCGTCGGGCGCGAAGCCCAGGTGGAACACCGCGTCGTACACGGCCTCCTTCGTCACGCGCTCCTTCCAGGGCAGGTCCACGTGCTCCAGCACCTCGATCGACTGGTTGAAGTAGTCCCACACCAGACCCGCGCTGCGCACCGAGCGCTCCTGTCCGTGCGTGAGGAAGCCGCCGGGAATCACCAGCGTGTTGAAGGCCTCCGCGCACTCGCAGTGCATGCAGCCGCACTCGCCCACGGGCGTCGTGCGGTCGAAGGTCACCACCACCTCGTCCTCGTTGCGCTCCACGGAGACGGCCTCCTCGCCGCCCAGCGTGGGCAGCGTCTCGCTCACCGTCCAGGCGGAGGGCACGGTCATGCGAAGCTGCACCATGCCCGCCTCGTTGGACTTCATCACCTCGAAATGCACGTTCTTCAGCATCGTGTCCAGGTCCGGCGAAGGCGTCGCCGTCACCGGCTCCGACACCATCTCCACCGACTCCATGGCGCCGCGCGTGCTGCACAGACCCGCGGGCAGCGTCAGACGGTTCTTCTCCGCCTCCGCGCGGAAGGCGAGCACGAGCTCGGAGGGCTCCTGCTTCAGCACCACGAACTGGTCCACCACCGCCTGCTTCCAGCTCGCGCAGGGCACCGAGGACGCCACGCGCACCGTCTGCAGCAGCAGCGTCGCGTCGAAGTCGAAGGACAGCGCGGGCACGTTGAAGACGGTGAACGCCGTCACGAAGCGCTCGCTCTCGTAGCTGAACGGCGGCACGATCGTCTGCGTGGTGTACTTGAAGGCGCCCTTCGCGAGGCTGAAACGCATCTCGCCCTCCTCCGAGGGACGCTCCGCCACGATGCACGCCGACGCTCTGCCCTCGAAGTCGGTGGCGTAGACGCCCACGCTCACGGGCGCGTCGTTGAAGGTCAGCGCGATCTTGTCCATGTCCCACTCGATGGTGTACGGCGTCACGAAGCGCAGACACACGCTCACCACGCTCTCCGTCTCCACCACGTAGGTGAAGTCCATCGGACGCTCCATGTACGACACCTGCGGCGACATGGTGAAGCGGTCCTTCTGGCTGGTCTCCCAGTTGCTCTTGTCGATAATCTTGCTCAGCATGTGGTAGTAGGAGTTCGTGTACGTCTCGAAGTTCTCCTGCTTGATCGCCATGTAGTTCACGCCGCGCGGGATCGGCTGCGCCTGCGTGCCCAGCGCCACGCTGTAGTACGTCAGCTCGTCGGGCAGCGCCGAGTACTCCGCCGTGATCTCCATGTACGTGGAGTTGCGCGGCGCCCACTCGCTGGAGGACCAGTACACGCCGAAGATGAACTGGATGTCCGTCGAGTCGTAACGCGAGTCCAGGTCGTGCTGGTCCGTCGCGTACACGAACAGGTTGTCCTGGAAGTCCAGCAGGAAGCCGTGCTTCTCGTAGTTGAACGAGTACTCCGTGTCCACCACGCGCGGGATGCTGCGGTCCAGCGAGTACGTCATGCCCTGGTACGTCCACTTCTGCACCGTGCCCGCCTCCACGTCGCTCTTCGGCGTCCAGCTGATGCAGCCATCCGAACCGTGGTCCACGAAGAAGCCCAGGTCGTTGATGTACACCCAGCCCTCGTCCGTGAAGAAGATCTTATCCCACGTGTACACCTTACGCAGCGGCACGAAGTCGAACTCGGGGTAGTAGTACGAGTTCACGCGCGTCACCAGAATGTCGCCCGGCACGAACTTGGGGTCGTACGCGAACTTGAACTCCGTGGTCAGGAACTCCACCGTGAACGAGCCCTCGCACGTCACCTTCGGCGCGTCGAAGACGATGGTGTGGTGGTCGATCGAGTTGACGGTCGCGGACACGTGCAGGTTGCCGTTCACGCTCGCGGTGCTCAGCTCCACCAGGTAGTCCGACGACACGGCCTGCGAGAAGTCGCACGAGTCCAGCGGAATGGGGCTCGGCGTGTCGAACTCCAGCGTGAACACGGGCTCCTTCATCACGTACACGCCCTGCTTCAGGTTCGCCGAGAAGTCGCTCTTCAGCGACACCACCAGCGACATCTTCGAGACGAAGATCGTGACCGGCTCGGACATGGCGATCGGCTGCTGCGAGGGCGCCACCACCACCGCCGGGTCCACGTTCACGGACAGGTTGTCGTTGTCGCCGCTGATGCACAGCGTCGACGCAATGCTCAGGAACTGGCCCATGGGGTTGGTGTGGACCGTCGTCGTCTCCTCCACGGGCAGTCCGAAGGACGAGGCGACGGTCAGCGGCTTGCTCTCCTCGCCCAGCTGCACCACGGGCGCGTTGAAGACCACCTCGACCTCCGTGCAGCCGGGGGTGCTGAACTTGTAGGAAATGCTGTAGCTGGGCACCACCTCCTTCACCACCATCGCGGAGCGCGGCGCGGGGTAGGCGGCGACCGTGCAGGAATCGGGAGTGTATCCGACGAACTTCAGCGACGCGGGCTTCTCCTCGTCCACCAGCTTGCCCGTCAGCGTCGCCACGCCGTCCTCGACCGCCACCGCCAGCACGTCCACGTTCACGCCGCTGAAGGACGACGTGTCGACCATGCACTCGTTCTGGAGGAGAGCCGAGACGTCGTACTGGAACACGGCGTCGCGCACGAACACGGTGTTGTGCGCGGGCCACAGCGAGATGGGCTCGCCCGCCGGCACGGTGCTCTTCACCACGATGGACACCTCCTTCTCCACGTTGCGCTTGGATCCCCAGTACGCGCGGATCACGCCCTCCTTCACGCGGAAGGTGCTGGCGCTCACGGCAGCGGGGTCATTCACGAAGACGGTCACGAGGTACGCGTCCACGGTGCTCGTCACGGAGAGGACGGTCACGCAGGGAGGGAACACGGCGATATCGTCCACGGAAGCGACATGCTGAAGCACGGTCTGACCTCCAGCAATGCGGATCACGGCGTAGTCGGGAGAGGCCGAGAGCTTCTCGATCTCGCCGGAGACGTTCACGTTCTCGTAGATGAAGTCATCTAGGCGTAAGGGGAGAAGAGGAGGGCGCACAGGAAACGGAGGCGGAGTACTCCTCGGAGAGAGCGTCTCCACTCTTGAAGGCGCCGGGGCCCAGCACCAGCGTCAGCTGACCCATGGTGTTGTCCACGACTCCCGCCCTGATGACAAACGTTTCGCTCGCTCCAGTCGTCGGAGAGATGGAGACGAAGTTCGGAACGAAAACTCTATCTATACTCGCTAAAGCAACAGGTTCGGAAAAGGTGCAGGTGAAGGCCACTTCAGGAGAATATACAGACATGCTTGGCACTTCGCACTGCACCGAAAATGCAGAAACCGTTATGCTAAGGAACAATGCAACAATTAGAGTCTAGGAGGTGAGAACGACGCCGCACGGCCAGCAAGTCCTACAGAAAGCATAGCACTCTTCAATAATTGTTCCAATCTTAGTTTTCTGGAAGAAATCGAAACAAAACCAGTGAAGCGGGAAGAGTCGGGTCGTCGCGGCTCCTTTCAAAATCCCCGCGGGTCGTGCGCCACAAGTTCGTTCGTTATTCAGAGAGTGAGAATAGAGAGAGGAAATGTTCCGTGCAGTCTTTGACAAAGAATGAGAATAACGAAACGCAGCAAAGAATGAGAATTGAGAGATTGAACATAGAATGAGAATGAGGAGGTCGAACAAAGAAGGAGAATAAAAGGATAACACACACCCTACTTCTTCGGCTTGGACGACTTGCCATGATTCTACCCATCAACCTCAAAACGCATACCCACCGTGTAGGGATTCTCCGACACGCGCACATAAATGCGAATCGGCACGCCGTTCAAATCGAATTCCTCCTGGAGACAGGAGCTGAGGAAACGCAGATAGGTCCTGTCGATTTCCTTCGAGTTGCTAAAGAGAACAAAGCTAGGGGGACGCGCCTTCGTCTGGGTGAGATACTTCAGCTTCACCTCCTTCCCCGCACTCGTGCGTGGCGGCGGGTGGCGGAACGTCACCGCGTCCAACCACCGGTTCAGCAGACCCGTAGAAATGCGCGTTCGCCATCGATCGAACACGGTCAGCGCCAGCGGGAACACGGCATCCGTACCTCGTCCATAGAGCGCAGAGACGACGATCGAAGGCACGTGGCCCGCCTACGCCGTCATCACCCGCCATCATTCCCACCAAGGGCACGTAGTGATTCATGTACGTCACGAGCTGCTTCTTGGCAGCTGCCGTCGACTGCATCACGTCGCTCTTGTTCAGCACCACGAAGAGTCCGCGTCCCTTGTCCAACACCTACTCTCAACCGTAATGAAAACACCCACTTCTTTCGCCAGCGCCAAATCGTGCTTGGTCAGAATGCGACTGCCGTCCAGGATCAGCGCCACCACGTGGGAGTACTGCAGCTGCTTGTGCGCGTGGTAGATGCTCAGCGAGTTCAGCGACGGCGGCAGCACGCCGTCAGCCTTCGGGATGCCCGGCGTGTCCACCACGCGGATCCTGCGGCCCTTGTACTCCACCTCGCTGCTCACCGTATCGCGCGTCAGCCCGGGGATGCTGCCCGTGATGAAACGGTCCTTCTTCAGCAGCGTGTTTAGGAGGGTGGACTTCCCGCTGTTTGGGATCCCAAGGATGGTGAGCTGCAGGATCTCGTTGTCGCGGTCCGGTGTGTCCTGCGTGTGAATGGGATGGTTTGGACGTACCACGGGGACGTTGGTGGCGATTTCGTAGGGTTGCTCTTCATCCTCCGTTTTCCTCTCCTTTTGCAGCTGCGCGTAGCGCTCGCGGTCCGCCTTCTTGTTCAGGTTGATCAAATCGCCGAACGGCTTCAGCACCTCGAACATGTCCACCAGACCCTCGTTGTGCTCCGCAGACACGCCAATCGGCTCTCCGAAGCCCAGTGCGTACGTCTCAGCGCGCAGCTCTTCCCACGCGGGACAGTTGCCCTCCGCATCCGTGTGAGAGAAGATGCCTTCCGTCTACGCGTGATGGAGCGATGCTAGATGCACTTTGTTGACAACCGTGATGATCGGAAGATGACGGAGGTCGCGTTTGGAGCGCAGCCAGCTAGAAATGAGAGGGAAGGGAAGGAAGGACGCAGCGATGGCCTCATCTTGCGTAGTGACGCCGACCTTTCCGTCGATGAGAAAGAAGACGACATCGGCCTTCTCGACGGCGTATTCGGTTTGTTTGTTGATTTGCTGTTCAATTCTGTATGTGAATTTAAGGAGGGTGAGAGTACAAGCTGATCTTCCCGTCATCACACACATAGCCGCCCGTGTCGATCAGCGTGAATTCCAGGCCAGAAATGTGTCCCTTTCCCTCGCGTCGATCGCGCGTCGTTCCCTCCACGTGACTCACGAGCGCTTCTCTTCTCCCCACGAGACGGTTGAAGAGCGTTGACTTGCCGACATTGGTTCGGCCCACCAAAGCAACGGAGAATTGTTTCAGCTGGATCACCTTGGATTCCTTGGCGCGCTTCTCCTTCTTCTTCTTGATGCTGTGCATTACGTTATGAATGAATTGGAAACTCAATCTTCATAAACTCCCTGTGATTCGTTGCGAATTCCCGCTTGAAACCCACACAGGTGGAAAACTCCCTCTCAAATGGCGTCCTCGTCGTGACCATCTCTGACGAATACACATAGACCGGAAAGGCACGCAACAGGGATGATGCACTCGGAAGCGCTTTCCCTTCTCCAAGAAGTCGCAAATGCGGTGTACGCGCACACTGGGACACGAGTCGGCAGTCCCTTCCGAGGAGTCTCCGTGTACACAACATTTCTGAAAGAAACACACGAATTCTTCACTCTACGCTGCGCTCTCGCGTCAGCAGCTTGCTTCACCAATGGCTCCCACTCCTGGAACTGGAAGCCCCTTCCCATCATAGACTTCAACATCATCGTCTCCATCTCCCTCGTCGATTTGTCCTTATCCAAGAACGACTTGAACGCCGGATCACCCTCGTTTCCCGTGCAATCGCCATTCTTCTTCTCCTTGTGGTTGAGAATCTCCCGCGTGAATGTGTCGAACTGACTCTTCACGTCCTTTACGTGTCGCATCGCCTCGTTATCCACCTCCCTACACCTCATTGCCGCATTCCACTTCCACTTCTCGTCACTTGTCTCCACCATGTAGCCGTCGATCAGCACTCTGAATACGAACCCTGTGCATTAGTGCGGAGGTCCACTCTCACCATCGTTCCGAAGATGCTCGATTAGCTCCAAATCGTCATATCCTCTCGAGACGAAGTGCTCGTCGTAGAGGATATCGTACGAGTTGTGTCGGCGCATAAAAACGCTAGGCGTGAAGCGATGCGCACAGAATCACTAAGTCGTGTCCGCTTCCATGCACTCCATCGTCTTCAAATAGAAGTCCTTCGACGATGTCTCCATCACCGTTTTCTACACTGAATCCACCTCGGAACGAGTACCAGCATCGCCAATTCCGTCGGATAGCACTTCTTCGCATCCAAACACCCCTTCACCGTAGAGAAGCCGACAGCGCTGTCCTCGCCTCTCACTACGGGGATAGTGACCAGATTAATGGGCTCGTAGAGAAGACTCACGGGAGCACTTCGCAACCGTTCGTAGAGCGTTGCTACTTGTCATTTCAATCAAAAGCACGCACACGACGGGAGCATGGTCGATTCGATCATAACGAAGTGCGTCGTGAACACGGTCGAAATGGCAATGTTCTTGAGCATGTTCTCCGGGAAAACGGTGGCGTAGAAGGGAGAGTACACGACGGAAAGGGTCACTTTGGTGGAGAAGAGCGGGTTCTTCACCAGTTCAACGATTTTGGCACGGGACTCGGGATCCGAACTCGCAAACACGCACGCGTTGATCGGTCTACGAATGAAACCAAGGGAAGGATCCAACCCCTTCCAGTAGTTGTTCAGCTTCACGATCCGATCCACGTGCGAAAGACTACACTCGAGGGAAGCGAGCAGGCATACCGAAGAACGGTCGTCAGCGCAATGTCGTAAGGGAAGGCGTCGTTGTGGATGACTACCCTTCAGATCGACAATGAAGCGTACAGCCCGTGGGACGCACATAGCTCTCCTCGACACCGTTCACGTAGGTGCGGATTGTCGCCGTGGACTGCAAGAGCGACGGCACGTCGATGGATTCGACAGTCTCCTTCTCGCTCACGCGATTCTCCTTCTTGGCGACGTCAAGAACCGCCTTGCGAATGAACAGCGGAACGGAAGACGGCGAAAGACTCTTCTCCTGCTCCACGTCCGGTCCGATGTGAATCTCGACGGGTCCGGCGCCGGATTGCGACATCAGCGACACACCGCTCGTCTTGGACGCGATACTGGACTCGCTGTCCACGGCCTGTGAAACGGTGGTGACCATGGAGGAGAGTTTGGACAGATACTTCTACGCCTCAGGCAGATTGCGGGGAGGGCAACGTTTTCGGGAAGCGTGTGCAACGATATGTTCAAAAACACGACGATGGACAGAACCATCACCCTACGCGCATGACCATTCGCAGCCAACCCGACGTGTCCATCAAGAGATTTGCGACGGAGTAGCCGGTTCCTCTCAGATTTGCCATCGGAAGCGCTCCAAGTAGTTTGATTAAGAGAGAAAGAGACACACTTCGGTTTGAAACGGGGGTGTCCGCATTGGATAATCGAGCGCCTATCCAATTGGGGGCCAAATCATGGAATGGACCCGTGATCGTGCCAGTCGATTGCCGTATTATTTGAATAGTGACGATGGCTATGAAGCAGATAGTTGCTTTTCTTTGCTTAGTTGCGTTTGCTTGTGCCTCCTGCAGCGCAGACGACCGCACTTGTGAAGACCCCATTGTGTTTGAAGAACGTGGATTCCCTCTCGAAAGGAGCGTTATCCGTAGGTGCCAAGGACTTCTACGTGGTGGGCTCGTATCCCCAGAACGGTCAGGTCGCTGTTCCGTTAGATGTCACGCTGAAACTGCAATTCAACGACATTGTTTCCAAGGCGCAGGGCCTGGATTCGTTCTTCTTCCTTTTAAACCAATTCACCGGAGTTACTTCGTCGATTCCCGCCTCCTGCATACGATCCGTCGATGACTACATCCTCCAGTTCAACGTGATCGACTGCTTCGGCGACGTCCTTGAGGCGAACACGGCCTACGTGCTTTTCATTTCACAGAGAATGGGCGAAGGAGAGATCCAGACCCTCTCCAGCATCAAGGGCGTGGCCATCAACGAGAAGGCCTTCGGTCTCACGATGAAGAACCTCGTCTTCCGCACCGTGGACAGTATGCTTGCTCTATTGGACTGACGCCTAGACGTGCGTGCCGACGTCGTTCCCGAGAAGTGCGTTCCCGCGTTCAACCAGAGGGATGTCGCGTTGAAGCCCTTCATCACCATCGCCTTCAGCTCGCGAGTGCACATTGGCAGCGGGAAGATCGAGATCCGCTCCAAGACCAACCACCCCGACGCCAGCGTCACGGTCGACGTGAAGGACGCGAATCACGTGGTGCTGAGCTCCGACGAAATGGGTCTCTCCATCTTCGACATTTCGCTGATGGGCAACGAGGAGTACCAGGTGCTCTTCCCCGCGGGCGTGGTGCTGAGCGCCAGCGGCACCAAGTGCGGCACCACCGACGCCTTCGTCTTCACCACCAAGACGGGTGCGCGCTGCTGTGTGAGGCTCACGCGTAGACGACGAGAAGCCGTTCATCCTGATGATCTCGCCCAAGAACTACAAGCTCAACGTGCCGGCGAACACGCAGATCCGCATCGCCTTCAGCGAGAACGTGCGTCCCAACAGCGGCGCCATCCAGTTCCGCAACGAGAAGCAGAACGTGGTGGTGAACGTGCAGAGCGCCGAGGTGCGCTGCGAGAAGGACGTGTGCTCGATCAAGCCCGCGACGGACTTCGAGCCCGGCGTGTATGACATGACGTTCAACGAGTTCGCGTTCGTGGACTACTCCGGCAACACGCTGCAGGCGGGAGTGGAGTCGCACGTGTTCTCTGTGTCGGACGCGCAGTGCGGTCTGAGCTACGTGAATGTGGACGCCAATGCCGAGTGCTATTGCCAGAGTGTCGAGAACCAGTGCCAGTGTCAGTGTGGAGAGACGTATTTCGTTAAAGACTATTAGTATGGCGTGTTTCCAACAGACACGTGAGATCCAACTAGCGCCTCCCTTTGCCATGCTGTCGCGTGACGCGCGGTACAGTTCTTCGAAGGCAGACGATAAATCGGTGGTCGTCTTTGGAGCACCGTAAAAGCGCAGCATTAGGCGAACCACGACCTCGAATGCGTGTTTCACCTCCTCCCCTAGCTCCGTGCGCAGGAGCTGGATCAGCAGCTTCTTCCGCTGAGCGACATTTCTGTATGGGAGTGAAAGGGGAAGGGACGTACTTGGGACAGGCGATGCCTCTCTTTTCGATTTCGGCCTTCATGCTGGAATTAAGAAGAGAGTAGTTGCGGTCCACAATCTCCTGCGGGGAGTAGAAGAGCTGCGTGTAGCCGCTGGTTTTCTCTAGGGTGTGAGTTGAAGGGATGGCAGTTACGCTCGCAGCGGATGTGGAAGAGAATGATCGTCTCCAGCTGATTGACCAATGCGCTGCGCGAGCGATGCTCGAACGCGCCCTCGTACTCCTTGATCGCGGCGACCAGCGCCTTCTTCGTCATGCAGGGAGGGAAGTTGTTCGCTAGGTAATCTTCGTCCTCCATGTCCGCCGAGGGGTTCTCCTTCTTCATCAGGAGGTAGATGAGGGTGGACTGGGTAGGGTTAAGAAGGGGGTAGGGGTGGGGGTGGGTGGATATTAAACGGACTTGTATAAATCGTACATCTGCTCCAGCACGGGCATTTCGAAGGAGTCCATCGTGTAGGTGAGGCCTAGGTATGATGGTAGGAGCGAGGGTTGTACCCACGCTGGACATGCGTTTGATCATGTGCTCACACCACGCCTTGTGGACGAGTGCGCGGAGTTCGTCGTCAGTGTAGGGGCAGGAATAGTCTAGGAGGAAGGGGGATGGCGGTGATGTACCTTCTTTGGAAAAGGGGAGGACGGGCGGGTCCGGGTTCTTTCTCTCTATGGATTCCTTCCTCTCGTGGTGCTTCCGCTCCCCTCGCTTCGTCTTCTTTCGTTCGGGGCTAATCCTAACTCGGGTGGAAGGATGGATTACGGCTGGTTCTTGAGTGTAATGAGTTGGAGGCGCAACGCTTCGTTGTACAATTGCTCGGGGGAGAGCTAGTTGTGAAAGGAGGGGATGGAGGCGACCTTTTCGATTACGCTGGGTTTGCGGGGGAAGGTCAGGATGACGGGGCTCTGAGGGTTAGGGAAGGAGCCGGGTTGTACGGTTTCTTGGTAATCCACGGCGGAGGGGACGTAATCGAAGGAGACACGGCGGTTTTG
>ERZ1106923.194-NODE-194-length-26978-cov-17.099432_pt1 | contig 26978 bp, 40 predicted proteins | sample MGYA00403657_ERZ1106923 | MGnify/ENA primary metagenome ERZ1106923 (study PRJEB35170, sample SAMEA104062425) | human gut metagenome | biome: human gut; feature: human-associated habitat; material: faeces | place: Denmark | collected 2012-06-19 ...
GTGCTTCAACAACGCCTCCACTGAACTACGTTCATTCGCGTCCTTCACCAAACACGCACTCACGAAGTCCACCAAGTCTGAAGACCATCCCGACGAAGAGAGCGAAGGCGAGGGTTTGTTCAACACCTGATTTACGATCTTCGCTGACGTCATTCCAGCAAACGGATTCTTGCTCTCAGCCATCTCGATCACACTCATCCCGAGGGCCCACACATCGCTCTTCAACTCCGCGCCCTCACCATACACTTCAGGTCCCATGTACATCGAAGTGCCACATGTCGTATTTCGTTTTGAACAGGAGTGTTCCAACTGAACAGCCAATCCGAAATCGCCCAACTTGATCACGCCGCTCTCCGAAATGAACAGATTGTCTGGCTTGATGTCTCGGTGCATCACATTCCGATTGTGAAGATACGACAGCCCCAACAAACAACAACTCACCACCTCCCTCAACTCCTCCTCCTTCAATCGATTCCCCCTCCTCAAATACGCCCCCACAGAACCACAGTGACAGTATTCCATCACAATCTACACATCACTCAATCCTTCAACAACACACCCACAACTCTCCCTCTCTCCTCAACACGTCGTAGTATCGCACGATATAACGAGACTGACACTCCTTCAGCAACTTCGACTCACTCGCAATCTGATCATCCTCCATCACCATCTTCACTCGCTTGATCGCCACCAAATCGTTCGATGCCTTGTCCAATGCCACGAACACCTCGCCAAAACCACTACCCCTAATCCACCTCCCAAATCACTCACCCTTCTCCCAACTTACTCTTGAACTCAAAAGAACTCTCAATACTCATCACAATGCAAAGAGTGTGAATTCGTAATCAAATTGTGAAATGTCATCTCCTTCACTGGCTATTTCTCTATCTTTACCTATCCTCCATTTCTCCCCTTCTTGATTGGAATCCATCCAGGCACGCCAAAGGAAGCGATCCTCCTTTCATTAAGTTCACATGCCATTTCTTATCGAATTCCCTTCCTTTTCGCCTTCCTTCTCCTCATCAAGGACTCACAACTCCCATTCTACACTTCCATCGCACCCTTCACACTACCAATGAATACTGCTTTCAACAGCCAAATGTCCTCCTTATCCATCCATCATTTCCTCCTTTAATCCAAATCCAGTTCCAAACCCCTCTCCAATAGAGCAATCTATTCCTTTACTCAATCACCGTTCGAGAGCGTAAAGAACAACACCAGAACCTCTGTCTCCACACACCTCTTTCTTCCCCTTCAAAAGCTAGCCATATGGGAATAAATACCAAGTGGATTAGCAATACAGCAAGGAATAAAGGAAACAAGCAATCACACAGATTCTATCCCATAACCCTCATTTGCAAGTACAAGGAATTAAAGAAGAAGCTAGCGGTAACGCATATGTCTATTATTCCCTTTGTGAACAATCTGAATGAAACCCATTCCTTCAAGACTATAACTCCTCGCAGCATCCACTATATAGCAAATTGAAGAGACATGACAAAAATACAAGGCGATTGTCATTCCTTTCATCGCCAACTCCAGACCTATCAATCCCTCACCCACTCCACCCCTCGCAAACAAACACACCCACTGCAACTACAAAACACACTGACCATCCCGAAGCATCACCCCCGAGTAAAACGTCATCAGCCGCCTCAAATTCTACACTCACAACCCCCTCCACACCCTACAGTCAGGCACCGAAAGAGTTCTTCGCAATTCATACCCAAGTCGTCATACACCGGATTTGTGGCAACCATATTCCCCACATCCATATCCAAATACAACTCGAACGCCCGCTTCCCCTATCCCATCACTCCCATCCCACAGCCCAACATCCCCAAACAGCAGGGCTTTTCGGATCGAAACAAGCTTTCGGATGACACGATCCGGGATCGCCTTGTGATTCTTCTTCATATAGAACGACAGGGTGGTCAATGCCCTCTCAATCGATGCACACCGCTGTTCCCATTCCCCTTGCTCCTACGCCTCACTCCAAACCGCAGAACCAACACTCAAAGGCAAACCACGCCCATACTCCCTGTACTCCTCAAACACTCTCGAAAAGAAGGAAACGAGCACCTTTCGTGTTGAAAGGGTAGGATCGCACTGCTGGAGCGCATCAATCACTTCCTGGTAATGGGGAGTCTAAACATCACTCCCATTCCAACCCCAAACAGCACCCAACGCCTTCCTCTCCACAACACTGCTCTCCTCTCTCGCCTGCCCATCATCACACTCGTTATCCCGTTTGGAACCCAGAACACACCCATCATCCCCTACTAACGACTCTCCTTCACCCAAAGCACGACTTCCGGTGAACATGATCGATTCCGCTTTCGCCCCCCTCAAATGCTTCTTATCCTCCTTTCTACACTAATACAAATCAAACGCAGCCCACTTCTTCTGCTTCTGAAGCAGCTTCCTCTTCTTCCTTCGCTCCTTCTCCTTTTCCTCTTTGCTCGCAACTCCCCCCTGCGTATTCATTCGACCTCTCTCTAGGCAGAGAATGAAGCAAGCGTCTTGATAATCAATAACCACTATTGGCGCACATCATCTTCTAGAAATCGATCATTTCAAGCGAGATCTTCACATTTCATCAATGAACGGACTCTTCGTTGCATTGCTCATCCTGTGCCTTTCTTTCGGAGAGGTTGCGGAGGAGAATGGTATTCTTCTCCTGAATGACGACAATTTCAATCAGGTGGTGAAGGAGAACAAGCTCATGTTCATCGAATTCTATTCCTCTGTAGTGCCTGTGCCAGCGAGTGAGATGTAGAACCAGCCGAGCTCCCTTTCCTTCATCCACACCCTGGAAAAGGTCCACAAGAATCTGGAAGCCAAGGGCATGCACGCCGTGATCGGAAAGGTTGCTTCTCCTTGTTTTCCCTCATAGCGTAGATTGACCACGCCGCCAATCCGCACATCGCCCACATCTACCGCATCGGCAGCTTCCCCGTGCTCTACAAGTTCGTGAAGGGCACCCCTCGCTTCTACGATGGCGAGTTGGTGGAGAAGTATGTGAATAATCCTCTTCCTAACCCCCAGCGAAGTCCAGTTCTTCATCGAGAAGGGTCTGGAGCCCGGTCTCATCCAAGTGTCTTCGGATGAGGAGATCCAGAGCTACGTGAGCCGCGGCTTCCCCACGCTCGTCGCGCACGTGAGCAAGAAGAGCGCAAAGGAGTACAAGAACTACCGCAAGGCCGCGAGCGTCTTTTTGGACTTCTACACCCTCGTCGTGGTGGGCGACGCGAAGGTTGAGGTTCCTATGAACCAGGTGTACATTTACGCGAGAGGCGAGACGATCATCTACGATGGAAGTGCTCTCTCCCAAAACGACTGATTTGTAGAGCTCACGGTGCGCGAACTCAAGAAATGGATCTCCCTCAAGTTCCTGCCCGCCATCATCCCGTACGAGCGAACCTACATGAAACTCGTGTTTGCGCGCGAGAACGGCGTGGCGGACCACCTGCTGTTCTTCGGCGACAAGGACTACTTCGAGAGAAATCCTGAAGTGAAAGCCACTTTCGAGAAGGTTTGTGTTCCGATTTCGGGTGATGCGTAGATCGCCAAGGACTACCAGGGTCGTCTCTTCCTGATTCACATCAACTCGAATGAGAACAACCTGATTGACTACTTCGCCGTCGATCCCGCGTCCATTCCGACATTGTGCATGGTGGTGTCAAATCGTGTTGGTGATGGCTAGGTGAAGAACGGCGAGCACGAGGTGTCCAAGTTCGCGTTCAGAGGCTCGTTCGAGGAGGAGCCGATTCGCGATTACATCGAGACCTATTTCCGCGGCGACCTGAAGCCGTACTTCAAGTCCGAGCCCGTGTACAAGGAGCGTGACGGCAACGTGAAGGTGCTGGTGCACGATGATTTCGATGCGTTCGTGTACGACCCGAACGTGAACGTGCTGGTGGAGTTCGTGACGAACGTGATGAGTGGAAGGGAAGGGTGATGTATAGAACTGCCGCGCGTGCGATGCGCTGAAGGATGATGTGAACACCGTTGCCGGTTACTTCGTGGACGTGCCCGATCTCGATGTGGCGAGAATCAACATCTCGAAGAATGATGTGAGCGATCTTGAGATGAAGAGCAATCCGATGTTCGTGATGTACAAGGCGGGTGGTGATGGACGTGAGAGAGTGGTGCTGGAGAAGAATGCGAACATTGGCGTGGGTGGAGAGGAGTGGGGTTGATGGATAGACGATCATGGCGTTCATTGGCGAGAATCGTGTGAAGGTGAATGCGGAGGCGGCAATGCAGCATTTGATGGATAGCGAGGCGCCAGTTGAGAGTGCTGAGAGTGCTGAGGGTGTTGAGACTGCTAAGACTGTTGAGAAGGAGGAAGCTCCTGTTGAGAAGGAAGTGGAAAAGGAAGTGCCCGTCGACGGAGAGCACCATGAGGAAGTGGAACTGTAATGTGGGATTGTTCTGTTTGTTCACTTCAATGTCTGCTATCAAGGGCAGTTCTTCCATTCTTCGTGCTCATCGATAGGTAGATTTGCATATTTGGACAAGGAGAAGCACATACTTCTCTTTGGAACGGACTACAAGCCGACCGTTGCGAAGGGAGAAGTCCTCATTCGTGTACTGACGTGCGGCATTTGTAGAACCGGTTTCAACATTCATTACTTGCTTACACGCAGACCTCCACGTAATCGATGCAGAGCTTCCAGACTCCATTCCGCACGTCATTCCTGGTTTATGCACCCCTTTCGATTCACTCTCAGGACATCAAATCGTGGGAATTGTTCAAGAAGTGGGTGAGGGCGTGACAACGGTCCATATCGGAGAACAGATTGGTGTACCGTGGCTAGGCGGATGCTGTCATGAATGTGAGTATTGCAAAGAAGGAAAAGAGAACTTGTGTGATCACGCCATGTCGTGCCTTTCCTCCTCGTTCATTCGTAGTTACACGGGGTATCAGAAGAATGGCGGTTTTGCAGACTACTGTGTTGCGAACGCGGCCTTCTGTTTCTCCATTCCTTCGCATTACTCTCCCATTCAAGCAGCTCCTCTTCTCTGCGCTGGATTGATTGGTTACCGCTCGCTGCGCAAGACCAACTCTCCAAAGACGCTGGGCCTGTACGGTTTCGGATCATCAGCGCACATCGTGATTCAGCTGGCTCGTCATCTTGGCATCAAGTGTTACGTGTTCACGCGTGACGGGGACAAGAAGAAGCAAGACTTCGCGATGCAGCTCGGCGCTGAGTGGGCGGGAGGCAGCAGCGAAAAGCCGGACTGTCTGTTGGACGCGGCGATCATCTTTGCGAGCGAGGGCTCCCTCGTCGTGCGTGCTCTCGAGGTCATCAAAAAGGGGGGAGTGGTGGTGTGCGCGGGCATCTACATGACGCCGATCCCTTCGTTTGCGTACGGTTTGTTGTGGAACGAAAAGCGCGTGGAGTCGGTGGCGAACCTGACGGTTCAGGACGGGCGTGAGTTCTTTGATTTGGTGGCGAAGGAAGGGTGTGCGTGTGGAGTGTGACGTGTAGGACTCCATCGAGATGAAGGTGAATTGCTACAAGTTGGAGGAGGTGAATGCGGCGATTGACGATCTGCGTCACGGGCGACTGACGGGTTCGGCGGTGATTGTGGTGGATGAGTCGTTGTTGTTGTGTGTTTGTTTTCAGTGTAGTTTTCTCTTCTTCACTTCTTCATTTCCTCTCCACACCCTTCCCAACACAGCTCACATTCCCAATCATCCACTTCTCCACTTCAAATCAACCTCACACTCCATCCGTGAAACATACACTCACAACTCACACTCCCTCTCACTGAAAGACACACATCTCACAAACAAACACCCCGCATCAATCAAAACGCTCACATCTTGCAGCACTTACAGCATTTACAGCACTTGCACGGACACAAGCAACGAAGAGGGAAAGTCAGAATCGCCAGCACGCACAGCACGACGTGGAACAACACGTTCAGAATGAGCACGATGGTAATGTACATGATCAGATCAGCAACGGCGCTCACATACGGAGTCTTCTGCATCATCTCGTACTGCAACACCAGCTTGTCCACCACCCACGAGTAGGCAATCATGCCGTACTGCTTCGCGTACGCGATCAGCATCATCACCTTGGGGTGGTACGGGGTGTACACCTTCATGATCGCGGGGTACACCGTCTTCTGCCAGTAGTTCACAACACTACGCATAAAGCAAAACACGCAATCACACAAATCGGCACAAATCGTCCAGTACTTGACAACGAAACGCTGCACAGTCTGCGTGTACTCGTTGGTGTTCCAGAAGGCGAGGAACTGGCTCCAGAGCGCCAGCAGATGCACCTTGGCAATGGCAATGCTAATCGTGAACAGGGAAGAGCACAACTCACTATTCCGAGGCCTTCTCGTAGGCTACCTCGCAGGCAGGAAGCACGTAACGCTCAATCACGTCGACCACGCAATCAAGGAAGGACGCCTTGTCCTTCAGCACGCTCGCACGCTTCTCCAGCGCCTCAATCTCGGCCTTCAGAGCCTCCACACGCTGGTGCATCTTCTCCAGCTTCTACAACGTGAACGCCAATCCTAAGAGTGACGGTATTCCAAATCTCGAGAGAATGCTCCTTCGACTCCATCTTCTTCTTCAAGGAATCCGTCTCCTTCGCGATCTTGCTCTCTTCAGCGGCAAACTGCGTAGTCTTCGTCTTGATCTCCTTTTCCAATTTGTCCTTCACATTACGCAACAAATACAAGCAAAACGGCGTCCATCTTGAGATCGTTCACGCGCTCGTACATCTTCTTTTCATTCTCGGTCTAACCATAACGGCGAGCATGCGGCACTACAGGCTGTTGGGCGTTATCTACGGAAACCTCGATCGTTTCCTCGCAGAGAGCCACACTGAGGAGCATGGCAATCAGGATTCCAGTCAAGAATTCTACGCAATAAGCGGCGTACGAGCACGACCGTACTATAACAAAACTTCATTTCGCAGCAATTTCAAGAAATCTGTGACGATTCTTCTGTTCAAAGAATAGAGCCGAAACGCCGCTTTGGAACAGTCTATCAACAAACAGAAGAAAAGCTACTGTACACGTTCGTTACTGCCAAACTCAGCTCCCCATTCTCACTGAATTCAGCTCCCCATTCTCACTGAATTAAGCTCCCCACCCGCTTCACTGCCGAGCAACACCCTTCAATACCAACTCCCCATCGGCTTCATTCCCGAACGATTCCTCTCACTCTCGTCCTTCAGCTCCAACTTCACGCGCTTCTCCAACGGCAATTCCTCCGCATTCGCGTCCTTCTCCTTCTCCTCACCATCCTTCGCCTCCGGATCCGTGTACAGCCGCAAACTCGGCTCGCGCAAGTCGGAAATGCCGCGTCGGATGTCGTAGAAGGTGGTGCCCAACAGCTGCTCCGGGAGGTGGGACACGGACGTCTGGTACAAGTCTTCGCTCGGAAACAAGGGAACAGGGAGACAACCGCTCTCGTGAATCTCATTCCGAACCTTGCCGTACGCGAGGTACAGCTCGTTCGATTTGGACGTGAGGGACAGATAGGAAACGGTTTGATACAGAATGGGAGCGCATTGGGGATAACCCACCTGAACGCACGCGTCGAAGCACCGTGTGGCAAGCAGCAATGCCTGCGGATCAGCGAGTCCGATGTCCTCCGTGGCACATCGGATGAGTCTTCTCGCAATATACCTTTCGCTCATGCCTCCAACCATCGTCTACTCGGGCTTCTCGCCTCCCTCGATCATGCGACCCAGCCAGTACAGAGAGGCGTCGATATTGCTGCCTCGCTACAGGTTACTCATGGAGAGCACAACTACGATGGATTTGTGGAGCGCGGAAATGATGTTGTAGTGCTCCTCCCCATCGCGGTCATACTTCACGAATCGGCCCTTCATTAACCGCTCCAGTATGGATAGAGTCACATGCCTATGCCTCACGTTCCGAATCGCAACCCCACTTGTCATTCTGGGAGTTGACGAAATGACAGCACGTGTCCAGCAAATTCAACGCCATTCGCGCGTCTCCATCCGCCTGCTCCGCGATGCGCTTCACCACGTCCTCTGCCACGATTGCCTGCATCTTACACCATCATCCACTCTCTAACGCCACTCTGTACGAGGAATGCGTCCCGCTTCAACGCGTTCTTCAACACCTCGCACAAATCATCTACGGTCAGACTCTTCAGGGGAATGACACGACAGCGCGACAACAAGGCCTATACTCAACACCCACGCATTCTATTACCGAGTTGATGGAAAAGGAGGGATTCTCCGTCGTCGCTCCGATCAGGATCAGCCGACCCGTTTCGACGAAGGGGAGGAACAGGTCCTGCTGCTTCTTGTTGAAACGATGGATCTCGTCCATGAACAGGATCGACGGCACGCGACGGAGACGATACTCGTTGTCCGCCTTGTCCGCAATCTCCTTGATCTCGTCCACGCTAGCAGTGCAGCAGGAAAGGGAATAGAAGGGACACTTGGTGTGCAGCGAGATGATGTGCGCAACGGTCGTCTTGCCGCATCCCGGAGACCCACAGAAGATGACCGACACCGGCGGGTCCTTTTCCAGAAGCGTGCGAACCACGGATCCGGGGGAAAACAGTTCCTTGTTTCCCTAACCCTTAGAGAAGGTTTGTGTTGATACGCATAACTCATCAAACGTGCGAGGACGCATTCTCTCGGCCAAGGGTCGTTGATCCACCCCGACACTCTTTTCTTCCAACCTCTCCTTCCCTCTCTCTTCCCCTTCCCGTTCTCCTTCCCCTCCTTCCTTCTTCGCCGTCGAAACAGCACCCTCAGAAAAAGCGGCAACTTGAGAGGGAGCCGAATGGGATGGAATTGCACTCTCATTGGATGCCTGCGAAACTGGAGCGATGTGGATCTCGGATTGCTGCGCGGCGAGACAATCCTCCACGTGTTGCTCGATTAACGATTTGAGAATCTGTCCTTCATCATCATAAACAATTCTCACATTTGCACCGCACACCGGACACTGAAGGAAGAGACTGGAATCATCAGACTGCGACGAGTCTCTCCTCCCCCTTTGGGACTTCTTTCGCGAGAAGGAGTCGATCGAACTCGAAGGACGCTTCGCGCTCATCCAGCCAGAGAGAATACTGCGAACAAACACGGCACGTAAAAGAAAACACACTTACATGCGTTGAGTATTCATGTTGGTCATAATGAACTACACGTGACCCCTTCCAAAGGAACGCACCTGCATACCGAAGGACACCGCAATAGCGATGTAAGGACCATACTTCTGGAAGAACGTCTTCGGCTTGGCAATCACCAGCGGCTTGGCGATGTACTGCACGCGCGTGTCCTTCTCCACATCCTCAATCTCGAGCTTGATCATGGTTCTCGGGAGGAAGTTGATTTCGTACTTCTTGGAGGCGTCGATCGCCACGGATCCCGAAGAATACTACGACTCACGCACCGCCCCAGCGCGTACAAAGACCTCGTTGTGCAGGAACTCGTTGAAGTGGATGTCGAGGATCTTCTTGATCTCCTCCTCCGCTCCAGGCTCGAAGTGGTTCACGGCCGCGGTGAGGTTCGACGACACGGACACGATAATCTGGTAGGGATTGCGGATTTCCTCCATCGTATCGACAGTCACCTCGTTCAGCACCAGCTCCTGGGGAATGTCGTTCTTCGTCACGTTGTACGCGGACAGCGTCGTCTCCTCGATCACGGCTCCCGTGGAAATGGACGTGGTCGTCTTTGCCACCTTCCACGTTCCGAGGAGCTCCCTGTACATGTTGAAATAGTATGGCCTGGGAGACGCAGCGGCCACAACGGACACGACGAAGAGGGAGAGGAGAAGAGAGAGAGCAACCTTGTTCATTCCGGCGTTTGTCTTTGTACGAAAGGAAAGAGCTGCCACTTTTCCGCTCGTTTTCTATCGCGGTGGCTGTCCATTCGATCGTCGTTCTCTCCCCTCCATTCACCGACAAGCCCCTTAGGAGCGCAAAACCGGGGTTCAACCAACAAACAGAAATGCACTCTACTCTTTCAGTATTCTGTAACATTTAATAGAATTATCGGAGACGACGAGCTTCACGTTCCCACTCCATGAGAGTCAGAATGTCACCCTCACGCACGGGTCCCTACGCGATGAGCGCCACGCCGCCAAGCCCCACCTTCACGTTTCTGACAATGGAACGCTTGGAGGCATCCATGAAAGTCACGCGGACCTAGACAACTAACGGGGCGCCGAAAGAGCCAACCTGAGTGACGTTACCAGTGTTGCCGGTTCTGCCGAGAACCTTGTCAACCACAGCAAGCTTAACTTCGTTTTCCTACAGAAGCGGGTGAGTGGGACGGAAGAGCCGCAACGGACAGGCAGGGAACCGCGAAACGGTTCCACACGACACATCTCGTCGAGTGCTTACCATTATAAAATGTCAACAGAATAGAGAATAGATACTGTGGGTTCAGAAAGGAACGGTGAGAAATGGGGCCTCATAAAAAGGGAGCGTTTGGGACGGGAAGGTCCCGATTCTAACCGGGATGCGAGTCGATCTCCCAAAGAAAGGTGATTTTGTACTCGCTATGGCTGCGATCACACTGTTTAAGACCTCTATGATCAGACCCTCTTTTTGCCGTTTCGCAAGCACAGTGAATTCTGCTGTTTTCCAGAAGTTCGGCAACCCTGTCAGCGTTTTGAAGTATTTCGCGCGATATTCGACGCTCATCGCGTAGGGTTCAGAAGACGCCCCTGAAGGCGCTGACGAGCAAAGATGTGCAATTGCGCATGGTTGCTTCCCCCGTGTCGTCGTTCGATGTTGAGGCGGTGCGAAACGGAGCGAATGGCGTTAGCTCTAGATCCGCGGACAGAACCCCATGGGTTTTGGCTTCCCGGCTGTGGCCGGAAACGAGGGAGTGGGTATTGTGGAGCAGCTCGGAGAGGACGTCACGAGCGTGAACGACAGAGACACGGTGCTTCTCGTGAAGCCCACGGCTGGTATGCGCTCTGTGCTGGCGACTGACGCACAGGAACCTGGAGCGAGCAGATCGTCGTCCCCGCCGACTGCGTGATGAAGGCTCCCGAGGGCATTGCTCCCGAGATCGCGTCCTCCCTCCTGTACTCCGCGGGCATTGCGTACAGACTCCTCGCCGACTTCACCCAACTGCAGCCCGGCGACTTCCTGATGCAGAACGACGCCTCCTCCGCGGTGGGCATGGCGGTGATTCAGCTCTGCAAGGCGCGCGGCATCAAGACCATCAACATCGTGAAGGACGTGTAGGTGAAGGGGGGTTGCGTGACCGCTAGCGGCGAGTACAGCCAGCTCTTCCGTCGTCTGGAGTCGCTGGGCGCCGACGTGGTGGTGCGCGAGAGCCAGCTGCACGGCGTGGTGGGTCGCGCGCGCGTGGCGTGAGGCGTAGGACTTCAAGAAGATCATGCAGGACCTGCCCGCGCCCAAGATGGCGCTGAACGGTCGCGGCGGCTGCGCGATGACCAACATGTGCCGTCTGCTCAAGTAGGTGTGGCGTGGGGGTGTGAGGAGCAGGGACGCGACGGTGGTGACGTACGACGAGTCCGCTGCGAAGGTGTTCGACCTCACTGCCTCCTACTTCACGGTGAACAACCTCTGCTTGAAGGGATTCAACATGAAGAAGTGAGGCTGCGGGGCGGCAGTGATGCGTAGCTGGCTGGCGATGGCGGACATGAACGCGATCAAGACCATGGTGGACGAGCTCGCCGGAATGGTCCGCTCGGACGACCTGCGTCTGTACTTGAAGAAGGACAAGTTCTCTCAGGTCGTGGAGGCCGTGGCTGATGCGTCGAGTGCCATTGCCGACAGAACCCCCGTCATGGCGATGAATCAGTAGTGTTTCGTTTACGTATATCCATAATTGGCGTTGTTTGTCACACACTGGAGAATGCGCGAGTCTGTGCGTGGAGTGAATGTGGAAATTGTGCAAAGGAATGGGGTGGTTGTGTGCTCGTTTTGCGAGAGAGTGATATCGCGTTAGGTGAGACAGCGCAATTCCAGAATTGACAGCGAAACACAATTCCACCCACAATCTCCTGAAGGCCTCTTCTGGTGGGCATAGCTCCAGTTCTGAGGAGGAAACACGCGAATTTGGTGTTGATTGCGAGTAAAAGTGGAATAGCGGGGATTCTTCAAAAGAGGGGGTGCAAATCAACGGGTTATTCAAAACGGCGAGTTCTATTCTGCATCATGGAGGAGGAGTTTGGAGGAGATGGCTTGCAGAGAGTCCTTTCCTGCTTGCGGAAGCGTGCTACTCCGTGCTTTATGCAGTAATACGCCAAGAGCCCTTTTCATCATAGATACTCGACGGAAAAGGGTATGGATGCATCTACGGTGATTGTATGGGAATGGGGTGTGAATGAGGCATAAGGTGCTCTCATGGGAGTGTGTTCGTATCTCATCTCCAAATGAGGCGAATGCATCGGAGAAACAAGTGTTACCGTGCTTAGTGAGGAGAGGGGATAGGATTCTTGAGTCGCACATTCCCGAAGAAGACTTAAGGTTGGTAGTTCTCTCGGTACCATCGATTCCTCGAATTAAGAGTAGGACGATGAAGTGTCGTGGTTCTACGATGCGTCGAAGGGTACTCCATTTCAAAAGGCATGTGAGAAGGCGATTCGCGTGAATGGTCTTCTGAAGCAAAAGGAACTCTGGAAAGGTGGTACGTGAGGAGGAATCTTCTAATGTGAAGGAAACGAAGCATTATTGGCTGGCATTGGTAAGGAAGAGGGGGTGGTGAGTTCACCTGAAATGGGTGTGTCGCTTGGTTCTCCGGTTCAGGAGAGCGAGGCGTCATTTTCCATCTTGGGTGGTGGGTTAGTGAGTGGAGAAGTGGAGAAGAGGAGTCGGGAGAGAGAGGAGTGTGTGGATGGGGTGTTTTCAAAGCGTGTGTGTGAGGGCGTTGACAGTGTGAATGAGAGTATAAAGGAGAGTGTTGAGGATGCTGAAAGCGTAAAGGAAAGTGTAAAGGAGAGCATTGAGGATACTGAAAGCGCAAAGGAGAGCGCAACGGAAACGGAAAGAGACACTGAAAAGGAAAACAGCGACATCAAGGTGACGAACTACATGGGCGGCACACCCATCAAAGTCAGAGCGAAGTCGCGAGGAACGAGGAACTGCGTGACCATTCGCTGGGGCGCGATGAAGGAGGAGCTGCTCTGGTACGAAAACCCACACCATCTCGTCCTCATTGTGACCGTCTTTGATGAATAGCCGACTTGCGCCCACTGTGCTTTGCCCATCACACAGAACCCGTCCACCACCTTCACTTGCTCGCAATGTCACAAGGCGTTCCATGCTCGCTGTATCTGGGGTCAGTTCTTCCTTTCCGACCCCTCGTTGCATGCGGACAAGAACACGCGATTCTGGCTGTGTGGACGATGCCTGGTGAACAAGAACGTGTGGTTGTTCGACAGCCATTTGAGACAGTGGACGTCCTTCTTCGTTGTGAGCTACTACCCCTCGTCACGGAACCATGGGATCAAGAGACAGCAGGAGCAACACGTCGTTCGACTGGGGTGGTTCCGCGTGCGCGTTGACTGTGATATGAACGAGAGCGAGAGATGGGTCGAGAACACGCTCTCGCAGAACAGCATCATCGAGCTGCGGAACGGGATTCGGTGCTACAAGAACAGCGACGGTTGCAGCGTGGAGCGGACGAACTGGCACTCGTTTCCGCAGATCGTCGGCGTGAACGACCGAAGTGAGGCGTAGATCCCCTTCCGCTCTCTCCACGCCTTCAAGGACGCGAGCATCTCGAGCATTCTCTATCGCCGCTACACCACGCGACACAACATCGAGGTACTGACCACCGCTCTGAACACGCCCTCCATCCACGCGGTCTGGCTGCCTCAGTGCAAGCTGAAGTTCAACGGAGACAAGGCGCTGGAGGACTACCTCGCGCGCCAGTACTTGTTCGCGCCGATCTGGAAGTACGTGCTGAACGTGACGGAAGTACGGCTTCGGCGGGGATGTGAGAATAGGAGCAGTACTTCTACCAAGGCTTCTCGCCGCTCTTTCTGACCGACTGCGCCGTCACCAGCACGGATGACTCGAACGCGGAGTGCTGCGTCTGTCGCAAGGAGAACGGTTCTGTTGTCTTTTCAACACATCTGTAACGCGTAGAACACCGTCGTGTGCGACGTCTGCGATGGGTCGTTCCACTGGAGCTGTCTCAAACCGCCTCTGACCTCTCTGCCGCAAGTCGGTGTGTTGTCTCCGCCTCACCTCAAGGGAGAGTGGCTCTGTCCCACCTGCAGGGTGTACCCACACGACATCGACGCCACGGGGCGCTCCACACAGTGTCTCGCCTGGTTCCCCGGCGGATGTTCCGCGTACATGACGGAGCACGATTTGCTGACACTGCCGAACGGGAAGGAGGTGGTGGAAAGACAACAGCGCGAGGACGAGCAGAACGCGTGTCTCGTGGCGCTGGCGAACAATGAGCGTGAGGTGTGCGGGGGACAAATGAGTTACAGTGAATCCTCTGCCACTGCCGTCTCTTGAGTGCATTCTTCGCTTCGAGTATCGTGGAGATGAGAGTCACGCGTCCTTCAACACAGACCTGGACTCGCTCTCGGTGTCACCTTCTCTCTTCTCTCACGGCTAGCGACACAGGGTGTTCGATGTGGTTCAGTCCCTCGACCGGTTCCACGTCGCGCACGTCCTCTCCGACCAGAACGCCAACGATCTCCCTCTCATCGTTATCACTCGCTCGCTCCCTCACCTCCAGGTCTGTTCCATCCGCCACCTCTACGCCTCGAACCGCCTTCGCTCCTCCATCTTCGTCATCACTCACCACAGCCCCAACGCCGTCTGGGTTGACGCCTTCCACACCTACACGCCTCTGAAGGTCGCTGTGTTCAGCGGTACTCGTTCTCGGCGCCTCTGACCGCTAGACAGCGTCTCGGAGCGTCGTGCACAGTGGCTGGACTATCTCGGACCCTCCAAGAGTCTGTTCGTCGGCGAGTACAACGTGTTCGTCATGTCGCTGAAAGCCTTCAAGTCCCGCGGGAGCACAGACATGACCTATCTCAACTCGATCGATATTGCAATGGTGGTGTTGGACGGGATCGGGTTTTGACGCGTCGATCCTTTCACGAATAGACGAGCAACACAGCAGTCCGTGCTCGCCGTGTCCTCGGAGCTGCGCGAGCCGATTCTGCGCGTGATGGACTTGCAGTGGGGTTGTTTAGTTCGTGTCAGAAATAGGCCCGAATTTGTGATAGCGCGCTGGCGATATGCGACGGAGCCGCGCGAGCTGAATTCGTCGTTTATGGAGTCGTTGTCTCTCTTCGTTCCGAGCGTGAAGAAGCTGTCTGAGTGGGCTCCGTTGTCGAGCAAGTGGAAGGAAGTTGAGTTGAGTGGTGTGTCGAAGGATGCTCAGTTAATGAGTTCCTCGAAGGATGCTCAGTTAATGAGTTCCTCGAAGGATGCTCAGTTCATGAAGTCCTCCAGCGACACTCTCTTAACGAACTCGTCCAACACCCCCTTAACGAACTCACCGAACACCCCCTCAACTCCTCCTACGCGCAAACCCAAGGACGTGCAACTCACCCACGACGCACTTCTCCTCCACTACAAGTTCTGCAGTCACGCGGGCGACACGCTCACTCTCATCAAGCACAACTGCGTCGAAACGCTCATCCCCTGCTTCACACGCGACCACTGCGACGAAGCCTCTCTCGTACGAGAGAGCGCTGTGTTGTGCCCCTTGAGCGTCACACAGGTGCGGTGTCTGGAGTGTCTCTGGCAGCGCTGGGGCTTCGTTCTGAAGCAGAACCTGCGCAACGTGCCGATCGCGCGAGATGTCGTTGCAGGACTGTTGTATGAACTGATCCGCGTGTACACGCACCCTTTTCTGAGCGGATGCAGCGAGAGCGTCCTGACGGAGGACGACGCGCGAACATGGAGCATGTCGTTCCGTAAGGCATGTGCCAAGGTGAGTGTGCTGGAGCACATGGTGAAGGAGTGCTTTCAGGTGAGCATTCATCCTCCGACTCACTCTCAGGAACGCCTCCAGGTGACCACACACCCTCCCTCTCACTCACAGGAATGCCTTCAAGTGAACAAAGACACACCCTCTCACTCGCAGAATCACTCCGTGGTCTTCATATACAGCCGCACGCTGCGCCTCTGCCAGTATCTCAGCCGGTACTTCCTCGAAACGCATCGCGCGGTGGTGGGACTGTTTGGTGTTGGCACGCTGCAGCAATTCACCGCCTCCGTGCGTCGCATCCGCGAGAACGAGGTGAACGGCGTTCCCACGGTGGTGATTCTGGGTCAGATGCCGACGGCGTGTTCGCTGTGTCTGGACTTTGTGACGCAAGTCATTCTGTTCGACTCCGATCTCGTGCCCGCTTCCGACATCGACTTCCTCCGAGACAAGTTCCACATCGGGTCGATTCGTGTAGGGGTTCTTGTTCGCCCTCACGTGCAGCCCTGCTCGTTTTATCGACTCCTGCTGCCTCTGTCGTTTGAAATCGCGTGGTTTTATCCCGAGCAGGTCTTTCTGGACCAGTTCACGTCGTTCATTCATTCCTCCTCCAATCGTCTGTCCGACATTCTCATGTGACTCCTCCCCCAAATCGTAATCGTTAGGTCCGCTCTTTTTGCCCCCTTTTCCCAACAGAGCATTCAGTTCATTCACAGTGTGGGTGCCGAAGGGCTCGATCAGACGTAGAAGTACAACATATTCCACAGCGCGGCGATTGCCGCCATTCCTATTGATTCTTCTACGCATTGCTTTTCAGATACGATCATGAAAGAGATTGTGCGTTCAGTGGTTGTTGTTCATCATAGGAACCCATCTCGTTTTCTCTGCACGGGACCAGTACTCGACCCGTGGTCGCTCCGAGGACCTTCTCGCAGCAGTTGATGGAATCGGTCTGGACGGTGAACTCCTCTTCCGAGATGACGGCAGTGTATGATCGCATCATGGAAGCGCTTCCGGAGTGCATACGGGAGAGGTCGGCAAGCCTGGCGAAGTTGGATACGGCTTGCTTGGAATTGTGTTCCCTGCTGGATTTGTGCATTTGTCACTTTATGAATCGCCTTTTGAGCATCGTGGGCGATGGTGTGGACGGCGACATCGTCCCGAGGAAGAAGAGCGTGAAGCTGCAAATCGAGCGTTTTCCCAGAGCGATTCCCATGGTGAGGGAGGAAGCGGTGTCTGACGGTATAGTTTTATGTGTTAAAAGACTGTGTATGTCGCATTCGCCTCGCCATGAGGTACAACAACTACTGGGTGGTGAATCCGTATCAGGATCTCTACCGTTTAGCGGCGCAGGCTGGATAGACTGTTTGTTGAATAAAAACGCCATAAGACAATTACGGTTTACAGTTCCTTCACCTCCTCAATGGCCTTTGGCTTGCGGATGAAGCGTTTCCAACTACACCGGTTACGAATCTCCTAGCGACGCCTACACCCACTCGCCTCCGCAGTAGACGGCAAAAATGCCAACGGCCCACTTAAATCCAGGGAACGCCTGGTACAGCTTGGGATTTACCATCGGGTGGCTTCTCCACGCATTGTAGTTACCGAAAACCATACTATGGGACTTGCACGAGTTGTATTTGGCGGAAGAACGGGAGTGCAAAAAAGGGAACGAAATGTGGAAAAGGCTTCAGCGAACAAACAGAGCGATCCCAGCTAGTAGAACAAAGCCATACAAGTTACATCACGAGTTCCTTGCACTTTTCCCAGGGGAATTCATCTCTTCCGAAATGACCATAGGCAGCAGTTGCTTTGAAGATCGGCTTGTCGAGACCCAGCTCGCGAACGATACAACCAGGACGAAGGTCGAAGTTCTTGTTGATGATCTCCACCAACTCCGCCTCGGACTTCTCGGACGTACCGAACGTGTCAACGTGAATGGAAAGAGGATGGTTCACACCGATCGCGTAAGACAACTGAATCAAGCATCGCTTGCACAAACCAGCATTGACAAGTGACTTGGCAATCCAGCGCGCAGCATACGCCGCTGAGCGATCCACCTTCGATGAATCCTTCCCCGAGAAAGCGCCACCACCGTGAGCACCCCAGCCGCCGTACGTGTCAACAATGATCTTTCTGCCAGTCAGGCCCGCGTCGCCGGAGGGTCCGCCGATGACAAAACGACCCGAGGGATTCAGGTGGTAGATGGTCTTGTCGTCGAGGAGCTCAGCGGGGATGATGGGCTTGATGACGTGCTCCATCAGATCCTTGTGGATCTGCTCGTTGCTGACGTCGTCGTCGTGCTGGGTGGAGATCACGACCGTATGAACGCGAATGGGGATCATATGACCGTGGTCGTCCTTGTACTCCACAGTAACCTGAGTCTTACCGTCGGGACGAACCCACTTAAGGGTTCCGTCCTTACGAACGTCGGTAAGTCTCTTGCCAAGCTTCGTGGCGAGAAGGTGCGACAAAGGCATGAGCTCCTTCGTCTCATTGCTAGCGTAACCGAACATGATACCCTGATCGCCGGCGCCAATATCCTCAACCTTCTTGTTGATGTGGACTCCCTGAGCGATATCGGGCGACTGATGGTCGATGGCAATGATGACGTTGCAGTGGTCGCAATCAAGACCCTTGGCGTCGCTGTCGTAGCCAATCTCACGGATTGTGTCACGAACCACCTTCTCCCACTCCACCTTGGCAGTGGTTGTGATCTCTCCGAAGATCATCACCATCTCCCCCTTCGCCGCGGTCTCGCAGGCTACTTTAGCATTGGGGTCCTGGGCCAAGCAGGCGTCAAGGACGGCATCGGAGATCTGATCGCACAGTTTGTCTACGCGCTCACCACCTCGACATCGCAATCCAACCTGGATGTCCCTCGTTCACAGACTCAGAAGTAAACAAAAAGTGACCCGCAGGCAAAGATTCCATGTGTAAACAGATGCTTGGTATTCCAGAATAAAAAGTGCTCTCGAAAAACGAAAGGCTGGGATTCAGCCAATCAAATCACTTCGAGGGCGTTTCGCCCAGGGAATCCTACTGATTCTCTCGCCAACCACGGCCTCTGCGCAGAAAGGGAATGCGTCGGAGGGAGCGTGATTCGGGTGGGGTTGCAATGAGCGCATTCTCCATTCTGTACGCGATGGTGACTGATTCTCCCTGAAAGGGGTTCCTATTGAATGGCCAAGGAGGGAAACGTTGTTGGAGGGCGTATTCGCTTCCATCGCAGAATGGGGATGGAGGGATCGTGCGACTCGTTCAAACGAACCCCACAATTCGTCGCTTCACGGGAGTGAGAGGGAGTGAAACCGCGTGGTGAAACGAAGACGCGTTGACAAGTTCCCAGAATTGCCTCATGGACAGCCGATACATCCTTCTGCAGGAAGACACTAACCTGGACTATGAGCCGACGCAGGAAGAAATACTGGAGGAGGCGAAGTACCTCGGAATCGCCTCCGAAGACACGGATTTGCTGTGGATTGCAAAAGAGGCGTTAAGAGTAATGTGTGGAAACGGCGTCGAGCATAGGCGCCCCTCCCCCGCCACTGGAGCCCTTACCAAGAGAAGGAGACGGGGTCGATCGTGTACTACAACAAAAAGACAGGCGAAATGTCGCACAACCATCCCATGGATGAGTACTTCCGCGGTCTGTACAACAAGATGAGGGACGACCCCGCTTCTTCTCGCATTGTACTCTCTTTCTGTGAATTCTGAGTGGCAGCGTTCCGCGTCGAACTCGTTCCTTCCCGAGACCGAGCTCGCCTATCCGATGATCCGAAGAGACCTCCACTCCCATCACTTTTCAGTAGCTGATAGTGTTCTACTTTCGTTCGTGGTGTCATGGCTAGTTGCGGGCCTATCCCCCCAGCGATGTGTACAATCAGTACGCTACGAAAGCCGGAGTGAGTCCTAGTGAGGATTCGGAAACGCTTTGTAAGGAGATACGTCAGGCCACGACGGAGCTGAGCCTCTACAACGAGTCGGCGATTCGCCTCCCCGTTTAGCGCTAGATGGCTGCGGGACAGCACCACATCGATGAAGCGCTTCATCGACCGAATGGACTTTCTGGAGAGCCGCATGAAGAGCATAATGAAAACCCCCTCCCTCGCGACGAGCGCCTGAAACGGCGTTTCTTCGCGGGCGGGTTGTGGATCACGGACCTGAGGGATATGGCTGCATCCCCATCCTCCTCCGAGCCTCGTTATTATTGCTTTTCTGGTTTCTTTCTTTCTTGTTTGCAGGATACGCATGAACTCGGAGGATATCATTGTTTCTGTTTCTTCCAATACTGCGAATCGAGTCATCCCCGACACCGATCGGTTCAAGCCCTCGCATCGAAGAACGCACTTCTGCTTCCCCTCATCTCTAGAAGTGATGCTCCCCAACGAGGGGAAGTCCGACACCTCCAGCAAGCAGGCGTCGGCTTCCCACGCGGGCGAGACGCTCCTCCTGCCGCTCTCCGCGCGCATGATCCAGATGCTCAACTCCATGCGCAACACGCTGGAGGTGAAGGACCACGAGCACGGCGCCAAGATGTACTCCACGTGCTTCACCGCCGCGTGTGTTATCGACTGGCTGCTGATCAACGGCTTCGTCGACAGTCGCAGCGAGGGCATCCACATCTGCCAGGAGCTGCTCGACAGTCAGATGATCGTCGCGCTGACCAACATCGGCAACGACTTCCAAGTCGTCGCCTCGTCCTCCGCTCACACGTAGGACACGGACGACCTCTACGCCTTCAAAAGCGACCTCCAGGTGCCGCGCGCGCCCGCGTCCTCCGAAGTCGCCACCTGGCTGTTCGCTCCCCACGTGAAGAGCAACTCATATCCTTGATGAGCCCAGTCATGGAAACCTTCATGCGCACTGTCATTCTCTCCATCCCCAAGGCATCGCTCCTCGAAGCGGCGATCAACTCCCACGACGTGAAGCAGCTCACGCCGCTGCTCACCGAGCTCAGACAGCAGACCTTCTACCACCTCCTCTATCGCGAAGGCGGCGAGTGGAAGGAGCGGAAGCGGATCGATCGTCACGGGAACTACGTTTCTCCCTCCTCTCGCCCTCATTCCCAGATCTTCGTGGAGCGTCCCATGTCGCAGCAGGGCAACTACAGCATTCTGCGCTCCACGCGCGAGATCAGCGGCGACGCCGAGGAAGTCTACCGCGACCTGCTGATCGGCGACATGTCGGGTCCGCAGATCCGGGGACGAGCGCGCTGGGAGAAGCGTCTCTCGCGCGAGGAGGTGCTCTGCACGATCGAGGGCGTCAACAACGAAGAGCGGATTCCCTTCGTGCGCCGTCTGTTCAAGAACCGCAACAACAGCACCTTCAACGACGGCGCGTCCGTCATCCTGAAGGAGTGGAAGAAGATGGGAGGCGTGTACAAGGGCTGTCGCACCTGTGAGTCTTCGTCGCGGCCTGTCACATGCAGACAACGACATCCCGCAGGGCGTGCGCGTGGTCCATCGCTACATGAAGAGCGGGAGCGGCTTCGCCACCTGTCGCGACCTGGTTCTCCTTCAGGTGGGCGATGGCGGCGCGGTTTAGGAGTAGGACCACTTCCGCACGGAGGAGGGCTGCTATGTGATTTACGAAGTGAGTGTGAACGGAGAACTGCCCTCGCAGCGCACCGCCAAGACGCCGTCCTACGTGCGCGCCGAGGTGCTTCTCTGCGCCTATCTCCTCATCCCCTCCGGACGCGACGTTCTCTCTCCACGCCCACCTCACGGCTAGAAGTGCCGACTGAGCATGTTCTGTCAGTACAACGACTACCAGTCCCTACTGCTGATGCTGCTGAAGACGCGGCCCCTGATCACCTGCGACGTCACTGGATTCCGCGTGGGATTCAAAGCGCCTCCTCACCGCTAGCACGTTCCTCTGGGCGAGCATCCCATGAGCGCCGACTCCCCGAGCTCCAACTCCATCACCGTCGAGAACGAAACCGTCGAACCTGCTGTCGAGCCCTCCATCGAAGAGCCCGTCGTTCCTGCGGTTCCTTCCCACGGCGAAATCCACCTCGAGGACTTCAAGGTGCTGGCGCTGCTCGGCAGAGGGTACGGCTCTCATTTCGTGGTGACGAATAGCGGCTACGGGAAGGTCCTTCACGTTCTCTGCACGAAGACGAACCAGTACTTCGCGATGAAGGTGCTGAAGAAGGACGAAATCGTGCGGCGCCGCCAGGTGGCAAGAACGAAGGTGGAACGCCTGATCCTCGAGCGCGCCAACTTCCCGTTCATCACGCGCCTCTACTACGCCTACCAGACGCCCTATCGCCTCTACATGGTGATCGACTACATGCAGTGCGGCGACCTGTTCACCCACCTCTCGCGGTTCGGCGTGTTCACGGAGGACAGGGCGCGCATCTACATCGCCGAGATCGTCCTCGCGCTGGAGCACCTCCACAACATGGGCATCATCTACGTGCGTCTCCGTCCCTGGCTTCATCGTAGAGAGACCTGAAGCCGGAGAACGTGTTGCTCGGAGCCGACGGGCACATCAAGCTCACCGACTTCGGCTTGTCCCGCTACTACAGCCTTCGCGGCGAGCTGAAGCGACCCATCAGCGAGCTGCGGAGCTACAGCTACTGCGGCACGGAGCAGTACATGGCGGTGGGTTCTGTGGCGTGGAGTGAGGCGTAGCCCGAAATGCTTCTTCGCCGACCTCACACGGAAGCCATTGACTGGTGGTCCCTCGGAATCCTTCTCTGCGAGTGTCTGACTGGCTGCCACCCGTTCCAGGGCCACTCCCACCACGTAGGGCTTCGAGAGGGACTTGACGACTAGCAAACGCTCAACAACATCATGAACACCGCCATCGCGCCGCGCATTCGCAGCGTGTCCATGGATGCGCGCTCGCTGATTCTCCGTCTTCTGGAGCGCGACCCGCAGCGGTAGTTGCAGGAAGAGAGGATGATGCGTAGACGTCTGGGATGCACCGAGCTGGGCGTGTAGTGTCTTCGCAGCGCTGGTGACGCGTAGACAGGGGATCAAGTGCCATCCCTTCTTCGCGACGATTGACTGGGACGCGCTGCTCAAGAAGAAGGTGGCTCTTCCCTACACCCCGCGGCTCTCCGGTCCAGCGGACTACACCTACTTTGACCGCATGATTCCCGGAGTTGGAGTGCTTTATGATCTTCATCTCTAGTCGATTCTCACGGATTCGGTGAGCTCTCCGCAGCGTCCTCCCAGCGAGATGGAGCTGCAGCTGCGCATTCGTCAGGAGAAGGAGAGGCAGTTGGTCGACAACCCGCACGGTCATGAGCGCACGCGCACGCCCAGCAGCGAGTTGGATACGCGTTACATTGGCTTTGAGTACTCGTGTGACTAGTTGCAGTATTTTCTGCGTGATTGTGTTAACAAGCGTGGATTGACGGCGTTCCCTTAATGAACACTCCAAAGATGGACTATTCAAGAACTGAAAACAACGCCATTCAAGAACTGAAAACACCACTCAACAACTGAAAACACCTCTCCCAACAAACAGCCCAAAACTACGTGACTATTTCTTCTTCTTCACATCCACCATCAAACCGATCACATCGTTCGTGAGGTCCACCTCGTTCTCCTCCTCGTCGACGATCTTCACCTTCCTCATGTCCACGCGCAGTCCGCCCAACGACTCGTGCAGCGCGATCAGCTTGGCAGTCTCGTTGTAGCCCTCGCTCAGCGAGATGAAGTAGTTCGAGCCCTCCTTTCTCTTCTTCAGCACGCACGCATTCACCAACCCCTCGATGTTGTTGCGGACCATCTGCGTGTTCGCCACGAACGAGAAGTACATCGCGCCCTCCTTCTCCAGCGCGTGGATCATCTCCATGCACTTCACGATCAGCACGTTGTACTCCACCTCGTGCTGCGACGCGTTGGGACCCAGGTTGCGAATCACGTCACTCACCACCCACACCGAATCGATCAGCGGCGCCACCAGCGATATGCAGAAGTGCACGTACGACTGCTCGCACTGGCCCAGCGAGACCATGTCGTCCTGCACCACCAACAGACCGCGACTCACCAGCGCCTCGATCGCGGGCGCCGACTGCACGTGGTTGAACGGGATGTGCGCGCTGATGATGCGACACACCAGATCCACCACCGGCACCAGGTCCACCAGCGAGACGGTGCCGTCATGGGACTGCTTCTGCAGCACGGAGAAGATGTGCAGCACGACAGCGTCCGCGAGGAAGTAGTGAATGCACTGGTTGCGGTAGTAGTACATCGTGATCATGTCGTGCGTGTTCGACTTCGCGCGGATCATCTTGCCGTCGCGCTCCACCAGCTCCGGGAACGAGTTCACGAACTGATGGAGAATGGACAGCGACCAGCTCGAGTAGCCCTCGAACGCGCCCACGGCGTGCAGCCAGCTGCGGAGGTGGTCGATGCGAACCGCCACCTCGGCCTCGCTCACCCACTGATCCGCGGGGAACTCCATCAGCGCGGCGGACGCCAGACACGACGTCGTCATCACACTGTTGTTGCGCATCGCACGACACACGTGCGCGCCCACGTACTTCACCTCGTGGCGCACGTCCAGCGTGGAATCTTCCGTCTCCATCTTCTTCAGCAGCTCCTGCAGCGAGAGCGGCGAGCCCAGCGTGACGAACGCGTCGCCGCAGTGCGTGCTGAGGATCGAGTGCGCGTTCTTCAGCAGACCCATCAGCGACTCCTTCTTCTTCTTTCCGCCCATCATGTACTTCACGTAGCTGTAGATATCGGGACAGTGCTCGTAGTCCACCGAAATCGGGACGATGCACACGTCCTTCAGGCGACCCGACTTCACCGCCTCCAGCACCACGTTGAGCAAGCCGTACTTGGGCGGGAGAATCGTGCCGTCGCGTGACCGTCCGCCCTCGATGAAGAACTCCAGCGTGCTTCCGCTCTTCAGCACCTCCTCCAGGTAGCCCTCGAGGATCACGCGGTACAGCGTGTCGTCGCCGAGCGAGCGGCGCATGAAGAACGCGCCGCTGTGCTGGAACAGCGCGCCGATGATGGGAAAGTTGAGGTTGTCGCCGGCAGCGATCACGGGAAGAGGAAGGTCGTAGATGGCCGAGACGTACGACAACACCAGGTAGTCGATGTGCGACTTGTGCGTGGGCAGGAACATCACGCCCACGCCCTTCTCCAGCTTCTCCCACTTCTCGTGGAACTTCAGCAGGCCGTTGCGGTCGATGTGCACGCTGCGGAACATGGTGCGGAAGAGGAAGGACAGCAGGATGTAGAAGATGCGAAGCACCCAGTCGCGCTGGCGCGTCGCCATGCGGTTGATGATCTTGTGCGCGCGCTTCAGCAGGCTCTCGCGCGACTCGCCGCCCTCGATGCTGCTCAGGCGGTCGATCTCCTTGGTGATGTGTGGGTTGCGGAGCACCTCCTCGTTGGTAGCGATGGGACGAAGCACCACGCTCACGCGGGTGGCGAGAATGAGGTCCTTGACGCAGGAGCGAATCCAGCACAGAGGACGGTGGTCGAAGATCCACGTGATCGGGGCGAAGAGCGTCGTGATGAAGGGCGGGAATGTGAGTTTGAGGTGGTTGAAGACATCTTCGTACTCGGGGTCGCCGCGGGTGTCCAGCGACGACAGCGAGAGGAAGTTCATCTCCTTCTCGTTCGTGGCGTCGTACTCCGTCGGGAAGGGCGACATGCTGTCGGTCGGCAGCGGAGTCATGTACTCGGAGATGTTCGGGGAGAAGAAGCTGCGCATGCTCGGACTCTACAGCGATTACGCGGGAAAAGCACGGGCTACGCGACGAATGCTGTCCTTCATTTCCTGTTCGCCATCCGAACCGCTTCCGGCATCGCAGGAATCGACGGGACCTACGATGATCACACGAGGCAATGGGACAAACTCAAACGCATCTGCATTCCGCAAGCGGAGCTCTGTCTCTTCAAAACAGGACGCCCATCCTCCTCGCCGCCGTTCAAATGATTCGAACTGCTCCCGCGTCGAAGATGCTTGTCGCTGTTGTTACCTCTCTTGGCCGCTTTCTTAATTTCCTCCACAATCTGCGTCACATCGTTCTTCACAACGTCCCGAATGGAGCTGTTCTGATCCGTCTTTCCGGTTTGTCGTTCTTGACTCAGGCGAATCCAGCCGATCGCCAGATAGGCCAATACACCAAAGAGTGCTGTCACCAGCACGGAATACCAGTTGTCAGGCAGGAAGTGGAGCATATTCTGTTTCCCATTCTGTTCCCTTTTGAATCACAAAAAACGGACCGATTTCGGTGATTGTGTTCTCCGTTTCTGCACAACGTAAATCCCTGTCCGTCACTTCCGTTTCGCCCGCTGCGAGGCTGGGAGGAAAAAGAACGCGAGAGAAAACAGCATGTTCCAACAAACAATCACGAGCGACCAACCGTTCACTCTCAGTCAGACAAGTCCATCAGGAACTTCGCAATGTTCGTAGGAGTGGGAGCAAAGGATTTCCCGCCCTCCTTCCAATTCGCCGGACACACCACGCCTCGGTCGTCACTAAACTGCAGCGCCTTCAGCACGCGGATCGTCTCCTCCACATTCCTCCCCACGCCATTATCGTTCACGTACATGTGGCGCACGCAGCCCTTGGGGTCAATCAAGAACAGGCCGCGGAACGCATGGCCTCCGTCGAGCTCCGAGCAATCATCGTTGTAGACTCCGTACGCCTTCATAACCTCTCGCGTCACGTCCGACAGCAGCGGGAGCTCGATCAAACCGCCCAAACCGCCCTCCGTCTTTGGGGCCTGGAGCCAAGCCAGATGCGTGTACGGAGAGTCGCCAGAAATGCAGAGGACTTCCGTGTTCAGCTGCTTCAGTCTGTCGCGAGCATCATTGAAGACAACGATTTCGGTCGGGCAGACGAAGGTCCAGTCCATCGGGTAGAAGAGGAGCACGACCCACTTCCCCTTGTAGTCTTCCAAAGACACATTGGAGAGGGTGTCGGTTCCCTGAGCGCCATTGAGACAGAAACGAGGTGCTGGCTTACGAATACACGGGGCCATTGCAAACGCGGAACAGTGAAACAAAAAGATGATTCTTCTCGAAGTCTTCAACAAACACACAGCGTTAAACATCCATATACTCTATATCTTTCATGAAACGACCC
>ERZ1106923.196-NODE-196-length-26903-cov-17.862969_pt1 | contig 26903 bp, 39 predicted proteins | sample MGYA00403657_ERZ1106923 | MGnify/ENA primary metagenome ERZ1106923 (study PRJEB35170, sample SAMEA104062425) | human gut metagenome | biome: human gut; feature: human-associated habitat; material: faeces | place: Denmark | collected 2012-06-19 ...
TCAGCAGCACCGCATTGCCCTTCAGGAAGTATCCGCGGTGGCCCGCCACGCGCGTGCCGCGTTCCGGCTCGTAACCATCGATCATCCACAGCAGCTCGTGGTGATAAAACATGTCCTTCGTCATTTCGCGAGGAGTGCCCCATTTGGCCACTTCAACGTTGTTCTTCTATTTGTTATAGTGAATAAAAACAGAAACCTCATCCTTATCCACCGGACAGCTGTCGTGGATGATGTTGCCAATCTTCCCGAGTTCCGAATCTCTTTCCTTCGCGATGTCCTTGATTTGGTTCTGCGTGTCTGCAATCTCGCGACTCAATTCCTCCACCTTCGTTGTCTCCGCAGAGGCATCCACTCCCGCCTTTCTCTTCTTGCCAATCTACTCCTTATTCACAATATTATCAACGTACTTCCTTCGACAAAAGACGCTTCTCCTTGTTCAGCTTGTCCAGCGAGCCCACCATCTTTCTCCATTGCTATCTGTCATTCCCTCATCACCAGAAAAACGTCATCGAGGGCAATCACCTCATCAACCAATTCCACTCTTGCGAACCGTTTCGCCTGTGACGCTTTCACCACCGCCGGGACTCCTCCCTTGAACGCGCGTAGGAGGTTGATGTCGATGGGCATTGATTCTTTCTGGTATGAATGAGACGTATGTACCCGAGGTACGCACCGTGCTGTAGTGTCATGCGAAGGGCAGGAGGGTTGCCGAAGGGATTCTTGAGGCGGCGAAGGGCATCAACACGCATCCTGACAAATTGCACGAGGACAACGACCCCTATGTAGTGGCCATTCCCCTGTGTGAAGAATAGTACTGGGAGCCCGAGTTCCCCGATGATCAAGTGGACAAGCTCAGTTTGTTCACCATTACAAGCCACAACCTGCACTACGCCGCCATGTCGACGTTCAACTGTGGAGTATCGAATCGACTCTGACATCTAGTCATGGCGAACGTGGGATATCGCATAATCGACTTCCTGGGATGGTCCGGATCGGATTATGACTGGATTCAAGTGGAGCTCGATCGTGACAAGGAGGAGGAAGAGCTGCAGAGACGAGAAAGGGAGGAGGAACGGCAGGTCGTGCTCTCTATCATGGAATGATAGAATAGTTCGTTGCTGCCCAGAACGCCGCTCGGGTCAAACGTTACAATGACGCAGTCGAGCGCGGTGAGCATTGATTAGTTGTATCATATGGTGTTGTTTGTCAGACAAACGCCCCATCATGCCCGACATCAACTGGGACGATGTCAAACACTTTATCGAAGAAGCACTAACAAAGTTGGAGGGACTCGAGTAGGAGATGCGCTTCCGTGTTGATGCGAAGTACAAGCGAAAGCAGCATTATTCAACGCTATGTCGAAAGAAAGCTGAATCTTGACAAGGGTGCACTGAACGAAAAGGAGCAGGAATTCAAGAGTTTGTTGGAAGTGGGACTATTCCGCTTCGATTAGGACTAGAACGCGATAGAGCAGCGTGGTAAGGGAAAAGCGGAAGAGAGTTTGGAGAATCCAACACCGGATACCGAAAACGACCAGGAGCAAGAATCGGGTGATGAAAGTGAGTTGAGCGACGATGAATTGGATAACCTTGCCGATCCGAATGATTGGGAGCCTCCTCTTCCAGATCCTCGCAGAATTGGCTGTCCGTTTTATCTGTATGCGGAGAAGAAGATGCGTGCGGCGATGAGGGAACAATCTGGTACGGCTTGTTGCGTTGGTCATGAGCGTAGGGTACATCTTGATTCACATACTGACACGCAATCTCAAGAAGTGGAAGCTGTGCAGCGAAAAGAAGCAAGCCGTAGAGAATCGGAATCGCGCTCACAGATAGAAGTACGAGAAGAAGTACAGGAAAGAGAAGAAACGGTACATCGAGGAGTACACAAAATGGAGGAAACGATTGTAAGAGTTGTGGGTGTAGTTGAATCTAGTCATGGCGCGTGTTGTTCATACGGGATCAGTGTTATCGACAACCGTGATTTGTGTGGCAGTTTCTATTCATTTCTAGCGGACTTGCCACCTCCAGTCCTGAATGACAAGGAGTACTACATTCTCTTCATGTGGCAGCAATACGTGGACAACAACCCAGAGAAGACTCGCAAGGAAATGCGCAAGGAGCTTCTGGACGAATGGTTCCGTCAATCACCCGATTTCCAAGTCCTCTTCAAAACCTTCGCGAGGGAACACAAACTCTGGTACGTGCAGGAAATGAAAAGGATGGATCCCGAGTGGGACGAGCGCGTCATGAAGATTGCGAAGATCCGTGAGCTGGAAACGCAGACCTACCGTCCGCCGTGCTTCTACTACATGTACATGAAGTGTCCTGCAATGATGGCACGGTTTCCGGGTGGGTGATGCGATGATGCGATGAGGTGAAGAGAAGAGCCGTGACGAGGTACTGCTGCAGTTATGGAAAGTGTGGGAGCGCAGCGGCGAAGAGAAACGCAAGCGCTTCGTGGAGATGAGCGACGAGTACGCGAAGTGCAAAGACGACAACTACACGAGGAAGCACAGCAAGCCGTACGAGTTCTATTTGATGATGCACCGCGTGTACGAGCGCAGAAAGGACCCTTGTGGCAATGCGTGCGTTGAGTGAGGGATAGACGCAAATCGGAAGGAGATCGAAGGGAAGATCTTCAAGCAGTGGAAGGAGCTGTCGAAGGAGATGAAGGAGCCGTACACCGCGATGATCAGCGAGGATCGAGAGCGATTCCAGAAGGTGATGGCGAAGGAGGAGGAGAAAAGAAAGTTCATCCAGGGCCGCCTGAAACTGACGCGTAAGACACGAGAGCGAGAGTGAAAAACAGGCGGCATGAAGGGATCGAACCGGCCAGCACTCTTCTACTATCTGGTCACGCGCCTCGACCAAGCCCTCGCACTCAACCTTCGTGGGAGTGAGCGCACTGAGTCATGAATAGAGCAGGACTCCGTCAAGCTGGTCACACAGTTCTACAACGAGTGGAAGGGTCTGGATGCGGCGGGGAAGCGTGTGTACGAGGACATGCGATACAGCTACGCGCTGGCGAAGGGGCCCGAAATGCCACTTCCGCACCTCCGAATTCATTACCGCTGGTTCAGTTTAATCCACCACCGCTTCCTCTCCCTCCAACACCCCGGTACGTCCTTCTCGTCCGTTTCACTATAGAACTGACGGAGGTGGCGCTGGGCACGCTGGAGGCACAACGCTTCCGCAACCTTTCGCCGAAGGAACGACTGCCGTACGAAGACATCGTTACGGAGGACCGAGAACACTACAACGACATGGCCCGAAAAATCCCGTATTTCTGGAGTGGGTGTGTGATGGGCAGAGGGTTGCAGAAGGAGGAGAGATCGAAGAAGGATGTGTGGCGACCCCCCGTTTTTTACTTCCTGCGCGACCGCTACGAGGACGAGAACGAGCAGAAGGAAACGAGTCGTGCGACGGTCGTGAGTGGGCTGTACGACCAGTGGTTAGCGATGAGTGAGGAAATGAAACGCCCGTACGAAGAAGAGAGCAATCGTGTGACGGACACGAAGAAGGCCCACCGAAACGACTTCGCGTTTTCGTGTTACTGTGCGTTATGGAAACGGTATGAGAGGATGAAACGCCCGGGTGAGAGTTGGAGGGAAAGTTGACATGCAGAACTGAGTGGCGACGAGGTGAACGCGGAGTTGAAGAAGGAGTTTCAGGCATTGAGTGATAGCGAGCGACGCGTGTACGACAAGATGAACGAGGAGGACGCGCGCGAGGTGAAGAAGAGAAACGAGAGCGAGAAGGAGGTGAGAAAGAGTTGGAAGCGAAGTGCGAAGGAGATCTTCTGCGACGAGATGATGAAGAAGAGAAAGGAGGGAGATGCCGACTACGGCGATCTGATGAAACGGTTTGCAGCCGAGTGGAAGAAGATGAGTGATGCCCAAAAACAGCCCTATTTTGAGAAGGAGAAGGAGGAGGAGAGTGCAGGCGGCGAAGTGGACCCAGTGAAGTGTGAGTGATGTGTGTTGGACTGAGTCGAAGTGGCGAGGAAGCAAATTCGGCCCGAAAAACACCCTTCCCTAATTCAGCGGTATTTGGCTGCCAGCGAAACGCGTGCGTTGAGTTGTGATGGCGAAGAGGAATGATGCGTAGAAGACGTGAAGGAGAATCCGTGGCAGTTCATGAAGAAGGAGGAGAAGTGGTTCTTGAGCTACTTCTGTGAGAAGGATCGAGAGCGATTGCGGAAGGAGGAGCGAATTGCGGAAGAGGGGTGAGAGATGTGCTGGATTGTGAGGCATAGGAACGTGGACTATTTGGCGAAGAAGAAGAAGCTGATCGATGCGTTTGTGAAGGCGCCGATGATCGAATCGTACATCGTGCGAGCGGTTGAGGTGTTGTTGGGTTTGAAAGGAGCGATGGCGCAAGAGGCGTGGAGAAACGCGGATAATCGCTGTCGCGCCGTGGCGTATCTGACGATGATTCACCGATTGCTGTGGAGCGAGACGAAGGCAGAGGAGTGGATGGAAAAGGAAGAGGTCGATGTTGCGAAGGCGTCAAAGGAGGTGGACGAGGAGAGCATGACGTTTTGCAATTACTTGCTGAAGAACGAGGGGATTGTGGGCGACTGGCTAAAGAACCGAGCGTTGCTTGAGAAGTGGGACGGGATGGAGGAGGAGGAGAAGCGAAAGTACCTTTACTCGTGTTTGTTCGCAATCGCGCTCGTCGCAACACCACAGATCCAACAAACACGAGGAATGACATCAATAACGTCAACTCTAAGCACTCTGGGACTGATCAAGAACTTCATTGGCTTCGTTGATCTTGCTAACAAGTTCCTCAGGGTTGGAAACCATGATGAACAAATCATTCAAGTTGAGCTCCAGCATCATACCCGTGATCTTGCTGCAACGAGGCTCGCCAATGCTGCTAATGAGAGTGAAGAGACGCTCGCCGAAGGTGTTACGACGCTCCTCGTCCGACATGTTGGCGATGGTCTCGGGTGTGATGGGAGGCAGCTGGCGCATCATGTTGCCGATCGTGCTCACCTTGTCGATGGGGAACGAGTAGGGCATGTTCGGCTGCATGGGCTGCATGTTGCCTCTGATGCCGGGCATCATCGGCTGCATGCCAGGCTGCATCATGGGCTGCATTCCGGGCTGCATCATCGGCTGCATACCGGGCTGCATGCCGGGCTGCATCATCGGCTGCATCATGCGGTTCTTGCGAGGCTGCGCGCGGTTGGGCTGCATCATGGGCATCGCGGGCTGGTTCATGCCGGGGTACGGGTACATACCGGGGTAGGGCATGAACATGCCGCCAGCGTTCTTTCTCTTCTCCTTGAGCAGCTTGGTACGCTCCTCGCGGGTCTGCGCCAGCTCCACCTTCAGCTTGTTCTCGTTGTTCTCCTTGAAGGCTTTGAGCGCCGCCTGCGCGCTCTCCACGGCGCCCATGCACACGAAGCCGAACGGCTTGTTCTCGCCCGTCTGCTTGTCTCTGGCGATCGAGCAGGACTCGATGGTGCCGAAGGGCGCGAACAGCGAGCGCAGCTTCTCCACGTCCATCGCCTCGCTGCCGAAGCCCACGTAGAGGAAGCGGCCCTTGGTGCGCTCCACCTCCTTCTTCTTCTGCTCCTGGAGGTACGCCTGGTTGGCGCGCTCACGCTCCTCGCGCGTCTGGTGTCTGTTCACGTAGAGCTTCAGCGGCTCGCCGCCCTCCACGGGGATCTCGTGGTCCTTCAGACCCTCCACGGCCTTGACGGCGGACTCGTGCGAGGCGAAGTTGACGAAGCCCTGCACCACCTCGGGCTTGTAGACCTTGGTGCCCACGTGGACGGACACGATCTGTCCGTAGGGCTCGAAGAGCTTCTGGAGGTCCTCCTTGGTCCAGGTCTTAGGGAAGTTCGCGACGTAGCAGCTCACCCACTCGGCGGAGGCGTCGGTCGCGCGCTTCTCGTATTCCATCACGTAAATCTCTCCCTCGCCCACAGAGTCCTTGTTCAGGTCCTCGAGGACCTTCGCGGCCACGGCGGGGTCACTGAAGTGCACGTAACCGTAGTGCAGGGGCTTCCCGGTCTCCTTGTTGAAGGACACCTTGCAAGAGAGGATGTTACCGTAGGTGGAGAACATGTCCATCAGAGCCTTGTTATCGAAGTCATCAGGGATATTCTTCACGAAAAGATTACCCTTGATGTTGTTGCTGGACTTGAACTTCGGCTGCTGGATCATGACTCTCATCTCCTTGCCCTTCAAGAGGTTGAAGTTGGCGCTGTTGAGGGCCTTATCAGCTAACTCTCACCATTCCCCCACGTAAACTACCATCTTCGGGACTCATGAAGTTCACATAACCGTAGCCACGAGGCTGTCTCGTTTCCTACGCACATCAGCGACGTCACCAAACACTCACCTTATCCAGGACAACGTGAGACATAACGACTCTTCCGTACTTAGAGAACTCCTTCGTGAGATCCTCCTATCCCTCAGCGCGCTACATCGAACTTACATCAGTCACGCTCGGGTCGAGGTTACCAACGTAAAGGGCGGTGTGTCCTCCGCTAACAGGCTTCTGGGCGTTCATGTTTTTGTTATTGATTCTTTTTTATGCAGTTCGTGGTTCTCTCGCCATGGTAGGGTTTTCTCGACCAGCGGTTTCACGGGTAGTATTTTCTACCCCCTCAGACTAATACACCGGGAATGGAATGGCACGATCGACTCGCCGACTCCCTCCGTTCCCGCGGGTCGCGTGGGGGAACGGTGTGAAGCATCCCATGACGAGCGGTCTGCTCCCCCCACAGCCAGGAGGAAGAGCAGGCGAAATGAGCCACAAATCAGCAATTTGAGGGAGAGACGCTTGTCTTTTCCCTTTTCAAACTTTGCAGAGGATTCCCGCGGTAGTCCTCTTTTGGTCAAAAAACAGTGATGGGCCATAAGGATAGTGAAAAGAAGAAGGAATCGCACAAGAGACATAGAGAGGAGAAGGAGGAGAAGAGTAGGTCGTGAGTCCTGTGGTTGATTATTGCAGAGGTGAGCAAGGAGCAGACCAAAAAGGAAGAAGTGAAGAAGGACAAGGAGGAGAGCAAGAAGGTGGAAGAGAAACCCGAAAAGAAGGTTGCCGCCGAGGAGAAGCCGGAAGCCCCTGAGCCCGACGCTGAACAAATCGAGATGCCCCAGAAGCGCATTCGCACGCGCTCCATGGACATGGAGGAGCAGGAGTCATTGTACTCCATGAGAAGGTACCGCATCTGCCCCGAAACGATCGGAGTCCTGAACTCGCACGGAATCACCGAGCTGTTCCCCATTCAGGTAGTTGCCGGGCTTCATGCTCACTGTTTAGGCGCGTACCTTTGACGCTGTGTACGACGGAAAGGACCTGATTGGTCGCGCTCCCACCGGACAGGGAAAGACGCTCGCCTTCGCTCTTCCCATTGTGGAGAAGATTTACAAGCTGGGCTTGACGCCGCCGCGCCGCAGTCGTGCTCCCCTCATCCTCGTTCTCTCGCCCACTCGCGAGCTCGCTCAGCAGATCGACGAGCAGATTCACATGGTCGCTCCTCGTCTGCGCTCCGTTTGCTTGTCTTCCCTGCATTGAATCGCTCACAGCTAGGTTTGGAGGCGCCCCCTACGAGCCCCAAGAAAACGCCCTCCGTCGTGGAGTCGAATTCGTGGTGGGCACCCCGGGTCGCGTGTTGGACCACCTGGAGCGTGGGAACCTCCGTCTCGAGGAGCTGAAGTGGTTCGTGCTGGACGAGGCGGATCGCATGTTGGACATGGGTTTCAGCGAGGACGTGGAGAAGGTGGTGGACTACTGTGTGAAGAGTGGTGGCGAGACGAGTGGTACGCGTCTGGTGCCGGACCGCATCCAGGTGTTGTTGTTCAGTGCGACGATCCCGTCGTGGGTGCGTGATGTGACGACCAAGTACATGCACCCGGACAAGGTGGTGGTGGATCTGGTGACGGCGAAGGAGAAGGCGTCGGTGGACGTGAAGCACCTGGTGTTGCGCTGTCCGTGGGAGCGTCGCGCGAAGGTGATCGCAGATCTGATTCAGGTATACTGCGGACACGACGGTCGCGCAATCGTGTTCTGCGACATGAAGAAGAGTTGCAACGAGCTGGCGGGCGAGGACTGCTTGCGAAGCATTGTGGGTGTGGTGTGTGGGTGTGAGGGCTAGGCGGGCGTGCTGCACGGTGACATTCCGCAGAAGACGCGCGAGCAGACGCTGAAGGACTTCAAGGAGGGCAAGTTTAAGTGTCTGGTGGCGACGGACGTGGCTGCGAGAGGGTTGGATATTCAGGGAGTAAGTGTTGTGGTTGTGTCGTCATTCAGTTCACGTTAACTCACTTCATTTCAACTCAACTCACATCACTTCATCACTCCTTCATTTCACATTCACTTCACTTCATCACTCCATCAACTCACATCAACTCACATCATCACTTCAACTTACATCACTTCACAATACTCACTTCATCACTTCAACTCACTTCACAATACTCACCACCCCCAGATCACCCTCGTCATCAACCGCGAGCCACCAGCCACACGCGCCGGCGTGGCGGACGTCGAGACGTACATTCACCGCAGCGGGCGAACAGGCCGCGCGGGAAAGAAGGGCGTCTGCGTCACGCTCTCCACCGGCCTCCAGCAAGAAGCCATCCTTCAGTCCATCGAGAAGGCTGTCGGCAACTCCTTCACGCGCATCGGCGCCCCGCAGCCCTCCGACCTGCTCAAGGCGAAGGCGGAGAACCTGCTGGAACAGTTCGACAACATCGACGCGGCGATGGTGGAGAAGATGATGTCCCTCGCCGAGGAGGTCTGTCAGAAGCCGATGGAGCCGAAGGAGATGGTCGCGCGCTGTCTGTGTCTGGCGGTGGGCGCTATCGGGAAGATGCAGTCGCGATCGATCCTGACCTCACAGGATGGTATGCTCATCGGAGGGTCGTGAGGACTAGGGTACACCACGATCGAGTACCGTTCTCTCAACACCTTCAGAACGGTGTCGTATGTGTGGGGCGCGCTGCGTCGCTACTTCCCCGAGGAGGTGGTGAGTCAGATCAAGGGCATCACGATGACGAAGGACGAACAGGGCGCGGTGTTCGACGTGGAGGACAAGGACGTGAAGCTGTTCGAAGAATACATTCACGTGAGCGAGAGTGGGGCGAGTGAGGCGTAGCAGCACGGAAGCCGAAGTCAGTTCTCGATCTGCACGACGCTGCCTGAGTTGAAGGATCGTGACCTGTGGGCGTGGGAGTGTGTTGTGAGGCATAGGACGCAGATGCGTGGAAGAGGTGGCTTCAACGGAGGCAGAAACGACCGCAACGGACACAACAACTTCCGTCGCGGCGGGTTCAACAACAACGGCGGCAATCGCAACTTCAACGGAGGTAACCGTAACTACAACGGAGGAGGCTACAAGAAGTATTAGTGTCTTTTATTCCTTTGGGCTGTTTGGAGCAAACACGAGCTAAAGCAACTTCTTGGTCTTGTTCACGTCGATGAGGTGTTGGAGACGCTTCAGGTTCAGCTTCATGAACTGCGTCAACTCACTCTCCTCGAAGAAATAGGGAACGTAGATGTGGAAACGACGGTCCGAGCCCAGCTCCTTCAACGGCTGGTACTCGCCCTTGTGGAGATGAATCACCACGAACTCCCACAACGGGTTCTCCAGGTGGTAATCCACCGAAGACACGAAGAGAGAGGTCTGTTTGTCAACACAGCACCACACACTCACCGTGAGTCGTTTCATTCCAAACAGAGTCTCGTTTTCTGTCAGCCCGTCACATACCACCTTCTCGTCACACATGTTCTCCATTCTCACCTGGTTGTTGCCAATCATGCAATCCAGACGCTCTTTGTACTTCATCAACAGATAGGAGTTCCGCTCTTCTTCGTTCGATGTGACGCTTCCCTCGGGGTGTTTTCGGATCCTACTCCTCAACACAACGCGCATTCATCACTCTTCTTCGATATCCTTCTGCAGCTGCTGCACTGCTTTCGCATTCGCCTATGCTGATATATACATAATGATAGATACGTGGAGAAGCGACTCGATTCGACCATCCCAAATGTCCGCCACTTTCGCATTCTCCAGCTTGCTCATCTCGGCGTCGGATATAATCTAGGGATTAGAATAAAACGGCAACAATGACTCCACACTTGTGGAAGAGAGTGATGAGTTGCTTGCTGACAAAGGACGTCCACTTCTTACGCATGATCGGCCCCACGAGCGGACCACTAGTCCGTGAGGGCACATAACTGTCAACAACGAAAGGAGGTACTGAGGAATGAAAATGTCGTAACTCACCACTTTGGCCTTCTCTATGTCTTCCGGATGCTCCTTTGATTTGGTAACGAACCGCATCTTATATAAGTTGTGCTCCAGTGTCGTTAAGAAGAACGCGGACAACGCAATGAAAGGATATAGGGAGTGACCACAGTCCCTGACTTACTGTCGCAATAGGGTTTGGTATCCTCCAAAAAGCTGTTTAACACCTGCAAGTCACAAAACGAGAAGGAACGCACCTGGATCGAATTCTTGTTTGCCGTCTTCACGCTTTCGGGGAATGCTCCCACCACATCGGGATGAACTAGGAGATACAAGCGCTTCAGATCAGTCTGTAGCTCGTTTCCAAGAAACGCTCTTGAAAAGCGACGGCAGCACTGCGTCCAACCGATCTGTACTCTCGCAGCCGATAGGGCGAGCATTCCAACAATAGAATGAGTGTCCCAACTCCATTCCTCGACGAATTCCTATCCGTCACACGTCAGTTACACGATCTGTAAGCGCAACTTGCTCGATGGCTGAGTCATAGGGCGTCATTCGAACGAGTGTACGGGATCGAGGAGAACTACATATTCATCGATGGACATCTCGGAATCAACAACGCAATCGTGAAGAACCTGTAATCCACTGTGTTCCATCGTTCACGCGGTTAGATACAAGGAAACGGGCTTCCTATGCCAGCAGTACTTGAAGAGGGAGAGGAAATTGGATGCGTTCTATCTCACAGTGTCCTTCGTCTTCTGCTGCCTAAACCCTCGCGATTACACTGTTCTGAACCGACGAAAAGATATCATAGGAAAGGATCAAGAGTTGCTCAGTCACGAGCTTGATGTCATCACTATTCTTCAAAGTGATTGTGAATACTATAACTCACAACGTAGATCAATATCCAAAGGTTCCAGAGCTGTGGGACCATCGAAGGTATGTCCTGAAATCACTAGCGGATATGTCCTCTCTTCTTCCCAAGGAAATCAAACACTGCTACGTGATGTGCGACAAGTATCCTCGCAACTACTACTCCTGGACAACGCTCCAGATGCTGTTACCCTTGTATTCGATTGAACAAGTAAAGAGTAATTGAAATACATGAGAAACAGATCAAGGAGGAGATTGAGGAGAATCGGTCCTTTTCGTCTACACACATTCAGGATTACTCAGCGCTCCATCGACGTCATGTACATGCTATCAATATCGATAAGGAGTAGATGCTGTACAGGCGGTTATGGACACTGGGGTTACCAAACAACGAGCTTCAGCAATACATATCTGAGGATAGGGAGACGCTTCGGAGCCAAGAGACACTCTATGGAAGTGGAGAGTCTCGGCGTCTCTATTTGCAATGCCTGGACGTGCTTGAACGTGATTTGCACATTTCTGTTGTTTGTTTGGCTCCATTCGGTATGATGAAACTTAGGGGTGGAGCGAGGTTAGCATGCACTTCTAACACAAGGGAGCAATTTATACCCGTTGTTTGGTGAGTATTCAGCGAAAACCATGAAAGGGATTGCGGTCAATGGAGAAAACATCACTCAATTTGTATGGAGAATGGGACCCAGGGGTTCTCCTCTTTCTCTCCCTATCCTTCCTCAGAAATCGGTATTACTCTCCCTATTAACCAAGACTATGCCTGCTGAAAAGAAGGAAATGACTCCTGTTGTTCGTGAGTACACGATCAACCTCAACAAGGCTTGCCACAAGGTGTAAGTGAATGGACCAAGTTGTGTGCCTGCTTTTGATGTCGTTCGTCTCCGGACGTCCCGTATGTCTAATCCTATATAGTGCCTTCAAGAGAAGAGCCCCTCGCTGCATGGACGTGATCCGCAAGTTCGCTCAGAAGGCCATGTGCACCGAAGACGTTAGAATTGACCCCACCGTCAACCAGTACGTCTGGAGCAAGGGTATTCACAACGTGCCCACTCGCATTAGAATCCAGCTCGATCGCCAGGTGAACAACGAGGACGAGGAGGAGAAGAAGGTAGTGGAGCTGCTCTGGAGTCATTTCTAGTTCTTCACTCTCGTCAAGGTCGTTGATGTGGATTCCTTCCACGGACTCCAGACTAAGGTCATCAACGCTTAAGTGATATGGCGGTTATGATGGAGAGAACCTATATCGCGTGTTTGTTGGAAACAAGCGTATGGAAGCAGACTCAACAGCTCGTGGCAGAAGCGGTGCAGCGGGAAGCCCATGACCTACAGCTGACACGAAACATCCTTGCAGCACGTTGTAGAAGCAACCGTCAATACCCGTGATCAGGCAACCACCAATGCCCTGAATGCCGTATGCACCCGCCTTGTCCAGCGGTTCCTTTGTATCCACGTATGCTACGAGTCAAGGAGGCGAACGAACACTACCCTTGATCAACTCCTCCGACAACTCATCCATCTTCACCTCGGTCCGTTCGGCAAAGACAAGAACAGTGGGAGTGGTCTCCTGGCGAAGATGGGCTACATGACAACGCAGCGGAGACGCTTACATATGAGCACAACACCGCTGAAGACGTTGTGCGACTTTCCGCTCAGTTCGGACAGCATTTGACACGCCCCTTCATACGACTTCGGCTTCTCCAGGATTCGCCCGTTCAACTCAACTACAGTGTCACAGCCTATGGATAACGAACTGCGGAGGGAAAGAACCAATGACAAGATCGGGAGCACTGCCATTCGATTCTGCCTTCAGTCGGTCGTACACCTCGAAGGCCTTTCCTCTCGCGTTTGCCTTCACATACTCCTCCTAGTCCATGAACCACAAGGCGTAGGAATACGGGAGTCATCGACGACTTGTCAAGGTTTTCTTCGAAGCGCGACACGTTCACGGTGAACCTCAAACCGATTTGGCTCAGGATCTGCAAACGGCGCGGAGACTGCGAAGCCAGAACAATCTGCCTTTGCGTTCAACTTCAAATACGACAAGTACTTGGAATTCAACTCAGAAAGGTAGGGAAGAATCATGGGAACAAACACTGAACAACTCCCGCAACGCTCTTTCCACACTCGAACGCATCTCCAACGAAGCGGCAACAATCCCCCAGTTCTCCTCCAACTTGCTGCCGTGTGTAAACACGAGCTCCTTCCCGTGCATGTCCACCACACAACCGCCTGCCGCTTCCAAGACGGCGACGCCTGCAGCGTGGTCCCACACATTCTCCTAGTCATGACGCTCTCCGATCACAACCACTCGATAGGCTCCATGTGCATTCTCCCTCACATAAATGGAAGCAACGCCGACGATCACCGCGATATACTTGCACATGCTGTCAATCTCCAACACGGTATCGGGCAGGTGCAATTTGTTCATAATCTCACCATACGTGGCCGTGTGATTCACTTTCTGACGCGAGCAAATGGCTCCAAAGAGGGGATGGAGAGACGAACACTGCAGTCTCTTTGAACGGTTTGAATGCAAGTCGTACATGACCGCAGCACGCTCCTCATCATCGACACCAACCACTACGCAACCGGCGTCATCATGACACTTGTTCCATTCTTCCTGCGTATGGTACAGTTCGTCGTACGGGAAGTTCGGAGCCCCAATCACGCCCAGAACAGGACGACCATGATGGATGTAGGCCAAGCCGATGGCGAACTGGCCATTCGATATGAATCCTTTCGTTCCGTCGATGGGGTCTAGCACCTATACTCAACGTGCCGAATGATCCCTACCCAGTAATCCACGGAATAATCTCCCTCATACTGGCAACGTTCCAACGTGGACACCATTTCTTGGGGTGTTAGGGTGTACAGCGGACTGAGGATCGCATTTGCGTAGTGAATAACCGTGCCATAAAAGGGCTGTGATTTGTGCTCGTTCAGCACTCCAATTCTCTCTTCTGCGACCATTCTACGCTGTAATGACCCGTGATCATCAACACCGGAAGGGCACGTCATGGGACGTCTTGGATAGGTAATAGGAGATGGCCACTTGCACGGCGAAATCGATCACCGTGACTGGAGAATCGTCGCTCTTTGAAACAACATTTGTCCTCAGCAACTCTTTCTGCAATTGATGGCAAGAACAATGGTTATACCTGTGCCTCCTTCGCCACAAGGGAGGCCTTTCTCACAATGTGCAGTACTGTCTCTGCTCTCTGTTGCAGGGAGATGGTGGCTGCGCTCATGAGAGCCAACGAGATGTCTTGAAGAAACAATGGAATACAACTCACTCAGGAGGCGGCGAAGACGCTCTCGAATACCCGTAGTAGTTACACTGCTTTCCCACCTCGTACACGTGCTTCAGCATCTCCTCCCACTTCCCTTCCTTCTTCAACTCCAGATACTTATAGTACAACTCTAACGCTGTCCTCGCATCTTCCTTACTGTCGTGATTGCCCTCCTGGATGTTCTCGTCCAACACGACCTTCGCCAGGTACTTCAGCGACAATCTCCGATTCCTCCTAATCGTCACTTCTCTCCATTCCTCTTCACGGGTAGTAGTAGATATCGACTGTGTCGATGATCTGGTTCGGCGGCACGAATATGTTAATCGTATGGAAGTCCTTTGAAACTACATTTCACACCCCAACGAAACTCCCACGTCCATGTCCCACAAACACACACCCGCGGTCCACCAGCGTGCGCAGTCGCGAGTACGCGTCCTTCAGCTCCACCAGATGGTGTTTGCTCTTCTTCAGCTCCAAGTCCTCGTGCGTCAGACCGCTGAAGCGCGTCAGGTAGTCCGCCACACTGTCCTCGCACAAGATGTAGTCGTCCACGAACACGTCCAATTCGTGGGTTAGCACCGTCACGCGCCCGAGCCTCAAATCCGCCTCCTTGCGGATGATTCGATGTCCGTCCGGCATGATCTCCGCCTCCTCGCAGTTCAGCGCGATGAACTCGCAATCGATCGAGATCAGATCGCCCTTGCCGGGAAGCTTGTCTGCAGAGAGAGGACGATACGAGAGTGGACTAGAGTTGAGTGCGAGGCGAGTGGGTACATGTTGGGGGCCCCCAAGGATTTGGAGGAGTAGAAGGGCAGGCGGGGAAGGGGCGAGGGTGGGGGAATCAGAGGCGTGATCGTGTTCTTGTACACCAGACAGATCGGCGAGCGCCAGGCGGAAGTGAACGTCACCGCCTGCTCTCCCGACGACGGCGCGATGCAGTAGTCGTTGAAGGAGAACCACTGGTGGTCGTACGGTGGCTGATTGACGATGGCGTGGAGAACGAGGTGGGAGCGAAGGAGCGGTTTGGCAGTGGATTTGACGCTGTTGTCTTCGATCAGAGAGAGAACGGAGGAAAGTTCGTATTTGCAGGACTGGGACGTGGTTTGGAAGAGAGACAGAGTTGGCGGGAAGTAGTCCGCGTTCTTCCGCCACTGCTACACGTGAGTTCAAGAATGGGGGGCCACCTCCTCAACCGCGCTGTCCTGCCGACCGACCATCAGGATGAGATACGAAGGAAGGGACTGCACCTGCTTCGACACACGACACGCGACCTCCTTTCGGCACGACTCGCACCACAGCGAGGAGGACGAGGACGTGGCGATGGATTGCTCCACGACTGCAGCGAAGGGCTGTTGTGAGGACGACCTGATGAATTATGGGAGTGAAACGCCCGTACCAGGATAAGCTGAGAAGAAGTGTGGTGTTGGTTTTGGTGTTGGTGTGACCTAGAGAGCACGTGTTGGTTTGCAGCGTGGACACGCCCACGACGGGCAACACGCACGGCGCCTCGCTCACCATCTGGTTCAGCGCGTAGTGAATGAAGCGCTCGGCGCGTCTGTGAGTGAGATGAACGAGTGTGGGGTACAGAGAGGGAATCGCGTCGGGGGCGTCCAGAATGCCGAAGGCGATGGTGTCGGTGCGGTGTGCGAGCACGCGGTAGAAGTTGGTGGCGTGGACGACGATACCCTGTTGTAGGTGAGTCGTGTGAAGTGATGAGGTGATGATGTGATGTGAAGTGATGATGTGATGATGTGATGTGAAGTGATGATGTGATGATGCACCAGTACTTACCTCCTTCTGGGTCGCCAACCCCTGATCGAACATGCGAAACAGGAATCGCAGCTCGCAGGCCACGCACAGAGGGTCGTCACAAATATGGGACATGATTCGCTCTTTCAGACCCGAAATGCACCAGAACAGGAACACAATTCCGTTCAGGAAACTGTTCGGAATATTGTTCTCCAGTCCCACCAAGAACGTTCTACCCATGAAACACCCAACGAAACGCCCACTTGTTGTAGCTGGCATAATCAATATCATAAAACCCATAATGGTTCAGTTTCATTTCCTTGAAGCGTAACTCCGTCGGAATACTGTTCTCCTTCTCCTCGCTCGACAGTTCGTTTCGTTCGCTCCACTTCAAGTGCTGCTTGCGTGGGTCCACGTCAACTAACATTCCCTGTTGCTGCCCGAACAGAATCGAGTTGGGCGTGATTCGCTTCTTCAGTTTGATGATGTGTCGGATGCGCGGCTGCGTGGAGGGCTCCAGCAGTGCGGGGTTCAGCGTGCAGCGCATTCGTGGCGTGTCGATGGAGGAGTCGGGGAAGGAGTCGAGTGACGAAAGGCGAAGCAGATCCATGTTGGCCTTGTCGACGGAGGAGATGGAGGGAAGGGTGATGGGTTGATACCCGCCGAAGCCGCCAGCCTCGAGTGGGATGGAGGTAGATTGGTGGACGACGGGTCGCGGGTAGGGCTTGGAGGTGGTGTTGAGCTGAGAGTGAGGGAGAGAGGGAAAGAGTACCTTCCAGTCGGGACGACGCGCGTTGATGTGAATGCCTCCGGTGATGGAGGTGGCGACGATGACGTCGTGCGAGGAGCTGATGGAGGAGAAGGTGATGAACTCGTTCTCCACGTTGTTGAACTGGAGGGGGTGAGTATGTGAGGTGATGTGAGTTGAGTGGTGAAGTGAAGTGATGTGATGTGTTGTGAAGTGAAGTGATGTGATGTGTTGTGAAGTGATGTGAGTATGAAATGATGTGATGCGATGATGTGAGTTGTGAAGTGAAGTGATGAAGTGAAGTGATGTGATGATGTGATGAGATGATGAGATGATCATATGAACACACTGTGACACACAACAACAACACCTACCGCCAGCTGCTGGGTCTCCACCAGCCCGTTGGTCAGCTGATAGAAGGAGGCGTAGCCCATCGTGTCCGTCAGCATAAACTCATCACTTCTCTCGTCGGATACACACAGACAACTCGGGTTGCTCAGGAAGCGGTGCGAGTAGGGGAGGATCTCCATGGTGCGAAGATCGAACACCTTCACTACGGAGGTGGGGATTTGGTGCGCACTCTTGGAAATGTGATCAATTCCGAGAGTCACGATGTAGTTGCTCTAGAATGAACGGGAAGAATCAGGGGTACGAGCTGAATCACCTGCTGCGTCGTAATGAGATAGGCGTTGAAGGAATTGAAGCACTTGTTCATTCTCGGATCCAGCGTCAGTACATACCCCGTCGATGCTATTTGTAATCCGCCACGCAAACGCAAACTTCCAATTACGGAACCCGCAGAGCAGGAGTACAAGCAGGAGCCCTTGTCCTGGAACGAGCGCTTCTTCTTCTTCCCCGACAGCAAATCGAAGGTGTACATGCCCTCGAAATCGCCGACAAGGGACAGAAGAATCGATCCAGTGTCAACGTGCGCATAACCATTTCGATAGCTTCCGCTTTCCGGCAGCTCATATCCGAATCTGCGTATCAGAATTCATTATATCCACTACTTTCCTCGAAGCAATCCGCCGTAGCTGTAGAGATTCATCCCAAAGTCAGTAACGGTCATTTCGTAACTATGATATTACACACTATAGGAGGCACATACTTTGGGATCGATTGCATGTTATAGATACATCGATTTGGGACAACTTCGACGGAACAGAAGTTGTGCAGCGTCTTCGCTTCATATCCCCTCAGAAATCCCTAGAAAATTAAAATGCATGCAAGAACGCGCACGTTCTGCGTCGCGCACCAAACCACTTCATAGTCTGGATCACAAGCACACGAAATGAACGGAAACGGGATCGAGGAGGACCCATCGTATGCCGATATCACGTTATGGTAGGGGAGGACTTGCATTCCTATGGTCATAGGAATATGCGAGCCGTATGGTTGGTCATACATAGTACACGCACCACAAAGGAAATGAGACGACTATGGACGCAAATATGAAAAAGGAGTTTCATCCAACAAAACCACTCTAAAGTAACAGTGAAGAACAGCAAGTCAGTCTCTCGCTCGACTTCGCATCGCACAGCAGATTGCCCGACTCGCTATACACATCCCACACCTGGGCACATCCATCGGAACTGCCAGTCGCTACGAGCGAATGGATGCTGTGGTCCTTCGGGACTTTCACAACCTCAACGGTCCGAAGACGGAGCTGCGTTCCCGACTCAATCTCGCGAATCAGCCTACGCGTGACTCCGCTCCAGCGACGAAACTCGCCATCCTTCGAGTAGAGATGGATCTTCTTATCGTTGCCAACAATCACCAGGTCCTGATTCTGCCCATTATCACCCAACCCGTCCCAATTACCTCCATAAACACCATATCGTTGAACCCCGCGCGATTCTCGATGGCGAACGCCTCCTGCCCGTCGGAGATGTTGTACACCTTCACGCTGCTGTAGTACAGGATCGCGTAGCGAGAACCGTCCGCATTGAATAGAATCTTGATCGGCTTGTCGGTCAGCTTCCGAGTGGTGCTCTTGCACCCCTTGATCAGGTTCCACATGATGAGTTTGTTGTCGGCACCGACGGACAGCGCCACCTTGTTTGAAGGGTGAATGCAGATGGAGTACACAGAACCCCTGCAAATGAGACGACGTCATCACTCCCACTTGTGACTACCAAGGGTGCGGACCTTCGACCAGTCATGCGTCTTCCACACTGCCAGCTTTCCATCAGCGCCTCCGCTCAGAAGGAATTCGTGACCGGCGAACACCAGACAGGTTACGTCCCCGTGGTGGAACAGAATGGTGCCGCTCTCCTTTGCTTCAAGAAGGTTGAATATGCTAAACGTCAATGACCGCGATAGCACTTCACCGGATGGACTCATCGGCACCACCAGACAAAAAGAATGGAATCTTGCCGACTTTCTGGGACGCCAGAGACTTCACTGTCCCGATGTGCGTTTCCACGGCATATCTACCCATCAATCGCTGCAAATCATATAGAATACCCCAATTCAAGGCTCCACTCGTCGTTCTTGTGGTCAAGCTTGTATCCTAACAATCGGCCCTCGTATCTAGGGAATCACACGACGACGTCGATGCGCAAACGTTCCAAAGAAGATTGTGTTCATCGTTGCTCCCCTAAAGCGATTTCTGGAAGTGTGGAAATGAATGTGTGGATTGTGCGAATTGGGAAGAGGAGGAGAGTGGGGGAGAAAGAGGGGGTTTGGAGAGAATGATCCACTGATGCGCGTTCTCCTCCCTGCACGCTACGTCTGAGATGCAGTGATCCCGCTCATCAATCCAGTGAAAACGGAACAGAAAACGAGAAAGAGAGGAAGGAATGGAATGAAACGCCCGGAATGGAATTCAAAATCGGGTGAATGCAAGGCGCTGTCGACGAATACAGTACTGCTTCGCGCCGCTGCGCCTCACCAATAGAGATTAATTACTTAGTCTTGAAGCATCTTGAGCGCTATGCCGACAAACTGCCGTCCCTCGAGATTCTGAAAGGCGAGATCGTAGGGAATCCCTCTCGTTGCGACTCATGCTCCATAGGAGAATCAACATCTTCTCGGTGAATCCGTTGACTTCGATAATACCGTCCAGCCTGTCAGCTATCAAAGCATTGACGAAGCGCATCAAGATGTGTCGTCTCTTCAATTGTCGCTTCTGGTGGAAGAGGGAGTCGATCATTTGCAGGAGTCTTCGTCGCTGCAAAGAGATGCGATTGACATTTTGCAACCGATCCTTGTCGTACTGATTCCTATTTTCCGTGAGGGATAGAAGTACTCGCTTCCTTCCGTTCTCCAGAAGTCGTACAAAACCATATATGATTGCCGTAGTCCTCCTTTGCGGGATTGACTCCTAGTGGTTGATTACTGCAAACTCATAAGGGAGCAAATCCAGGTACAGCAAAACATAAAGAACTACACGATCAATGGCGATTGCGAAGAAGAGATTTCGTGTCCCGTGCTGTCTGATGTGTCCTTGACGATTCCAGAGAAGTAGCTCTGCTGCATCAGCGTGAAGTGTAGTGGCGCGCTCGGCGTCATCCTCACCAACACGGATACAGGTGTGTTTGTGAAGTCCTTCAGCAAGGGCTACAGCATTGCTCGCGAGTCGCATCAAATCAACGAGGGAGATCGTCTGTGCGCTGTGAACGGTCACTCCGTCAACACCACGGTGGAAGCGAAGGAGTGCATCGTGCATGTGAATGATGCCGTCTCCAGTTATTCGTAGCAACGAAACATCACACTCACTCTGTCCCGCATTGCCAGAGTCGTGTCAGATGATCAGAATGATGCGTAGATCAAGAGAAGCAAGATGAACGAAGAGAAGACCAAATTGGCGGCGATTTCGGAGAAGATTCGTGTCATCGAGGATGCCTTGCGCTGCCGCTACAGCGTCCAGCCTGAAGCTAAATCGTTTCTTTTTCAATGATCGTTTAATCGCTAGCGTTTGCGACCTTCGGATTCTGCAATTGCAGAATCGTCTTCCCTCGCGTGCCTCCTTGCCCTCCTCGCACCTGCTTTTATCTAGATATCGCGTACGCACCCGTTCCGCTTGTTATTCATAGTCGCTCCTCACATTGTCCGGTCATTCCAATTGCTCGATCTACGGTCTGGCGATCGACGCGACGCAACGGTTCGCATTCACAGGCGCGGACGACCACATCATCAAAGTGTGGGATCTATCCACAGGCTGCCTTCTGTATCCCTTCTCCACATCCCTGAGGGATAGACAAACCATCCGAGGTCACCGCGGGAAAATCACGGATATGGCGATCAACGCCAACAACACCATTCTCATGAGCGCCAGCGAAGACGGCATCATTTTCTTCTGGGACATCGCGCCGCTCACCACAGCCCGACAAGTGTGTTACCCCTGTTACCACTATTTGAGTTGCTGCAAGGGCCATCGCAGCTACATCTGCCAGCTGCGCTACGACGAGAACAACGACCTGCTGTTCTCCGTGGGCGACGACGGTTTCATCCGAGCGTGGAACGTATCCCTCCTCGAAACTCCCTTCGGCAGACAGCGCGCCTGCACGGAGAACGACCTGATCGCGTTCTCGCTGTACCACGGGCCCACACAGCCCACTCCGTTCAGTCGCGCCGACAAGACCGCCTCGCTGTACTCCGTGCTCTTCTGCGACCTGACCGCCGACGGACGGTTCCTCGCCTCCGGCTGTCTGGACGGCTCCGTGCATGTCTGGAGAATTCCAAAAATCGAGCGGAATTGCGACATGCGTCTCACGCACCAGGTTCGTCTTTTCCCGCCATCTCACTCCCAGTACTCGACCGCCGAGACGATTTCCCTCCGCGTCCAGACGCTGCGCGAGCACACGAAGGGCGTCGACACGGTCGTGTTTTCGCACGCGGGCGACGCGATTCTCACAGCCTCCGAAGTGGAGGGAAACGCGTGCGTGTGGAGCTGCTCGCCGGACTTCACGGTCTGCAAGCCCATGGTGCTTCATTGCGATATTAGTCCCGGTTTCTGGAATTCCGTAAATCGTAGACTTTTCGAAGAGTCGCAGCAGGGTGAGGGTGAGCAACTGTCTGTGGTCGCAGAACGACGACATGGTGATCACATCGTCGTGGCTGAAGCGTATGGAGAAGGGAGTGGCGTCGTTCGAGGTGGATGTGAAACTGTGGGATCCCACAACGGGTGCGGTGTTGGGCGTGTTGAATCGCATGGAGAAGCCGGTGATCACCGATCCCGTGAGAGGAGGGAAAGGGAGTGATGAATAGATTACGAACATGTATTTGTTGGAGGATGATCCCGATGTGCTGATGTCCTCTTGCTTTGGCGGAAAGCTGTGTTTCTGGGACCTCGCGGAGCAGAAGCTCATTTCCAAGTGGTTTCGACGCAGTCCGTGTTAGCATTAGGATGGACAATGTTCACACGGCGGGCCACAGCAACCGCTATTTCCTAAACGACCCGGTTCCCATTCTCGATTTCAGATTCTGCCGTGATCGAAACTCCATCGTTGGCGTGGACGACGACGGAAGCGTTCTCATGTACGATTGCTTCCTTGTTGTGATCCCAAGCTTTGGGTGTGACCGTCCCGAGAAGTACCAATACGCCCCCATGACCCAGTACTTTAGTCACGACTATGACCCAATTCAGTATTACGGGGATAAGTTCCCACTGGACCCAACAACACGCCAGCCGTTGGAAATGGTCCCAAATGGCCCCTTATTGGATTATTTGCGGGCCCCGTACCAATTCCAGCAACTCACGGATCCAGCACTGTCCACGTCAGATTGCTTGAAGGAGCGTCGCGAGGAGGTGGAGCGCAACTGGGCGCGTCTGAAGGAGGTGGCGCAGCAGGAGCGAAGCATGCATGACCAGACGGAAGCGGCAATGCAGCAGGCAGAGAACCAGGAGTTGTTGGACGAGATCGAGGAGGCGTCGGACGACGGGAACGCGGAGGACAACGACGAGTTCAAGATCGGGCTGAGCGAGGAGGAGGAGGAAGAGGAAGAAGAGAATGAGATGGAGGAGGAGGAGGAAGAGAAAGCAGGTGTGGAAAAGAGGCGTGTGGTTGACTCGGATTCTGACGTGGACATCGAGGAGTTGGAGGCAGCGTCTTCCGTCGCCAGTCGCTCCACACGTTCGACTCGCGCGTCGCAGCCCGACGTGTACGCGAGGCGATACAAGCCGAACAAGCGGCGCGAGCATGCGAACGACGCCGTGGGCGCGAGTGTGTGTGGTGATGTTTAGATCATCGCCAGTGACGAAGACTTCGAGGTGTTCGACGAGGACGATGACTTCGAGTTGGTGGACGACGAGAAGGAGGAGGAGCTGGAGGAGGAGCTGGAGGAGGAAGAGAAGGAAGAAGAGGAAGAGGAAGAAATCTTATCGTTTTCGGATCCATCGGACCCATCCGATTCGCCGAAGCCTCGGCCCAGGAGAAAGAGCAGCGAGCCGAAACCGAAGCCAAAGAAGAAGGCGATTTCGACAGTGCCTCCACCTCTTGTGGACTTCACACGCATCACGCGCAAACGTCGTGTGTTCACGCCGGAGTTGCTGAGTCCCACTCCCGCCACCACTACGCCGCGGTGCGCGTTCTGCCACCGGTTGGAGAGCCAGGTGGAGGGGGGCTTCGTCTCGAGTCATCCGTTCGTTGGAAAAGATGGGCCCCTCTCCGTCCACAAGATGTGTGCGCTGAACTCGCAGGAGGTGGCGCGATCCGCTTCGGCGTACTACAACCTGCAGAAAGCAGTGAATCGTGGAAAGAAGACTCGGTGCAAGAAGTGCGGTACCTTCGGAGCAAGTGTGATGTGTTGTGTGAATGGTTGTTTAAAGTGGTGGTGATGGTAGTACGTCAGATGTAGTCGTTATCACATTCCCTGTGCCGTTGAAGAAGGGTTGTTGTCTCCCGACGCAACACACTTCCCCTTCATTGACCAGAATCAGGCCTTTTTCTGTCACGATCACACTCCACTCAAAGACGATGTTTTGCTGAAAGCCATCGTTCCTTCTCACTCGCCTCTTCATCCATAGCCGTACGCCTCCTCCATCTTCGACCGTGCATGGCTGCTCCAGACACGACCCTCCTTCTCCTTCCTGCCTCAGCTGGATGACGTGGTCGTGTACTTCCCGCAAGGCCACATCCAACACCTGCTTCAGTTCGGCGACCCCGAGTTGCCGTTCACGCTGTTCTCGTGTTGCGTGTGCGTCGTGCGGGCGTGTTCGTACCACTTCCCACACCACCTCGCACCGTCTTCTTCCATCGTGTGCCAGCTCCAACTCGAAGTCGTCGCGGCGCCCGCGCCCGAGTCTCAACTCCACAACGCGTTCGTCCGGTCCTTCTGCGCGCTTCCGCCTTCTCTCCATCTCCCTCGTGTCACCGTCTCGCTGCGCGACAGCGATCTCCCCGACTTCGTGTTTTCATACGACCGCTACACGCAGATGATGGCGCGGCCCTGGAGCGAGCACGACCACTTTCAGATGGACTTCCTCAACGAGTGAATTGTCCTGACTGAGCGTGAGCTGTAGAAACAAACAGGTGGAGACCTTCGGAGGCACCGTGTTGCGACTCCGCAACGACCCACACTGGCGCGGCTCGGCGTTCGAGGCGGCGGACATTCTGTGGGACGGCAACGACGGCTTGCAGACGGTAAGCCTGTTCGAGACGAAGCCGGCGAGCGCGATCGACGCGAGGCGAGTGAGTGAGAGCGTGTTGGAGAAGGTGGAGGCGCTGGCGAAGGAGGAGTTCGCGGCGCCGTTCGTGGAGCCGGTGCCGTCGGAGTTGCCGGAGTTGGTGATGTATGACGCGATCGTGGCGGTAAAGATGGACTTCAAGACGATCATCGAGAGGTTGAAAAATGGGTGGTGCGTGGGGGTGTGAGATGAGATGCAGGTATTACCGGTCGTTGAGCGCTGTGAAGAGGGATCTTCAGCTGATCGCGGACAACTGCGTGCTGTACAATGAAGAGGGGAGCGAGCTTGTGACGGAGGCGAGGGAGCTGGCTGAGGCAGCGAAGAGGGTGTTCGAGGGGGTGAAGGAAGAAGAAGAGAAGGCGTTCGAGCCGTTGGGAGAGACGGCGATTCAGGGTGAGGTGGAGAGTGTGGTGGGAAGAGTGAGAGAGTGGCTGAGGCCTGTTGAGTCGGTTCTGGATACACCTCTTCCTCCATATCTCGTGTCTTACTCGGAGAAGCTGTAAGTGGTTGATCATCACATCATCACATCACATACTCACCTCCTCTAGACTTGACTGCTATCGTCCCATGACATGGTCCGACATCCAACTCAAGGTGCAGAACCACCTCTATTTCGCGCATACCGAACTGTACTGTGATTGTCGCAATTGTCTGTCGACGCTTCAGGCGCTCCACCCGGACGCGATGAAGACGATTCCGTCCATCGTGCAGGACCTGAAGCAGTTGATGAGTGCGTACAACGTGGATGTGTAGAAATTGGCGGGATTTGTGACAGTTAGCGATGCGTTCGATGTTGTTGTGCAGCCGCTGGTGCTAACCCCTCCGGAAGGCACACAACCGGAACAGAAGGAGCCTCAGAAGGAGCCTCAAAAGGAGCCTCAAAAGGAGCCTCAGAAAGAGAAGATCGTGATTCGGTTGAATAAGGAGAAGATGAAGAATGTGCAATCGGGAGTGGAGAAGCGCGAATCGCTGGAGTCGTTGCATTTTGAGTCGTCGAGCGAAGAGTACTCAGAGTATGAGAGCGAAAGGGGAGGGAAAACGAAACGGAGGAGAGTGATGGAGTCGGAAGAGAGTTTTGAAGAAGATGAAGAATACAGTTCTCCTTAGAAGAGTTGTTGTCTTGTTTGTACACAGAAGCGAGTCCACTCTATTCTTTCGGAATGGCAAAGCAACGTCCCGACAAGAAACTCATTAAGAGCAGTAATTGGTATACTGAGTGGTGATAATCGAATAGAGCCAGAGTCCGAAAGGCGTATTATCGCTATTGCCGAAATAGTGAAGGCGTTGGTAGACGTAATTGCAGTAGTCACCCTGTGAAACGCATAGTCATACGACGAGAAAAAGGAGATCAACATCACTCGTTTCATTTCGGAAACAGCCCACAAATATGGACTCTCTTCAACTCCAAAGGTTTACATTGTTTGCTAACGCTGATTGATCAGATGGTGGACATCATTGCTGCCATTCCAGAAGAATACAAGAATCTCTTAACCCCCTTTCTCAAAGTGAAGCCCGTGAGAACTGCATCGGGAGTTGCAGTTGTTGTATGCGATTCTCCTTCTCTGTTAGGGATAGGCCGTTATGTGTAAGCCTCATCGTTGTCCACACGTCGCCTACACCGGCAGTCCATGCTTGTACTGCGCCGGAGGTCCAGATTCCGATTTTGAATACTCGACTCAGTCGTACACGGGATACGAGCCCACAAGGTATTGAATCTGTATTCGCTTCACTCCGACAGCATGCGTGCAATTCGCTGTCGTTATGACCCGTACATCCAGACGCGCACTCGTGTGGAGCAATTACGCCGTCTCGGACACAGCATCGACAAAGTGGAGTTTGTGGTGATGGGCGGAACATTCCTCTCTCTCGAGCAAGACTACCAAGATGGATTCATAATGAAACTCCACGACGCGTTGTCAGGTCACCATTCCCACAGCGTCGAGGAGGCCGTGAAGTGGAGAGTGTGGGATGCCCCTCACGAGGTAGATACAGCGAACAGAGCATGTCGAAGTGCGTTGCCATCACCATTGAAACGCGTCCCGATTACTGTCTGAAACCCCACCTGAACAACATGTTGCGGTTCGGGTGTACGCGCATTGAGATTGGTGTGCAGAGTGTGTATGAGGTGAGAGTGAGAGAGGCGTGTGAGGGACAGGATGTGGCGAGGGACACGAATCGTGGGCACACGGTGGCGGCGGTGTGTTGTTCGTTTGAGCAGTCGAAGGTGAGTTGTGTGTCTTAGTGTGGTGTGAAGTTTGTGTTGTGTCGTGTTAACTCACTTCACTTCACTTCAGTCAACTATCATCACTTCACAACTCACCTCACATCATCACATCACAACTCACCTCACATCATCACATCACAACTCACCTCACATCATCACATCACA
>ERZ1106923.198-NODE-198-length-26800-cov-17.397383_pt1 | contig 26800 bp, 38 predicted proteins | sample MGYA00403657_ERZ1106923 | MGnify/ENA primary metagenome ERZ1106923 (study PRJEB35170, sample SAMEA104062425) | human gut metagenome | biome: human gut; feature: human-associated habitat; material: faeces | place: Denmark | collected 2012-06-19 ...
TCGTGAAGGCGGTGATGTGGGGCCGCAACGTGTACGACTCCATCCGCAAGTTCCTGCAGTTCCAGCTCACCGTCTCCTTCGTGGCGTGCACCGTCTCCTTCGTGTCCGCCGCCTTCTTGGAGGAGTCCCCCATGACGGCCGTGCAGGTGCTGTGGATCAACCTGGTGATGGACACGCTGGCCGCGCTGGCGCTGGCGACGGAGGCGCCGACTCCGAAGCTGCTGGACCGCCTGCCGTACGGCAAGAACGAGGGCCTGATCAGCAACGTGATCGTGCGCAACCTGCTGGTGCAGCTGTTCTTCCACCTGGGCGTGATGCTGAGCTGCGTGTTCTACGGCCACAAGATGTTCAACATCCCGATCGGGTCGAACCTGGGCCAGCAGGTGGACTCGGAGATCCAGTTCACGATGGTGTTTGACATCTTCGTGTTCATGGAGATGTTCAACGAGATCAACTCGCGCCGCATCAACAACGAGGCCAACGTCTTCGAGAACCTGTCCAAGAATGCGATGTTCTACTCGATCTTCATCATCTCGCTGGTGATGCAGGTGCTGTTGGTGCAGTTCGCCGGACGCGTGTTCAACACGCACCCGCTGTCCTTCGCGCAGCATCTGTTCTGCATCATGATGGGCGTGCTGACGCTGCCGCTGTACCAGCTGGTCAGAACGATCCCGGCCTCGTGGTTCATCGAGATTGGAGGCAGAAAGGGAGATTCATTTACGATTCCGAAGGATACGATTTTCACTCGTAATTCGCTTACCAAGTCGCGTTTAGGAAGTGTCACGTCGGGACAGTTCGTCGACGGCGGTTCCATGCCTCGCGTGTTCACTCTTTAGTCGTTCTCTTGTTTTCAGCAAACGCGATTGTTCTTGTTTCAATTGTGAGGGATCGTATGTTTTCAAGCACTATTCTCTTCAAAGATGAGTAATCCTCATTCAAACGAACAATCTCTTATCTTCAACAAACACGAGCAGTCCTCGATGTCATCCATGGTGATGCTGTTGTCGGAATCACTTTCGCACTCTTGCATCTCGGGACGCGTCGCGTCAGGATGGTTAATGGCGATGATGTTCTACGTGTCACGACCACAAGGAGATGGTACCGCCGTATCCACGAGGATGCAGCCGCAGAACGCATTCTGGCATCCATGATCCTAATCATCACTCTCCCGCTCTTATCTCACTCGCGACGTGCTGAAAATGGTAATCACCTTGCCTCCCTTGCTGATGTTGATCCCCTTCTGCGTGGGCTCGTGCGCACGAACAATGTGTGTCATGCCGGTCGTGTCCAAGAAGTTCTGAATCGCCTTGTCGCCGTAGCAAATCGCGCCAGGACCGCGCTCGCCCTCGCCGAATCCGCTCTTGTCCAACCTCTTTTCCTGCTCGTGCTGCGCGGGATCGGACCACAGCAGGTCGTTCGACAGCTGCTTGATCTGCTTGGAGCGCTCGTCCGCGGTCGTCACGCGCACAGCGGTCGGACACGGGATCATGTTGATGCTGTCCAACGCGGACTCGTTTGGCGACAGCGGGCGCGGAATACCGCCGTGGACGCAGAAAATCACGTCGTCGATGGTGGCGGCGAAGGGCAGATAATCAAAGACGGAATTCGCCAGCGCCCAGATGCCCTTTCCTCTCTCCACTCCGTAGCGATTCTTGAGCTGCCCAAGGAAGCAGCGATTGCCGTAGAAGGACTCCCAGCCGTGGCGTGAAGGAATCGCCGAAGCGAGAATGCAAGGATATGTTCACCGCACGGAGCTCGTGGTTGCCACGCAGCAGAAACACCTTGTCGGGGAGCATGATCTTTTGAGCGAACAGGTAGGACAGCACTTCAATGGAGTACTGCCCGCGATCGACGTAGTCACCGAGAAACAGGAAGCTTCCTGGAGTCAAGTGCATACCAAGAGGCCATAACAGCTTGGAAAAGGCGATAAGGTCGGCCATGTTCCCGTGGAAATCACCGAACACGTAAACGGGTGACTTTAGGCGAAGTAGTCTCGGCTCGGATTCAAAAATGCGTTCTACAGGTGAGAGGGCGGAGCAAAAGCCACTGATCTGGCTACACTGGTGTTGAAAAAGGTCAAGAAAGTTGCTGGATAAAAAGAAATCGTTCGGCATGGGCAGCGCACACTGGTTGATGACAATCTCGTTGTACTCCTCCTCTTCCTCCTCCTCGCTCTCTTCCAGGAGGCCGCTCGTCACTTGGCTTGCAGCCCTAGCGCCTCACATTTGGGGAAGAGACATACCTCGAAATACGGTTCTTCTGCACATTGTTCTTATAGAAGGTGAACAACGTCGGATTGATCGTGTACTGCTTCTTCTTCCCTTCCCCCTGCAGGATGGCCAGCTGTTCTCGCAGCTGGCTGTTCTCCTGCATCAGACGAATACAGTTCATACAAGTTCCATTCTTGTATGGTTCTAACTGGTTCTCGTCTTTCTGCTGGACTTTCCTCCTTCTCCACATCGTTTTGAGATTGTCTCCTCAGACCCGATTGTGGAAATGTCCCAATTCCTGATTGTTCGGTGTTCCCTTCGTCACGAAGGAGAAACGCCGTTACAGAAGGTGGAATCACTTTGAGGAATGCTGGGCAACAAACAGAAGCAGAAACATCCCTAGTCAAAGAAAAACTCTTCCAGAGTCGCTTGCTCTCTTGAAAAGGCAGGTAGTGGAATGGAGTTCCAGAACTCGCGGCAGCACTTTCGTATCGGGGCATCCGGTCCCCTCCATCTCTACGCCTCACGGGAATCACGAGCTCCTACGCTCGTAAACACGGTGTCCACGATCACGAGCAGCAGCACGTTCGGAGGCACGAAGTAGCACACGATTCCAACGAACAGCAGCGCCAGCATGAACAGCTTGGACTTCTCGGGATCCACCCACGTGAATAATCTACCCGTCATCCCAGCAACAAAACCGAACGATTGAATGCGCAACAGAAACGTGTTGATCTTAACGACAATTGCGTAGAACCGCTCAAACGACTCCTTGTAGCGGTCCACCGTCCTCTTGATCCCCTTCTGCTTCGGCCGCTTCCTCGCCTCGATCGACTCCTGCACTACAATCAACCCCGACAAGCACTCCCCACGCGTGCGCTGCCCGCCGTCCTGGTTGCGGAAGTAGATGTAGTAGATGTACAGCAGGAGCAGCAGCACGAAGAACGGGACCACCAGCGCCATGCGGTTGGAGAGCGCGATGTAGTTCAGGCACACGACGATGAACAGCGAGAGGCCCTCCACCTCGAAGCGCACGATGCTTCGCACCATCCTCGCGAACTCGCCCACGCGCCCGAATAGCAGCACCATCAGCGTCAGCTCGCGCTTGCACAGAACGAGGTCGAAGCGGTCGGTCAGCTCCGGGGTCTGGGCAGACGCGTTCTGCAGCGACGCGCAGAAGGCGAGGATCTGGCTGAGCTGCGGCTCGGGCACCGCCAGTAACGACGACGTCTGGCGCGGCGCGGAGACGAGCATCTGTTCGGGGAGGTTGTTGGTGAGAGTTGCGAGCGCGTGACAGCGTACGAGATTGAAGGCGGCGTAGATGAGGGCGTTGCAGCGCTCCTCCTGGCTGGACGAGGCGAACAGACTGCCGAGCAGCGTGCTGGTGGCACTGCCTATGCGTGAAGGAGGAGGAGGAGAACGACGTGTGGCGCGGTACACGAAGGCGACGTCGAGAACGGCGGAGGTGACGAACTGCAGCATGGCGTAGTCGTCGCGCTTGGAGAGTCGCGAGAGGATTCTGAAGCTGATGGACACTGCGCGTCATTCCCATTCCTCACTCCCACCCTCGCCCTCGCCCTCGCCGTTGGGCTTGCGCAGCAGCTCCGTCAGCCGACTGCTCTGGGGCAGCACGACGAACCGCGAGAAGGAGCAGTAGAACACCTTGTTGACGCGGCTGCACGTTACGGGCTGGTACAGCGGGATGATCAGCACGTCGTTCGCCGAGTGGAAGTACACGCAGCGGTCCGTCACGTACAGCGAGCCGCCGATGCGCGTGGTCGCCACAGAGGCAGGGCAGCACGCGATGACCGTTTCGTTCGTCCCCATGGTGAAACTCCCGAACTGCAGCTTCTCCTTGTACTTGTCCACCATCGCCACAAGCTTGCTCTGCAGGAGCTGGGACCGGTGCAGCTCCTTGCGCAGCACGCTCAGGTACGCCTCGAAGAGCTCGTAGCTGACCACGCGCGGCAACGAGGCGTCTGGGAGGGAGTTGCGTCGCCCGCGTCGCCTGCGTCTGGCGTACTTGTCGCGCAGCGCCTCGACCAGTCTTCCGAACACCTCGCCGTTGTCTCCATCGGTCGTGAACACGGGCTCCTCGTCGTCGCGCTGTTGGATGCACTGTTCGGCTTCGCATAGGGCGTGGAACGCGGCGGCGGCGCAGCTGCTGTCGGCGATCACGGGGAAGAAGGGGCAGACGATGTCGCTCCACAGCGAGTAGGTGATACCCGCGGGGCTGAGCGAGAACAAGAACCCGGAGAGGAGTTGGGGGTTGTTCAGAATGGCCGTGACTCGCTGTGACAGTTCTGCCAGCTCTCGGGCTTTCCTCGCCACGTCGCTGTTGCCTCCACTCGCTCTCAGCGTGTTTCTGGTGTCTCCTCCAGTCGCTCTCAGCGTGTTTCTGGTGTCTCCTCCACTCGTTCCCAACGTGTTTCCGCTATCTCCTCCACTCGTTCCCAACGTGTTTCCGCTATCTCCTCCACTCGTTCCCAACGTGTTTCCACCATCACCCGACGAGCTGTCATCTGCGGAGATCGCGTCGTCGCTTCGCGACTCGTTGGCGTGGAGGAGACGCGTCGCGTACCGACAGATCGTCTGCACCTCGTCGTCGACACACGCTTCGCCGCGATCCACCACACACTTCGCATCCACCGAGTGGTCTTCAAACTGGTTGCGACGACGCGCCGCCTCGCTGGACACGTTCGTTAAACACCGCACGAACAGCTGCATGGCGTCGATGTCGCAGAAGCGAATCAGCAGCGTCACGCTCTTCGCCTCCTCCTCCGCGCGACGACGCTTGGCATTGAAGCGAACCATCAGAATCCGGTCCTCGCAGTTCGTGTTCTTCTCCCGCAGAATGGCGTCGTACTTCTACCCCTCACACCACGCCCTCGCCACAACGTTCGTGAACACAGCGCTGCCGCTGTTGAAGGACTCCACCACCTTTGCACGTGTTCGCAGCTCCACGTCGCCCGAGTCCGACAAGGACAGTCTGTTTGTCACAACCCGACCCTTCGCCTACACGCGCGAGCGCCACGGAAGAATCGACGCCTTTCGCTTCTCGTACACGTCGACCAGGCACTTGAACACGACGAACACGGTTTTCGCGGCGGTGTCGAAGTCGGGAGATTTGTGAATGGTGCCCGTGGTGCGGAGCTGAAGGATGCGGTAGTGGCAATAGATGACGCTGTACCACAGGTCGCTGTCGTCGCCAGTGGGGAGAATCTTCACATATCCTCCCGCCAGGAGAGAGAAGCAAATCGAATTGTCACTGCGCGTGACAGATGAATCGCGGATGACAAATGCGTAGGACGTCTTGTCGTGAACGCTACTGTTAAGCAGGAATGGATGTTGCGTACGTGATTACCTGACCATCTTCAGTCACATACACTTCCCCGCGATACACTTCCATGGAACTCAGCTCGACGGATGCCGATGGTGCGTAGTACAGCACTGACATCTCCGTGTCCAGGCAACGCATTCTCTACGGGAAGAGCAGTAACGAAGCAGGTACGCACGGGATAATCCTCTTCAGGAAGAGTGTAACGTATCCGGACGGGTTCTGAAGATAGGTTTCGCACTCTGAAAAGGAAGTGTTAGCAGAACCCTCTCCGATCTTCCAGACTTCAGAGCCGGGAGTGATATTGACGTCGTCGGAAGAGGATTTGGGGCGAACATACGAAACCTACTCGGGATTGACAGAAAACAGTGCATACAACGGGAACTCCGTGGATATTGGAGAAGAGAATGTCTCCATTAGAAAAGGGAACGGTTACTTTGTAGTCCACGAAGAACGGACTGCGATGCGCCTTCTCCATTTCAGTGTCGTTTACCGAGTATGAATCACGCTTGAGTCGAGTGCAGAGTGATGCGCAATAAAAGGAACGACCCTTCGCGTTCACCGATCCAAATTGTGGCTGCGACAAACACGACAAACTAAAGAACATGGGTACGACGCTGCTGCAATATGCCCTTCTTCACGCGCAGACGCTCGTACTTTGCCTTTGACTTCTTGCCTCCGAGCTGCACCAAGTGACGTCTATCGATGTTTTCGAATCGCTCCTGAACCGGATTCGACACGTTCTAGGCGTCACGGGTCAAACAGCGCGCGTACGTGCAACCGTCTCAGATCGCCAGTCAATTCATCCGAGAGCAAGATGTCCACCTTCGGGACTTCAAAACTGCCGTTAAGAAGCTCAGTGCAGCAAAAGTCAAGGATATACTTCCTTCCCTCCGCGAATCACCGCGGGTATCTTCGTCTCCTCTTCCCGCTTCTTTTCCTCGGCTCGCTCCACCTTCTGCTCTTCTCTCTTCTTCATCTCCTCCTCCACCTCCTTCACGATTCTCTTACTCCTATAAATGAAACGCCCTCACTGCATCCACTGGTCGATGTCATTGTACATCTGGCGAAGCTCCTTCTTCTTCTTCGCCTCGCGCTGAATTCGCGCCTCCTCCTCCTTGCGGCGTCGCTTGGCGTTCGAGACCTTCTTGTCCGCCGTCGGGCCTACGGCAATCCTTTTCTCCTTCTCCTCTTCCTCCTTCTCCTCGCCATCGCTCTCCTCGTCGTAGAGAAGACTGCTCTACACATCACCACACATCATCACTCCCCACAAACATAAAGCCCGTGTCCATCTTCTTGTTGTGGAGCTCCTCCTTTGTCAAGCCGCCCGGAAGTCTTCTGTCCTCCTGTTCCTTCTCCTCAAGGGAAACCTCCATAGCGAGCTGCTCGGCCAACGCATCCTGGTGCTGCACACTGTCGGGGTTGTACGATACGCCTCCCTTTGGAAGAGGGACGGCAGGGAACGCGTTTGGCTTCACGATGACGCGATCGGATTTGCGGCTCTTCTTCGATATTTCAAAGTCCTCCTTCTTCAGGAAGTTCTTCGAATCATACTGCACTACGTGTTACCCTCCACGTAAACGCAAACCCGGTTTGGGCGTACTCCAAATGTCGTAGGCCTCGCTCTTTTCCTTCTTCTTTTGTTCGGCAGCAGGCTTCAACTACGGAAATGAACCGAGGAAGCAAACCCAACGGCCATGCTCTTCTTCAGCTTCTTCACCATTCTCTTTTCCTGCTTTCCCATCGGCGAGTCGATTTCGTCCTCAAACACCACTTTCCGGAGTCGGGCAGAGCCTAGAACCCGTAACAACGCCACCAGAAGGGAATACCTTTCGTGTCTTCGAAGAACAGTTCTTCGTTCGCCCTATCCTTTACGACCTCGTTGTCCTTCGCAGTGTTCAGCGCCTCCTCATACTCCTTGGCAGTTTCGGATTTGTTCCAAGAGGCTTTGGTGTTCTTTCTCTGTTTCTTTCCCATTTTGAATACTACCAAGAGAACGACTGGTTTGAATGACCGATCCACTTCGGAGCCACTTCGCCGTTTTGGTGGAGTGATGAAAAGGAGGCGTAAGGATCAGAGTGTGGTAATGCGATTCGTATGAAAGGAGTGGGATGATACAGATCGCATACACGGAGTGAAATGATACCAATCGCACAAAAGGAGTACGACAAACACAAGACTCGGATTGAATTGAAACTGTGATCATCACCTTCACCTTTTGATGCAGGAGCGTGGTCAGCTCCAGTCCCGCCGTCTTCTCCACCTTCCTCCGAATGGCCTCCAGCTTCGTCGCGTCCTCCTTCTGCTTGACGACAAGTCGCTCACGCAAGACAATCTGTCCACTACCCTCCTCGTGAGCAATGGGCTCGACGCGCAGATCAAACGGAACATCCTGTGCATGAAACCGTGCACCATCCAATACGTAGTTGTAGTACTTGAACACCTTCTCGCGCACAATCTCGGTAGAACTCTCTGTTGGGAACTCCTCCTTTTTCTCCTCCTTCACTTCTTCCTTCCAAACGCCGGGCTTCGCCTTGCTCACAAGCGCGTCGAGAATGGCGTCGGTACCGTCCTTCTGGAGCGCGGATATCATGAACAGCGCTTCGTTCTCCCACTCCTTCTGTTTCAAGGTCGTGTTGGGAATCTGGGCATAATAACCTTATCCACCCCTTACGTGATAAATGTTGTCCATCTTCTTCTTCCAGATCACCTCCGATACTGTGTTCGCGTACTGGATGAGCACGTCCTTTGGTGTTACTAAATCGACTTTGTTCAGCGCCACGTAGAGATAGGACCCGTGAAGAAACGAGATATCGCACGCCTTCTTCAGCACGTCACGCTGTGTATCGTTAAAGGGAATCGAGGCATCGATCATCTACGCCTTACTTCCCACCTTCACCTCTCACTGCAATAATCGCATCTAACCGTTCAATCGTGGACTCGGCCACCTTCGCCAGCTGCTTCTCCGGAGAAGAGGCGAAACTACAGGTCATACGACACAGGAAGTGAAACCTAGACTGGATAATGCCAGGCGTATCGAAAAAGAGAAGATCAGTGGAGCCCACAAGTCGACGTCCCAGCATGCAGCAGCGCGTTGTATTCGGTTTGTTGCTCACAGCGGACACTTTCTCGCCGACGAGTGCGTTCAGCAATGTGCTCTTTCCCACGTTCGGAGCACCACACAGACCGATGGACAAGTACCTCCTACAGTTCTCCTTCTACAAATGAGGGTAGAATAATAGCAAAACAGGAACCTCCTTCTCCTTCTCCTCGATGAGATACGCAATACTCGGTTCGTCCTGCACAATTTCCTTGGGAATCGGATCATGCGTGGTGTAGTGATGCGACGGCTTTTGGTCCATGATGCGATTCAGACTCTGGTAGATTCCAATCCTACGCTGAGAAAGAAATCATGCGGCTACAAGCTGCCCTGCTCCTCCTGCGAAAGCTTGTCGAACCCGCTGTCGTCAAACTGGAAGCGACTACATCTCACACCCACTCGTCCGTTTCGACTCCTTTGAAAAGCATCTCGCTGCACGGCAAAAAGGAATGCGGCACAGCCCACTCGCCAGCGCAGGAGCAATCCGCAGCATAAAAGCAAAAATGCCTTAGCCGTGAATCGAACACGGGTTATCACGGCCACAACGTGATGTACTGACCAACTATACTACCAAGGCACCTGTTTCCAACTCGACACACCCTCCTACAAGACTACGTTACTCAAATGGGAGCAACTCTTTGCTCGCACTCCGTCATCTGCGAGGACACGACCGAGGCGAGTCGTGGGAGAAATCGAGGGACACTTCGCCTCCATTTCTTTTCTATTCTCCACTCCCCAGTGCCCCCGGTGGTCCAACGAATCGCATCATGTCGCTGATGGAGTGCCGATACTACATTGACCAGCACGTATGTGCCCAGTGGGACGATGGGTCGTATCGTGTGTTTTGTCGCGAGAATTGACCGACTAGACACGGGAGTTGTGCAGCAGATTCGAGAGCGGGCGAACAACGACGGCAGTCGAGAGTATGAATACTATATTCACTATATTGATTGTAACGATGGTGAGATGGGATGCGTAATCGATAGATGACAAAAGAATGGAGGGATGGGTTCCGGGATCGCGCATCTCTACGCTGAACAAAAAGAACATGAAGAGGCTACGCGACATCGATAGTCCATTCCTTGAGAAGGTGTGGATTCGTGCGGGGAGTGATGCGTAGAAGGCAAACGCGGAGCCAACTCTGTTGGAGAAGGAGCAAGGGGAGCTCACAAAGGTGAGTGTGCCAAGACTTGATTCATCGTAGATCAAGCGAATTGAGTCGATTGAGTTTGGTCGACACGACATTGACTGCTGGTACTACTCTCCGTATCCCGACCCGTTTCAAGTTCCGAAGCTGTACATTTGCGAGTTCTGCTTGAAGTACTATCGTTCTGCCGCGGAACTCGATAGACACTGTCAGAACTGTTCCGTCTCTCACCCTCCCGGTTTGGGCATCCTGCGGTCGCGTCACGAATAGGAGATGAAGTGTACAGAGACGGCAATCTCCTCATGTACGAAGTGGACGGGAACAAGGAGATTCTGTACTGCCAGAACCTCTGTCTTCTGGCGAAGTTTTTCATCGAGCACAAGACCATATACTACGACACCTACCCCTTTTTCTTCTACGTGCTGTGCGAGGAGGACGCGGAGGGCAGTCACATCGTGGGCTACTTCTCAAAGGACAAGGACTCACAAGAGGGTTACAACCTCGCGTGCATCTGCAGCATGCCCTTCGTGCAGCGCTCCGGCTACGGCAAGTTCCTCATCTCCTTCTCCTACGAGCTGTCGAAGAGGGAGGGAAAAGTGAGGGTGCGCGGGAAGAGTCAGTTATAGATCGGCTCGCCCGAGAAGCCGCTGTCGGACCTGGGTCGGCTGAGTTACCGCAGCTACTGGACGTACATGATCATGAAGACGCTGCGCGAGACCAAGTGCACGTGCAGCATCAAGGACATCAGCGCCAGGACGTCGATGAAGGTGGACGATATTGTGAGCACGCTGGACGTGCTGGGTCTGTTGAAGGTGTGGAAGGGGCAGTACGTGGCTGCCATCTCGGAGGAGGTGGTGATGGAGAGGGGAGGTGATGGGTAGATTGTGGACAGCTTCTTTGAGACGGCGAAGATCCCGCAGACGCTTTGCAAGCCGGAGAAGCTGAAGTGGACGCCTCACGTGGTGTCGACACAACAGGGGAAATGATGTGTTTGTTGGTAGACAGGAGTGGTTTGTGTTTCATGTCATCTTTGGTGTTTGTGTGCTCAAGTCTTTGATGTCTGTGAATAACACAACTGGCTCTCAAACACTACTCCCTTCTTCCAACAAACACACCACTTCGACGAACTCATTCGCTGCCTCTTCCTTTCCTCATCCTCATCCTCAATGGCTCGCTTGCTCGCAGCGAACCCGGACGCCACCACGCTCCAGTTGAAGCCCTGCGGCAGGTACTGTCCCTGGAAGATGATGTGGAACGTCACGTTCTCGTCGAACCTACGCTCAATCCTCGCCTCCACGCCCAACGGGAAGTCCGACAGCAGCTTCGGCGTGATGATGAACGTCTGCGGCGCGACGGCGTTGCGGTTGCGTCCCTTGTACAGCAGCTGCGTCATGACGTACCGCTCGTTGCGCTTGTCCATGTTCTGGTTGATCTGCCCGTGACTCCCTCTCCCCACACTCACCTCGTCAATGAACCGGAAGGGGAACGACACCATGTCTTGCAGCGACAGCAGGAACAGGATGGTCGACAGCGACTTCTCCTACGCCTCACGCGCCCTCTCTGCTCCCACGCCTCCCGACTGCACCTGCCCGTTCAGACTCTGCACGTCCTGGTTCTCTCGGAAGCTCACCTTGATGTCCAGCCCGATCTGGTTGAAGTTGTCGGGGTTCGTCAGCTCCACTTTCCCCTTGCACTTGATGTTGTGCATGAACAGGCTGAAGTTCGTGTCCAGCTTCCCCACCAGGCGTTTCAGCGTCTCCATGAACGACTTCTCCTTCACCGCGATGTCCTCTGCCAGGTCGTGGAGCTGTTGTCTAGTCCTCAAGCAACCGCCTCACGCGCACTTCAGGTCCGAACACTCCTTCTCCAGCGTCGCGATCCTCTTCTCCCTCTCCTCGTACTCCGCAATGGAGCGCTCGTTCACACGGATCTCGCGGATCTTGTCCTGCGTCACGCTCAGCATCGCCTACGCCTCACCGCACGCACACACCATTACCCCACACTCGTTCAGGTTGGTCGAGTACTTCTTGTCGAACACCTCCTGCAGCAGCGGCGTCTTCTCCGGCTCGCAGCGACCCGTCGCGCACTTACAGCTGAAGTCGTTCGGGTCGGGGTTGTTCTTGCAGTGAAAGAGTCCGCTCTGCGTGTAGATGAACGTCTACGGGTCATCGCAACGACACGCCTCCCACGCGCATCGTCTTCAACTCGCCACGCAGATTGGTGCGCACCGATTCGAGTCTGTTCTTCTCCGCAGTCAACTCGTTCAGCCGAGTGGAGCGCGCCTCCAGCTCCGCCTCCAGCTCCTCGTAGTGGTGCTGCTGGGCGTCGCGCACGCGCGTGATCGCTTCGCGACAGATCGAGAACTTGAGCAGGACGTGCAGCGCCTTCTGTTTCTTCTTCATGATCGCCGCCGAGGCGTCCAGTGCCTCCTTCATCCGCCGAATCTGGTCGTTCTTCTGACTCTCCACGTCGCGGTCCAGCTCGTTCTTGAGGGAGCGAATCTGCGCGTCACCGCCTCCGCTCGCACTCACCTCGTTCTCCAGCTTGTGGCTCTGGTTCCGCTTCCGGATGATGTCGTTCTTCTTCTCCTGCAGCTGGTTGCAGTCGTTCCTCAGCGAGAGCAGCTTCCCGTCGTACTTGTTCTTGATCTCCTGGTAGTTCTGCAGCTACTTCTCACGCACTCTCCCCTCGCCCACCTGACTGTTCACCATGTCCAGCTCGTTCCGCAACACCTGGCGATTTTGCAGCAGACCGTTCAGCTCCTCGGCGTCCACCATGCCCGAGTTGTCCAGGATTCTCGGCTGGCGCAGCGAGGAGATTTGGGAGGACACTTCGCGCCGCTTTGTCACGCTGTTCGCCCACCGCGATAACATGATACGATGTCTATGATCAACAAGAACCACTGCCGACTACTGAACGCTCGGCGTCATGATGACCAGTCCCGTCTCCTGGTCTACGATGTCCTACGACTCACACGCCTCGCCACCACACACCTGCAACGCCTCGGGGTCACGCGCCAGGTCCCAGCCCTCGGGAGCGTAGCAGGTGTTCGTCATGTGACCGAAGTTGAGCAGTGCTCTGCGCACCGTGTCCTCACACCTTACGAGGTCGATGAGAAGTCCGCTCAGCTTCAGCTCCTGGAGGCGTTGCGGCGTGATCATCGCGGGCACGTTGGCTTGCTACGCGTCACTTCACCCCACGGAGCCCACGTCCATCATAGCCACGTTACACTTGATGTCGCCCGCGTGGATCGCCTGCTGGAGGAAGTTGTAGTCCTCGGGACACTGCGCGATGAACGTCAGCAGCAGGTTGCGCGAGACCGAGTTCTCGAGCCACTGCGCGTGCAGCGGCGAGGCGAACGACACCTCGTTGAGGATAGGGCCGTATACGGTGCGGCGGAAGGAGTTCGTGTTCGTCTTGATCCACATCATCGCCTGGTACGTGTCCTACGCGTGAGACGCGCCGCGCGCGAGTACTCGGTCGATCTTCTTGATGCGCTCCTGACGCTGCTGCTCCTCGTTGGTCAGCTGCGTGATGCGCCGCTCGTTCGCGTTGCTCTGCGCCAGCAGGTCGCGCTGTCGTCCCTGCAGCTCGTTCACGGGCAGCAGCGCGTCGTTTTGCTACGCCTCATTCTCTCGCCACGCGCCCACTTCGGAGCGGAGCTGGTTCGATTTCGCTGTGAGTTCTTTGATGCGCGCCTTCACCGTGTCCAGGTCCTCGCTCGCGCTCAGCTCCTCCTGGATGGCGTCCAGCGCCTTCTGCGTGTCGCGCATCTGTCCCTTACCTCACGTCGCCACACCCACCTTCTGACGCAACTTGGTTCGCTCGACGTCGATGCTCATCAGGGTCTTCTCGGCGCGCTCGTAGACGCGGTGCTGCTCGCGGCTCTGCTGCACGAAGGAATCGATGCTGGACGAGGCCTTCTTCAGATTCTCCTGCTCCTTCGACATGCTGCGCATTACGACATCATCACGCAATTACATGCGCTCGATGTGGGAAATGGACTGGCGGTAGTCATCGACCTGCTTGCGAAGCGACGCGTCATTTTCGTTGATGGTCTACGTGTAATGGCGAGAATGAGCACGCCGCCTTGATTTGGTCCTTCACTTGCGTGATCTTCTCCTTCAGATCTGCCAGCTTCTTGGAACTGCTGTCGTAGGTGACCATTTGAATGTGTAGCTGAAGCAGCTTCTCCTACTCGTCAATCTCCGCAGCCAATCCCCACCTCGTGCTGCAACTGATTTCTCATTTCAAACTTCTCCTTCTCTCTCGCCAGATTCTGATTCACAAGCTTCTCCGTCTCGATGGTCTGCTCCTTCTGCACGATCTTCGTGTTGACGGCGTTCTGCTGCTGCTGTGTGTTAATCAGCTGCGTGTGGGTGTTTGACTATACGTGAATCAGCTCTCCAGCAGAGACGAATTCCTCGCCGCCGACGGACTTCTCGAACTCGCGCAGGCGCTTCTGCGCGTTTTGGTTCACGAAGTCGGCCACTCGGTCTTGGGGCAAGAACTGGCACAAATTGTTCAGATCGATTTTCAGCGTTCGTCGCAGATCCTTCAGCACGTCCTTCTTCTGAGGACGGCCATTAATGAAGTAGTCCGCCCCGGAGTGGCGGATCCTCACTTCCACGAGAATATCGCTCTGCTCTCCACGCATCAAAAGCTACAGTTAAGAATAGGGAATGCAGAGGGAACTCGCACACGGGCTTCTCGCTCTCCATACTTTATGAATTCCTCGAGCCTCGTTCCTCTCAACAGCAGTTTGGGATCCTCTCCGAGCGCCAAACACACGGCACAGGCGATTGTACTCTACAGGCGTGATTTCCGGAGCGGGCATGCAGTACCTTTCCCGCACCGTTTTGGCCAAGGATGATGTTCAGTCGGGGACTCGCGTTGAAGACTACATTCTGAAAGGTCATGAAGTTGGTCATTTCGACCCTGATGATACTACGGAATGAGTGTGTGGGACGAGAGCAAACCTTCCAGTGTGGAACCCGTCATTCCTCTCTGTAGCCATTTTTCATCTGATTTGAGCGCCAAGGGTTGTGATGTGTCATTTTGCTTTTGGACTGTGTGAGGTTGATACGGAAGCACTCCGTTTGCGCTGTGATGGTCTTCAAGGAGGCAACTCTTCTGTGAGTGCGAATATGACTCGAATGAAATGGACTCACTGCGCTGTGATCCGCGCCATACAACCGGGTGCAGAATGATGAAGTGAAGGGAATGATCCTTCTCTTTGAAAACGAAACCCTACAAACAAACAGAACATCCTTCTACACTATCCATGCAACGCCTCTCCTCTTCTCACCCATTCTGTGTTTTCTCTTCCCTTTCTGCTCACCACGAGGCGTGCGATCCACTCACATCTCCATTTCCTTCAACCGATCGCTGTACAGAGCGAATCATCCCAAGGAACACAAGAAATCGGGCCTATTTTTGGATTGTTATGCGCGTCGGATCTTCATAACTAGAGAATGGCAAGCTCTGATATCTTGTGGCAAGGGTAGAGGACTAATCTTGCAGCGGCTTGACGTGTTAGGTGGCTGCTATCGACTGCGAAGTCCCAAAGCGATTGGAAGAAGGTGGGGATTCTCGTTTTCGAGGATAATCCGGCTAGCGCTATTTCCAGTTCTCTTCGAAGCAATTGTCCTATCACGATGCTCCGGATTCCCCTGCCAAGGGTATTTTTGAGTATTCCCCGTCGTCATGTTGCAGTTCGCGATTTGTGCATGACGAATAGATATTTGCTGGCTGAAGGAGGGAGTGAACTACTGCAAGCAGCAGTACGTCTTTTCCCAGTAGGCTTAAATGATGCACCTGCTCATGCTTGTAGTGGCTGCGGCTCGGGACCCTCTCTCTACTCAGGTGATTTGAACAACATCTTCATGCTGATCTCGGGCGCGAATATCATTCAAATAGGCTGCACAAACACACAGACGACGTCGCTGCGCGAAATCCTGAAGTGCAAGTTCCGTCCTTGCTCAGGTGGCTCTTGTGTGCGTTGGTGACTTGCAGTGATCGCCGCGATGGACGTGTTCCGCAAGAAGAACAAGTTCCAGTGGACGAAGAACTTCATCACGGTTCTCTCCTCGCGCGACTTCATCCTCTTCGAGAACGACAAGTACTCCCACTCGCGGCGTTTCACATAGACTGGACTCCATCGTGATGCGGCTGACGCCCATCGACGCGACCGACTCCGTGCAGCAGCTCGCGGGCTCCGAGAGCAGCTACAAGTGCCAGATCGAGATCAAGCTGGGCGACAAGCCGCTGCTGCTGAGCACGGGGTCCTCGGAGCAGAGTCAGGAGCTCTGCAACGCGCTCTACCACGTGATCTTCTTCGCTCTGAACGGCTTCCACCCGGCGCTGCCGCCACCGCCCTCGCTCGCATGGAACCTGCCGCTGCTCTTCGGGTACCTCAACGGCGGCTTCGTGAAGGGGCTGTTCGAGCGCGAGGCGGTGTACCAGGGCATTCCCGAGGAGATTCGTCCGTGGGTGTGGAAGAAGCTGAGCGAGTACCTGCTGAGCGGGACGCTGATCCTGGACCGCAGCGACATGGCGACGCTGACGTCGAGTATGGCGTCGCTGCCGCAGCGCTGGGAGCGGAGCATCGCGCAGCAGGGTCTGAAGGAGGAAGAGAGCGAGGTGCTGCGTCTGCTCTGCAAGTTCGTCTGCATCACGATGATATCCTTGTGTTGGCACTCGCTATCTCCTTCACGCCACGCTGAACAGGACGCCGTGGAGTCGATCTGCGCGCTGGGCGGGTACCTGCTGTCCAACCTGCCGCAGGACGTCGCGATCTCGCTGTTCCAGTGCCTCATGCAGCGCATCCTGCCCATCTGGCTGAAGCCCAACGTGTTCCAGACCGTAGCGGCTGACCGGGCGCGTGAGGCGTAGATCGAGGTGGCGGTGTTCAAGCAGGTGTGTCTGCAGCTGATCCCCGACTTCATGCAGTGGTCCGAGGACAAGGGCATCGTGTGGGAGCGCGTGCTGTGCCGGTGGATCCAGTCGCTGTTCACGGCGATGAGCAAGCAGTGCGTGAACCGGCTGTGGAGCATCGTGCTGTTCGAGGGCTACGGCGCCTTCCTGCCGATGATCGTCTCGATTCTGATGAGCAACAAGCAGCAGCTGATGGGCCTGATCGAGACGGTGAACGCGCAGAAGTAGGCGCGACGCGTTGTCTCGATCGTAGCTACCTGGAGGAGCACTTCTTGGCGACGGTGTCCAACATCTCGGACATCACGAAGAACTTCCGCGTGCTGATCAGCCCCAACCAGGCGTCCTCCAAGTTCTTCGACATCGCCTACATCCGCAAGGTGCGTCTGCAGTTCCTGTACGCGTCGGAGCTGGCGGTGAGGTGTAGGAGTGGGTACATGGAGGAGGTGAAGACGATCGACCTGGACACGAAGCGGAAGCAGGTGCTGCTGGGCGAGGAGAGCAAGCGCGTGCAGCACACGCAGAGCGCCATCGAGGAGTTCGTGAAGGAGGTGTGCTCGCGCATGGACGACATTCGAGGTGGCTGTGGTGTGAAGACATGACGCGTAGACGCCTCCAAGAGCGACCCCGACATGCACGTGCAGTACACGCGTCTGGAGCGAATCGCTGCGCTGTTCTCCTCCCTCGTGTCGCCGCTGGCGCACTTCGACAAGTACGTGAAGCGCTACGGCGACCTGCTCAACGACCGGGGACTGCTGGTGCTGGACATGAACGACAGCATGAACACGGTGAGTCAGTCGGGCTGTGGGGGTGGTGCGTGTGGGTGACGCGTAGCGTGCCTTCCCGAGAGCCACCAGATTTTCGGTGTGTGCCAGAACCAGGCGGACCTGCGGAAGAACCTGCTGCTGTCGCGGGACCGCTGCGACGTGGTGTATGTTCTCATGGCGGCGCAGACGTGTCTGTGGAAGCTGACGAGCGTGACGTGGGAGGTGTACGAGATGTTTTTGAAGTGGGCGCGGCGGGCTTGCGTGAGAGGTAGAAAGATGCACAACGAGATGAGCTGGGTGATATCGAAGGAGGTGATGGAGGGTATCAAGGCGAAGCAAGACGCCATGTCGTCGTTTTACACGCGCGCGCTGAACATGTCGCAGCAGGCGATGAAGAACATCCTCGACTTCGTCGCCATCGCGAAGCAGGACATGATCACGATGCCTTCCTTCTCGTCCCTTCCCGTGATTCAGGACGTGAATTCGGCGTTGCTGCAGAAGTGGGCGGAGAAGTCGGAGGAGGAGGCGTGTCTCAAGGAGTACAGCGAGCTGACCAAGCAGACTGGGTTCCAAGCGTGAGGTGATTCATGTGGGGTGTTTGTGATAAACGTGAAGATGATTGGTGTGGGGTGTTTGTGACTGACAAGTGCTCGATTAACAGTGAATTGTCTATAACAGACGTAAGACTATCACTCTGGACCGTCTTAAGTTAACGCACGCCACACTATCAATATGAATCGCAACAAACACACCCATAAAGAGATTACTTGGATGCTTTTTCCTTCTTTAGTACACGTTTCACCACGGGCTTCTCCTTCTTTCCGGTCACTTCCTTCTCCTCCTTCTCCTCCTTCTTCTGGCCCTTGTTGAGTCCCTTCAGCAGGGCTTCATCTTCGTCGATGTGCTTCTGGAGGAAGTCGTATGTGATGCCCATCTCTTGCAGCTTGCTCTGAATCTTTTTGTTGTACGCCACACGGAAGTCCAGCGACTCGCCCAGGTTTTCGCGCGAGAACTCGGAGCCCGTCAGGTTGATGCGCTTGGGCACGAAGCGCTTGTTCGCACCCTTCCAGATCTCGGGGTGGATATCGGAGGGCTTCATCACCTCGCACACGAGCTTTTGACCAAACAGGTAGTAGTTGTTCATTGTATCCGCCACGATTTCGGCGACTTCCGGCGTTTCAAACTCGATGAAGCCGTAGTGCTTCGAGCCTCCAGTCTTCTTGCTTCTCGATAACCGCAAATGCTTTATCGTGCCGAACTGCTGGAAGAACTCCCTCATCTGCACCTCCTGGAAGTCGTTGGGGATGTGACCAAGGTAAACCACAGCGGACTTCTTCGACGTCTTCTTCTCTTTCTCGACTTCAGTAGACATACTCTGCGGCAAAGGGAGAATGGCTGAATGCGATTTGGCTTCCGAATCCGAGTCCAGAAGAAGCGGCGATTTCGGCGCACTTGGACACGGGAAATCCCGCCTGCTCTGGTCATTCCGCTGTGAGAAAGACACAGTGTTCTTTTGCTGATCGCGTGCGCAGATGGCCGAATCTTTGATGGAAGACCCATCGGTGGCAGACGGAGCCGCGGAACCCGTCTACTCTGCGCCCTTCTTCCCCAATGCCCATAGTGGAGCGAATTTCAACGCCATGGCAGCAGACAAACACCAAGCGCGCGGGCAGCAGGCCAATCTGAACGCGGTGATGAGCATGCCCAAATTTGAACCGAACGGATCCAAGACTCAGTGCTTTGCCGAGGAGGATCCGTATATGGACGACGATCTTCTCCAGGACGACATGCCGAGGAGCTATCAGCACCCCCTTCCGAAGCCGGTGCTGACGGAGTCCGCTCGGCACAACTACGACCAGGGATCGTACAACAATCTCCTGCGACAGAGCCAGGATGCGCCGGGTATGCTGGAAGGCATCAGCTACAACAGTCTCTCGAACCGATCGTCCATCGATTACTCCTCCTACCCCGAGAGTCGCTCTGTCCCTCGCGCATTAAACAGCCCTCTCCAGGGCTACACCACCCTCTTTCCTGAAGAGGTGGACGATGACGGCCTCTTCATCGAATCCATGCCCGCCATTGCCAACGACAGATACGTGAAGCGGAAATACGGGTCTCCCATGAACTCCTTCGGCGATCCGCTTGGAGATCCTCTTGGCGATCCTCTTGGCGATCCTTTGGGTGATCCACTTGGTGATCCACTTGGCGATCCACTCGGTGATTCGCTTGGTGATCCTCTCGGGGACTCTCTCCTCTCTCCTCACCGCTCGCCTCGTCCTCTCGAGACTGCGCAGCGCCGCCCTCCCCTGTACGACGAGGAGCACTTCCCCGCGGAATCGTCGCGCAGAGGCACCTCTCCGGTGTACTCCTCGGCCTCTGTGTTCCGCGACGGCGGTATTGGCGTGGGTCGCAGCTTCCAGCACCCTCTGGGCAACCGCGGCGACGACGGGGGCTGGAACCGCGCCTACTCCTTTTCGCGCAACCTGGACGAGCTGGGAGGCAGCTACCCGATGCGCTCCTCCTCGTTCTCGCGCATCCCGAAGGACGTGGACGGGTACGGGTACTCGCTGAACGAGCGCGTGTCGGCGCATCGTGTGAACTCCATGGAGCGAATTCCCACGGATGTGGCCGGCTCCCGCGGTTATGGCTCCCGCGCGCTGCCGTACAACCGGTCGTTCATGGACTCGTTGGGCTTCGTGGAGCGCGACAGCGACATGCCGATGTCGCGCGCGCGTTCGATGATGTACCTGGGCGAGGACGACTTCGAGGGCTCGCTGCCGCAGCGCAACAGCAAGGCGGATCTGGCGCTGCTGGCGCAGAGCGCGATCAACCCCAACACGGATATGATGTCGGGCATGGCGCCGATCAAGGAAACCACCTCCACCAGCACGCCGCCCTCCTCCAAGGAACCGCTCGCGAAGGACGGCTCTCCGAAGCCACCCACGCCCGAGTGGCGTCGCTCGCGCAGCCCCCTTCCTCTCCGCGGCTCGCGCTCGCCGCCGCACACCTCGCAGTCGCCGCCGCGCAGTTCGCTGTCGCCGCCGCGCGGGTCGAGGGAGGAGGAGGACCGCGAGAAGCGTCATGGGAAGTACCGTTTCCCGTGCCGCGACTTCGAGAAGGGCGTGTGCTCGCGTGGCGCTGCGTGCAAGTTTTACCACGATCCTGCGAAGGGTAGGCGCTGGGGTGGGTGATGATGTGTAGCTGTGACCACGCCGACGGTAGACGAGGGATGTGGAGCTGATGTGTAGAAGATTCCGATCTGCCGCGACTTCTCGAAAGGCAAGTGTACGCGCGAGAATTGCAGATTCCGACACCCCGGAACGTACTGGCGTGCGCGGTGGCGTGAGCTGTAGGCATAAGGATAATGTACTGATGGGACTGGAAGAGCCAAGTTCCTCAACAGAACTGCAAGACATCCTGAAGCAGTACAGTTCAACGATCAAAACAAAGATGAACTGATAGCGGCGTTGTGCAATTTCTCTTTAGCCGTGTTTGTTCTGCACTCCTCCTTTTCCTTTTGAAATGGGAGTCTGCCGTTATCCTCGCTGGCTGCACTGATTCGTAGACCACGCGGATGGTACACCCTGTTTCCAGTATTGCAAGAGTACGTGACGAATTTGATTCTACGTGTAATACTGTGTAGATTTGCTGAACCACGAGCCCATTCTCCACGGCTTGGAGAATCTCGGCAACACGTGCTATCTGAACTCTTCTCTGCAGCTCTTTGCATCGGACCGATACATATTGGAGTGTCTGTGTTCTTGTCTTTACGAAATCGACATGGATAAGGACAATCGTCTTCGTCGCGAATGCCCCTTTGTCTGCGCTCTGTCCGAAGTGCTGGAAAGTACCGCGCGTTGCGTTCCGTCACAACTGTAGGCATCACATACAAACCCACCATACTTCACTACAGCGTTCGCTCCTTCTACTCTCTCTTCGTGGAACGCGTCAGCGGCTTCAACGACGACGACCAGCATGTCTTGCCTCTCTCCTCTCGTTACGGATAGGACGCTCTCGAGGCCGTGCAGGCGATGCTGGAGGTGCTGGAGAAGGAGATCGCCGTCATCAATCAGTCGAGGCAGCAGCGCTGGTCCCTCGAGTGCTGCGTGCAATCCGTGCTGTCCGAAAGTCTCCAACCCTTCGTTCCTATCGCTCTCCCGACGAACGGTCTTCTTTCCGACGTGATGGTGTGCTCTCGCTGCGGCTGTCGGCGTCAGATCCGCAACACACCCTTCTCCGCGTTGATCCTGCCGATCACGAGTGGGGTCTGCCCTTCATCGGATTAGGCGTAGACACGCCGTGGTGGCGTCTCGACCCCTCCTGCCGTCAGAGCTACAAGGCGCTGTTCCACCAGTTCAACATGGCGTACGCCTGCGACAACCCGGTTCACTCCACGCTGCTGGACTGTCTGCGCGACTTCACCGCCGCCACGGAGCTGGAGGGCGTGCGCTGCGAGGGCTGCGGCGTGCTCGACGCGATTCTAGACCCGTCGCTGTCGAAGCAGGACACGGAGGACGCGGAGGAGCTGAAGGAGCGCTTACAACACTCGCTGCATCGTGTGCGGTCCTCGCACGACATGGACGCCGACCTCAAGCAGAGCGCGGGCGTGAAGGAGTCGCGGGGCTCCTTCCAGAAGTACGAGCTGATCGGAAGACCGCCGCACTGCCTGATCGTTGGCGTGGAGCGGAAGATGCTGACGTGGGTGGTGGGAGCGATGGTGACGATTAGCATGAACCCGTTCAAATCGAAGCAAGACGCCTTCGTCGAGTTCCCCATGGAGTTTGATTTGCGCGAGTTCTGTCTCTTCACGCAGGTGCAGCTTGCCGAGATCGTTTACGAATAGTCCATCCCGTCTCAACGCGTGAACAGTCTAGCATGCAACTCGGAGGAGAAGCGCGAAATGAGACACTTGAAGCGAGTTGCGTCGTGGAGACAGGGACATGATCAGCCGCTGGATGAGGAGGCGGTGCGGAAGATGGAGCTCTATTTCAAGGAGGCATCCTACGGAGAAGAGGGCAGTCGCTCGCGCAGGAACAGCGTGGATTCGCTGGATGGGTGCGAGGACGTTTACGAGGTGAAGGACGTGGACGACATATTCTCCTTCGATCACGAAGAAGAACCGCTGTTCGATGCGGGACTGTCGTACAACCCGTACGTGATTCCGAATGCACAGCGAGGCGGAGGACAGCCCCTGCTATACGGACTGCGCGCCGTCATCCATCACCATGGAACGGGGTACGGAGGCCACTATGTGTGCTACCGCCGTATTCGCACAAAGGAGGGCGACAAGTGGTACATGATGAACGACAGTATCGTGATGGAAGTAACATGGAAGGAGGTGAATACGAGTGACATGTAGTGCTGAGGGAAGGGGCTGATGTGTAGCTATCTCGTAGTTTATGATGCAATGGAAAGTCTGTGACGTTCTTGTTGCAACAAACACACATCGAAAAGACGAGCTTCTACAAAGAATGAGCGAAAGGCTGACAAGGCAAGAGTGAACATCAGAACGTGTTTCATTCACCATGAGTCTGTCTGACGGGTAAACGGCAAACAACAAGTATCATCATGTGTTCACATCGGGTCCAGGACACTTACTTCGACGACCTAAACGAGGGTTATAATCTCCATTACTAAACGTCCATCACTATTAAGCAGTTCGAACACTCAACGTAGAGAAAACACTCTACGCACTACAGTAAGAGAAAACACACTGGTTGTCAACTCTGTCGCAAGTGCGCACCAGTCTGTCCACACAGACACGCCAACTTACACTTCACTGCGCTGCGAGGAAGTAATAATGGCTGTGTGGCTGTTGGTTCAGGGTACGCTAATGATGCGCCATATGTCCCCTAATTCGATTCACGGCAGCCGTCCTCGCGAAGCGCGCTCTATTGCACGGACAATATGTACTCATAAGAAACAGGCAATAGAACACAAATTATGAATCATCAGGAGCAATGTACATAACTACGCATAACGACAGCGCGACGGGACTACTGTTATTACCGCGAATGAAGCAATCGCTGTATCTGGTTTTATACTCTCCATCGACATACTCCTCGGCCTGCTCCATCACCACGTTGAGGAATCCGTCGAGGCTGCCCAGGATGCCTATTCCAACAACACGGCGGACAAAAGCGAACCCTTGTAAACCACTCCGCTGAAGAGCTTCACGATGACGGGTCTGCCGTAAACAGACTTGATGAAATCGGTGGAGGAATACTTCTCGCTAGACATGGACAATACTGGGGGAAGCGTTGTCCTGTCGCTGGAGCGTGATAGAGGTCCCGTTTGGAGCGGTTTGTGGAGGCCTGCTGGTCTAGTGGTATGATTCTCGCTTAGGGTGCGAGAGGTCACGGGTTCGATTCCCGTGTAGGCCCATTTTTCTTTGATTCGTTGGATCGCTTTCTGTCCCATTTCTTTTTCCATCTCGGAGGATCGTCTGCTATTTGAATGGAAACCAGGTGGGCGTTGGATTCGGCCGGGTTACGGTTAAGTGATTTGGGAAAACACAAGATGAAGTGCTCGGTGTGCGGGAGTGTGGTCGACGAGGAGGACATGCAGAGGCATGAGACGGAATGTGCCGCGAAGGACGGCATGGTGTGTTTCTTTACTCTGCAGTTATGGGTAGGATATGGACACGCGATGGGAACGCGTGGATGATCGTGAAAGCGAGGAAGCTACAAATCCGAATGACAGCGCTGTGACTGCGGAATCGGGTCTCTCCCGAGAGGAGCTAATACAACTGCGACATGCAGAGAATGAAGAACGCAAACGAAAGGTGAGAGAGGAGCAGGAGAAGCGACATCAGGAGTTGGAGGAACAGTACAGAATCCAGGCCGAAAAGGCGAACGAAGAAGCTGCCCTCATTTTCGAAGAGCAAGAGAGAAAGGATAAGGAGGTGCTCTCACGCGCCAAGAAGGAATTCGCTGTGCGAGTGACGAAGGAGGTGCAGGACGGCAAGAAGGTGGAGAGCCAGCGTATCCTGGAAGAAGAGGAGCAGCAGCGCATCGAGGAGCTGTTCAGACAGCGCAAGGAGGAGATGGAGAAGGAAGAGGAGGAGCGTCGTCGTCTGGAAGAAGAGCGCGCGCGCGCCGAAGCGGAAGAGAAGGCGCGTCGTGAGGAGGAGGAGCGACAGGCGCAGGAGGAGCGCGAGCGTTTGGAGCGCGAGGAGGCGGAGATTAAGGCGCAGCTAGCGGAGGAGACGCGCAAGGCGGAGGAGGCTCGCATCGCAGAAGAGAAGCGCAAGGAGGAGGAGCGTATTCGGGGTGTGTTGCTGGTGTGCTGGGTCATGAATAGTGAATGCGATGCTGGACGCGCTGACGAGCGGCGTGCACTGCGAGAAGCAGTGTCGCGGCGGCAAGACGCACTCGAGCGTTCTTCGCGTGTGCGGGTACCAGCTGCAGTGGAAGCGCAAGTGGTATCACTTGCGGCGCTGGGGCAAGCTGACTCTGAAGGAGTGCGGGGAGGTGAGCGCGGAGGGCGAGAAGGTGGTGGTGCACCATATGAAGAGGGATTTGGTGGTGGTTGTGAAGGACGCGGCGGATGTGGTGCTGGCGTTGAAGGAGCTGAGAGAGCGCGAGCTCGCGGAGGCGGCGAGGAGCGAAGAGCGGTTGGTGGTGGCGGAGGAGGTGTCGGCTGAAGCCGTGGTTGAGGAAGAGAAGCCGGTTGTGGTTGAAGAAGAGAAACCAGTTGAGGAAGAGAAGCCTGTTGAGGAAGAGAAGCCAGTGGAAGAGGAGGAGAAGCCAGTCGTCGCTGAGGAGAAGCCGGTTGAAGAGAAGCCGGTTGAGGAGACAAAGCCTGTTGAGGAAGAGAAGCCAGTGGAAGAGGAAGAGAAGCCGGTTGAGGAGACAAAACCGATTGAAGAGGAGAAACCGGTTGTGGCTGAGGAGGAGCAAGTGGAAACTGAAAACAAGCCTGTGGAAGAAGAGAAACTAGTGGAAGTTGTGGAAACAAAGCCAGTGGAAGTTGAGGAGAAACCTGTTGAAGTGGAGACAAAACCGGTTGAGGAGGAGAAGCCAACTGAAGTTGAAGAGAAGCCTGTTGAAGCTGAGGAGGAGAAGCCAGACGTGAACAAACCCGTTGAGGAGGAGAAGCCAGTGGAAGAGGATAAACCTGTCGAAGAGCGAGTTGAAGAGGAGAAGCCCACCGAAGAGAGCAATCCTATTGAATCAGAAGCGGCTCCGGTGGAAGAGAAGCCGGTTGAGGAAGAGAAGCCTACTCAGATCGAAGAGACTCCCGCTCAAGAGAGACCTGCCGACGTTGACGAGAAGCCTGTGGTTGAGGAGAAACCTGTTGAGGAGGAGAAGCCTGTTGAGGAGGAGAAGCCTGTTGAGGAGGAGAAGCCAGTGGAAGAGGAGAAGCCTACTGAAGAAGAGAAGCCTGCTGAAGAAGAGAAGCCTGTTGAAGAAGAGAAGCCTGTTGAAGAAGAGAAGCCTGTTGAAGAAGAGAAACATGCTGTCACCGAAACAAAGCCAACTGAAACGGAAGAGAAACCGGAAACCAAACCCACGGAGACGGAAGAACGACCAAGGAGACGAGGAGGAAGACCAGTGCGTGTTGCCACTGAGAAGAAGAATCCCACCGTTTCATTCACATCGACCGACCGCTTTCGACAGTAAATGAAGATTCGAGCACATTTTTGCACTTGCTGAATATTGTTTTTGGAGTAATATTCGTTATCTTCCCTTGTTCCATCAAACAGCCCATTGACATCAAATATGAAACACCAGCGAACTGATGCGCTTGATCAACGCCATCTCACGGGGAAAAACGTGCGTCAGGAGCCTTGAGGTGGAAAACCCGTATTCTACGCATATCACAGATACCATCACGCTATTACGTTGACTCAGCATGATCCCAACAATATACACAATAAAGCAGACCGTGAAGGCATTCAACCAAAAGCCGATTCCAGCAGCACGGCCCTTCTTCTCATTCAAATCTCGCTCCTTTCCCTCAGGTTCCGGACGATCCTCCTCATGTTCTCCTTCTTCGTCGTTTCCACTACTGCCACTCTTTGTTTCATTACGGCTCGTTCCAAAGAAGGAGGGATCGGGAGTTCCAGGGAAACTACGGATCAACAGCCATTCTGGACACAACTATGAAAAGAGGCAAACGAAGAAGACGCCCGTAGCGATTCCGCTCACAAAGAAGGGGAACAGAGTCCGCAACACAATGAGCCAAGAATGCACGAAGGACTGGTGGTTACCCTCTTCCTCAATACGCACCTTCACCTCCTCGATACCCATGGATAAAACAAAGACGCGATAAACTAAACTACTCAGAACCAGAATCCTCTTC
>ERZ1106923.200-NODE-200-length-26671-cov-16.945221_pt1 | contig 26671 bp, 40 predicted proteins | sample MGYA00403657_ERZ1106923 | MGnify/ENA primary metagenome ERZ1106923 (study PRJEB35170, sample SAMEA104062425) | human gut metagenome | biome: human gut; feature: human-associated habitat; material: faeces | place: Denmark | collected 2012-06-19 ...
GTGAAGTGTGTTGATTGAGGAAGTACCAGAAGAGACCTCCGAGAAGCGCGAGTCCGGTGAAGGCGATGATAAGGAGGATTCCGTCTTCTCTAATGGTGTGAGTGAGTGATAGGGATGCATTACGAAGCCATGGTAGTGTTGGAGAGAATGATTGTGTGTTATGTGTGAGTTTGTTTGGTTGTGTAGTGCATGTTGCGATGTGCGAGTGTGTGCAATCTGACTATGAAGTGCCTTCTTTCACATGATGTCGAAAAACGCACCGATTTCCGGCTTTCGTGATTATCAAATCCACAGTCTTTTCCTCACTTGGTTCGATTTGTATTTGATCTGAGCACTCTCCGCATTCTCTGAAGATGCAACGCAACCAAGGAAGTGTACGCCCTTCCCTTCCTCCCTTTGACGTGCGTAGGACTATTCGCAGTACTACCAATCGGGCTCCACACAGGATCCCTGTACTTGCTTTCCATGCGATTTCTAATGTGCAGATCCGAGTCAGAAGGACTATCCCCAGTCAGGCTACAACGCGGGCAACTACCCATACGGGGGCAATGCATATGGTGCGCAGAATGGAAATGGGAGACAGTCGCAGTCCTCGGCGGAGGCGAATTCAGGTGGGTGTGTGGCTGCCGTTTCATCGTAGGCTCCTACAACTACGCATCGGCTCCGTACGGAAAGTCACAAACCGACACAAAGAACTATGATAGTCCCTATTCTTCGACGACGCCGTATGACGCCAGCGCGTATTACACTTCTCAGCCACAGGGGACGCCGAGACAAAACACATCATACACGGACCCAAAGACAGTCTATGGAGCGAATCCTTCTTCGAACCCCGCGAGCAAGGCAGAGTCGTCGCTTCCGAGCTATTCTGGCTATCCTCCACCCTCACGTCCGGCCTATGGCACAGACTACCCGTATGCGCAGCCTCGTCCGTCATCGCAGAATCCCTCCTCACTTCCTCCAGCTCCTTACATGGGTTCACAAACTGGCTTCGCCTCGCATCCTCCCTATCGCTCTCCCTATGACTACCCAACGCGTCTCCCACCCTCCGACTCGGGCTTCTCCAACACTCCTTATGCGTCGGACCCGTACCCACCTCGTTCACAGAAGCCGCGCGAGACGGACTATTCGTACCCCTCTCCCTCGAGCCGGAAGGGCTTCTCGGACGCGCCGATCGCGTCGCGCTTCGACATCCCGAACACCAAACCACAGGGTTCCGACAAGCCGTTCACGAAGCGAGAGCGCTCCCAGCGTCGTGCGGGCAGGAGTGCACGGAAGCGATCATGATTAGAGCAGGACGCCAAGCGTCGTCGCGGCTCGCCACGTCGCAAGTCCCGCACCCGCTCGCCCTCCCGTCGTGGCTCCGTGCACTCGCGATCACCTCGTCGCCAGCCGTCGCCGCGTCGCTCTCCATCGCCGCGTCGTTCGCGCGGGTCACATAGTCGCAACCACTCGCGCAGTCACTCACGCAGCCGGTCGCACAGCTACTCGCGTGGCAGCTCGCCACAGCGCGCGCCGGAGCCGAAGGAGTGCCCTCGTGTTGCGGCGGTGATCACTAGAACGCTGCCCAATCGCGTGTTCTTCGTCGACACACGCTGCGTCTCCGAGGTGCAACGCGACTTCCCCACGATGTACGTGTGTCGCGACTTCATGCGACTGGTGACGTGTTGGCAGAACGAGGACGAGACGCCGCTGCCGCTCTTCGGCACGGTGAATCTGAACACACAACACTATCACGTGAACCGCATCACGCCCACCGCGAGTGCGGGAAGCGTTCCCGCGCTGAAGACGGAGGAGGCGGCCAAGCAGTTGCTGGCGAGTGTGGCGCCCGCAGACGTCCACTATCGCGTGAATGTGAAATTCGCCCTGTTTTCTGGCATGAACGTGGCGGAGATGGCGAAGCTGGTGAAGGGCGAGGAGAGTTTCAATCACCTGATTCGCTTCCTCGTCCTGAAGGCTGCCAGTAAGGACCAGATCTTCCTTCCCGGAGGGAGTTTCGGCAAGGTGAGTTCGTTGGAGGGCGTGACGAACGAGATGCTGATCGATTGTGCGATGTGGGCGTTTCACTGGTGAAGTCATTCATAGCAACCACGCGCGTCAGCAGCTGCACATCGACCTGTCGCCGTGCCAACACTGGGTGCGTCTGATGGAGGTGTGGTATCACCGCAGTCAGACGTCGCACGGCGTGGACTGCGACTACGACGAGGTGACGATCGTGTTCATGCCGGACCTGTGGCAGGGGTCCCCCAAGATTTCGACGCTGATGGAGGTGGTGACGGACCCGCCGAAGGTGAAGGAGGAAGTGAAGGAGGAGGTGAAGGAGGAAGTGAAGGAGGAGGTGAAGGAGGAGGAGAAGGAGGAGGAGATGGAAGAGGAGGAGGAGGAAGAGTCGGGACTGACTCTGGAGACGTTGAATATTCTGCGTGTGACGGATTTGCGTGCGTTGTTGCAGCAGCGAGGCATGCCGACGACAGTGAGTGCGTGTGTGTTGTGTGAGGGGTAGGGAACGAAGAAGGAGTTGGTGGACCGTCTGCTGAAGAACGAGGAGGAGGAGAAGGCGAGGAGAGAAGAAGAAGAGAAGAAGAAGAAAGAGGAGGAGGAGAGAAAGAAGAAGGAGGAAGAAGAGAAGGCGCGAAAGGAAGAGGAGGAGCGCAAGAAGAAGGAAGAGGAAGAACGCCTTAAGAGCGAGAAGCCGTCGTCTCCCATCCCCGATGAGTCGGGCGTGAAGGAAGTGCCCGAGCTGGACGAATACGGTCGCATGCTGCCGCACGCAGTGAGCCAAGAGACCAGCGTCACCGTCGTGACGACCTACCAGGACGACAACCAGCAGTTCAAGGCGAAGGTGCTGTCGTTGGACGGGCTGTTGGAGTACACGAAGGAGGACACGAAGGAGAAGATCTTCGAGGTGTCGCTGCTGGCGGAGGTGTTCCGTGACATGCTGCTGAGTCGGTTTGGCCGCACGATTTACATGGCGTTGAACGACGCGGTGGAGAAGGAGAAGGCGATGGAGTTGTTGGCGAAGTGTGACGAGGAGAAGCAGAAGGAGGAGGAGGAGAAGCAGAAGGAGGAGGAGGAGAAGCGAGAAGAAGAGAAGAAGAAAGAAGAAGAAAAGGAGGAGGAGGAAGAGAAAAAAGAAGAGAGCGAGAAGAAAGAAGAAGAGGAAGAGAAGAAGGAAGAGGTGAAGGAGGAGAAGAAGGAAGAGGAAGAAAAGGAGAAGGAAACGCTCGAAGAAGGACAGATTCCTCCTTCTCAACTCAAACAAGAAAAGCCGGCGAAGAAAACACCCGTTCACGTGAACGTGAATCGCGAGTTGTTCGTTGCGTGCAGGTACTTTGACGCGAAGAAGAAGAACTACCTGACGCAGGATGAGCTGCTCAACGTGCTGTTGAATGCGCAGATGGTTCGCTGCAAAACGGAGGGAGACAAGATGCTGGAAAGGGTGATGGATGGCAGGAAGTTCTACTATGGAAAGTTGTATAGACCAGAGTGAGTCGTGTGATTTGTTTGTTCCATCTCCTGTCCCTGTGCCCAAATCCAGGTGCAAACACGCAATACTTCGATTGACTTCCATTCTCACAATCACGTATTCTTGCATTGCATAATGTCTGAATCGCCCATCGAGCTGAAAGTGAAGATTCAGGACGGAGACAACATCGTCGTGAACTGCCTTCCTTCCGATACAATTGAATCCCTCAAGAAACAAATCGAGAACCAGTCGTTTGTTCCTATAAACGAACAAAAGCTGATCTACCGCGGAAGAGTGCTCGCCGACGAAAAGACGCTGACTGAGTGCAGTATCGGCGATCATTGCGCCATTATTCTAGTGAGACAGAAGGTGAGTGGATGCTATAGTCTTTTCACGCGCAGCCAAGACAAGAGAATCCTCCTGCCGAAACGCAATCCGAAGCGACTCCAACGGCAAATGTTCGCAGTGTAATGTGATATTAAGGCATAGGAAGTGCCTCCAATCCAGAATGTTGTCAATCCCCTCGTTCAGACCATTAGCTCGGCGATTGGCTCTCTGATGAACTCAATCGGCGGGAACAATGGAAACCCGATGCACTTCCAGTTCACTCCATCACCAGCTCCTTCACCGAATCAAACGACAAATGACAACGCAGAGTGCGTTCTTGTGAAACAGATAATGAATAGTGCGATTCTCGATGAAGTGCTGAATTCTTCAGGGAACAATGCGCCCGCTTCTTCAACGTCTGCGGAGCATGCTTCTACACCCGCACCCGCAACGCCTGCACCTCAAACAACGTCCACAGCCAATCCGCAGCAACTCACAGTATGCTTCCCCATATCCCTTCAATGATAGGAGCGAATCATGCAGGAGAACCAGCACCTCATGAACGAGAGCAGCACTGACGTCGTGGTGATCGACACGGATCATGCGTAGGCAACTGCCCGCGCTGTGAATGCGTACGTTGTCCACCTCCAGCAGCTTGCCATGTTCCTTCAGCGCAAGCTGCGCGACAGCAACTTCAACGGGAACGCGTGGACGCAGATGCAGAACACACTCCAGGAGCATGTTCAACTGACCCAGTCGCTAGCGCGTCTTCCCGCTCCTGCACAGAATCGGCTGGAGCCGCAGCGCGTGGACGTGTTCACGACTTCCATTCCGATGGTGCTTGTGGGTGTGAGTGAGTTCGAGTGATGGCTAGAGACGCGATGGTGGCGCGATGAATGCTGACCAGATGAGGAGCGCGATTGAGCAGCAGTTGTTTGGGAATCAGAACAATCAGAACAATCAGAATAATCAGAACAACCAAAACAGCCAAAACAATAACCACAACAATCAGAATAACCAAGACAACAACGACTACAACGGAATGTATCTTTAATCCCCCATGATCCACTTTCTTCCTGTTTCTTTCCACAATCTCTCCCTATGAGGTACGCTCTCCGTTTTATTGTCATTACCCCTAGTCAATGGTTGTTATCCAAGAACATTGTGGATAATCACCTCTATCAACGATTAGGTAGGGGAATCGACGGCTATCGCACTCACCCATCTAGGGATTGATTCCTCTCTCATTCAACACAAACTTGAATACGCATCGGAATCGCGGCTGTTTCGGAACGTACTCCTCCGTTTTTCGCTTCAGCATAGATACGGTGCAAGACGAAACCCTACATATTCAACGACGCAAGCAATTCCATCATCTCCATTGCTTATCGTTTTGACGGGTGCGTTTTCTGTTCGGAGGGGTCATTCCTAGTCGTTTCATCGCATCCGCTCACAGCGATCATTCCGTTCGTGTAACGAGTGTTCTGACGGGGAAGACGGTTGCAGTAAGTGGCGTATGCTCCTCTTTACCGTAGTCCTTGTACGGCCACCTGCGCACACCGTGGACCGTGAAGTGGCATCCGACCCAAACCCACATCCTTGCCAGCGGGTGCCTCGGATCCAAACTGATCATATGGGACGTGCGCAACGAGCGGGCTTACAAGTACGCCTTCCTGGGCAACAATCAGAGTATCGACAGCATTGACTTTCATCCGACGTTTTCTTCAATCCTTTCTGTTACTCGTAGACGGAATATTCTCGTCACCACGTGCTATGACAGCGTTTTTCTTTGGGACTACGAAGTGGAGCTCTCTGATCGTGCTCACAACTAGAACACTTCCAAACCCGTTCGTATCATTCGGAAACCGGGGCAGGCAGTTCTGTCTGCGTTGTTCGCTGGTGGTGGCGAGCTGCTTCTGGTGGGATCGAAGCATGTCGTGAACGATGAGTTTGAGGAGACGGGATGCATCGAGGAGCATCTTCTGACGTTCAACAACGGTGTTCAGGTGTCGAAGCCCATTCTGATTTCGAGTTGCGCTCTGTTCTGCAACGACCGTGGCATGACGGTGAGCAGTTGTGGGATGTTCCTTCTCATTGCCATGTATGTGATAGTGGTTGGGAATGAAGCGTAGTGATGTTCCGCGGGAAACGCAACCCAAGTACTGCATGCTCGGATATGGAGCAACGACGGTGAAGGAGAACGACGGGGCAGAGGATATTTCGGAGCAGCGCTCGTTTTCGCGCATCATGCAACAATCGCTCAATTCCGAGCTGGAGCATGAAACGGCAGTGGATTCCTCCAAGAAAGGTATATTTCGTTTTCGTTTTTGAGGTGAAGATGCGTTGGACTCTAGTCAGTATGGATTTGCAGAATCAGCGAAGTGTGATCTGGGCGTTGGACAGGTGAAGAGCCGACTGGCCGTACTGAGTCTGGACCCGGAGACGAAGGGAGCGATACTGGAGTTCATCAACATTCGGAAGGACGTGTCGGTGATCAGTGTAAGTTTCAACCCATCCAACCACTACATTTTGCTCTGCACGGAAGACAAGTAGGAGTGCTGGTGTCCCATTCCCTTTCAGCTTTTCCATTTACGCGAATGGAGTGGCGGAGCAGCACGCGACGTTGCGCATTTTGCAGTCTGCGACGTGGAAGGTCGTCGTAAGTCTTCTATTCCGATTTCACTCTAGTACGAAAAGACCTTCGTGAACAACACCCCCAATTCCGCGGCGTGGAACCCGATCGGTCTTTCCTTTTCGTGCGGTCTTTGCAATGGAGAGCTTGTGGCATTCTACTAGTTTTGCCTTGAGTCCTGTTTCTTTCAAATTCGCGCGTGTGATTGGACGCACCGTTTTCCTTCCCTCTCTCTTCGGCGATTCCTACTCTTTGCCAAAATGGATCCCATGGTCCCCTCTGTCCATGTCCGCCCCGAGTCGTACGCAGGCTCCTACAGAGACGCCGTGTGGAATCGAAAACGGATTCGATTGACTGCCGTGCCCAATCCGCCCCAAAAGACGATACAGCCCGTGATGATTGAGAGAGAAAGCAAAGTGATTCGCTTCTGCGGTAAGAATGGGTGAATCGCGTCACACACAGATGACGTTCTGCGCATGTTTGATGAGTTGGTATGTGAAACAGTATAGGATGATACAACAGATTTTGCCTGCAGCTCGATTATTGGACACGGTGGAGAGCAAACTGAAAGACTACAACCTCACCCACCCTTCATCTCCCCCACTTTGGCAAGTACAGATCGTTAGAATTGTTGAGAATAAGAAAAAGACCGAGACCAACTCCAGATTGAAGGAGTACACAACGCCCGTCTTTCTAGAGTCGGATCGCATCAACTGGTCCAACCAAGAGCAATACAAGAATCTACAGACAAAGCAGGTGGGAGAGGGGGGATAGAGTGATGCGAAGGCAGAGGAGGAGGCCGAAACAGACGACGAGATGATAGAGTACGGAGTGAAGGTCGCGTCCAAAACAGTAAAGAGCGCGGTTCGCTCCTGTCGAGCACGGGACTGGAGTTTGCGAAGCCGCATCGAGTACTATCGCAACTCTGTAGCGCGTCTACGAGAGACGAATCGAAAGAGAGGGAGATGGACTGTTTGTTGGAACTCGCTGACTCGTTTGCCACATCCCACATGCCCCCCATATTGCACTCCCTCGATTCACCAAAAGAGCAAAACCACACAGCGAATGGCGGATTTCTTGGAAGGAGACGAGAAGCAGATGATGGAGAGCGTGTCGAAGAACAAGGAGGAGGAGTTGTATAAGGAATCGCAGTTGCGTTTCGTTGATGCGTAGATTGGACTGAGTGAGGGTCTTGCGAAAGGGTACGAAGACCAGTTTCAGGCAGGAGTGGGGCGCGTTGTTGATGGAGTAGGAGGGCTTTAATGTCGGTTTCAAGGAGGGAGAAGCCTTCGGCATGTGTGTGGGCATCATAAACGCGAGTTTGAAGTTCGAGTGCGTGGAGTGTGTGAGAAGTAGGGTGCTGGACCTCTGTTTCAAGAATCCGACGATTGAGGACGATATCCGAAGTAGGATTTACTCTTTGAATTGAGAGTAGACTCGTACATCCGTTGGAGAAAGGACATCGACAGTTATCTCGTTCCCCCTCAGTTGGAGTTGAAGCAGAGCGAGTATGACAAGTTGAAGGCGGAGCACTTGGGTTTGATCATGAATCGCATTCGCGACCTGTTCACGGCGTTGAAGATGAAGGAGTGCGTGATGATGAAGCTTTTGAACACAATTTCGATTTAAGTTTGCTTTAGAGACGGGTTGTTCGGCAACAAACAACGTAATCTATTATGACCCACTTCTTCGGCTTAATCCCTTCCCGCATGGACACGTAGAGAGACGCATTGTACAGGAAATCGCTCAGGCGATTCACATACTGATAAACCGCATCGGTGATATCTCCGTCACGCAGCAGTATGCTCAGAGTGCGTTCTGCACGACGACAAACGGCGCGCGCCACATGGAGATGGGATGCCGCTTTTCCGCCAGACTATATGTTATGTCATGAGAGGAGAGCGTACGGGCAAATAGAATGAATCCTGAGGAGGCAGCTCCTTGTGCAGGAGATACGACCACTTTTCGAGATTCTTCACGTGTTTCCCATCAAATGCAGTGACTGTAAGTACATATTTGTTAGAGGACCGGAGTGGCGTAGCGACCGCCGAACAGACAGAAAAGAGAATGCACTGGATTTGCTCCAAATACTCGTCTACGTCCTTGCAGTTGTCGGAGAGGAACTCCCTCGAAAGACCAATAAAGCAGCTCAACTCATCCAGAGAGCCAAGGGCTTCAAAATGAATATCGGATTTGGGAAGTCGCATTCCATTGTATAAGCTGCTTATTCCCGCATCTCCAGCACGTGTAGTGACAGGCGTGTCATACACCTCTTCCGTCGCCTTCGTTTCTTTCGTCACTTCTCCTTTCATTCTTTAGCCTCTTATTCTCTCAAGTGGAAAGCAATTTGAAAAGACCGCCAGTGCTGGATTCAAAGAGTGGGGATTCCCCCTCTCAAAGCGGGGTTGTGTAAGTGAATCGAGTATATGAGAGAAGAATGGAAGTGGGTGCGCGATAGAGAGAACAACAACCGAATCAAGTGTTACAGAAAACACAACAACCTATGGTACACGATTGCCACGTCGAATAATCCGCCGCTTCACCTCCTTCTTCACCTCCTTCTGCTCACTCGCATCCGTAGTCTCCTGCGGTTTGCAGAACGGAAGCGTTCCAGGCAGCGCCTCGCTGGCATACTTCTTCATCATCCTGTCGAAGATCTTCTTTGTGTCCACCCCTCCACGAATCCCTTTCGTCGCATCGCTCTTCTTGCCGTACAGCAGCTTGTACTCCGACCTACCGATAAACACACGAAACGACAACCACGGTGAATGTCTTGAGTGAAACGCCCACGCGTTGGACAGCACCGAGAACTCAAACCCCGACGTGCGCAGATGGGTCACCCACTCGGCTCGGTTGTACCCGTAGTCCACGAACGCCGGGTTGAAGGACGGCAACTGCTCGCCGTTCGCCACGATAAGAAACGGCTCCTGAGCCGGGTTGTCCCAGCAGGTCAGCGGCGTGAGTGGCACGTCTGTGGAGATGGCGTCCCAGTTGGGAGGCGTGTATTGCTATTGCTTAGAAACCGATGGAAGACTCACGTTCACGCCCTTGTGGCCCAGGTTCTGACACCCTCCGAAACGCAGACACCAAATCAGGGTTTTCTTTGTCATCCGCGTATAGACCTCCATGCTGTGAGTCAAACTGTGTTAGTGAACTCACGTCGATCCACACGTCGCCCACGAGTCGCACGGCTGTGAGTAGAAGTAGGTTTCAAACAGAGGGACGATGGCGGCGAAGCGGTAGTTGTGCAGGAACGGAGAGGGCAGCGACAAGAAGGTCTCTCGGAGATTTGCTAGAGATGAGAGGGACATGCGGGAAGGACGGGAGGGGATGATATCGACATCGGCCACGAAGAGGTGGGTTGTGTGCGTGTTCTGAATCGCCAAGTTGCGAAGCGCGTTGATAGGGAATGAAGAGGATCGCTGGATGTGTTGACACAGTTGAACCCGTGAGGGGAGTGCGAATCCCCGAATAATATCCTCCGCGTTTTCAATGTCGTACTGGAAAATGCAAAGACCCACGGTGATCTCCCTAGCGATGAGCGGAAAGACGAAAACAAACCCCGTCCACGTATTGAGTGCGTAGTTGATCTTGTTGAGTTGAGATAGACTGGGGATAAGCAATAGGAATGAGGATTACTCGGAGGCGACGATCATCGCAAGAGATGAATCGAACGACGGTGCTTTGGTTGATTCCTAGACGTGAATGGGGGCGAAAAAGGGGACGGATTCGCGGAGATTGGGAGTACGGTTGAGAACACTCTTGCTGAGTGAAGCAATCATTGCATATTGACTGAGAGATGAAATGAGTGAAATAGGGATTACAAATAGAAGGCCGTCAGCATGATGACGGCCAAAAGGGCAATAAAGAAGGACACCTTCTTCTTCCTTTGCTTGCTTGCATTAAGAGGAGGTTTCCTTCCCATGATGGAGTGTCGTGGAGGAGGAAAGTGGGGTTTTGGGGTAGCCCACGGATTCGAGGGTGACGAAGTCTCGTTCGTCTCTGTGTGGAATAGACGGGTCCGTTGGGGTGAAAGGGGGCGTTCTGTTGAGCAGAATCCTCTTCATGTTTAGTCCTTCTTGGTCGATTTGTGTCGAAGACATGATGGCAAGTGCATGGAAGAAGTTGGGAAGCGGTGGGGTGAAGTGGAGGTGTTTTAGGGATAAATGGTTGAATCGATGGTTTCGTGTGGTGAAATTGTCACTGTAGAAGAGTAGTAGGAAAGTAGGGGACGAGATTGTGGTTTCTATTGGTGATCATGTGGAAGTTGTTTCGTGAGGTTATATTTATGGGATGCGTGATAACAGCTATTCTATATAGAGTGGCATGAGTCTATTATAGAGGGCTCGTATGTGAGTTCAATCCGAATCTTCGTAGGCATTCCACGTCGATATTATTCAATGTCATGTTCTCGTAAACATCCCAGTCCAATTCCAATCCTCCTCACCCAACGGATTACTCAAAGCCACATCCAATGAAGCGTCTCTTTCCCTGCAGAAAGTGTACACTTCTGCGGTGTTACACCCCAATAGACGCTTTTGAATCGTCTTGTTGGGGTTGCAACTCGTAGCCGCCTTCTTCACGAAGCCATACATGTGCTCTTGTGTGAAGCAATTGTCAATTGCACATCCATGGCAAATGACACTTAACGCGATGTGTCGAGTGTTGTGAACACTCGGCGAGGAAGAAGTGGATTACCGCTTGTACCAGGAGCAAATCAAACCTATCCGACGTGAAGACGAAGCTGAGACCGTCGATGACCACATTCATCGCGAAGACACTCGGAACCGTCATGGAGTCCTGGAACAAGAAGCTGAAGAGCGCGAACCCCATGACGAGGCAGTCATGGCACTTCATCACCTTGAAGCGCGACGTCAACGTACTGGTTCAAGAATGCTTCTTCAGGCGAGCTTCCAGCGTTGTCTTCGTTCGCGAGGAACGACAGGAAGCCGTACAGGACGTTGGTGACGAAGTGCATCACGTCCTGTACCATTACGATGGACTTGAGCATCATCAATCCTTCGTCTGGGTGCAGATCCAAGTCCTTCGGGTCTTGCGGACTGGTATTGAGATACGTAACCGTTACTAATGCAGTTGCTCTTCGTTATCCGTTTTCATCTGTTTCTTCAACAAACAACCCAGGAAAGGAGCTATTCACTCACTTCAGTAATGCCCGTTACGGCAACCATCTTACGACTCAGCCTACCAAAGTCCTTTCCATTGTCGGTCAAGTAATTCATCTTCACCTTCACATAATAGTTGTCAGCCGGCTGGCGAGGCACGAGCACTGTCCAGTAGGCGTTGTCCTTGTCCTCGGTGTTGTATCCAATCACAACACCCGCGAACGTGAACGACGACTCACCTCCGATAATCGGCTGGGCGACGTCGATGGGTCTCGGCGACAGCGGCGAGCTGTGCTGGAACTGGAAGGTGTCCAGCGACATCATCACCACCACGGGATTGCCCGCGTTCACCTGCTCGTACAGCCACTTCATGTTGCGATGACTCTTACTGGGACGGTTTACCACGGGTTTGTACTACTCCTCACGCCATTCCCACTCACTCACGCGCTGACAGTCCTCGCTCCACTCGCCGTACAGGCACACGCCCGTCGATTCCGCGTAGCGAACGACCGACTCCACATTGTCCACATCGACTCCGTTCAGCTCGTCGCGCATGGCGTCATTCACCTTGAACAGCTTCTACCCCTCACTCCCCTCCCAATCACCCACTCCTTCAGACATGTCCTCCTTACCCTTCACGCGAATCACGTTCATCGCGTTCAGCACCGCCTGCACCACGTAGTCGCTGTAGCCCGCGGCATCAGTCATCAGCTGACCATTCATCACGGACAGTGCCGAGGCGCTGAGGTCGACGATCGACAAGACCGGGAACTCTGTAGAGAAGGTCTCGATGGAGGAACGCAGACGGCCGAAGGCGATGGGAAGGTCCTGGAGAACGAACGGCGAGTAGTCGCCAACACCCGCGTAGTAACCGTCCGCGACGATGTGCGCGTCGATGATTCTGTCGCCCGTCGTGATGCGCTGCAGGAACGCGCGACGATTCGCCTTCCTACGCCTCACGCGCTCTCTCCACACTCACGCCTCGTCATTCATCGACAACAGAGTCAATACATCGTTCTCCAGCGTCAACACTTGCGAGCTGAACGCCATCACGAACTCCACCACTGCACCCATACCCGGACTACACGTAAACTCTCTCTTCCTCGCTCACTAGGTGTTGGGCGGCATGGGCATGCTCGTCAGACTCTCATCCACGCACAATCGCATCGCGCTCAACGCGCCGTCCACACGTGCACGCAGCATCTTCTTGCCTTCTCCGCACACAACAGCCCGCTGGAGGGGCGTGGAGGACGCGCCCCCGTCCTGCTTCTTGAAGTACGCGCCGACCTCGAACATCGTGTTATACATCACGCACTCGATTCTACACCACCTATTGCTCACGCCTCACACACACACGCACATCTCGTGCGACTTGCCTCGATTCAGCGACCTGACCCACGGGCCGGAGCTGGAGACGGTTTTGTTCTTTTCGCCGATCTCCCTCACAGTGATGTAGTCTCCCATAATCACGACACATTCCGTGTCCAGCGTCTCTTCACACCCTCCGGAGAAAGGATTGAACCAATCACTCACAGTGTCGCCCATAATCGCTTTTCTGGGCGACACGCCATTCATCACGATGACATCGAAGTCTCTCGTGTGGATGTAGTACTCCTTGTCAGACAAGCACACGTACACCGACTTCACCTCGCCCGCCTCCATCGCCAGCCCCGTCAGTCCCTGCGACTCCACGGAGTACGCCGAGTCCACGTAAACAGTTCCCGCCTGCACCGCACGCCTCGCGCGCAAGCGGAGACTGTGGGAGCAGGACGCCCCCGGGGGCACGAGCGGTCCGGCAGTGCTGTGGTCGTGGACGAGTAGGTTGACTGTGATGCTCGAAAAGTGCCCGTCTTCGATATACCCTCTCACCTCCAACTCGGCCATGTGTTTGGGACCAGCCGCCGCGCCCGAGATCACAGCGTTGGTGGTGTTGAAATTCAGACCCTCTGGAAGACCCGTCACCTCGTAGCGAGTGAAGCACTCATCCTGGGAGTAGCAGACGATATAGGGAGTCAGAGTGACCTCCTCGTCCACGTACGCGTGGATGCCCAGACCGATGGTCATATACACTACTTCCGCCAATACCAGATGGAAAGGCACGACGACTGTGGCTGACCACTCGGGGTTGGATGCTCGGATGGTCACAGAGAAATCCTTCACTTTGCTGTTCCACTTGGGCGTGCCCGAGATAACGCCCGTGGTGGCATTTAGACTCAGACCCGTGGGCAGCGAGCCGGCACTCACCTCAAAGAGAGCGACGAGGCCTGAGAAGGTGGGAGCGCCGCTGGAGAAGGCAGAACCACTGAATACGGTGAAGGCTGATTCGGAGTACAGGAAGTTGGTGATTGGCTTGTACGTGCACTCGCCCAGCACCTCGCCTAACACACCATCAACACACTCCCGATAGGTGTAACCGAGCATGAACTGAGGGCACTTCAGCACCGACTTCTCCCCGTTGTTCACAGCGGGGTAGTTGCCGTCCGCGGCGCACGCGCCAGTGCTTTGAGGCACGCAGTACTGCATCACGTACGCGCTGGTGGTCAGTACATCTGAGGAAGCCGCGTCCACCACGAACTTGAACTGGTTGAAGACTGCGTGACCCAGCGGCATCGACCACGCCGAGCGTCCCTTGCTCGTCGTCGTCTGGTTCGTCACCGCCAGCGCGCTCGTGTACTCCTCGCTGCTCTCCCAGCGAGCATGAATGGAGAAGTCGTAGCCAGATACAGCATTCTGAGTCTGCAGCGCGAAGCTGTTGAAGCGCGAACCCTCCAGGTTCTCCACCGTCCACGACAGGAAGGAATCTACGGTGTTGGGAATGTTGCCGAGTGTAAGAGGGTTCAGGTCCAGCAGGTCCTCCTTCGTGCAGCCCGACACGTCGCTGCTGTCAATGGCAGAGAAGGAATCGAGAACAGGCGAACACTCGTTCACGCCGAACACGCCCGTCGCGTCGAACACCAGCGCGCTCTCGCCAGCGGCGCGGTGGATCTCGAAGGCGATCACGTTCTTGCCCGTCACAGCGCCTACCGTCGGCAGCACCACGTGGAACTTGGAGAAGAGCGTCGCGTCGTGCGCCGCAATCGCCTCCGTGTTCTCGTCATAGTTGTCCTCCAAGTTGAAGCGCGCCACGATGCGGCCGTTGAAGTATGCGACCACACCGCCAGCGTACTTCACGCGCACGTTCAGCACGTGGTAGTCGTCCAGAGAAGGAATGTTCACCTCGTGTCTCACGTACGCCGTCGTGGTCGTATGATTGCCGAACGCCACCGCCTTCTTCGTCTCCCAGCCCGCCTCGTCACAGTCCACGCTCTTCCAATCCACGCTCACAGCCTCCTCCTTGTTCCACACCTTCCACTCCCCGCACTCGACCTGGAAGGGCAGCAGCGAGGAGAACGTGACGGAAGTTGCATACGCGTCGCTACGTACTTGACCCACCTCGAACACCATCTCATCATCCACCGCCAGATACCAGCCCTTGTAACTCGGATTACTGGATGTCATGCTGTTGTAGATCGCGAGCGTATAGAGGGAGTGCGGTAGGCACCAGCTGAACTCGTTCACGTCAGCCTGCGGCACGAAGTAGATTCTATCTATGGAACTACCGGAAGCTGTCTTGCCGAGATACAGCGAGTAGCTCACTCTCCAGTTTTCGTAGAAGGGGCCGATCACCGCAGTCACGCGTGATCGGTCTCCCGTGCAAGCCAGCACGGTAATGCTGACGGAAACGGTGCACGTGCCGCCACCAACCTTCTTCGCGGTGACTTGGTACACCGTGGTGGGCGACTCCACGAGGGCCGTGCCCTGAAGCACGCCGGAGTTGGAGCTGATCGTGAGCCCCGCGGACAGCGCGGGCGAGATGGTGAAGTCGTAGTAGTACTCGTTGTTGGAGGGGGACTGCGGCGTCATACCCACGTCCTTGTAGGCAGTGATGGAGGACGAGGGATACGCGAAGTCGGCGACGGAGGCGGGCAGCAAGTCCATGAACAGCCCGATGCCGCTAACAGTCCACGCGCACGAGTTGGGGTTGCCCGTGGCGATGTTCTCGAAGCGGTACTGGTTGTAGGGCCTGTCGCTCTCCAGCCACAGTCGCTTGACCTCCTTCTCGCCGCTTGTGAACCACACCATCCCGCTCACATCGCGCAGCGTCACCCACGCCTCCGCGTCATTATTGCGCGCCTTCACAGTAACGAGAGCAGGACGGGCGTAGTAGATGCGCCAGAGCGTCAGCGTGAAGGAGGAGAGCCACTCGCGCCGGTCGTTGTCGAAGACGACGGTGAGGCTGTTGTCGGCGCACGTGCTAGAGCTCATTTTAGTCTCGTAGTATGTGTCCAGGACCTTGTCATAATCTCCCTCCAGGCCCTCTGGCGTCTGGCTGTAGTCGAACACGCGAGGCATCGCGTTGACGAGGCGCACGGTGCAGTCGAAGGAGGCGGCGGTCTGCGAGGCGGTCGGTGCCACGAGCGCGGCAGCGATCGTGTTCGTGCCCTCCTGCAGGTAGTTCACGGCAGTGGTCATCGTTCTCTTCGGCAGCGAGATCTGGTGGTACTTGAGCTCGGTGTAGGTGTTCGTGCTCACGCTGTCGGCGCTCAGCTCGCCCTCCACGCCGTTGCGGAACACCTCCACACCGTTCATGTAGATCACACAGCCGTACTGGTAGCGCAGCGAGATCACGAAGCCAGCCACGTCCTCGAGAGACGTCGCGCTGAACGAATTCTTGTAGAGCTGAACCGGCGTGCTCGACGCAGGATAGCTGCCCATCACACTCGACTCCCAGCCCGCCGTGCTCTCGTTCGTCCACTCGGCAGGCACCTGGCCCACCTTGTAGAACCACTGCGACTGCGGCGCGATCGACCACTTGGTGCGGAAGCCAGTCAGGGACCTATAGCCCATTTCGCGATCATAGCGCATCCGCAGAACCGTGTCGTACTCCTCCCCGTACAGGATCGCCCGCAAGTACAAGAAGGAGTTTTTTTCCCACGCGAAGGTGTAACTGTTTCTCTGATTCATGTTAATGTTGACCTTCTCCGCCATGAGACAGATCGTCGTGCTGAAGACCGTGTTCTTATCATCCCGCGTCGTTTGCTTGTTGAACACCACATCGCCCGTGCTGCTGTCCGTGATGGAGAGCACTTCGTCCTGTGGGTTCCATTTGTAGGTGCGGGTGAGTATCAGCGACATGCCCGTGCACTGGACCACTTCCAGCGTGAACGTGCCGCGAGTCGTCTGTCCATTCACCACGGACGTGACCGTGAACTCGGTGCTTGAGAGCACCTCGGTAGGAATGCCTGAAACAACGCACGTTGCAGCGTCAAGTGCGATTCCCGCGGGGAGCGTAGGAGTAATGGAACACGCGGAGAACAGCGCCAGCGTGGGGCGAATCAAGACGCTCTCGAACTTAGCAAACACGGAGGAGGACGCGGGCGTGAACACGATGGGCGGCACCACGTCGGCGCACGTCATGGGCTGGATCTCGTTGAGGCGTAACGCATCACTGCCTGTCGACGAGTCGATGGTGAGATGGTAGGAGGCGAAGGTGTCGGAGTAGAAGTAGCCGAAGAAGGTCTTGTATGTTTCCGATGTATAGGTCACGTCCGACGCGGAAAGGACGGTGCTGTAGGGGCCTGACGCACTCATCGCTCCCGACAGGGTGAAGGAGGAAGGAGCACTGTCTACATTGCTGTAGGGATTGATGCGCATCGCGTTCACGTAGGTGTGTCGGTCCGTGAAGTCGTAGGTGAGGGTGATGGGGAGGTCAGCGGTAGAGAAGAGATGGGAGCTGCTGGTCTCCCAGTCAAAGACGCGGTTATAGTTCGTCCCAGCCGAGTCAGTCACTGTGACGTCGTACGGGTTGATGAAGCACTTGTCCGACTCCGTCGTGGGAAGGGTCGATGCCAGCGAAGCCACGTACGCGTCGAACTCCACAGCGTTGCTGCCCGTCGTGGGGAAGTGCAGCTCCACCGCCAGCACGCTGTTCGCTTCGATTTCCTTCGCGGGACGAATGAAGCCGTGGTACTCGTAGGCAGTGAAAGCGTCTGTCGAGAGAGTGGAGGGATTGACTTCACCGTCAGCCATGTGGTCGCGGTACACCTCCACGCCGTTCACGTAGGCAATGATACCGAACTTATAGTTCATCGACACCTCGTACGCAGCCATGTTGGGAAGACCCACAAACGTCTTGCGGAAGTACTGAGTGCCCGACACAGCCGAAGCGGAACCCAGCGTCACCGTGGTCCAGCTACCGTCCGAGAAGTTCAGCGTGTTCCAGTCCGCAGGAATGGACGTCGTAACGAGCATCTTCCACTCCTCATTCTTCATCACGGGGTAATGAAGAGAAAGATCGAAGAACTGTTGTCTTCTGACTGTCATCCAGTTCTTGAAAACGATGTTCCCGTAGATACCATACACGTACACCCAAGCACCATTAAACCAGGGCTTATCGCTATCCCTCGTCAACTTGAACGTGTACTGACTGTTCGGCGTGGCAGGCAAGCAGTACTCATTCGTATAATCACTTCCCCCACCAAAGCTGGAGCTGCTCACCAATACGGTTGTCCCGTTCAAAAAGTGATACCGTTCACCATTGCGTGTGCCTCTTGACCGCTTCACAGCTCCCACATAGACTTCTCCCTCTTCACAACTCAAACTGAGAGCAACCGTAACTATTCATTATCCACCGATAGATAACTGAACGTAGACAGAAAAATAATAGCAACATGTGCGAATAACGGATTATCCGTTTTGAGATAAGGATGATTCTAATCCAGACCAGAGGATGTCGTGCGCCAATTGTGCGTCCAATCGAAAATGCTCTCTTCCTTCTTCAGAATACCTTTTCATGGGAGGAGTATAAGACGCAAGGACTATTGAATAGGGTTAGTAATGATGAAAAGTGCAATAGAAAACCGTGTAAGTGGGAATCAACGTCACTCGTCGTTCGTCTATGCCGAAGACATGCTGATGACACACTGATGATGTACTCACACCACACTCTTTGAGCGAGCTCTAAAAGACCATTTCCCTCCTCCCCAAGGAAACACGTACCCATTCTCACTAACTCAATACACGACACAGAATGAGCACAATACCCTCCATTCCACTCACATCACACACAAATGCTCTCCAAAGCCACCTCAACCCTTTGGAAGCATCTCTCTCCCTTCTCCCTCGTCAACCTTCGTCTCTTCTCCACTCTACGCGTTGGAATTGACGAAGCTGGTAGAGGCGCCGTTCTTGGACCCTTGGTCATTTCAGCCGTTCTCCTGAAAGAGGAGGATGAAGAAAGGCTCAAATCCATTGGAGTTCGGGACTCCAAGCAAATGACTCCCCAAAAGCGATTCGAAGCCTACGACATTATTCTTGAAAAGGCGATTCGCAGCTGTTCCGTTCACATGTCCTCGCTGTCCATCGACAAGAAGCGAGCGCTCGGCCTCTCCATGAATCAAATCGAGGAGAATCACATATTCGAGTTATTGCGGCGGTTTCAAGACAGCGAAGTGGACAGCATCGTGATCGACGCCTTTGTCAGCAAGAATCACCGGCTAGAAAGGGAAGCATCCCGCATGTTTCCGGATATCGAGGTTGTGTGCGCCTTCCATGCCGATGCCAACTACACTTGCGTTGCTGCTGCGTCCGTGATTGCAAAAGTGGGATTAGTGATATGGGATGAGAAATAGGTGGAACGCGATCGCGCCATGCTCGAACTGTCAAAAGAGGTGGAATTCGATTTGGGATCGGGCTACAGTCACGACCCCCAGTCTCTGGAATACATCCGACGCTTCATTCGGGAGAATGGAAAGCCACCCGTCATAGCCCGCTCGTCGTGGGCAACAACCCAGCGGATACTCGAAGAAGAGCTCCACACCTCGTCTGTTTGTTCGGAGTACACACGATGAATTGATCAGAATGAGTCACTGTACGCGCAACGGAGAGTGATCGTCCTCCTTCGTAAGGAAGACCCTCGGATCACCGGTCGCGCACTATGGAGTGGTTGTTTTGATTCGACAAAAGGAATTTACTTCGTCTTGATTTAAGGTAGGTCGTGCTGTGCTGCGCGTGGAGAGACGGTGGGACTAATTCGGGTCGTAGAAGCATGCCCAGTCTTGATTACACTCATCCTCGTGAATATGGTCCTGGTTCTCGTTGCTGGTACTCCTCCCTGTCGTGTAAACGCTAATTCGTAGCCGTGCTTGCGGTAACCGCCGTGGTCTCATTAGAAAGTACGATCTGTTCCTGTGCAGACGTTGCTTCCGCGAGCAAGCTCCTAAGATCGGATTCGTTCATGTAGGGCGTTTTTCCTCCCTCCTCATTGTGCTAGTACCATTAAGCTATTGAATGTACCTAGGGCGAAATAGAAACTCCTGCTAATGATTCGTTTGTTGGAAACAGAAGTGTGGGTGCGCAATTCGAGGAGTAATCACGCCATTTGACACAGACCCCTCAAAACCGTTCACTTCATAAAACAAACACCCCAGGACAAGGGAACATTCACAAGCGAGGCAGCCTTCAAGTGCTGTCCATTCACCGTGAGGTAATAGCCCTTATACACGGCCTCGCCGCTCGCGTTCACGCGCAACTCCTACGCATCACACCCCACCCTAACGCACACAGGCTGAGCAGCGTCCCACTTGTTGCTCTTTGAACGGAGGTTAATCTCCTTCGTCTCCTCCTTCGAGGCAGGCAGACCCTCCAGCGTCACCTTCATTCCGGGGACCGCATCCGCAGGAGGCTCCAGAATCTACCCGTGAGTCTCCAAACCAGAAGCCACCTCCACGGCAGAGTGGTCCTCCTTGCACGCGCAGAGCACCATTCCGTGACTGGGATAGCCCACCAGCGGCTTCTCCTTCAGGTTGGCAACCACCACGACCAGCTTTCCCTATTCTCTCACACGCCTCGCACACGACGACCTCAATCTCCTCAGGACGGTAGAACAGGAACAGACCGGAAGCGATCTTGCGCTCTCCGCCGAAGGCTTCTCCGCAGTCGATGACCTCGCAAATCAGCTTGTCCGCCTTCTCGTGCTTCCACGCCTTCACAATACGACCCACCACCAGGTCCACGCCCCAGAAGGGGTCCGACTCCTCTATCGTCGGCTTGGCGCTCGCGGGAAGCGCCTTCAAGTCCTCATCAGCGCTACACGTCAATCCCGCTCCAAAGCCGAAACGGTCTTCCTTCCGCCTCGTTCAACGAGCGAATGAGTGTGCGGATGCGGTAGTTGAGCTTCGTGATCACCTCCTCCTTCTTTTCTTCCTCCTCCAGAGAACGGATGAGGTGCTTTATACGGTACTCGTCCTTCTGCAGCTTCACCTTCAGTTCCTCGTTCTCTGCGCGAAGCTAGCGCGTCAATCCCTCAAAAACAAAACCAACCGCCTCGTTCTCCTTCTTCAACTCCTCCGCATCGCCGCAAGCCTGAGCCTTCTCCATTTCCTACAGAATCACCTCGGAAACCGAGAGCACCACCTCAATCGTGTTCATTCGCTTCTCCAACTCCTCCACCTTCTTCGTAACATCGGCAACAGACGACATCGCTATCGCTTCTTTCCGTAATACGCTTTTCTTCTCCCAACTGACTGCCAAAAGAAGTGCCGATTCCGTCTCTCGCCATTGTCTTTTTGAATTGCCGCTCCGTTCGTGAAGATGAGTTCACCGGTTATCGCAGAGGACGCGTGGGATCCGTAGACGGAAAAGTGCGTCCCTTAGGATTAGGTATGAAAAGGAGAAAAAGAGGGGCGAAACGATGAAGATATCGATACTAGCGTTCAATCTCACGATCGACAAAACGAATCAGAGCCTCCAGGAACAATTGCTTCAGCAAGTGAAGCTACACAACATGGCGCCCTATTATCGCGATCTCTGCACTCACTTCGGCTACGCGGTGGACGAGGCGCTGTTCAATCAAATGAAGCTGGAGAATGACAAGGTGATCGCCGAGAAGAACAACCGCATGGAAGAAATGAAGAAGAACGGGAGCGAGGACGATATTCTGGACCTTCTGCTGTCGCTTGTAGCGCCTCTCTCCGATACTCACCCGTAGGCACACTACTACTACGAAATCGGCGACATCAAGAACGCGGTCGACAAATATAAAGCATGCATGGAGTACAAAATGTCGCAGAACATGAAGATGGACATCTGGATGTACATCCTCGACGCCTACCTGTTCAACCAGAACATCCAGGAGTACAAAGAGTCCCTGAAGTCGATTCAGAAGCTGGTCGACGAGTCGGGCGACTGGGAGCATCGCAATCGTCTCAACGTAGCGCTCCGGAGAGCGATGAAGGCGTAGATTTACCTCGGCATTCGCGCGATGATCGCCAAGGACTTCGCCAAGGTGGCGGACCTGTACACCAAAGCCATCCCCACCTTCACCTCCTTCTCCGTCTTCAGCCTCAACGACCTGGTCAAATACGCCATTGTTTCCGCCATCATGTACCTGCCGCGTCGCGACATCAAGAAGTACCTCGTGGAGGTGTCGGACGTGGAGATGGCGCTGCTGGAGATGCCCGTGTTGAAGCAGTTGCTGGCCTCCTACGACGAGTGTCGTTATCACGTTTTCTTCGAGAGCCTATTGCAGCTGGAGAGCGTGCTGAAGAGCGATCCGTACCTGCGGCAGCACTCGTCCTTCATCATCGGCAACCTGCGACTCAAGGCGTACCAGCAGTTCCTGGACAGCTACAAACGGTGACGGAGGGCGTGGGGCGTGATGGCTAGGTGCACGCTGCAGTCGATGGCGGAGAGCTTCGGCGTGTCCACGGCGTTCATCAACAGCGAGCTGGCGCGATTCATCAGCGACGGGCAGATTCACGCGAAGATCGACCGCGTGGGCGAAGATAGAGAGAGTCACGCGTAGATGAACGACACGGTGGAGACGCAGTCGGTGACGTCGTTGAACAGCCTCTACGACCAGATCCTCGTGAGCGGGACGCTGCTGATGAACCGCGTGCAGACCGTCGCCAAGAAGCTGGATGTGTTCTCTGTTTGTAACAAACACGATACTCCTCGTCGCTGTTCCAGTCCTGCTGCCACTCCCCTTCCTCGTTCTCGTTCGGGTGTACCAGCACGTTGCCCTCCAAGATCTCGTTCATCTGCTCCTGCAGCGCCGCCACGTCGTCGTCGTTCAGCTCGTTCACGTTCATGTTGGGGTTCAGCGCCTCGAAGAAGAGGCGGAACAAGTCGTGGTCCACGGGCACGTTGTGGTCCACGCGCATTCCCTCCAACTGCTCCTGCAGCTGCGCCTCCATCTGGTGGCGCTGCGCGTCCGCCACCACCTCGTTCATGTCGAACTCGGGCAGGTCGTCCGTGAAGTCTAATCCTCATCCGCCACTCACTCCCCAACGATTCGGATCCACGGTGAACAGCGTGTCCTCGATGCCGCTCGTCGCCTCCAAGTCGCTGAAGAACGCTTCCGCGGCTTCGTACTGCGCCTTGAGCTCCTCCTGCTCCTCGCGGAAGGTCGCCTCCGTGGCCTCCTTCATCACGTCCCGATAGCACTCCATCAATAGGGCCCATATCTCCTGCGACGACCACAGCTGCACCTCGCGGCGCGCGAAGATCTCCAGCACGCCGTTCACCGCCTCCACGTCGCTGGTGTAGTTGAACAGGAAGTGCGCCTTCACCTCGCCGGGCACGAACAAACTCACTTTCTACGATGAACACTCCGTCCCGCTCCTACCGCGTTCTCCACGAGCATGCGAAGAACTTGGGGCCACCTTCGCAGACTGGCCTTGATCTGCTCGCGCGCCTCGGGCTTGTTTTCGCGATAGAGCGCAAGACCGTAGTCGAAGGACCAGTTGGGGAGCAGCGCCAGCAGGAGCGTGCCGACCGCCAGTCCCGCCTCCATCATGCGCTCGATGGTGGCGTGGTGGTGAGTGAGCAGCGCGAGGTAGGGAATAAGGAGCAGCTGTCCCGTGGGGTCTGTCTGCGGGAAGAAGGAGTAGAGAAGGAGCGAGGAGTTGAGCGCCGTCTCGTAGCACGCCTTGCGGAGACACATCTGGACGTAGAACTGGAACACTTTGAATATGACGCTACGCGTGAAGGCAGAGAAGAGCCCTCACCGGTTCGCCGGTTCGGAGTACAGGATGCGGTTCGACGCCTCCGCCCACTTGAAGCGCACGCCCGCGGCTCTCTCGATGAGGAAGAGGCTTCTAGAGGTGAGAGGGACGCGTCAGACGCACTGTCGGATGAAGTAGAGAATCTGGTCGGCATCCTTGTACAGAAGCATCATACGCGACAGCTACGCCTCACGCACCGCCAGCACGCTTACGTCGTAGGCGACTTGCAGCATGTACGGGTGCTTGCGGTAGAAGTCGAAGGCGAGCTGCGTCATGTCCTGCGCGATGAACGCCGACTTGGAGCTCTTGTATTCCTCCATCAGCGCCTCGTACTCCCTGGACGCGTTCAGTGAGTAGAAGGTGGCATGATTATCAAGGTGCACGATGGAGCCCTTGTCGAAGTCGAAGGGCGTGTCCACCACGTCGATGCTGTAGCCGCCGCCAACGATCGAAGGAGGACGGACGTTGTTGGGAGAGGGGGTGACGAAGAGGGACGATTGCTGACTAGATGTGATGTCGCCGACTTATCTCCACCTTCCCATCATTCGGTGCTGCTGACGCTGACGCAGGCGCTGACCTCTGCCTCCCGCCTCGTTGCCTTCATTGGGTCCAAACTTGATAGTGCTTTCCTCCTCATCGTTCAGTTTCCTAGCAAGTTAGTATGACTGTCCATTCCCACTTTGAGTTGATGGACAGGAGAGAGCCCAGATCAATGAACATGGAATCCTCCTCCCTTCTCGACGTCTCCTTCTTCTCTTCCTGGTTTTGACTTTCTGCGAGAATTTGATCCAGATACTCCATATCGTCCAGCTCCTTCTCCTCCTTCGTTTCCACGGGAGCACTCTCCTTCACGTCCTCCTCTTCCGATTCCGTTTCTTCATCCTCTGCACTCTCCGACTCTTCGTCGCTATCGTCATCGGAGAATGCCAATGCCTAAGAATGAGGCATCGAGTAGAATGAGCACTGAAAAGGACATTCTCGGCTGTTCTTCGCAGTACTCCTCCTCGTTCTCGTCTTCTTCCTGTTCCGCTTCCTCCTCTTGACGTTTCTTCTCTTCCACCAGTGCGCGGAGTCTTGCCAACTGACGAGCAGACATTTTCGATTGAAGGTAAGTTTCGCTTTTGGGAGGGGTTGGATCCCACAGACCCCACGCATTCGAGTGCCTGTGATGGCTTTCGTGATTCAGGAAAACAGGAATCAATTAGGATCTAAGAAAGAAAAGGTATCGTCCACGTCATATTCGCAGTCAAGATATCGCTGGAAACTGCCAATGTCTGTGGGTGAGGGAGCGATGGAAAGCGTACTCTTCATGGTGACGTCGTTCTTGTAGCTGAACGCGAAGGGAAGATACACGTCGGTGAGATTGGGCACGTCTAGTAGTCATTTCGTTATCCTACGATCACCTTCAAGAATAACGTGGCGAGGATAGCAGAATGAATGGCTGTAGTAGGCGACGGTCGTGAGTGTGGCGAGCTTGGGCAGATCTAGTTGTCAATTCCCAATGGCAGGGCATACTTCGCATAATCAACGTGGTCGAGTCTCCATCGTACTCTCTGAACGACAGGGCGCCATTGCCCAACACGATCGATTCGAGTTCAGGCAAGTCTAATCGATGATGGGATTGCGGAGATATCACCCTCAAATACAGCGCGCGTGCAGCTGTCGAGCACCGCCAAGCCAAACTTGAGCGATTTCAACGCAGGCAGGTCTATTCATGACTGCCCGTGCAAAGACGCACGCTTCAGCTCCAGCGAGGCGCAACAGAAGTTGGCGCTGCTGGAGTTTACATCACCCATCTCAATCACCTCCAAGCCACAATGCTCGATCTCGCACACAGCATAGTCGGAGAAGGAATATACGCCCATCTTCAACGACGTCAGGGAAGGGCAGCGCTTCAGAGAGAAACGCCGATTCGGGTCGCACCCGAACTCGCCGCTGTTCGCAACGAAGCTGTTGGAGCCAATCCACAGACTCTCCAACGCACTCAGTCCCACCAGGTTCACTTCCCTCACGTGCTTGAAGCAGTTGTCGCCCACTCGCAGCGATCGAAGAGCAGACAGGAGGCGCAAATCCAGCACACGCCAGCTCTCTCCATTGCAGCAACCATCGTGCACCGTCAACTCCTCAATGCGGTTGTGAAGCACTTCGCTCTCAAGAGTGATTTCGATTCTCCTCTCCAAGTGATTGCTCTCCAGCCACTCGCCGCTGTATACCAGACAGCCACTGCGATCATACTGCGCGCCCTTTCCCCATCGCCTGCCGTCACACCACTCGCCTTCATATTCGATTCCTGAAATGTCGGCGTAGTACTTGCGACCATAGCACACATGGGAGCTTCTGATCTGAAAGCCCTCATACGCTCTCTGGTTGTTCTTGTCATACAGCACGCCCCAACCAAACGGCTCGCCGTTCAACACATCGCCCTCCCAACGATCGCCTTCCACGCTTAAATCCAGAATCTCCTTATGTTTCATTTCACTAAGATCAATATCATTAACTCGTAACAGACATTTCTTCTTCACATCAGCAACGATCACTCCCACTTCGCTCATTTCCAGAATGAGACACTGGTTCAATTCAACTATGCCTCTGTATTTGCTGCAAGCATCACCTTGAGCAATACTCAAGAAGCAATTGAAACGAGAGTGATATTCTTCGATAAAGTTGTTGACGGTATTCCGGTCTTTCATATCCGAGAGCAGAGAATCGGAAAGACGAGTTGCTGACTCATTGTCTTCCAAACGCCTATCAGTCACTCCCATACCTTCATATGCACTCCTCGATGTATTCGCTTCCTTCGTTACTCATCGGTTCATTTCCTTCTGTCAACAACGGCAATTGCCGCGGTTTTCATTTCACTCAAATGATCCCTTCATAACCAAATCACGTCCATCTGCACATCGCAACATACACACACAAAACACACAATCATTCTCTCCAACACTACCATGGCTTCGTAATGCATCCCTATCATTCACTCATACCATTAGAGAAGACGGAATCCTCCTTATCATCGCCTTCACGGGACTCGCGCTTCTCGGAGGTCTCTTCTGGTACTTCCTCAATCAACACACTTCAC
>ERZ1106923.202-NODE-202-length-26536-cov-17.356142_pt1 | contig 26536 bp, 47 predicted proteins | sample MGYA00403657_ERZ1106923 | MGnify/ENA primary metagenome ERZ1106923 (study PRJEB35170, sample SAMEA104062425) | human gut metagenome | biome: human gut; feature: human-associated habitat; material: faeces | place: Denmark | collected 2012-06-19 ...
CCACACTCATCCTCAACTCCAAACAAACAAGAAGAAGAACTACACACTACACACCTCACCCTCAACCCCAATCCGATATCCAACAAACCACCCTCATGAATCTAAAATGACTTCATAATAGGAAGACTGGGGAACGGCGCACAACGGAGTGCGCGCCTTCGTCTCGTATTTCCCCGTCAACTCTTTCTGGAAGAGGACGAACGATCTTCGCAGCGCCGCTCTCTTCTCAGGACGCATCGAATCCGACCGGAACAACGAACTACTCCTAAGCGCTCCTTCTCGCACCTACTCGGGATGCGGCGAATCCACGCCGAACGCGTTATTCAGAATGTAAAACGAATAACCCGCCTGGCGAATGTTCTCAAAATACGCCACATTGTTGTAACCGTAGTTGGAAAATGACGGATTGAACAGAATCGTATCCCGCGACAACTTCATCATCACAAAAGGCTGCATGTGGTCCGTCACGAAGCAACGAATGCGCGACAGGCGCGAGGAGGGCGATGTGACGTACCACTCCGGCATCACATACGCGTGGTCGGCGTCGTTCCCGCGACGCGAAAAACACAGTCCAGCCTGCACACACTCGATCAACTCCATCTTCGTCTCGGGCTGGAACGGCAGCGTTCTACGCGTCACAGCAATCACGCGCACTCACAGCAACGCGCAGGTCTCGACAGACGCGCAGTGCTTCAGCATGGCAGACGCGTCGTGGAAGAAGAGGGGGAGAATGACGGCGCTGGTGTTGCTCGCGTACACAAAATCGGGGAGATTCTGGAACTCGCTGTAGGTGTTGGCTATTTCTGACATTCCACAAATCGTCCCTACTGCTCACGCGCGTGTCGACGTCCATCACGATGAAGTGCGTCGTGCGCAGGTTGAACAGCGCGAGGTTGCGAAGCGTGTTGATCTGGAAGGCGGCGCTGCGTGCGCTGGCTCGCGCTGTGATGTACAGAAGAATAGTAAGGCGCGACGGGAGGTGGTGTGTGTTGAGAAACTGTAGTACCATCGCCTGCGACTGCGAGGGCACCTGCACGGCGAGGAGCATCGGACTATGTGTGAGGCAGAGACGGAGAAGCCACCCGCGCCAGCGATAGAGCAGTTGTCGCAGCGAGAAGAGACGGTTGTATCCGTAGGTGACGACGACGGCGGTCACGTCGTGGTGCGCTGAGGTAGAAGGGAACCAACCTAGCCCTCACACACGCCTCCTTCGCCCACGATCGCTCTCTGTGTTGACCTCGCGCACCTCGCGGTCGCCCACGAACTTGCGGAGGATCACACCATCCTTGTAGTCCACCGTCGCCATGATGGGGTTCTTCTTCGCCGCGAAGCACCCGTCGCAGATCAGACCGTCCGTCGCCACCACCATACGCTCCATCAGCTTCTGACCCGTGACGCCCTGGCTCAGGCGCTGTCGGTGCGCCGAGGTGAGCAGCTGGCTCTTCGCCATCAGCTCGCGCACGTCGTTCGCCTTCCTCTTCTCCGCGATCGCCCTGCGCAGGTTCCGTATCATATCTTGCCGGTCCACGAGCAGCTCCGACTTCACCGTCCGGTACTTGGCGAGCAGCGAGGCGAAGCAGGGCTGGGCGCGCATGCGCGCGTTCAGCGTGCTCAGAACGTAACGCTCCTTCCGACGCAGCGTCTGGAGGTTCTGCGCGACATAAAACGAGGGGAGATGGTCGTGAGAGAACACGTCGCCCTCCTGCAGGATCGTCTCGCCCCAACGCTTCTGGAACGCCTCCTCGCTGCGAAGAGCCTTCTCGCGCGCCAGGAGCGATTCGTCGGCGAGAGCGTTGCGTTCTTGGAGTTGCGCGTCGCTCAGGGAAGAAAACGAGCTCAAGGGAGACTGGAAACGAATTGTGATCTTCGACAAGTCCAATTCGCACTTCAGGCTTCGGCTCTCCATGGTCATAAACTCCGGCTTCTCCTTCTCGTCCCTCTCGTCCACGCCCTCAAACGAATTCGCATTGTCGGTCGGCTGGGAACTCGGCTTGCGAGAGCGCGATGAGAAGAAGTAGGCGTACTTCAAACGGTTTCCCTCGTTCTTCACGTCGTCTTCGTCGCTCAAGAGGAGCTTCTCAATCTCATCCCCAGACAAGTCCGAGTCGTCACGAAAACCCTCGAGAGCTTCCACGTCCACAGCACTCTTGTCTGGTGCATTCGTAGGGTTAGCACGCACAGGAGAATCAGTCGTCTTTGCCGAGTCGTCATGAGATGGGAAAACATGACTTTCACGATTATCACCAAAGCAATTGTCACACGGCGGCACGCTCGTCGATTCCGCGTCTTTCGCGGGAAGCACGCCCGAATAATCACTGAGCACATACTCCGATGCTACAGATCAATCCCACACTCGGGCCCCACCTCGCTTGGAAACTGGAACATCCGTATCGAAGTAACTGACAAAACTCGATACCGTTCCTCTACGAGGTAACACTTCGCAACGCACCGATTACTTCAGAGAATGCGCCTTACGAGCATACTGAGAACAACACAAGAGATACACTACCAGCGAAAAGAGAAACACACCATAAGACGACTTCAAGGACATGGGCTCGTCCAAAACACTCCGCTGTATAATACAACACTGTCGAAACGTTATGCAAAATCGCTTCTGTTTTTGGCACAGGGAAAAGAAGTGGGGCATATCACGAGAAAAGGGTCGTATGGAGTGTCGGTCATCGCATGGAGAGATGGCTCCTCTTTCAGAGACGTGCTCCACTTTCAGAGAATTGCTCCTTCGATTCCTCTCCTCATGGAACCGTCTATCCTCAAACACATAAATAACAAATAGATTCATTCGTGGAGTGCAAGCACGATTCTTGGCGCGCAAAACGCTTCTGCGATCTGCTTCTGCAATTCCATCTCTATACACCATATCCATACCATTCCAGCAATGCCGCCGCTTCTCTGCTGACCATTCGCTGACCTATCGCTGCAGTGGCTGCGGGAAGGAGTACACGAAGTGGCAAGGCCAGTGTCACGCGTGCCATGCGTGGAATACGATACAGAAGGTCGATCCTTCTCCCTCCGCCGTAACCACAAATCGATTTCGCTCTGCTTCCGTGAAGGTGGTGAAACCATCCAAACTGCAGGATGTGAATCCAGTGGCGCATTCCCGCTTCCGCTTGAGCGGCACCGAACTGAATCGAGTATTTGGAGGAGGGATCGTCCCTGGATCGCTTACGCTCATCGGAGGAGAGCCCGGTATTGGCAAGAGCAGTCTTCTTCTCAAGGTCTCGAGCGATATATGCAAGAGCGATTCGAGAAGTGTTCTGTACATTTCGGGAGAGGAAAGCGAGGATCAAGTGAAGCTTCGTTGCGATCGTCTCGGAATCCACGATTCCAATTTGCTGCTGCTCCACGAAACTAATTTGGACGCGATTCTGAAGCTGATCTATGACGACGTTCTTCTCTCCCTCCTTGCGTGATGCGTAGCCTTCTCAGTACTCCTGCATCATCGTAGATTCCATCCAAATGACGGAAATGCAAGACGTCCCCTCTGCGCCGGGCTCCGTCACCCAAGTCCGATTGTGCACATCGCGTCTCCAAGAAGTGGCAAAATCACTGAATATCACTGTGTTCGTGACGGGGCATGTGACGAAGAATGGAGATTTGGCTGGACCGCGCACGCTCGAGCACATCGTGGACACCGTGTTATACATGGAGGGAGATCCGGTGACGCAGACGCGCATCATCCGGAGTGTCAAGAACCGCTTCGGATCCACGCCCGAAATCGGCGTGTTCGACATGAAGGAAGAAGGGCTGGTCGAGGTACCGAAACGCTTGCTTGCGTTAGGAATAGAAGAAGGACTTGTACTCGTGCTTCCTAACCAGTGTCCCCAAGGACAATCCCACATCGAGTCTTCATCCCCTGTTGAGTGAAGGCTCCTCTGTGGGCATTATTGCCAACGGCTCGCGTGCGATTCCCGTCGAAGTGAGCATTTCTGTCAATTCTTCCCTCTAGTTCCAATCCCTCCTCAGCAAGGTGAACACGCAGTACAGACCGCCGCAGTGCAGGTGTTTGGGTTATTCCTTCGATCGTCTCCTTCTCTTGGTGGCAATGCTGAAATCACGCGCGAAGGTGAGCTTGTCGAACTACGACATTTTCCTGAACATTGTGGGTGGATTGCACGTGAACGAAGCCGCCTCCGACCTCCCCGTCGTGATGAGTCTGATTAGCTCGCTCAAGAGCGAATCGCTTCCCTCCACCACGTGCTTCATCGGAGAGATCGGGCTGTCGGGAGAGCTGCGGCCAATTCAGCAGATTGAGAATCGGCTGAAGACGGCTTCCTTGCTGGGGTTCCAGCAGTGCTACATCCCCATGATGGACGGTGTTTCCATAGCGAATCAATACGTAGCGCTGACGAGGTCGATTCACGCCTAGGGCGCTATGGAGGTGCTGCAGAGGAAGCGGATCCACGATGTCATCGACGACGTGTTCGAATCGTAGCTTCTGTTTGTTTCTCAAGCGACCTGTCAATCGCACATGACATCTATATCCCAAAGGATCCGCGTCCTCCATTCAAATGCGCTCATATCTTTCTATTTATGAAAGGCTTCTTCCGCTGCATTCTTCTCTTGTCCGTTCTTCTCTCTTGTTCCGCTGGGGAGCAGGAAGTGAGTCCGAAGCATGTCCAAGTTGCGCGTAATTTCATATCCAATGTTCTCTCCGGAATGAGCTACCTGCCGCGAGAACAGCAAATCCAAACGATCGATGTAGGTTCACTGCATGGTTGTGTGAAATGCAGAGACTGCTGAAAGAAAAGGAGACCCGCTCGCGCAACCGAAGACGGCTCGAAGATGACGTCCCCTGTGTCTATTATCTGCAACTGAAAGTGCACGTACCGGCGTACAAGGTAGTGGAGAATCTCCGTTCCTTCGATAGCGCATTGTGAGGATGGTTCGCTGCTCTCACGCGCAGAGAATACGAGATTATCGGCGGAGACTCGCACGGGATTCTAGTGTTCACGCGCGAATCCGTCATCCTGCAAGCGGAAGATGAGGAGTCCATGCTCGAAACGTTCTTTCGCTTCCCGCCCATCTCGAAGATTTCCGTGCAGGTCATACACACCCTTCAAAACGTGGATTCGCTCCAGTGTCAGGAAATGACGCTAGAAGTGCAGGCGATGGGGTCCATTTCTCCACAGTCCATCGAAGACGACTTGCAAGCGTCCTTGGCCGCCCAATCTGCATCGTGCAAGTCATCATCGATCACTCCCGTGGAGCAGTTGGCGCAATGCATTGCTTCCTTGCGTCCCAAGTTCTCGTCCTTGTCTGTATCCACCGCCCTCAAGGAGAAGCTGTTCTTGTGTGTTTCTGGTTCCCGTTTTACTCGTAGGGTTACTGTCCCTTGCGCGGAGTTGATCTTCTCCGTCTCCTTCCTCGCCTATCATCCCAGCGTGATTCGCATCGACGTGCAGACGCAGTACAGTGTACCGCATTTGGTGTCTCCATCGTCCTTCTCGCGCGTTCTTCGCGATGTGGGTGTGCATGAAGAGAGAGTTCTTCGTGATGTGGGTGTGCATTCAGAGAGAATTCTTCACAACAGCAACACCAATACAAAGAAAACAACTCTTCACAACACCAACTCCCCCTTCAAAAGCAAAATGCGAAGCCTCCACACCTACAAATCCCAGGAACGCATGAGCACGCGCGACGACGTCGCTCCCCTCTACAAACACTCCATTCATATCCTTTCACACACTCTCCAGCTCCTCTTAACACGAACAGGGTGAAGGCGCACTAATCGGCCTCTCCGACACCGGAGTGGACGTGAACAGCTGCTTCTTCCACGACGCCTCGCACGCCGTTCGCTACGACGCCAAACACAACGACACCGCCCACCGCAAGGTCTTCCTCTACAACGCCTACGCGGATGACAAGGAGGAGGGCGCGAATGCGCACGGTACGCACGTGGCAGGCACACTCGTCGGCGAAGCCCTCACCGAATCCATCCTCTCGCAGTACAACGGAATCGCCTACAAGGCGCGTCTCGTCTTCTTTGACATCGGGAAGGGCTCTGGCAGCAAGGCCAAGCTGGAGACGCCACGGCGCATCGTGTCCATCGTCGAGACGGTGTACAGCCAGGGCGCGCGCATCCACAGCGCGAGCTGGGGCGCCTTCTCCTCCTCCTACACCACTGACACCGCCTCCATCGACAACTTCATGTGCGTCTCCTCTCGCACGCTCACGTCTAGCTATGCGCACCCCGACTGCCTCGTCGTGTTTGCCGCGGGGAACGAGGGCGAGAAGGGCGCGGGCTCCATCTACTCGCCAGCGAACGGGAAGAACGTCCTCGCCGTCGGCTCCACGTACAACGCCGAAGGCTATCGCGACGTCCGAGCGCCCTTCTCGTGCCAGGGACCCACGTCAGACCGTCGCATCAAGCCCGACGTGCTAGCGCCCGGTGTGTCGATCGACGCCGCGGCTTCGAGCGGGAACGAGAAGAACACGTGCGGCATCGTGTCCAAAACGGGCACATCGATGTCCACGCCCATCGTCGCGGCAACGGCGCTGCTGCTCTCCCAGTATCTGGAGAAGGGGTACTACCCTTCGGGCACGCCGCGGGAGGAGGACGGATTCGTTCCTCTGGCGTCCACGCTGAAGGCGCTTCTCGTTCACAGCGGAAAGCCAGTTCGCGAGGAGGCGTCGTTCTTCTTCGGGATGGAGGAGAACGCGTTGGAGTTCCCGGGGAACAAGCAGGGCTTCGGGAGGATGGATCTGAGCTCGATTCTCTATTGGCGGAATGAGAGCTCGTTCAACCTGTTCATTCAGGAGGGCGAAGTCACCAGCAATGCGAGACATGTCTCCTTCTCCATGCTCGTTTCGATATCCTTTTCATTGTAATATGGACCTCCTTCATGGACACACGCTCAGGGACGTCAAACTCACGCTCGTGTGGACAGATCCTCCCGCCTCTGTGTTCAGCTCGAGTGTGATGGTGAACGATATCGACTTGGACGTGGAGCACGACGGCGAGGTGTTCTATCCGAATAAGTGGTGATGGGCTCGTTTCATGACGCTAGCTTGAATACGCAGGACCGAGTGAACAACGTGGAGATGATCCGAATTCCCGCGTCCTCGCTTCAGTCGAACGCCAGTTCGTTCACCAACATCACCATTAACGTCAGAGCGCATCGTTTAGAGACAAAATCGCAGGTATTCGACATTCCCTTCGTTCAAAGAATAGTCCTACTCCCTCATCGTCACGGGTGTGTTTGATACGGACAACCAGCCCATTGTCTACAAGGACGGTGCCTTTCGCTCGACCGCGTCGCTGATGCTCCTTTTGTGTCTCCTTAGCTGTATCCTATTCCTTTCCTATGCTTCTTTGTTGAATACGCGGTTTACCCTTCTCCGTTCACTCTGTCGAGAGCAATCTCTCTTTTGACGAAGAGTCGTAAGTTCATTCATTATCATTCTTCACTCCGTACTCATGCTCTCGTAGGGCTCGTTCGCTTACATGACGCCTGCAGAAACGATCAGGGGAAGAAGTATGTGATTCTCGCCTTCATCTACAACTGTGCCTCGTACGTGTCTCGTTCTTCCTGTCATCGTAGTTTCTTCTTCTTCATGTACACCTGGAGCTCCTTCTTCCGACTGTTCCGCTCCTTCTCCATGGTGAAGTGACGTCTCTCGCCCCTCCTTCATCGTAGATTCCTTTACGTTGATGCCCTCATTGGGTTTTTCATATACACCCAGAAGGTTGCCTTCCGACTTGAGATTGCCGAATCGCGCGAAGTGCACAAGACGTTCAACATTCTGATTGGCTGCGAGTTGCAATTGTGAGGGTAATCTCAGGGTCTAGGGTGCTGAACGAGATTGCGCGAAATCTCTCCGGATACCTGCACGTTCCCGGCCCCATGCTCAAGGACATCGGTTTCATGCTGATTCCGGAATTCTCGAACAAGCTGCTGGAGCGAGTGGGGTGGAGCAAGGAGAGCGAATTGACCCGTAGTGACGTCCTGACCTTCATTCCCTTCGTGATCATGATTGTTCTTGCGTTGAAGATGGATTACCGTCATCTCGCCAAGTTCATCAATGATCAGCTCCGCGTCTTCTCCATTTACTACGTCATTCGGGCCTGCTGTGAATGTCTGACCATCCTGCCCGGTCCCGCCGTGCACTGCAGACCGGGAAGCACCTTCAATCCCCCGGCGGAGTAATGATTGTCGGGGATGGTCACGGATAGTTGGATAGATGTGATCTCGCACATGCCCTCAGATGGTCTCTCGTTCTCGTCCTGTGGTGACCTCATTCCTTCTGGACACATCGGTTTCACCATTCTGGGTCTCATTGCTATTATTCGTGCGCTGCCGAGGAAATGGATTGCCTGTTCCGTTTGATGGGGCGCTTAAGTGTAGATCGCCGCCTCATTCTCTTCATTTGCGTGATCTACGTTCTCGCGACATGTTTCTTCATTATCGCGTACAGAAAGCACTACTCTGTGGACTTGATGGTTGGATTCTTCATTGCTGCTCTGATGTCCGCTCCTCCTCCTTGTGTCATGCGTAGTGCGATCGTGTTTCGAGACGGATGGTCGTTTTCCCTAGACCCGCTGGAACCGTCCTATGAGCCTCTTTCCACCGAGGTTTCCATTTAAGAGAGGGTCATGCTTCCGCTTCTATTCTGTTTGTTGTGTGAACGGGCATCGTCGGTTGTGCACAGGGTCGTTATCAGCTCGTTTGGAGGGAAAAGGCGGATTCCATTTTCAAACCCACAATGAACGAGGAGGCGTGCGTGTCGATCAACCGATCGTGTTTGCAGAAGAGCACGGTTGAAAAGAAGTATGAGAGCGAAATAGACCCTCATTTGCAGAAGAGTCCTGCCCCTCTCGGATTCACAGATTGGGCAATCCGAACTTGTTTGGTGTGTATTGTGGACGATCATGTGCAGCGAGAGAATAAGAAGCCGTGCTTGAATACCGAAAAGGAGATTATGCCTTCTTCAGAACCCTTCGTACCCCGGAAAATTGACATCGACAAGGAGCTAGAGTCGCTGATGAAGGTGGCCAAGGTGAATCTTCCTCCATTTTCAAACCCTCTCGTATTGTCCGCTACTCGAATGTGACCTAGGCGTCCCTCTCCAATCAATCCCAGCTGTCGATGGAATCGAGTATTACCGATTCGCACCGATCCCTACCCGAGCATAGGAGCTCCCTCCCCTCTGAAGCTGTACGGTTGTCGTTTGCGTTTCATGTAGACACCGAGCTCCGATTCCTATTCGCATTCCCCTTCTTCCTCTGAACCCCAGTCGCAGGACGTTCCTGTCGTCATGAAGGACGTCATCGAAATGCTGAAGATCATCACGTCGGTTGTACAGAACAATCAGTCCCTGTTGATGCGATTGACGCAGCACGAAGGCAGCGCGGACTCTTCTGCGGAGATGGATGACCTGCGCGAGAGGCTGAATCAGGAGGAAGAGAAGAGCAGGACGCTAGCTGACATGCTGGAGAAGTGCATTGCCGATAACGATTCGGTTTGTTTTGTCCATTGTCGCTGATGCGTAGTTGGCGGAATCGGCCGATGTTCTGAAGAAGAAGCTCCAATCGCGCATTTCCTCCGAGATTGAATTTGTTTCTCTTTCTTATTCTAGTGATGACATAGACGCTGTTATACAAGTCAGCCAGGGAGGAATCGAGGCAGGCGGAGGAGAGTGTGCGCATCGCGCAGAAGGAGTGCGAGGAGCTAAAGCAGTCGCTGAAGTCGTGCAAGCTGGAGATGGTGGCGCTGAAGAAGCAGTGGGAAGAGAGAGAAGAAAGGAGTCTCACGCGAGAGGAGCGACTCCAATTTGTGGGACCCCCCGCTGTCCAGCTGAGCAACAAGGAGGTGGAGAGTCAGTTGCGGGAGCTGAGCGCGTACAAGTTCACCAACCAGTTGCTAATTCAGCAACTGTCCGAGGAGCGCAAGAAGGCGAGTCAGAGTCGCTCGGCGGAGGAGGTGAAACGGATAGAGAAGGAGAACGAGGATCTGAAGCGGTTGGAGAAGGAGAACGAGGATCTGAAGAGTGAGGTGACGAAGGCGCACAAGAAGATGGAGGAGATGAAGAAGCTCATCGACAAGATGGACAAGGCGGATTTGGAGTATATCGATGATTCTTCGGAGGAAGAAGTGTAGTTTATGTACCATAGTGCACTGTTTGATGCAACAAGCAGCTGTATGCCTTTCTCTGCCGAATGGAGGCGTATCGACCTGCGGCGTAGCCCGCTTGGTACCAGGCGAGAAGAAGTTGCGACAGCGCCTCCTGCTCCTCCGCGTCGGGAAGCACGGGCATCATCGACGGTTGAGCCGGCTCCGGAACAACAGGCACGTTCTTCTTGGGAGTATAGGCCTCTCCATCTATGCAGTCAGACCAAACGCAAGGAAACGAATACAGTCCATGGGCTCCTCCTCTTCCTCGGCAGTGTTCCTCTTGAATATGATCTAGAGCCGTAAGGAATGTCAAATCCTTCCTACCTTTGTCTTCTTCTTTGTATTGGGCTCTTTCTTCCTACGCATCAGATATCCTCCATTGCATCACGTCGATGTATTCTCAGTGGGTTGTGTATTGCGGTTGTGCGTCTCAATTGCCCTCTCAAATGCCTACACAACAGGGAGTCTTGGAAGGGCCTACGTTCAGCAATTCGTCATCGTTCCATGCCGCCTCGCCGAGAGGAGCAGCAATCTCTTCTACGCTGGGATTCATCGGATTTGTCTGTGCGTTGGATGGGCGTGCTGTCGTGTAGTGCTATTGCATGTCCACTCTGTACTGTGTGAGACCGAAGGAAGGGGTCCTCATGTGAACTCGAATGCGTAATCACCGTGAATCGTCGTGTGACACTTGTGTCTAACGAGAAATGATAGTAGAAGGAAGAAAGAAATGGGATGGCGGAATGACGGCTCCGTTTCACTCCTGCCGTCTCCAACCACACTCTCGCAACTCATACTCGTGAATGGTGAAGAATCGGTGACTCCACTTGATCTGTACATGTCCCGGAAACCAGTGCAATGCAGTCTCGTGGAGGGAGAGGAACAGTAGTCAGTATGGAAAACGAATTACCGTGAAAGGAGCTCGTCAAACAAGAAGAAAACCCCCATGTTCCTTCGCGGTTCTCGAACAGAAGACATGCGCGCGACCGAGTGCGGGAGCGAGTTTGGTTTTCGGACGATTCTCATTATTCTTTTGATATGAGATATTTCAGAGCGATTCTACTAGCGATTCTACTGCTCGCTACGTGCTGCGTTGCATACAATTACAACCATAATGGCTACAATCCTGACCGTGTCCTTCTCTCCGGCATTCAGACACTGACATTCTCTCCTAGCAAATACACTACGGGTCGTCGTTCTCGGTGGGTTCTGTGTCGTTTTCGTCACCTCTAGACCCATTCCTCAAATGAAGTGCACCGGTGGCTCGGCCGGATGCCGCTATGCTCCTTCCTCCATGCAGTGCTACAACAGAGGCACGGATGGACGCGACGTTCAGGTAGCAACACTCCGTTCGGTTCACTTCTAGTGGGAGTGCAAAGCTGAACTCGACAACGGCGTTTCCCTTGGAGAAACCATTGTGAGCTGCGAAGGCTACGATTATCCCGGTAATCCTCTCGCTCTCCTTCTCACCAGTAGAGGATCCGTTTGTTCTTGCCGGATCTTGCGGAGTGGAGTACAAACTGAACAAGAACGCCAATTACTACAAGGCGCAGAAGAACAACTATCATTATTCCAAATCCTATGGAACTTCCTTTTGGAACCCCATGGCATGGATTTGGAACCCCATTTCGAAGGCCTTTTCCGTACCCTTCATTCTTTTCTTTCACTGCTAGTTTTTGATGACCGTCGGCCTCATTGTATTCTTCATTTTCATGGTCGGCTTCAATAACATCATCAAGTGTGTGTAGGTGGCGCATCGCCGATCTCATTCCCAGATTCGCCTTGCTGAAGGTCTTCTTCTTCCCCTTCTATCTGATGGCGAAGTGCATGTCGTGCTGCTGCAGAGGCCCCTCTGTGGGTCCCTATGTCTACCCCCCTCCCCCCGTTTTTGACGTACACGTCGTTCCCTTCCCTCACTTCTAGAACACGTTCGGAAACGGCTGGTTGTGGTACGAGCTGGGTAGATCGCGCGGACACGCCGAGAGCTACTACCACTCGACGCCCACTTACGTCTACAGCCGATGCGACACGTACGACCACTCCGGTTATGATTCGCACGACAGTTCAAATGATGACACGCACGTCTCCACCTCCTACGCGACGACTTCTCGCAGATAATTGATTAGTTTTGGTTGTGATGTGTTCGATGAATACGGTTGTGTTTGATGAATACGGTTGTAATGAAATACCGTAAGAATAACAACCCTGGTTGTGTTTGATGCAAACAGAATAATGGAACTGGAACCATAACCCAAAAAGCACTGCGATGAGGACGACGAGAACGGAGACGAGGATGATGGAATGCGACTTCTTCTCGACTTGCTTCTCTTCTGTGACTTGTGCCACACCACACTCCTCATTGCACTCCAACACCACCTGCACAGGCAGTCTGGCGTCATACCCCTTCATCCCCTGCACCTTCCAACACACCTCCTCTCCTTTCCTCTTCCCGCACTTGCACTGCACACGCACGCTCTCCTCGCACCGCTCGTCGCACGCACCGTCGTGACACACCTTCTTGCACACATGACGACAGTGCGGCAACGGCTTCTCGCACCTCTTCCCGCACGAAAACAACCCCAGCTGCTCACAACACTTCGCACTTCGCGTCGTCTTCCCGCAGAAACAGCGTCGTTTCACGACCTGCTGGCACGGAGGACAGTCGCCCGCGTGACAGTACACCAGCGGACACGGATGGTTGCATGTATGTCGTCCCGCACACAGCTGACGACACACCTCACATGGAGTGGACGACGCGTGACACGGCAACGAGCAGTGCTATTCTTCAGACCATCCCGCGCAACGACATACATGCTTCCCACACGCCAACAGTTTCCCGCACACTTCGTCGCAGAACGCGGGTTTCTCACGATCACAGCACAACACTGAAACCTTTTTGTGCCCTCCCTCGCACTCCTTCTCCACCTTCTCGTGGCACGGTGGACACGGCTCGCCGTCGTGACACACGGCCTTGCACGGATGGCCGCAAGGGAGCTTCTGAAGACAGGGAAGCGTGCAAGGAGGACAGGGTCCGGGATGGCAGGAATGGGGCTGAATTCTGGCATGATGGCAGGTGCTGGGCTTTTCGCACAAATAGGGACATTTCGGGTAGATAGACCGCCTGTACGCTTTGCATGGGACGTTTTCCACCGTCCTGCCGCAGTCGCACACCACTTGGACGGACATCGCGCATGTCGGACAATCACCTTGATGGCATGGCAGTTGGCATGTGTGACGGCCGCAGTCCAGCGCCTTTCCACAAATCTGTGTGTTACACGACGAATGCGAGGAAAACCAGAGTGCATTGCGCATGATTGCCATCGCAGCAACGGCGACCGCAGCGGTGCTTCCCACACGCGCGCATCGCCTGGCACTTCTGCTGACACAACAGCTCCTCCGAGCACTTGCACATGGCTTGCTTCTGCCCGCAACGACACGACTTCAACACGAACTCTTCGCACGGCGGACACGGAGGAGGGTGACACTGCTGCGGGCACGAGTGGCCGCAGGGAAGAAGCTTGCCGCAGGTCTGGTGACAGGAGGGAGTTGGTTCGGTGCATGGGATGTCGAATTCTAGACTTCATTTGGAATGGCGATGATCACGCTTCTTCCCGCAGAAACAGGAGCGAGGGGGTTTGTAGGGACAGGGACCGCACTCTCCTTCGTGGCATGGCTTCTCGCAGTGGTGGAAGCCGCAGTCGAGGGGTTTCCCACAGATTTGTCCACATGAGTATGTGCCGCTCGTTACACTTCCGCAGGGAACAGTGCGCGATTCGCGACCGCAGTAGCACGTTTGGCTGACTCGTTCCTCGCAAGGCGGACAAGGTCCGAAATGACAGGGCTGGTGGCAACGATGGATGCCGCAAGACAGGAGTTTGAGACAGGGCTCATGACACAGCAGCTCAGCAGTCTGTAAATGCTTCATGCTGCAACGAACCGTGCGTTGCGTCTTCCCACATGGACATTGAATCGTGATCACACGGGGACAGGGAGGACATCGTCCAGCATGACAACGCTCGTTACACTGATGTCCACAGGGAAGGATACGACCACAGAGATTACCGCAAGTATGCGGAGGTAGCCATGGGTCGAATTCGGGGTTCTCCTCCTTTCCACAGAAACAGTAATACTTGGTTGGCACCGAATCAAAGCATTTGCCGCACGATTTGCTACACGTGAGTGGTGGAGTGCGAAAGTCCTACCAGGTCCAGTCTCGCTTCACTGTGGACACCGATTGCTTATTCTTGATTGCTTCCACGATTTTTGTTTGGATACACACTTGTGCCCTATTCGCTTACTGAATGGATGCAATGCAAACCAAGAAGCAACACATTTCAGATGATACTCCGCGTAGCACTCTGGGCATTGCCAGACTGGATCCGCGTGATCAATCTATAAGGGAATGCGAATTCGGTAAAGCAAACCTGAGAGTTGCAGACAACACAATTCATAAGTGTGCTTTAGCTATTAACTTGTGATGAGCAATCCTTTCTGAATGAGTTACAACAAATACTCCTTGAATCGCAACAAACACCAACTTCACCTCCGACAATTCACCCACTTCTTCACCTTCTCCAACACGGCGGGAGGCACATTCTGGATGTCCACCTTCACAGGATTGCCTCCCTTCGTCCTGAAATCAAAGTTGTGCAGCTCCATGTTGTCTAACCCTCACCTCCTTCACTCGCACTCACTCGCAATCAAACACGAAGTCAAGCTGTGGAAGCAGCCCAGACCCAGCTGCAACTTGCGCAGCGCGGGGTTCGCTACAACTCACTTCCGTCCTCCACGCCCACAATCGATGGTCAGATTCCCGCTCTTCTCGAACGCCTTGTCGCCCACCACCACACTCCGAAGACTCCGACAGCTCGTTACAGCGAAACTCACTCCACGCTGACACACGCCCCTCGCCACCGTTAGCTCCGTAATGGCGTCACACTCTACACCTCACACCACCGCCACAACACGACTCCGAAGGGTGATTGAAGCGTTCAGGAGCGCGCTCTCCTCCAGCACGAGGTACTTCAACTCCGTCAGGAAGTACAACTCCACGTGCTTCACACAACCCAGACAGCCCTTGCCGAAAACGATGGTGTTGAGTCGGGGCATCGCTAGAACTCACACAACACGCTCTCGCCCACTCTCTAGCTTCAGCACGCTCAGCTTCTTCATGTGGCTGGCGGAGAAGATGATCTTGGTGCAGTAACAGCCTTCTCATAACCCCACCTCACACTGCTCACGCGACAAATACAACTCTCTTATGTTGTCGAAGATCACGCTGTCGAACGAGAGGAGGTGCATCGGAGGCTGGCCGGGAATCGCCGTCGCTGAAGGCTCGAACACGATGTTGTTGAAGCGAAGCACTGAACAGTTCAAAACCTTGGCGTTTTCTGGAATGTCCGTGATCAGCTTCAAATCTGGAATTCACTTCATTTCTTCACATTTACAGGAAAAACAAACCTCCGTCAAAACAGGGTCTGGATCGGCAATCCTCAAAAACGAGGACACTTTGAGAGGTAAGGGGTTTCGCTCCACATCGCTCTCAATGTTCCCGTACAGAACCACCTTCGACGCCAGACTCGTCTTCTCCGCGTTGCTTAGTTTGGTCAGCAGTCCGCAGGTCGTGGCGAGGATGTCGTCTTCCACGTCTGTTCGTCACACCACACCACTGACTCCACAGATATACGCCACGGGGTTCAGCATGCTTCTCGGACGCTTCTCCTTCATCAGCGTCTCCGGCTTGGGCGCGTACACGGGCTTGCAGCAGTCGCCGAAGCACACCTCCTCCAGCGCACACCCGGTGAAGTCATGATAGTACGTGCACTCCTCCGTGTGGTTGTTCGCGCCGTAGTTTCGCACGAACACGCAGTAGTTGGGCGCGATGTACTTGTAGCCTTCACCGCTGAACTGACCATTTGCAATACCGCCCGTGTACTCCAAAAAGCCCGTGAAATTGTACATCGTGCAGTTCTTGTCGGTTTTGGCGCCATTCTCCCAATTCCCACAATACTCGGTATTTCCGTTCGACCAGAACGACACGCCGTACCCGTGTCGCCTCCGGCCCTGGTGCTCGCCACGATACAGCAGCTTCCCAATCGCGTTCCATTCCTCGCCTTCGCCGACAAACGCCCCCTTCTCAAACTCTCCCTTGTACATGTAGAAGCCCTGTTGTGTGACGCGAACAAGCTCCTCCAGACACTGTTTCAGCTGCTCGTTCCTCTGCTCGGCGTCTCTGGCGTCGCCGCGCGCCTTCAGCAGCTCCAGCTCGTTCATCTCATTCTTCAGCCACTCCTCGATGTACAGCACGCCCTGTCCACTGAACTCCTTGTCGCGCCAGAACCCGTCATACAGCAGCTTGGAGCCGTCACGCGAATACAGCGGTACGCGCACGGCACAGATCTTGCCGTCGTCGGCATATCGCACATCGCTGATGATCTCATCTGTATGGGGCCATATTGCGAAATCGGACCCGGTTGGGACAGCGCCGTAGAGAACGCGGTGACGCCACTGGCCGTTGTAGAAGTGGTCGAAGAAGGCAATGACGTACTATGGATTAGGGACAGGGGCATATGGGACCTCTTTGCTCCAATTCTTCACGGTGTGAGCAAGCCACTGAAACTCGCTGAGAGAAAGACAAGGAAGCGATGAACAGCGACGCAGAAGAATCGTGGCAATCTGGAGGTCAGGAAATGAACGAGAAGGAGACGGTTTCGTTGGAGGGAAGTGCATTCAGGACGATTGGAATCTGGCTTTCGATTTGGAGTTTTGTGATGATCTTTATCAATTCCTAGCATTGATGAGATGGAACAGAACCAACTTTGACACTGTATTCACGTACCTTCTCTCCATGCTTGATGATCAAGTCGCACAAGTCGTCAGGAAGGGAGGATGCGAAGAGACGCTCCTCTTGGGTTTCCGCCTTTATGAACAAGAAGTTCTGCAAGCGGCTCAACTACACGTGACATGAAGAGAATGAGCTTACGTTAGCTCCCGTTAACATATCCAACTGTTTGATATCCTTCGCGATATCGGCAAGAAGGTCCTAGAATCACACAAAACGATAGAATCAACCGGACTGCACGTCTTCAGCATTTTCATCGCAGCTCGAGTCTATCTGTGAGTGTGGTAATCCATTTCCACTTTACTGACCACGCGCTTGGTCACGGCTGGTGTATCCAATACCTAGGAGATAAACGATGAGTAGCATCGCAACGTTGTCATTATCGTTCATGAGCCGTAGCAAATACTCCACATACGCCTATGGATCACAGCGTCGATCCAAAACAACGGGCAGCGACTCAATGACTCTGTAGGGCGTGTTACACAATGGACATAGTTTATTCTAAGAATGAGAGAGTGCAAGAAAGTCCACTCTGTGAGAACTCTCCGTCAAGCACGAGGTGCAAAACAGGTGGGAACAGCCGTTTGGGAGGGACACGTCCTGTGGTTCCTCGGTACATATGCAGATAGCTGCAATCAAAAGAAACGGAATCACATACAGCAAGACTCATTGAAATACGGGAGGTAGACATACTGCGTTAGGATATCTCTTCTCAGCGCGGTGATATCTGGCATGGCTTGTGACTGAATGAAAGCAAGTCCCGATTTGGTTTGAATAATGGGGGTTATGAAGAGGGCGTGGAGAATGGGGTCAACTGTGTGTGTTTCAGCATCCTTTGGGTAATTCGTCGTGGAAAGCTTTTTGGAATGCTGTAGATGACAATGGGTGAATAGCGTCGAAGAATCCCTTGTGGTCATTCATTGGAGAGTGGATGCGATATGCGAGAACACTGTACCTTAGTAATTGTTCGTAACATGTCAGATGCTATGCTGGGGCATTGCTCGTTCTGGCAGTAGATGACACTGGAATTGTGTGATTTCTGTTATTTACGCATGCTCTTGCGAGTCCACTGGCATTTAGCTCAATCCAATCCGAAACACAATTGAGGCCGTTTCCAGAGAGCATGCGACACATGGGAAACAGCAATGGAGGAGAGACAGAGTATGGCATCATTTCTGTCTTTGATGCGTACGAAAGAGGATTGAGCCCTAATACCCAAATACTTGTTCTGTTCCCCAGTGTCCATATTTCACTTTTCTTTCCTTTTGATTACAAAAGAAGAATCGAAATGAAGCGCGTGCTTGCCGTTTTTTCTATTGTTCTTCTGTTTGCAGTTTGCAATGCAGAACTGAGTGTTGACGTGAGGCGTACGTGTTTTTGATTACCGTGTAGTCAAATGATAATCAGGATGATGAGTTTTCCCTGTTGAAGGGCTTTGTCTCTCCTGAACCTACTACTATTCCTCCTACTCTCCCCCCTACTGAACCGCCTACAACTCAGCCTCCCACTACTCAACCTCCCACTACTCAACCTCCGACGACTCAGCCTCCCACTACTCAGCCTCCGACGACTCAGCCTCCGACGACTCAGCCTCCTACAACTCAGCCTCCCACCACCCAGCCTCCTACTACCCAGCCTCCTACTACGCAGCCTCCGACGACTCAGCCTCCGACTCTTCCTCCCACTACCCTTCCCCCTACTCCCAAGCCTACTCCCAAGCCTACTCTCCCTCCGACTCCCAAGCCCACTCTCCCCCCTACCGTCCCTCCGACTCCGAAGCCCACGAATTACGTTCCTTGGTTCATCGTCGGTGGAGTGTGTATATTGATCGGTTTCATTATCATCTTCGGTATTGTGATTAAGAAGAACAAGCAGACTTCGGAGAAGGGAGAGGAAGCGAAGCCTTTGATTTACCCCTCTTTGTTGAACAAACACGCGCAAGAGCTTGTAAGTCTCTTTATGGCTGCAAGCAGCCGCTTTGACTTCTCCTTGCGAACGTAACTGTGGCTCTCGTACGTCAGCAAATCCGTAATCCTACAAGTCACTCCCATCCCCCAATTCCACTTCAGTTGCACTTCCCGACACTGGGATCGGAGAATCGGATCAACAACCTTGTGCAATCGCTCGTAATCGACACTGGGGTGACTGTTGCAGAACAGCTGCAAATCGGAAAGCTTCACAGATCCCCACGAAAAGGGCTCCAAGCTCATGTCGATTGCCGGGAACATGAAGGCGTTGTAGAGCTGATTGCTGATCGCGTTACCAAAACGAAGCAATTTCAATTTCTTTTCATGCAGCTTCACGTATTCCACAAAGTCTTTATCCAAATCCCCCGTCTCCTCCTCCTGATCAATCGCCTCACACGCTTCTTTGATTCTATGTGTGATAATGAACTCCAAAAACCACTTCGCTTCAGCTCTCTTCATCTGATCCATGGACGGAAAGAAGGACAGTAATTCCATCGCCATCACTCTCCCAAGACCCTCGACGCCCTATAACGATAACCGAATACCCACAGAGCAAACCTCAGAGTAATCGCAGCCTTCCAACATGGCGTACAGAATGATGCGATCGCGATTCAACCCGACCTCCGTTTCAAGATCATCGCTCAAGTACGCTTCAACGTACCGATTATCGACAAAGAAGTTGCGATAGAGACTCTTCCCGCCAAACGCGAACACGTCGGAATCGTTGCTAATCACGCCGTCCACAAGGCCCATCATCTCCAGAAACGCGCACTGCGCCTCCGCCTCGCCCGGCGCGAACACATACGGGATGCCAAAAACACGGAGGATTTCGACGATGTCGAGAATGACGTCCTCGGACACGAAGGCGTTTTGGCTAGAAAAGTGTTTGTACTGCTGAAGAAGGGTCTGCTTGTGCTGCTGTAGCTCCTGCGGCGACGCCTGGAGAAGGAGGGAAGTGTGCTCGACGTCGGGGAGGAAGGAGGGAGGAGGCTCGTGGTGTGGGGTGGGAGTGGGATCCCCCATCTTCGAGTCCTCTCGCGACACGAGGAGTTGTCCGTTATCGAGGAACTCAAACAGCAAATCACCATCGATGGTGGTATCGTCGTTGAGGAGTTGCGCCGAGGGCTCTGGTGGGGGGTTGGGTGGAGTGTTCTCGGCTGGGAGGCTTTCCTTGGTGCTGTGTTGGAGGGATGCGTCGTGGTCGCTCCCGCTCAACGCGACGCTCTCCAATGAGTCTGATTCTTCGCTCACTTCCTTCTCCTCGCCACCAATCACCTTCTCCTGCTCCTTCACACTCTCATTCTCTTTCTGTCGCGTCAGTTCTTCCTTCTCCTTCTCCTCTCCACTAACCACATCCTCTCCACTAACCACATCCTCTCCACCAACCACATCCTCTCCACCAACCACCACCCCCTCCTCACTCTCCTTCACCATCTTCTCGATCAACTGTTTCACCTCCTCCTCGCCCTCCTCCAACTTCAGCACGTCCACGCGATTCTCGTACACGTGGATCGACGGGTCCTGATTCCTCACCAACTCCTTCAAGTGCAGATACAGCCCACAATTGCCCTCCTCCTTCTCCTCTTCCTCCTCCACCTCCTCTCGCCTGTGATGCGACAACGACTCAAAGTACACTTCGTTCATCCTTCTTCGCTTCCGGTCGAACTCGTCCTCCTCCTCTCTCCTCCACACATCTCCCTCCACCTCGGGAGTTTCACTCACCATGGGAAGGACAGAATCGTCAAACACAGAGCCGTTGTGCTGCTCAAACCGATACTCGAAACCGTTCGTTTGCTTCATGGTCCCTTGCGACGCGTCGGCGTGCTGGGTTTGAATCAGAGCGTACACCTGCTTCAGCACCTGCGTGCGAAAGCGAGTGAAGTCCAGTTGACGTCGACTCAATTCGTTGGGATCCCCCTCGCACTCTTCGAGGATCATCAGAGCGCGGCGTTGGAGCTTCGCTTTCAACAGACCCAAGATGCGAGGATAGAGTCTGCTTGGAACCTCAAGGAGCTGGGGCGTGTTCACGGCGATGTGCAGCACTTCATCACGATACGGCAGGTCAATGTACACAATTTCCTTCGCCGAATTGTGCTGATGGAAGAGGTGGGACAATTGCTCCTCCGTCTCCTCAACGTCGTTGTATACTTCTTCATTCTCATCGATAACAGTCGGAATGGTTGGCAAAACACTCGCTTCCTTGGGTGGGTTGGAATGCTACACCTCATTGCCAACAACAACAATCCACGTCCTTCAGTTGTTCCACCAGTTCCGTAGCGACCAGCTCCTTTTGAATCTCTTTCATGCTCTTTGCCGCGCGATTCGCCCTTTCCCTTCGTTCCGCGATTGTGCGCTTCTTCAACGCAGGGGCGTCACCGTCGAACACGATTACGGGTTTGATTCCGTAATACAGCAGCTTGCACAGACGAAAGACGACGATGTAGATATGAGCGTTGCTCACCGTATCTCCCTCATTGGTCCTCATTGCGCGCACGATCTGGTTCAGCCAAATGCTGATATCCACCGCCAGACGCTTTCCGCGAAGACTCTCGATGGATATGTTTCTCCCGTGGGGCTCGACGATGGGCCAGAAGTTCTTGATCCCCATACGCGGCCGTACAACAAAACGAATGAAAACAGAAATTCGGCTCGTATTTTGGATTCTCTTCTTTTGCAAAAGAAACGCTTTCCAAAGGGAGAAAAGGATTGCCTGTGCTACCCCTTTGTCCATCGAGCGTTGTTGTAACTGCTATAGGTGCCTATTTTGCAAATGAGTCCTAAGAGAGAGGAGAATGTTGGGCGTCATTTCGTTTCTGGTATGTGTGGAGGTTTCTCTTTCGCCGTCCTCTTGATTCTAGGCTTCGTAACGACCATCTGCCTCCATCCCCTGGATTGCGTGAAAACGCGTCTTCAGGTGAACAGTGAAGCGGGCTACAACTTTATGAAGAATTTTGCGGTTGTGACCAAGAACACGTACAAGGAAGGGGGATTGCGCGTTTTCTATCAGGGGATAACGCCTGCCGTGATCGGTTCCATCATGTCGTGGAGTGTGTACTTCGCCTTCTATGAAAACGCAAAGAATCGATACAAGCGCTTCCTCGATGTGTCAGAGCTCAACGGTTTCTTCAACATGATATCGTCGCTGGAAGCCGGTCTCATCGGGAGTACGATTACGTGTCCCTTGTGGTTTCTGAAGACGCGTCTCCAATTGCAAAGCCGGATGTGCATGGTATTCCCTCTGTCGCACGGTAAGGTATAGATGCCGGGATACGTGCCATACAAGGGGATGATCGATGCTGTAGTGCGAATCGTGCGAGAAGAAGGTTTCAAAACGCTGTACTGTGGTCTCCTCCCTTCGCTGTTGCTGACTTCTCACGCCGCCATCCAATTCGTGATATACGAGGAGTTGAAGCGAATCGAAAGGAAGCACGACATTTCGATCGTCGCTCGTTCTCTCGCTCCCTCACGACGTAGGACTACAAAACGGGTCTGTACTGTGGCGGCATTTCCAAGTTCTGCGCATCCATGATCACCTACCCGCTGCAAGTGTTCCGGGCTCGGATGCAGCAGCTGAACGCGAAGTCGTCGTACAGAAGCCTTCTGGACTGTGCGGTGAAGATTTGGAAGTGGCAGTCGCTGTTCTTGGTCACGAATAGACGTGAAGGAATCGCGGGGTTTTACAGTGGACTGCTCGCAAATCTGATGCGAGTGGTGCCTTCTTCCTCGATTACGCTCATGACCTACGAGTTTGTGAATTCTTTTATACGGGAGCATTGCCTTCTCGAGTAGCTTTAGCACGACTCGTTTGTTGAAGGAAACAGTCCAATCTGACGAAACACTGTCATCGTCTGAATGGGTCTCAGCTAAATGAGACCACACTTCGATTTGAGGAAAAAGGGTGGCGATCACCAAGTCCAAAAGATGCAAACAGAAGTTCTTGCACATCAAGTCATCTTGAAACTGCTCGAAGACACGCAGCACGCTCAAACGAATTGTCCGCGTCGAGTCGTACTCCTTGAAGCGATAGAGGAGCGATTCTGTGAAGAGGGAGAGCATCGCGCTGCGAGCATCGTCAATTCCGTTCTCTTCCTTCCGCACGAACAGCGACACGTCGTTCAAAAACCACTCTTCCTCGGGCCACACGCACACCCGAATCACGCCCAGGACAAACGCCACGTTCTGGCTGCTCAGCACATTTCCCTCCAACTCGGAATACAGGCGGTACAAACTCCCTCCACTCACCACGCGCGCCGCTCTACCCCATCATCTGCCCCACTCACCCCCACTTTTCGAGCAGAAGGTGGAGACTCGCCAACAAGGAAGACGCGTTGTCGACCTGAAGAATCTCGCTGACAATCTCGAATAGCCGCGATTCCAGCAACTGGAGATGGTGGAATGGATCGGACTCCTCCACGCGCTCCTCCTCCAACGCTACGCCTCACACGACGCACCCAACACGACCCGTCGTCAACACCTCTTCCTCCTCCTCTTCCTCCTCGATTCCCGCGGGACGCGCCTCCACGCCCTCGCTCGGGAGGAACAGCGCGTAGAAGTCCTTGGTGTGTCGCACGCGCTCGCATCGCAACACTGCTTGGAAGTACTGTGTGAGCGCGATGCAACGAACGCGCAGATACGCGGGGTCGTAGTTGCTGCGCGTGCCGAAGCGCTTCGGCGGGAAGGGCGGTGCGTCGCGCGGCAGAAGCGACTGCACGGCGGTGTGGAACTTGTACAGCGTGGAGAAGCGGTGGTGGACGCTGACGGTGAAGCAACGACACAACACGAACACCCACATCTGTTTCGCGGTAAACACGCGGATGGCAAAAACCACCACGTTTTTCGCCTCCTCCTGATTCCACACGATGCTGTACTCCGACACGTCGATCGCGTTGATCTGACCCACCTATGTGTCACGCACTCGCTCGAGATCCACCAGACTGCCCAGCATGTCCGTTTGGGAAATGGAGGGAGATTCCTCCGACTCCGACGGCGGACTCTCCATCGCGTCGAATCCAAATATGTCCGCGTTTCCTGGAATTCCAGAAATAGGTTCATTTCCACTATCCGAGTGCGGAGAGAGGGTCTGTAACGAGGGTCGCTCGCTCTCGCTCTCGTGCAGCGAGAAGGACGACGACGACGATCGCTCCTGGCTCAGAGCAATTCCGAAACGCACGCCAGCAACTGCTCCTGCCCAGTGAACGACTGCGTCGCGCTAGAGTGGAGAGGAGGGGAAAATGGTACATTTTCTTGAATGGTGAAAATGGAGGCCTTTTTGTAGAACTGACCCCACTGCGCCTTGGAGAAGGAGGCGAAGAAGTCGCGAAGTCCCTGCAAGTGAAACGCCCTGGCGTCACCCACCTGTGTGTTGAGAAGGAAGGCGATTGCGCGTTTGGCGTAGAGAGCGTCGTTGGACGCGTGAAGCAGTTTGGAGGGGATGGACGCCTTCTGCAGCACCATCCACACGCCGGCGACCGAGGGAAGGAGTTGGTAGTTCAGGATGGCGAGATACGCGTCGATGAGCGAGTTCACCGCGGAACTGGCGGCAGTCAGGGGGAGACTGGGCTGTTGCATGTAGGTTTGGATGACAGCGCAGGTGCTGGTCTGGAGCGTGCGGAGCAGGAACGAGCGCTGACGAAGATGCTCCTCCACCTCGTCGAGTCCGGAGATCCAAGACAAGGAGAGTTCTACGGAGAAGCGAGGAAGAAGCCGGTACCCGCGACGTAGTCCTCGTCTTGCGAAGTGAGGTGGCGACGTCGGTAGGATTCTAGGAATGAGGCGGTGGAGAGAGCGTCACCATTCACGCGATTGAGTCGGTTCACGATGTCCTCCTCGTTCTCGGCGTAGGGGTCGTAGCTCTTCTTCAGCACCGTCATTTCCACCTGATTCGGATCGATTTCGCGCGGCGCTCGCTCTGTGATTAACTCGCACCTAATCACTCACTTCGCAACGTCTTCACCTTCCTCGGGTTGAACCACGGCATCGACTCGCAGCTCACCACGTCCAGGTTCTCGTTCAGCCGAAGCCCGTAGTGGAGGAGTGATTTCATCTCGCTCAGAATCGCATCCAGCGTTTCGTATGTGTTGCCAGAAACATACCCCTTTTCTGTCCTCTCGATCATGCGGTGTTTGATCACGAGTCGGGTTCGCTCCGCCTCGTCCTCTCCAACCACCTGCTTCTCCTCCTCGCCGTAAGAGAGGAAGAAGAAGGACGAGAACGGCTGACACGTGCGGAGAAGGAAGGTTCCCGCGGGGGAGTGGTAGAGAAGGTTCTCCGCCTGGAAGCGCGAGCAGTGGTGCGTCACGTACTCCATCGCGTTGTCCTTGGCTGACGCCTACGGTGAAGAGAAGGAGACGGCGATACCTCGTGGGAGTGTCGCCGCTGGAGAAAGCAGTCGTTGGACATGGCGATTTGGAGCGTGAGGGACTGCACGAGATCGGAAACCTTGTGACTGGCGAGGAGGACGATGACGCGGTTGAAGCGCGCGGGTGTGAGGAGCGAGCAGCAGGGCAGGAGCACGCGCATCACCAGCACGTCGCAGAGGTAGGTGCGAAGGAAGGCGGAGTGGTCGTCGGGGAGGAGGCGGTGGAGCAGCTGCTGGGCGAGCTATAGGTCACGCACGCTCTCCTTCTCGACGTAGCGCATGTACACAACGGTCAGCTCCTGGTCGCGCAGCGCGGGGTGGAGGCGGCTGTGGCGCCGAAACTCCTTCTCGATGGCTTGGTGCCGGTCCTTGAGGTTTTGGAGGGAGAAGTAGCCGGAGATGAACTTGGGGTCGTAGGAGCGGTTCTTGTTCTTCGCGAAGAACAGATCGTGGTTGGCGTACGCCGCCTGCTCGCGCATGAGTCGGTAGGAAGCGAGGTTGTCGGCGACGAGAAGGAGGAGCGAATCGGTGAGGTGAAAGAAGACGTCGGGATTCATCACGGCTCTCATGAATTCGCGCTCGCTCCGCAGCAGCATGCCCTTCACACTGCCGTAGAAGTCGCTGTTCAGCGACTGCAAACCTACGATCACACACAACACGAGTCACTCACACAGGGAAGACGAGCTGAATATTCGCTTCAAAATGAGATAGTTGATGTGCTCTACGATGAAGCATCTCAGCCACCTCTACCAAACTCGTTCCGAACGGAGTCGTTTGAATTCCACTCCTGTAGAATCTCCTCCTGCAGCTCCTTCAGTTGCTGCGGCTGCGTATTGGCGTCTCTGAACTTGCCCTCCATGCCCTGTTCATACTCGACTCGTGCTCGTTGTTTCCTCTCCGAAGAGCGCAAGTGCACGCAGAAAGCGATGAGTTCGTATCCAACCACAACAGATAGTGCGAAAATCCCGAATTCGATGACGGAGTACAGAAGGGAGCCCAGCCAAGCGGAAAGAGACAGAAGAACGCGCGCATACGCGACAACCCGCTTTCCGTGCAGGAGCAGAGTGATCACCCAGAAGGAGCACGCAATGACAATGGGAACGAAGCCCATTTCGAAGAGTTGTGACTGCCATGTGAAGGGGTGTGACTGGCTACATATGCACTGAGTTCGAACTGATTGCAGGTGGCTTTGTGGTCTAGTGGTATGATTCTCGCTTCGGGTGCGAGAGGTCCGGAGTTC